>Ga0055584_100000108_pt1 | contig 76541 bp, 54 predicted proteins | sample OSDHelmetaG_FD_58716 | JGI IMG/M metagenome (GOLD analysis project Ga0055584, IMG submission 58716) | Pelagic marine sediment microbial communities from the LTER site Helgoland, North Sea, for post-phytoplankton bloom and carbon turnover... | ecosystem: Environmental > Aquatic > Marine >... | reverse complement strand
TGTTGCCGGGATGAAAACCCGGTGTCCTAGGCCTCTAGACGAAGGGGACTTGGACTTTCTCTAGCTGCTCTCTCAAGCAGCGGGGGATTCTAAGAAGCTTGGCCTGCTCAGTCAAGAGCAAAGCCTTATTATTCGGGATAAATTGCCATTCTTGGCAACAAAACTGCCGCTTTGCCCCCTGCCGCTCCTGCAATCGAAACAAATGTGCATTGGGAAGCAGGATTCCGCCGCGCGAAAGCCAGCTGATGGAGACTTTCAGGCCTAAGGATTGTCCAAATCTTGACCGCAATTTTGGACTATGCCATTCTCGCCTAAGGCACTGTTGAGCTCCAAAAGACTGCAAAAAGCAGCGCGGACTTACAGCGCCGGCTAAATCGGCCGATGCATGAGGGGTCCGATTAGTATAAAGCCTGTAAATCAGGGCGTTGGGGATACTAGGAAACCAACCATGAGCAACAAGCGTCAGAAGCAGACTGATGACGATGCTAGCGTCAGCATTGATCAAAAATTGATCGAAGAAGGTACAGCTCAGCTCAATAGCGAGATTCAGGTGCTAGAGGCTTGGCTCTCGGAGCTAGACTCGGCAGATCAAGAGAATTCAGAGATCCTCGCTGCCAGGAAGTCGTACAACGACATGCTGAGCAGTCGCAAAGAAATGCTTAGCAGCCTGGCCAAACAGGCAAAACTGCAGTCTGTGCGGCACGACTAGCTAACGAGTCGAGAACAAGCTACACAGCCCCACTACGCGATCCCGCGCCCACCCCTACTCACCAGAATTTGAGATTCATGCTGTCAGATCATCAAGCTAAGACCATGCTGTCCTTGCAGGCCGCTATGAACGCCAAGGTAGACCCGAACTGGGTCAGCGCCCGCTACCCCTATTTACGCGCCGTCGTCATCGAGGCTGCTGAGGCGATCGAGCACCACGGCTGGAAGTGGTGGAAGAAACAGCAGAAGGACCTGCCTCAGCTGCAGATGGAGCTGATCGACATCTGGCATTTCCTGCTATCGGAGATTCTGCTGCGCGAAGACGGCGACGAAGCTGGCGCGCTGCAAGAACTGGAGCAGATGCTGGAGTCACTGGGGGCTTCGGCTGTGGTCGAGTTCGACGGACAGCAGTACGAACTCAGCGCTATGGATCTCATCAGTCAGCTGGAATTACTTATCGGTCTCTCCGCGGCGCGCAAGATCGATCTGCGCGTATTCGCCGCCATCATGGGCCACTGCGAGATGGACTGGACCGAGCTCTATTGCCAGTACGTCGGCAAGAACGTGCTTAACTTTTTTAGGCAGGACAATGGCTACCAGGAAGGTAGTTATCAGAAGATGTGGAACGGCCGCGAAGACAATGAGTACCTAGTTGAGGTGATGGCAGGGCTGGACCCCGCGGACGCCGAATATCAAACTAAACTGTACTCGGCGCTCAGCCAGCACTACCCCAGCTAGGCTGACCTGTGCCTACTGGTAGTAGGCGTTCTCCTTCACCGAGTGATCGGTAACGTCGCGCACTTCCTTCAGCTGCGGTATCTGTTGCAATAGCGTCTTCTCGACACCGTCTTTAAGCGTGACATCGACCATGCCACAGCCCTGACAGCCTCCACCGAAACGCAGGACCGCTACGTTGTCTTCGAACATCTCCTCGAGGGTGACATGACCGCCGTGGGCGGCAAGGCCGGGGTTAACCTCGTTGTAGAGGATGTAATTCACTCGGTCTTCGATCGGGCTATCGTCGGAAATCTTCGGCAAGCGGGAGTTCGGCGCCTTAATGGTCAACTGCCCGCCCATAGAGTCCTTGGCGAAGTCCACTACCGCGTCCTCCAGAAAAGGTATACTATGCAGCTCGATGAAGGCCTTGAAGCCTTCATATTGTTTCACTTCGTCGTCGTCTTTTTCTTCTCCCGGCCGACAAAATGAAATGCAGGTTTCGGCTTTCGGTGTACCTGCATCCAGAATGAATATTCGCACTGCTATACCCTCGCAATCCTGCTTCAAGAGCAATTCCGCTAGGTATTCCTGTGCAGATTCGGTGATGCTAACCATAAGTCTGTCTCGTTAATGTTTGGGACTGCGTTAATCATACTCCAATAGCTCAGCAATTTGAATACCCGAGTGTATTACTGGGTTATTTTTTCTATGCCGTGGGCCACGGTCTTTGCTAGAATTGACGGCTTTTTTCGGGGGCCACCCCAACTAGCGCAGTAACTTAGTAAATTGAGTGCAATGACATGAAAATCAAGGATACTGAAACAATTCTCCGGCAGCAGCTAAGCGAGCGCATTCTGGTGCTCGATGGCGCGATGGGAACCATGATTCAGTCGCATAAGTTGTCCGATGCCGATTTTCGTACGGAGCGCTTTGCCGATTACCCCCACGAATTAGCAGGCAACAACGACCTGCTGTGCCTGACGCAGCCCGAGATTATCAAGCAGATTCACATCGCCTATCTAGAGGCCGGTGCGGATATCGTCGAGACTAATACCTTCAACTCCACGCGCAGCTCTCAGGCCGACTATAAACTCGAGGATCTGAGCTATGAGCTTAATCTCGAGGCGGCTAAGCTCGCCCGCGCTGCCTGCGATGAAGTCACGGCCAAGACCCCCGACAGGCCACGCTTCGTTGCCGGCGTATTGGGGCCGACCAGCAAGACGGCGTCGATATCGCCGAAAGTCAGCGACCCAGGCTTCAGGAACATCAGCTTCGACGAGTTGGTAGACGACTATAGGAATTCCCTCAACGGCTTGCTCGACGGCGATGTCGATATCATCATGATCGAGACCGCGTTCGATACGCTCAACGCGAAGGCGGCGATCTTCGCCGTAGGCGAATGTTTCGAAGCGCGTGGCCTAAGCCTGCCCATCATGATTTCGGGCACGATTACCGATGCCAGCGGCCGCACGCTCTCGGGGCAGACCGTTGCGGCGTTCTGCAATTCGATCGCCCATGCGAACCCCCTGTCCATCGGCTTTAACTGCGCACTCGGCGCCGAACAGCTTAGACCTCATGTGGAGGAGACATCGGCGATCGCCAACTGCCTCGTCTCGACGCACCCTAATGCAGGGCTGCCAAACGAGTTCGGCGAGTACGACCAGTCACCCGCCGAGATGGCGTCGATCATCGCCGAATTTGCCAACAGCGGCTTCGTCAATATCGTCGGCGGCTGCTGCGGCACGACGCCCGAACATATCGAGGCTATTGTCGAAGCCGTCGCAGGCATCGCTCCGCGCAAAATCCCGACGCCGAAGACAGCCTGCCGTTTAAGCGGGCTCGAAGCATTTAACATCGATTCGACTTCACTGTTCGTTAACGTGGGCGAGCGCACAAATGTCACCGGCTCTGCAAAATTTGCCCGGCTTATCATCGATGAGAATTTCGACGAGGCGCTAGAGGTAGCACTGCAGCAGGTCGAATCGGGCGCCCAGATCATCGACATCAATATGGACGAAGGCATGCTGGATTCGGAGCTGGCGATGGAGAAGTTCCTCAAGCTCGTCGCCTCCGAGCCAGACATCAGTCGCGTGCCAATCATGATCGATTCCTCCAAGTGGGAGATCATCGAGACTGGACTTAAGTGCGTACAGGGCAAGGCGGTAGTCAATTCGATCAGCCTGAAGGAAGGCGAGGAAGATTTTCTCGCCAAGGCGACGCTGTGCCTGAAATACGGCGCCGCTGTGATTGTCATGGCATTTGACGAGAGCGGCCAAGCGGACTCCCTCGAGAAAAAGAACGCGATCTGCAAACGCAGCTACGACCTGCTCACCGAGAAGCTTAATTTCCCCGCGGAAGACATTATATTCGACCCGAATATTTTTGCCGTGGCCACGGGCATCGAAGAGCATAACAACTATGCCGTGGATTTCATCGAGTCCTGTCGCTACATTAAGAAGAACCTTCCCGGCGCACTCATATCTGGCGGCGTAAGCAATGTCTCGTTCTCGTTCCGTGGTAATAACACGGTGCGAGAGGCGATTCACTCCGTATTCCTCTACCACGCCATCAAAGCCGGCCTGAGCATGGGCATCGTGAATGCGGGGCAATTAACCGTCTATGACGACATTCCCGCAGATCTTAAGAAGGCCGTGGAAGACGTCATCCTGAACAAAGACTCGAACGGCACAGAGAATCTGATGGAGGTCGCGACCAACTACTCTGGTGGCGCCGCCAAGAAGTCCGAAGAGGATCTGGCATGGCGCGAATCAAGCGTCGAGAAGCGCCTCGCCTACTCATTGGTCAAAGGCATTACGAAATTCATCGAGGATGATGCCGAAGAGGCTCGACTGCAGGCCGACAAGCCCATCGAGGTCATCGAAGGCCCGCTGATGAAGGGCATGGACGAGGTCGGCGACCTGTTCGGCAGCGGCAAGATGTTCCTGCCGCAGGTAGTGAAGAGCGCGCGCGTAATGAAGCAGGCGGTTGCCTACCTGCTGCCCTTTATCGAGGCTGAGAAAGGCGGCGAAGTTCAGAGCAAGGGCAAGATCCTGATGGCCACCGTAAAGGGCGACGTGCACGACATCGGCAAGAATATTGTCGGGGTCGTGCTCGGCTGCAATAACTACGAGGTCATCGACCTTGGCGTCATGGTGCCCTGCGAGAAGATACTGCAGGTCGCGCGCGATGAGAATGTCGACGTCATCGGACTAAGCGGATTAATCACCCCGTCTCTGGATGAGATGGTGCATGTCGCGGGCGAGATGCAGCGCCTCGATTTCAATATTCCGCTCTTGATTGGTGGCGCAACGACTTCGAAGGCACACACGGCGGTCAAGATCGAGCAGCACTACAGCAACGACTGTACTATCTACGTATCCGATGCATCCAGAAGCGTATCGGTCGTCAGCACACTACTGAACGCTGAGAACAAGCTTGAGTATGCCGCGAAGATACGTGGCGAGTATGAGACTATTCGCGAACGCACGGCGAAGCGCTCCAGCAAGCGTCAGCTGGTCTCCTACGCCGAGGTAAACCAGAACCGGTGGACCTACGACTGGGAGAACTATGCCCCGCCCAAGCCCGCCTTCCTGGGTACCAAGACCTTCGTTGAATACCCACTTGCCGAACTGATCGACTACATCGACTGGACGCCCTTTTTCATCACCTGGAGTCTCGTCGGCAAGTATCCCGCCATACTCAGCGATGCGAAGGTTGGCAAGGCGGCTTCCGACCTCTTCGCCGACGCGCAGAAGTTACTGAAGCAGATCGTCGACGAGAAACTGCTCACAGCCAAGGGCGTGATCGGTTTCTGGCCGGCCAACAGGTCTGGTGAGAATGATGTGCAGCTCTACGCGCCGGATGAGTCCGGAAACGCCCTACGGAAACTGCACTTTATTAGGCAGCAGGTTCTCAAGGACCCAGAGCTGCCGCACCTGTGCCTGGCCGACTTCATCGCACCAGCAGAAAGCGCTCAGGATTACATCGGCGGCTTCGCAGTCACTACCGGCATCGGAGCCGACGAACTGGCGGCACAGTACCGCGAGAAGCACGATGACTACACGGCAATTCTGGTGAAGGCCCTTGCCGACCGTCTGGCCGAGGCCTTCGCCGAACGCCTGCACGCGCGCGTGCGCACCGAGTTCTGGGGCTATGAGCCCAGTGAGCAGCTATCTAGAGAGGAACTCATCAGCGAGAAGTACCGAGGCATTCGCCCCGCACCGGGCTATCCGGCCTGCCCCGAACATTCGGAGAAAGAGATACTCTTTGCCTTGCTCAATGCGACCGAGGAGACAGGTATCGAACTCAGCGAGAGTTTCGCCATGGCCCCTGCCGCCGCCGTGAGCGGCTTCTATTTCGCTCACCCCGAGTCGAAGTACTTCTCGGTTGGGAAAATCACCCAGGAACAGGTTGACGCGCTCGCCAGCCGGAATGGAAAATCGGTCGCCGAAATGACAAAATTACTAACTCCAAACTTGGAATAAGCACAATAAATTCAATGCTTTTAGGAATAAGAGAGTAAAATAGCAGTATGTACAAGTACGACGAATACGATCATCAGATGCTAGCGGATCGCGTGCAGCAATTCCGCGACCAGACGGCGCGTTACCTGGACGGCAAGCTAAGCGAAGCCGAATTCCTGCCCCTGCGCCTGCAGAATGGCCTGTATGTGCAGCGCCTCGCGCCCATGATGCGGATTGCCGTGCCCTACGGCATGCTCTCATCGACACAGCTGAGGAAGCTCGCCTACATTACCAATCACTACGACAAGGGCTATGCCCATCTCACTACCCGGCAGAACGTGCAGATAAACTGGCCCAATCTGAGTGAAGTGCCCGATATTCTCGCGGACCTGGCTGAGGTTGAGATGCACGCCGTGCAGACAAGCGGAAACTGCATACGCAATACCACAACGGATCAGTTCGCTGGTGTAGCGGTCGACGAACTCGAAGACAGCCGAGCCTACTGCGAGATTATTCGTCAATGGTCGACTTTCCATCCGGAATTTGCCTTTCTGCCGCGCAAGTTCAAGATCGCCGTCTGCGGCACGGCTATCGATCAGGCCGCGACTCAGGTTCACGACATCGGCGTCTATCTAATCAAAGGCCCAAACGACGAAGTAGGCTTCCGCATACTTGCCGGCGGCGGACTGGGTCGCACCCCGGTAATCGGACAGGAAGTCTTCGACTTCGTTGAGAAGAAACACCTGCTGACCGCATTAGAGGCCATTCTGCGCGTCTACAATCGCGAGGGGCGACGCGACAATAAATACAAGGCGCGGATAAAGATCCTGGTAAAGGAAACAGGCGTCGAAGAATTCAGAAACAAAGTGATGAAGGAATGGGAGATCGTCAAAGACTCCGCCCTCACACTTAGCGACGAAGAGATAGCGCGCTGCAAGAAATTCTTCGTCGACCCTGACTACGAAGAGTTAAGCGACTGTCCTGGCGAGCTAACTGACAATCTACAGAGAGACGTCTTATTCGCTGCCTGGCATTCGCAGAATGTGAAGCCCCATAAGAAGGCAGGCTATGCGATCGTAACCGTCTGCTTCAAGGAGACCGGCGTGGCGCCTGGCGACATCACCTATCGCCAGCTGAACCAGGTCGCCGACCTCGCAGACAGCTACAGCTTCGGCGAGGTACGAATCAGCCATCATCAGAATATCGTTATGGCGGACGTGCGTCAGGATCAGCTGTATGCGTTATGGCGCGAGCTAGATAGCGGCGCCATGGCGAGCCACAACCTCGGTCTGCTAACAGATATTATCTGCTGCCCGGGTGGGGACTTCTGCGCGCTCGCGAATGCCAAGTCGATCCCCATCGCCGAGTCTATTCAGAGAAAGTTCAACGATCACGAAGAGCTGAAAGATATCGGTGTCATGAACATCAATATCTCCGGCTGCATGAACGCCTGCGGCCATCATCACGTGGGCAACATCGGCATACTCGGTGTCGACAAGAAAGGCGAGGAGTATTATCAGGTCTCACTGGGCGGCTCATCGAAGAACGCCGCAAGCCTGGGCAAGATCATCGGCCCTTCGTTCGCACAGGAAGAAATTCCAGAGGTCGTGGAGAAGATCGTTGGCGTCTACAAGGCCAACCGAACTGGCGACGAGAAGTTCATCGACACCTATAACCGTATCGGCTTGGAACCATTCAAGGAAACCGTCTATGCAAAAGCTGATTAACACCGAGTCGGTTCTGGATAATCACTGGACCGTCATGAAGGTGGCCACTGGGCCCGAAGTCTTGCAGGCGGTGCAGGGTAAGAATTTCGTGGTGCCTCTGAAGTTCTATAAGTTATACCGCAGCGAACTGGACGAATACAGCGGCAATATCGCCGTATGGCTCGACTCCGACGAACAAGTTGAGCAGATCGGTGACGAGCTGCATTCACTACCGCTGATCGCTCTCAATTTCCCCGTGTTCTCCGATGGACGCTCGTACACGAACGCACGCGAGCTGCGTCAACGCTACGGCTATAAGGGCGAGATACGAGCCATAGGCGATGTGTTACGGGATCAACTCTATTACATGGCGCAGTGTGGCTTTACCAGCTTCGAGCTTCGCCATGACCAGGACGTTGAGGTTTGTCTGGGCGCCTTCGACGATTTCAAGACCGGTTACCAGTCTACGATCGTCGAACCTACGCCCCTGTTTAGACGGCGCTAACTGGCACGAATCGAAGGCTGCTTTCGAGCATCGAGGCCATGGAGCAAGATTCCCTACTCTTTTCTTTCTTCCTCATCTTCACCGGTGCGGCGGTGCTGTCCACCTTTGCCCTCTATCTACGGCAGCCGTTGCTCGTCGCGTATATCTGTGTAGGTGCCCTGCTCGGCCCCTACGGGCTAGCCTATATCTCCGATGCCAGCCTGCTCACCGATATCGCGGAGTTCGGCATCATCTTTCTGCTATTCCTTCTTGGGCTGGACATGCAGCCGAAGAATCTGATCTCCACGCTGCGCAAGACTTTTCTCGTAACCCTCGCCAGTTCGACCGTGTTTGTTCTGCTAGGCTATAGTTCGGGGCTGTTGTTTGGATTCAGCCAGATGGAGAGCCTGGTAATCGGGTTTAGCCTGATATTCTCCAGCACGATCATCGGTATCAAGCTGCTGCCGACGACAGTACTCCATCAGAAACATATGGGCGAGTTGATGGTGGGCATCCTCTTGATGCAGGACTTCATCGCCATCTTCCTGATTACCTTTCTCGACGCCGGTGACCTGGAGCAGACGACGACGCTGCGCGTGCTTATCGCGTTTCCGTTGCTGCTGGTATTCGCCTACTTCGCGACGCAGTATGTGCTCATTAGGCTTATCGCCCGCTTCGATCATTTTAAGGAGTATATCTTCCTGCTCGCGATCGGCTGGTGTCTGGGTCTTTCCGAGCTGGGTGTCGCACTTGGTCTGTCGGCGGAGATCGGCGCCTTCGTCGCCGGCGTCGCCCTGGCCACCAGTCCGATCTCGCTCTATATCGCCGATAGGCTGAAGCCGCTGCGGGACTTCTTCCTCATACTCTTTTTCTTTACGCTGGGCGCGCAGTTCAATCTATCCCTGCTTCCGGACATCTTGCTTGCATGCCTCGTGATTGCAGCGGCAGTCCTTTCGATCAAGCCCGTGGTGTTCCGCTACCTGCTGAAGCGATTTAGCGAGAGGGACAGGCTGGCCTGGGATGCGGGTCTTCGCTTGGGGCAGATTAGTGAGTTCTCTCTGCTGATCGCCTTCGTGGCTACGCAGTCTGGTGTAATCGGCGAGATCGCCTCGCTTACGATACAGGGAGCGGCGATTATTACCTTCCTGGTATCGTCTTATATTGTCGTGCTGTTCTGCCCCACCCCTATCGCGATCAACCCGAAGCTGCGCAGAGATTAGCTAGACAGGTCCAAGACGAAGCGGCCGTTTGCACCACCGCCTAGTACCTGTGTTAGGCTGGCCTCCAGTTCCGCGAAGCCGATGTCCGAACATATCGCATCTAACTGTTCTAACTTCCATTCGGCGCCGAGCTTGTTCCACAGCGCTCGCTTCGTCTCTATCGGCAGCTGCACCGAGTCCACGCCGAGTAGATTCACGCCACGCAGGATAAAGGGAAGCACGGTAGCGGCAAAATTCGGGGACTGCACCAGCCCGCAGGCCGCGACACTTCCGCCATAGCGCAGAGACTTCACGACATTGCTCAGCGTGTCGCCTCCCACCACATCGACTGCCGCCGCCCAGTCTTCTTTCAACATGGGGCGTGGATTTTCCGAGCCTAATTGATTGCGGTCTACGATCTCGTTAGCGCCCAAGCTCTTCAGGCTCTCATGTGCAGCCTGCTTGCCAGTACTGGCAGCCACCTCGAAGCCAAGCTTGGCCAGCAAGGCGACCGCTATCATGCCCACGCCACCGCTGGCGCCTGTAACAAGCACCTTGCCCTGCGCCGGGTCCAGGCCATTGAGTAATAGCTTCTCAACACACAGCGCCGCGGTAAAACCAGCCGTGCCAAGTATCATGCTCTGCTTCTGGCTCAGACCCTCTGGCAGCTTCACGACCCACTCGGCGGGAACGCGGATCAACTGGCCAAAGCCACCGCTAGTGTTCATGCCCAGGTCGTAGCCGATGACCAAGACCTCATCGCCTTCGCTGAGACTACTGTCATCGCTACTCACGATGGTCCCCGCGGCATCGATACCGGGTGTATGTGGGTAGTTTCGCGTTACCCCCTTATTGCCGCTGAAGGACATCGCGTCCTTGAAATTCAACGAAGAGTAATTGACACGAATCAGCGTGTCGCCGTCAGGCAGCGAGTCCACATCGCGATCGACTATGCTCGAGCTAAACTTTCCTTCCTCTTCTTCCGTTACTTGTAGTGCCTTGAATTGTTGCAATTAACTATCCACCTATTGTCTGTCCAACTTACGTTGTGATTGAGCGATTCTGTTTAAGCGAGCCGCTAAGGCTCTATTGAAATGTCTTGTTAGTCGACTTACCTATCCAGTTCGTGAAAAGCTTCTCTACCGTGCCCTGAAACGCACCGCCAATCTTGTCTTGTAGAGACTTCGGTAATTCGTATTCCACCTCGTAGACATCGGCGTCTTCGCAGGCTGCTACGATGCATTCGTCACTGGTCTTAATATCGTCAACCATATAGCGCTCTTTCGCCTGCGTGCCAAGCCAGGTCTCGCCGGTCGCTATCTTGTCGATTTCGACACTCGGCCTATGATTCTTGATCCAGGCCTTGAAGATATCGTGCATCGTTTCCACTTCTTCCTGCACCTTGTCGCGCCCCTTCTGCGTGATCTCTCCGAACTGGGTCAGCGTGCGCTTAAACTCACCCGCGCTGATGATCTCGAAATCTATCTCATTCTTCTGCAGGACGCGGTGAAAGTTCGGAAGCTGAACCAGGACACCAATAGAGCCGATGATCGCGAACGGCGCCGCGACGAGACGATCGGCGAGGCAGGCCATCATATAGCCACCGCTCGCTGCGACCTTGTCTACGCAGATCGTGAGGGGAATCTGTTTGTTCTTGATGCGCAGGAGCTGAGACGACGCCAGCCCATAGGCATGTACCATGCCACCGGGGCTCTCCAGGCGCAGCACAACTTCGTCGCTGGGTTCGGCGAGGGTCAGTATCGCGGTGATTTCTTCGCGCAGCGACGTGACCTCATCCGCGGCAATATTGCCGGTGAAGCTGATCACGTAGACTCGCTTCTTCCTGTCTGGCGCCTCGCCTGTGGCGGCGGTATCCGACTCCGTTTTCTTGGCGGCCTCTTTCGCCGACTTCACCAACTCCTTTGACTCCAGCTTGGCCTGTTTCTTCTCGCTCTTATGTACCTGCTTGAGCTGTTCCTTCTCGAGCACCGAGTGTCTTAGGGCGTCCCTCATGTCATCGAAATGATCGTTGAGGTGAGTTACGCGTATCTGGCCCTTCTTGCCGGCTTTGCGCTGACGGTTCCCCGTAGCCGAGATGGCGCCTATCACGATAACGATAGCCATGACGATAGTAGCCGCCTTGGCCAAAAACATGCCGTATTGAATCAGATATTCCAAGCGAATTTCTCCTGTAGTGCTCGCTGCCTGTGCATTCTGCCCCTATTGCCAGCGGAATTCAAAAGCTAGAAGCCTCAGACTAACTAGTCGGAGGCGCCGGTAGCGCCTCTAGCGCTCTGAACCTCTTCGATAAATGTGCGGATTAGCTTGCCCGCGACGCTGATCTTCTCCGAGGGCGTGTTTGGCAGCGAGTCGATATCATACCAGTTAGCCTCTGCGATCTCCGAAGGCTCCGGGATGATGCTGCCGCTCTCGTACTCGGCAATGAAACCCAGCATCAGCTGGGACGGAAAGGGCCAGGACTGGCTGGATATATAGCGAATATGACTAACCTCGAGGGCCACCTCCTCTCTGACTTCCCGACGCACCGTCTCTTCGGGTGTCTCGCCGATCTCGATAAACCCGGCGAGACAGCTATAGAAATCTGACTTCGAGCGCGAGCTGCGCGCGAGCAGCATCTTGTCGCCCCTGGTCACTAGCATGATTACGCAGGGGCTGATGCGCGGAAAGAAGTGCAATGCACAGCTGGCACAGACCAGACTACGCTCGGACTCATGGTGCACCGTCTTAGAACCACAGCTGCCGCAATAGCGATGACTCTGATACCAGCCCACTAGCTGGCTTGCCCTGCCCGCTAACAGAAATTTGTCCTGGTCGAGTAGAAGAAGGCTGCGCAGCGAGTTGAGTTCGGCTTCGAGCGCGGCCGAGATATCTTGCTGAAGGATTACGGCGATGATCGAGGCTCCATCATCACGCTGCAGACGGATAAGCTCTGTCGAGCCATTCAGGTGACCGATGACTTGATCGCGCGTCCATAGAATATCCTCGCCTCGAACCAAAATCTCGGACGAGTAAAAGAGGATGAAGCTATCCGAATCGACTAATTGATCGAGGTTGAGAAAATGCTCTTGTTGGGACATGGACTCCTACTATGCAGATTGCCGACTAGGCATCGCCCTCGAGCTGCTGCCACAGACAGCCCTGCTCGCTGCTCTTGGCAATCTCGTCGAGTCGCTGCTGGTGCGCTTCCAGCTCACCCGCTGTCGCCGCTATGACCTTGAGGCTGCCCTTCTGCTGTTCGCGTCTGTTCGCCTTGCGTCTTCGCGTGGCGCTAGGAGTCTCCTCCTCGGCGAGCAGCAAGCTGGACTGGCCACTGGTCATCACCAGATAGACGTCGGCGAGAATCTCGGCATCCAACAAGGCGCCGTGTAACTGGCGCTGGGTATTATCCACGCCGTAGCGCTTGCAGAGTGCGTCGAGACTATTGCGCTGGCCGGGATGCTTCTCCCTCGCCAACAACAGGCTATCCAGAATGCCGCAGTAGTTCGCGATACTCTGCGCTTCAGATTTCGTGCCGCGCAGTTCGGCGTCCAGGAATCCTACATCGAAGGGTGCGTTGTGAATGACGAGCTCGGCGCCGTCGATGAACTCCAGAAATTCAGATTCGATCTGGCGAAAGCGTGGCTTATCTGAGAGGAACTGCGAGGTGAGGCCGTGCACTTCTATCGCGGCGGCATCGATCTCTCTATCGGGATTCAGGTAGCAGTGGTAATGCCTGCCTGTCAGTTTGCGATTGTCTATCTCGACACAGCCGATCTCGATCACCCTATGGCCCTGAGCCGGATCGAGACCCGTCGTTTCCGTATCCAATACTACCTGCCGCATCTTGACCTCAATGTTCGGTTCATTACTACATCAGGCATTGGCTAGCTCATCGATGCCTTGGTTAGCGAGCTGGTCGGCAATCTCGTTCTCAGCATGTCCGCTGTGACCCTTTACCCAACTCCATTCAATTCTGTGTTTGGCGACTAGCTCGTCGAGCTGTTTCCATAGCTCCACGTTCAATACCGGCTTCTTGCTCGCAGTCCGCCAGCCCCGCGCCTTCCAGCCCTCCATCCATTCCGTTACGCCCTTCAACACGTACTTGGAATCGGTGGTGATCAATACCTCGCAAGGCTTCGTCAAAGCCTCAAGACCCTTGATAACGGCGGTCAGCTCCATGCGATTGTTGGTGCTCATGGACTCACCCCCATGCAGCGTTTTCTCCACGCCGCCGTAGCGCAACAACACGCCCCACCCTCCCGGGCCTGGGTTGCCCCTACAGGCTCCGTCGGTATACATCTCAACGATTTGTGACATAAAGGCTGGGCGCTACTCTGTGATTGCTGCCTGAGGCGTTAGTGGAGTTTGATCTTAGCACGAACGTTCTCTGCTGCGGGCATCACCGACGTACGAGCACGCAGGGGACGCCATTTCGGCAGGATCGGCGTGATGGTCGCGACCTGCTTAATACAGTGTATATAGTAGGCGCCGCCGAATGGGCTGTGCATCTTGCTGCCGAAGCGCTCCAGGCTTGTGGCGCGCGCAAGCAGTTTCGATAAAGTGAGCGGCATAAAGTGTAGGCCGTAGGAGACTGAGTCGATATGCAGGTCCAGCAGACTAAGCCAGTCGCTAACGCGCCCTCGCGAGATAAATCGGCCCCGCCAGGGAATATTTTTCTTGCGCTTGAAGAGCTTCCAGAATCCCCAGAAGCTGTAGGGGTTAAACCCCACAATCAACATGTGGCCGCCCGGGCGCAGCACCCGAGTAGCCTCGCGCAGTAAGCGGTGGCTGTTCGCCGCAAAATCCAGTGCATGATGGATGACTACGACATCCACGCTATCGTTTGCCAGCGGCAATTCTTCGTTGTCGGCGACCGGCTTCGTGGAGCCAACTCTATAGGTCGGCGAGAAGATGATCTTATGTCCAACCGGACTCTGCTGTATCAGGGAGTGCTCTTCGCTAAAGCCGAGCTGCAGGATATGGTAGCCGAAGAGTTTCTCCAGAGCCGAATGGATAGCCTCCCTCTCCGCCGCCAGTACCGCCTCGCCCTGAGGCGACTGAAACCAATGGGCCACCTGAGCGGATAGTAGGTCCGCGTCGGGCATACCGCGCAGCAGGCGGCGGCGAGTTTCATGTTTGGACAGCAGGTTCATAGCGTTATCGGGCACTCCCATTTGGGCTACGGACCAGTTTAAACGGGTTCTGTCGATAATTTAAGCGATATCCCCCGTAAACCGCTAGCTGGAGCACAGATATTGGCTTGTAATCGTCGAGCATCCTTATATCATGTCGTTTTTGAGCGAACCGCAGCCCCATGATCAGCACTATCCACCCTATTCCAGCCTTCTCGGACAACTATATCTGGGCAGCCTCTGAGGCTGACAGCGCGAAGGTGTGCGTGGTCGACCCGGGCCAGGCGCAGCCGGTTATCGACTACCTGATCGCAGAGCAGCGCACCCTCTCGGACATCCTGATTACCCACCATCACCCGGATCATACAGGAGGCGTACTAGAGCTTTGCGCCAAGTACGACTGCCGTGCAGTCGGCCCCGGAACCAGCGGCATCGAAGGCCTAACCGAGGTAGTGGCTGAGGGCGGTACAGTGAGTCTTTTTGGGCAGGAGTTTTCTGTAATAGAGGTGCCAGGTCACACGCTCGATCACATCGCCTTCTTCTGCGAAGACAAAGACCAAGCGGAGCCGATTCTATTCTGCGGCGATACGCTATTTGCCGCCGGCTGCGGTCGCCTTTTCGAGGGTGACCCGCCTATGATGCATGCCTCCCTGAACAAGTTATCAAAGTTGCCTGAGTCGACACGGGTCTACTGCACCCACGAGTACACGCTAGCCAATCTTGAGTTTGCCGTCGCCGCCGATCCGAACAACCAGGCATTGCTTGAGCGAGTTGAGCGCGAGAAGGCGAAGCGAGCGGCACAGCAACCGACCCTGCCATCGAGCATCGCCCTGGAACTGGCAACGAATCCTTTTCTAAGGAGCTTTGATTTCGAACTCAAGAAGAGCAGCCGATCGAGACTAGGCAGGGAGCCACAAGATGAGGTTGAGGTCTTCGCCGCACTGCGAGCCTGGAAAGATTCCTTCTGATACTCCGCGCATTCAATTCCTTCACAAGCCACCAATGGTCCCAATATTTTGCGAACACTGACTAAGAATAGCCTGGCGATCCTATTGCTCGCCCTCCTCGCCGCCTGTCAAAGCGCTGAGAGTCCGGAGCCTAACAGCATGCCGAGTGTACTGAATGAGCCGGCGGAGCCATCGAGAACACCGGCGCCGCCTCGGTCCACCACTGCCCGCACTGCTCCCGCTAGCGTAGATGATGACGCCAACTCGTCGGTCGGTTTCGATAATCTATGGGAGAGAATGCGCGCCGGCTTCCAGCTCAATGCGCATTACAGCCACCCCGGCGTCACTCCTTACCTCGAAGACTACTCGAGTCAGCAGCGCTACTTCGACCTCATGCAGGAGCGCGCGTCGCCCTTCCTCTACTGGATCGTGGAGGAGATCGATAGGCGCGGCCTGCCCCTGGAATTCGCCCTGCTGCCGATGGTGGAAAGCACCTACAACCCCAACGCCTATTCCAGGGAGAATGCGGTAGGGCTCTGGCAGTTTCTCGGCGCCACAGGGGCCAGCTTCGGCCTGCAACAGGATTGGTGGTTCGATGGCCGCAGAGATCCCCACGCCTCCACCGTAGCTGCTCTGGACTACATGGAACAGCTCTATGCGCAGTTCGACGAAGACTGGTTACTGGCCATCGCCGCCTACAACACGGGCGACGGCAATCTACGCAGAGCCATCCGCAATAGCGACTTAGAGACAATCGAGTTCTGGAGCCTGAGACTACCCGGAGAGACGCGGGCGCATATACCGAAGCTGCTCGCCCTCGCCGCCATCATCTCTGACCCCAAAGCCTGGAATATCGAGCTGCAAGACCTAGCAAACGAACCAGTGTTGCAATCCGTGAGTGTTGGCACACAGATCGATATCGCACAGGCCGCAAGGCTCGCCGGGATGGATTACGAGGAGCTGCGTGCGCTGAATCCCGGCTACCTGCAGTGGGCTACCCATCCGGACCAACCTCAGCAACTCCTGCTACCCTTCGATAAGGCGGCGACCTTGCAAGGCGCTCTCAGCCGGGTAGACGCCTCAAGTTTGCTCACCTGGGACAGGTACGAGATACAAGCCGGCGATACCTTGGGAGCGATCGCCCGTCGCTTGAATACGCGGGTCGACATATTGCAGACGTTCAATTCCCTCAGCGACAGCCGTATCCGAGCCGGTGACTCGCTGCTTATTCCCCGCACAGACGACCCTGCTCTCCTAGCGTCCGCTCCTCAAGTACCCGCAATCAGCACGCGGCAGACGACCCCAGCACCTGATCGATACCGGGTAAGAAACGGCGATAATCTGTGGAACATCGCGAGGCGCTTCGACCTGCGCTCGCGTGAGATCGCAGCCTGGAATCAGATTGCCCTCGATGCGCTCCTGCAGCCGGGTCAGATATTGGACCTGAGCTTTGCCCTGGGGGATGAAGAGTCGGCTTCGACAGTGCAGCTCAGCGAGAACGCCGCCGTGTATATCGTTCGCCGCGGTGACAATATGGATGCCATCGCCAGACGCTTCGGCATTGACTTGCAGAAGCTGTTGCTATGGAATGGCCTGAACATAGGCGAATTAATCTTCCCAGGGCAGCGCTTGCAACTCACTGCCGAGACGAGAGGTAACGAGCGAATATGACCGAGAGCGTGAGTACCGACATCGCATCGAAGGAATTCCTTGGCCACCCCCGAGGCTTGGTCATCTGCTTTCTCACGGAGATGTGGGAGCGTTTTAGCTACTACGGCATGCGCGCCCTGCTCATCTTCTATCTCACTCAGCACTTTCTCTTCTCAGATCAATCCGCCTCCAGCATCTATGCCGCTTACATATCTCTGGTTTACATAACACCCGTTATCGGCGGTGTCGTTGCCGATCGCTATCTGGGCCCAGTGAAGGCCGTTATATTAGGTGCGATCTTGCTAGTCGCCGGGCACCTCGGCATGGCGATCGAGGGCGCTCAGGCTACGGAACTCACCGTGGCAGGCGAGACCGTCGTCGAGCGCGACCCCTTCTATCTGCAGGTATTCTATTTTTCCCTGGGACTCATCATCATGGGTGTCGGCTTCCTAAAGGCGAATATTTCTACCCTAGTCGGCTCTATGTACGAGCGTCAGGATCCAAGGCGAGATGGTGCCTTCACTCTGTTCTACATGGGCATTAATCTTGGCTCGTTCCTCGGCGCGATAATCTGCGGTCTGCTGCTGCAATGGAAAGGCTTCAGCTGGGGTTTCGGGGCAGCTGGCGTCGGCATGCTGTTCGGGCTATTGGTGTTCATCAAGGGTCACCATCTGTTTGGCGCGGCCGGAGGCCCGGTGAATCCTGCAGCACTGCAGGCAAAAATCCTGCCCGGACTTAGCCAAGAACTCGTCATCTACATACTCGCGTTTGTCGGCGTGCTTGTCTGCTGGCAGTTGATGCAGGTTCCGCCGCTGGTAGGCGGCCTGGTCGGGGTGACGCTGATAGTGATGGCGCTTACCGTCGTCTTCTATGCCTTCACCAAGTGCGAGCCGATGGACAGAAATCGAATGCTGGTCTGCCTGTTCCTCATGAGCTACCAGATTATCTTCTGGTCACTCTGGGAACAGACTGGCAGCTCGCTAAACCTGATGGCGGATCGCAACGTGGATCGAGTCGTATTCGGCTTCGAGCTGCCAGCGGCTATGTTCCAGTCCGTCAATGCCTTCTTTATTATCACCCTCGCTCCGCTGTTCAGCATGGCCTGGCTGTACCTGAACCGTCGCGGCTGGGAGCCCAGCACCCCAACGAAGTTTGCACTGGCCCTGATGCAACTCGGCCTCGGCTTCCTCTTCCTGGTTTACGGCGCCTCCATCGCTACCGACCCGACACAGATAGCGTTGATCTGGTTAATACTCCTCTACCTACTGCACACGACGGCCGAGCTGTGCCTATCACCCGTCGGCCTCTCCATGACCACCAAGCTGTCCGTACCCGGCGTCGTCGGCATGATGATGGGCTGCTGGTTCCTCGCCATGGCGGGTGGCAACTACATCTCGGGCACTATAGCCGCCATGACAGGTTCCGATACCGTCGGCGGCGAGGTAGTAGACCCCGCCGCTGCCCTGGCTAACTACATGGACGTGTACTACACGGCGGGCATCTACAGTATCGGCATCGGCGTTCTCGCGCTGTTCCTCGCCCCGGTATTGAAGCACTTCATGCACGGCATCAGGTAGTCGGCTCCCGGCTGCAATCGATCAACGCAGGCATGGGTAATCGCTCAGATTTACAGTAAAATGCCCTGCATACAGCAACGCAACAGGATGAAAAAATGGGTTATCTAACGGGAAAACGAATCTTAATTCTCGGTGTGGCGAGCAAGCTCTCCATCGCCTCCGGCATCGCCGAGGCCATGCACCGCGAGGGCGCCGAACTGGCCTTTACCTACCAGAACGAGAAGCTCAAGGATCGCGTCCTAAAGTTTGCTGCGTCTTGGGACTCGGACCTCGTGTTCCCCTGCGACGTAACCAGTGACGAGGAAATCACGAACCTGTTTGCAGACCTTGGCAAGAGCTGGGATGGGTTGGACGGAATCGTCCACTGTCTGGCCTTCGCCCCCGGCAATGAGCTGGACGGAAACTATGTCGATATCACGACGCGTCAGGGCTTTCTCACCGCACACGAGATTAGCTCCTATAGCTTCGTCGCGCTGGCACAGGCGGCAAAGCCTATGATGACCGGCAGGAATGGCTCACTGCTTACACTCAGCTATCTCGGAGCGGTGCGCAGTCTTCCTAACTATAATGTTATGGGTTTGGCGAAAGCTAGCTTGGAGGCAAACGTGCGATACATGGCCGCAAGCCTGGGGCCGGAGGGAACGCGGGTCAATGCGGTTTCGGCAGGGCCTATCAAGACCCTCGCCGCTTCGGGCATCAAGAGTTTTAGGAAGATGCTGGAGCACAATGCCAAGCAGACGCCGCTGCGTCGCAACGTAACGATCGCCGAGGTGGGAAATGCAGCGAGTTTTCTCTGCTCCGATCTCGCCTCGGGGATAAGTGGCGAGATTCTCTACGTCGATGGCGGCTTCAATACCACCGCCATGGGGTCGCTAAATGATCTCGCTACGGAGAGCGCCGCCGACTAGAGCGGCGCTTCCTCAAGGATGCGCGACTCGATGTCCGCATTCTCTCGCAGATTGCTCATATAGGCCTGGAAGTCACTGTTGCCGAGGTCCGAGACCATGGAGCTCACCATGTTCTCTCGCTCTATCTGCGGCAGTGTTTCGACCGACCCTGCGTTGATGCTGTTAAGTTCGATAATGACCGCGGCGTCGTTTGCCAATACCAGATTCTCATAGGCCGGGGCATCGGATTCCGGCAGCGACATGGCGAAGGCTCGGCTGAGGATTTCCCTGTTCACACTCGCGTCCACACGACCCGCCTCTTCAGCGACGCGCCACTCCAGCCCATTATCAGCTACTAGTTGCTCAACAGATTCGCCATTCTCGATTTGGGTCAAGAGCTGATCGCTAAGCGCTTGCACAGCCTGGCGTTCCATTTCGGTACGCAGGATGACCGCGATCTCGGGTTCCACCTCTTCAAGCGGCAGCACACTCGCCTCATTAAATTCCAACACGTTCACGACAACAGCCTGCGACGGATTCAGCTCGATCACCTCGCTGTTATTGCCATCGAGTAATACCTCATCCGAGAAGGCGGCCGTAATCAGTGCGGGATTTGAGAAAATGCCACTGCCACCGTTACGAGAGAAATGACCACTGATGAGCACATCCATGGACAACTCGTTCGAGATGGTCTGCAGATCGCCGGTCTCAAAAGCGAGGTTCGACAGGTCTTCGAGACGTTCGGCGTAGATCAGCTCAATCTCCGAGCTCTTCAATTCACGCTCGATGCGTTCCGCCACTTCGTCGAAGCTCTGGAATACATTTTCGGAGTCTTCGGTTAGCTTGAGGATGTGCACACCGAAGTCCGAGATCACAGGACCTGATACTTCGTTGAGCGACATGCCCTCCAGTGCCGCCTCGATCGCCTCAGGGAAGGCCGAGCCATCGCTGTAGCCAATGTCGCCACCCCCTTCCGCGGAGACCGTATCAGTCGACATATCCAGGGCGACCGCTCCGAAGTCTTCGCCGCCATCGATACGCGCCTTGGCGCTAGCTGCGAGTTCCAGGGCCTCGTCCTCGCTCATGTCTGCTCCAACCTCGAACAGTATATGTGATGCCCGCTTCTCCGCGGAGCCTTCGAAGGCGTTCCTCTCGGTCTCATATTGCGCTTGTACGGCGCCCTCTTCGAGCTCGATCTCATCTGCTATGACATTCTTATCGAGCATCACATAGCGCACCGAAACGGTCTCCGGCTCTGCGAACTGATCCTGATTCTCATCGTAATAGGCCTGGATCTCGGCATCGGAGATTGGCGTGCCCAGCGTGCGGGTGCCTAGGGGTATTGAGAGATAGCGGAAATCCCGGGTCTGGGCAGAGAGGCCGGCGATGCGCTCTAGCTCGGTATCCGTAACGAAGGCGGAGCTGCTATAGGCATTCGCTAGCTGCGAAAGCAGCATCTGCTGCTGCAAGGACTCGCGATACAAGGGCACACTGAAGCTCTGGCTGGCCATGGTGCGGACCGCGAGATCGGCGTTGAAGGAACCGTTAATCTGAAACTGGGGGTTCTCGATGATAGACCGATCAACACGGTTGCTGGACACGGCCATATCCGCATTCTGGGCGGACTGGCGCAGCAGGACCTCTTCGACTATCTGAGACAGCGCTATCTGCTCTAGAAGGCTTTGATCGATACCCTCGGCGCTACCGCCGATAGAGTTCAGCAGGTTCTGGGTGCTGTTCTGCAGCTGTACCTCGGTGATTTCTTCGCCGTTAATATCGGCAACTGGGGGCGAGGTGGTAAAGCCACTCATGATCGAATCCACGCCGAAAAGGGCGAAGATGGCCACGATGAATCCAATGATGACCTTGGCTACCACACCCTGTGAATTGTCACGTATATCTTGCAGCATATTTGTTCCTACTCTGTGTTCCAACTATCCGCTTGTCGTCGATACTTTATACGCTGGCTGGCCTTAAAAGTACCGATATTCGTAAACCAAAAAAGGCGCATCATAGATGCGCCCTATTTTACTTTTGGGAACCGCTTAAGCGATGTTCTCGCCTCGGATCGAATGGCTCGCCTTAGAAATCTCTAGGGTAGCGAGCCCGCAATACCAGAATTGAATTCAGGTATCGAATCGAACCTGCGGTTTGTGCAACTCAATTAAGAGTTAACAGAATCCTTAAGTGCCTTGCCTGCCTTGAAGCTAGGTACACGAGCTGCCTTGATCTGAATCGGGGCGCCAGTTTGGGGATTACGACCAGTTCTAGCCGCTCTGTGCTTAGTCGCAAAAGTGCCAAAACCAACCAACACAACCGGGTCTTCTTTCTTCAAAGAATCCGTAATTGCATCGATCGTTGCGTCGATAGCTCGACCAGCAGCAGCTTTAGGAAGATCCGCACTCGCGGCAACAGCATCTATTAATTCTGATTTATTCACGTTATCCCCTTTTTCTTTATTGAAGTGATTTTCTAATCGATGAACGCCTAAAAAATGCTGGTGTATTCTTGATCCATAACTACCAAAATACACAAATTCTAAGCCTTGGTTTAACCTAATTCTTTCCCAAAAATATGACGTAAACCCGCCGTAATACCTGGCCTTTATACCAATTGCTTGAAAGCCATGTCAACAGAAAACAAGGGCTATCAGTGAGTATTTATGTGCTTTTCATCACTACTTTTATCGATATCCTCGGTCTTCGCTTCCTTATCAGTTGACGGGTTTTTCTCATCACTCAAAGCCGTGGGTGGATACTGCAAGGCATGCTCTAGAACCTGATCGATCCACCGCACCGGAATGATTTTCAGATCCGCCTTGATGTTGTCGGGAATTTCTTTCAAGTCTCTTTCGTTATCGGCCGGAATTATCACAGTTTTAATATTCCCGCGATGAGCTGCCAGCAGCTTCTCCTTCAAACCGCCGATCTTCAACACCTGGCCGCGCAACGTTATTTCGCCTGTCATCGCGACGTCGGAGCGCACCGGAATCGAAGTCAGTACAGACACCAGGGCGGTACACATGCCGACACCGGCGCTAGGGCCATCCTTCGGGGTAGCACCCTCGGGCACGTGGATGTGCAGGTCGTACTTCTCGTGGAAATTCGTTGCCAGGCCCAGGGAGGCGGCACGGCTTCTCACCACTGTGAAAGCCGCTTGTATGGACTCCTGCATAACATCGCCCAGCGAGCCCGTCTTGGTCGTCTTACCCTTGCCCTCGACGGCAGCCGCCTCGATCGTCAGCAACTCGCCCCCGACGGAGGTCCAGGCCAGGCCATTGACCTGTCCGATAAGGTTCTCATCCTCCGCCTTACCGAAGTCATACTTGCGCACGCCGGAGTAATCCTCCAGCACCTCGGAATTCAGATTGACGTTTTGCGCCTCGCTCTTCAGCGAGTTGTCCTTCACCACCTTGCGGCAAATCTTGGCGATCTCGCGCTCCAGGCCACGCACGCCTGCCTCTCTTGTGTAATAGCGTACGAGGTCGCTGATCGGCTCCTTATTAAACACGAGTTCATCGGATTTAATGCCGTTGTTCTTCTGCTGCTTGGGTATCAGGTAGCGCTCAGCGATGTTGATCTTTTCCTCTTCCGTATAACCGGGGATGCGGATGACTTCCATCCGATCCAAAAGCGGCTCGGGTATATTCATGCTATTGGAGGTACACACGAACATCACCTCCGACAGGTCGTAGTCGACCTCCAGATAGTGATCGTTGAAGCTATTGTTCTGCTCGGGATCGAGCACCTCGAGCAGAGCTGAGGCTGGATCGCCACGGTTGTCCATGCCCATCTTGTCGATCTCGTCCAGCAGGAATAAGGGGTTCTTCACTCCGACCTTGGACAGTTTCTGAAGCAGCTTGCCGGGCAGCGAGCCTATATAGGTTCTCCTATGGCCGCGAATCTCGGCCTCGTCTCGCACGCCACCTAGCGCCATGCGCACAAATTTTCGGTTGGTGGCTCTGGCGATAGACTCGCCTAGCGAGGTCTTACCGACGCCGGGTGGGCCCACCAGACAGAGTATGGGGCCCTTCAATTTCTTCACGCGCTTCTGTACCGCCAAGTATTCGAGGATGCGCTCCTTGACCTCCTTCAGGCCGTAATGATCGCTCTCGAGGATATCCTCGGCCTTTGTCAGGTCCATGCGCACCTTGGAGCGCTTCTTCCAGGGGATGTTTACCATCCAATCGAGGTAGGTGCGCACCACGGACGCCTCCGAGGACATTGGCGACATGAGCTTCAGCTTGTTCAGCTCGGAAAGCGCCTTCTCCTTCGCCTCTTTTGGCATGCCGGCATCGTCGATGCGGGACTTGAGCTCTTCGGCCTCGTTGGGCACGTCGTCCATCTCGCCCATCTCTTTCTGGATGGCCTTCATCTGCTCGTTCAGATAATACTCGCGCTGGCTCTTCTCCATCTGCTTCTTCACGCGACCACGGATGCGCTTCTCAACCTGGAACAGGTCGATCTCGGACTCAATCAGCGCCATCAGGTGTTCGATCCTGGCCTGCAGACTCACCAGTTCCAGCAGATTCTGCTTCTCCTGCAGTTGCAGCGTCATGTGGTTGGCGATCGTGTCTACCAGTCGCCCAGGTTCGTCGATGCTGGAGATCGATGTCATGACTTCCGGCGGTATCTTCTTGCTTAACTGCACATATTGTTCGAACTGCGAGAGCAGCGAGCGAATCAGTAGCTCGGACTCCTTCTCGGGGATGGCATCGGTGTTCAGGACTAGTGTGTCGGCGCGGAAATGCTCGTCGTCGAAGCTTACGTCGCGCAGCTGAGCACGCTCCAAGCCTTCGACCAAAACCTTGACGGTGCCGTCCGGCAGGCGGATCAGCTGCAAGATGGTGGCGACGGTGCCGATCTGATAGAGGTCCTTGGCGGCCGGCTCGTCGTCGGAGGCGTTCTTCTGCGCCACTAACAACACTTGCTTGTTGCTCGCCATGGCGACTTCCAGCGCTCGTATGGACTTCGGCCTGCCGACGAACAGCGGCTGTACGATCTGCGGGTAAACCACGACATCGCGCAGCGGCAGTAAGGGGAAAATGGTGTTGCTAGAATCGTCCGGGGATATGCTCATACACTACTCGGTGAATTGATGGGCACGCAGTCTGACTGCGCGGGGCTTGAACTCGTCTACATCCAAAGATGGTATCGCGGCCCCAAAATTCAAGGCGACGACGAATCTAATTCAGCTCTGCTCGTCCGCGGCGGACTTGCTAGGCTGTTCGACGTTCTCATACATCAGCAGAGGCTCGGACTCGCCCTCGATCACGGCGGCATCGATAATCACCTTGCTGACCTTGTCCATAGAAGGAATCTTGTACATGGAATCCAGGAGGACTGTCTCCATGATAGAGCGCAGACCACGGGCGCCTGTCTTGCGATCCTGAGCCTTGCGTGCAATCGCCCGCAGCGCATCGTCGCGGAATTGTATCTCGACGCCTTCCATCTCGAACAACTGGGCGTATTGCTTGGTGAGGGAGTTCTTCGGCTCGCGGATGATGCGCACCAGCGCATCCAGATCCAATTCGTCCAGGGTGGCGATCATGGGCAGGCGACCGACGAATTCAGGTATCAGGCCATACTTCACCAGATCTTCCGGCTCGACGCCGCGTAGCGTCTCGCCAACCTTGTTCTCTTCGTCTTTCTTCGAGCGCACCTCGGCGGCGAAGCCGATGCCGCTCTTGTCGGAGCGATCGCGAATAATGCGGTCCAGGCCGGCGAACGCGCCGCCACAGATGAACAGGATATTCGCCGTATCGACTTGCAGGAATTCCTGCTGTGGGTGCTTGCGACCGCCCTGCGGCGGCACGGAGGCGACCGTGCCCTCGATTAACTTGAGCAGGGCCTGCTGCACGCCCTCGCCCGAGACATCGCGGGTGATCGAAGGGTTATCCGACTTGCGCGATATCTTGTCGATCTCGTCGATGTAGACGATGCCGATCTGCGCCTTCTCCACGTCGTAATCGCACTTCTGCAATAGCTTCTGAATGATGTTCTCAACGTCTTCGCCGACGTAGCCCGCCTCGGTGAGCGTAGTCGCATCGGCAATCGTGAAGGGCACGTCTAGCAGGCGCGCGAGGGTCTCGGCCAGCAGTGTCTTACCGGTGCCGGTAGGGCCAACCATGAGGATATTACTCTTGCTTAGCTCGACCTCGCCATTGCTCTTGTCGTAATTCAGGCGCTTGTAGTGGTTATACACGGCCACCGAGAGCACCTTCTTGGCGCTCTCCTGCCCGATGACATATTCATCGAGAGTGTCTTTGATTTCCTGCGGGATGGGGAGCTTGCGAGTAGTGGTCTCGGTGTCCTTATCCTGAATTTCCTCGCGGATGATGTCATTACAGAGGTCGACACACTCGTCGCATACGAACACAGAGGGTCCGGCGATGAGTTTTCGCACCTCGTGCTGACTCTTGCCGCAGAACGAGCAATACAGCAATTTGCCGTTATCGTCGCCTTTATTGAAGTTATCGTCTGACATCTATACTACTACCTACGCCGTTAACTGGGGCCCTCGCGGCAGGGCACAATGTGTGGACCGGGATCTCAGCGATGTCATCTCCGGTGCGAATTCTAAAATCTGCGGCCAATCGGCTCTGTCTTGCTGCAGAGCCTATAAAATGGAGGCATATGAGCCTAATTGCAAGCCCGCCAGGTTAATTCCTAGTCGTCGCTAACACTCTCCACACCTTTATTATCTACTCTTCGCTGAATTACTTTATCCACCAGACCGTATTCATGGGCCTGATCGGCACTCATGAAGTTATCGCGTTCGGTGTCCTTCGAGATGCGTTCTACCGATTGGCCGGTATGTTCAGCAAGTAATTCATTAAGACTCTTGCGTAACTTAATGATTTCATTAGCTTGAATCTCAATATCGGAGGCCTGACCCTGGGCGCCGCCACTGGGCTGATGGATCATCATGCGTGAATGGGGCAAGGCCAGGCGCTTGCCTTTGGTGCCGCCGGCCAGCAGCATCGCACCCATGCTGGCTGCCTGCCCGATGCACATGGTGCTGACATCCGGCTTGATGTACTGCATGGTGTCATAGATGGACAGCCCGGCAGTCACAGAGCCCCCTGGAGAGTTGATATACAGGTGGATGTCCTTGTCTGGGTTCTCCGACTCGAGGAACAGCATCTGGGCGACAATCAGGTTGGCCATATGGTCTTCCACCTGCCCTGTCATGAATATCACCCGGTCCTTCAATAGCCGGGAATAGATGTCATAGGAACGCTCGCCGCGGGCGGTCTGCTCCACGACCATAGGCACTAGCGCCGCTGTTGCTGCTTCATTTTTCGACATGTATTCCTAGTCCTTCTGAATGTAAAGTCTCGCCCTAAGGCGATTAAATAGCCTGCAAAACGCCTAGCTCGTAGGCTCTGCATCGTCTTCGCCAGCGGCTTCTTGAGCCTTCGGCTCCGGCTTGATGACCTCTTGATAGGCAACCGTCTTATCAGCCACATCCGCCTGCTCGATAATATAGTCGAACACCTGGTCTTCCAGCACGGTCGATTCGACCGAGGCGAGTTGCTCCTGATTGCCGTAGTACCAGTTAATAACATCGTCTGGTGATTCGTAGGTCGCGGCCAACTCTTCGATCGCCTCGCGCACCTTCGCGGCGTCAGCCTTCAGTTCTTGCTGCTGAATCACCTCGCCCAGCACCAAACCCAGCAGGACCCGACGTGCGGCCTGCTCTTTGAACAGATCATCCGGCAGCATGCTGGGGTCGATGTTCTGACCGCCGCCGAATTGCTGCAGCGCCTGCTGCCGTAGCTGATCCACCTCGGCTGCAACCAGCGCATCGGGGATCTCGGCATCGACAGCGTCGACCAGGGCGTCCATGATCTTGTTCTTTAGTTTGTTGCGGCTAGCCGTCTTAAGCTCGCGGCGCATATTGTTCGTGACTTCCTCGCGGAATGCTTCAACACCACCCTCTTCTACGCCGAAGCTCTTGAAGAACTCTTCGTCGATAGCAGGTAATACCTGTTCGCTTACCGTGTTCAGCGTAAGCTCGAATGCGACATTCTTACCGGCCAGGTCTTTGTTGTGATAGTCCTCAGGGAAACTCAGATCGAGGGTAAACACCTCGCCGGCTGACTTGCCCTCGACGCCCTCCTCGAAGCCTGGAATCATACGCTCGGAACCGAGAATCAGATTCGTGCCCTGGGCGCTGCCGCCCTCGAACAGTTCACCATCGATGCTGCCCTTGTAGTCGATATTAACGGTATCGCCTTTCGCCGCCGCTCGCTCGGTCGGCTCCCAAGCCTGTCGCTGCTTACGCAGCGTCTCAATCATCTCATCGATGTCGGCGTCGGAAATATCGGCGCCCAGGCGTTCGGCTTTGATCTTTGTGAAATCGGGCAGGCTAATCTCGGGGTAGACCTGAAAGGTTGCCACGAACTCCAGATCCTCTCCTTCGTTCAGGTTCTTCGGGTCAATACTTGGTTGGCCCGCTGGCTTCAGGCTCTCCTGATCGATGGCTTCGTAATACGACTGGCTCATCAACTCGCCCACGACTTCCTGTCTTACGCCAGCGCCAAACTTGCTCTTGATGACCTTGAAAGGAACCTTGCCCTTGCGAAAGCCATTCAATTTGACGTTGCGGGCGGCCTCTTGCAGCCTGCTATTCACCGCACTGTCGACTTTGTCGCTAGGCACGGCGACCGTCATTTTTCTTTCTAAACCTTGGGTAGTTTCAACGGAAACCTGCATTTCTAAACCTCTTCATTGCCGAGTTAGGAACCCGGAATCCTCTATACATCTAACAGTACCGCGTTAACGTACTGCGCTAATTTGGGGAGCCTCGATTATGGTTAGCGATTGCTCGATAAGCTATTTGGGCAAGCTATTGATTTTTGGACTATTCAAGACATCAACGGGCTATCGCCAAGCCGCGAAGTGCGCGATTTTCCCACATCGAAATGCCAGATTCAATGAGAGAATAGGCGCGGCAAGCCAATCGTCGGGGCACGGAATTTTACGCAGAGACAGAGTGCGTGCATTATTGGGCTGGCAATGGGCAGACAGACTTAAGATGGCAATAGAGAAATCTCAGATTGGCGGCGTGATTCTGGCAGGCGGCAGAGCCTCGCGGATGAACTATCGCGACAAGGCATTGCAGCCGCTCCACGGCGTGCCCCTGCTCGCCCATGTGATCGACAGGGCTGGGCCGCAGGTAGAGCAACTCGTCCTCAGCGTCAATCACAATGCAGAGAACTACACACAGTTCGCGCTGCCTATAGTCGGCGACCAAACGCGGGATTACGCGGGTCCGCTTCTCGGCATCTACAGCGCCATGCGTTGGTTCGCTGAGCAGCAACAAGGCGAGCGCATCGAATACCTTGCCTGCTTCGCCGCCGATGTGCCGAGATTTCCACGCCAAGTGGTCGCTCTACTGAGCGCCGCGCTAGTTGGCGCGGCGGCAGAGGTCAGTTATGTGCAACACCGCGGTCAGATTCAACCACTCTTCTCCCTCTGGCGGCTTAGTGTTCTCGAGCGCATAGGATCGGCGATCGAGTCAGGGATAGTCGGCCCCAAGTTACTGTTCGGCGATCTGCACTCCGTGGTCGTCTGCGATGAAGATGAGACGCCCGGATACTACTTCAATATAAACAGCAAGGCGGAACTCGCCACGGCGAGCGCGCTAATTCCTAAAACTTCGGATTGAAATTGCTTAAATTTTGCTCAGTGAAAATTTTTTTGCATTTTAAAAGAGCCCTGCATCTCTTTGTTTCAGCTTCAAAAGTCACAGGCCGCGTTTTTGCAAAAGCCGCTGCATATTGTTGTTTTCACTAAAATATTCGTAAACAGAATGCCGGCAGTAGCCGAAAACTCCTGGAATCGAATGGCATATTATTTGCGCCCTTTCCAAGGCAAAAATCTCGGATTATTGTGCAACTACTCGCTAGCCTAGGGTTGTTTGCCGAGACATGGATCGGGGCTGATTTTCGAATCCGCTGCAACCCTAGGCTAGCCAGACCAGAGAAAATTTACACTTTTCATCTGCCCCAAGTGATGGGTATACTCGGTCGAAATAATAAGAGAGACTGCATCCCAACCATGGCTGATCAACGACGACAAGATCAATCCAAGTCCCCGGCGCCACCCCGCAGCGAGCGTATTTTTAGCCAGCAGGATCTGTGGTATTTCCGGATTCGAGAAGGCGATGAGGTCGGCCCCTTCCGCTATCGCAGCGAAGCACAAAGCAATCTCGAGCGATTCATGGAACAACTCGAAGAGCGCCTCAAGTAAGCCCGCGCAGTCACCCCCTCCGCCCGTACCAAGCGTTCTCTTAGTAGTCGCATATGCCCGCGCCCTGCGTTAAACTGCGCTCAGCATCTTTAATGGCATAAATTCCAATGAATTCATTCACTAATACGCAGCGCACCATAACTATTGGTTATGGTCCGGGATATGCCAAGAGCGAAGTCTGGAACGATTTACGATCCAAGCTAATCATTCCAACTGAGATCGTCTCGATTACCGCCGCTCAGAGATACAACCCCGCGCTGATTCTGCTCGACCATCACCTCGTGCGGGAAATGAGCCATGAGAAATGGGTCGAGGATTTTCCGGAAGCCATTTTCCTCTGCACGGAATCCATGGATCTGGACGTCGACCTGATACTCTCGAACGGCCTGCCCTATAAGCAGACTTGCAAGCTCTTGGAGATGGCCTGCTATCAGTGGGTGCTCAAGAGCGAGAAGACCGAGCGCGCGCGCATGCGCGACACCAGCTTCCGCTACCTGAATAAGCTCGCCGACATCAGCATCTCTCTGTCATCCGAAGACGACCTGATGACTCTGCTGCGCAAGATCCTGGAGGAAGGACAGAACATCGCCTGCTGCGATGCCGCATCCCTGTTCCTCATCAACGAGATCAACGACCACGAGCGCGACCTCGTGTTCAAACTTACTCAGAACGATTCCATGGACTTCCCCTTTGAGGAGCTGCGCTTTCCCCTGGATGAGTCATCGATCGCTGGCTACGTTGCCCACACCGATACCGAGCTGAACATACCCGACGCCTATCAGCTCTCACGCGATGTGCCTTTCGAATTCAATCGCTCCTTCGATCAGAAGACCGGTTATCGCACCAAGTCTATCCTGGCTATCCCTCTGGCGAATAAGCAGAAGGAAGTCATCGGGGTGCTGCAGTTCATTAACAGGAAGAAGGCTCGCTCGCTTAAGGTTACGGATGAGAAATCGGCTCTGGCCTACACGCTGCCCTTCGACAGCGACATCAATGTGTTGTTGCAGGCACTCGCGAGTCAGGCGGGTATCGCGATCGAGAACACGATCCTGCAGAACGATATTAAGGCGCTGTTCGAGGGATTCGTAAACGCATCGGTATCCGCGATCGAACAACGTGATCCTACCACTAGCGGTCACTCGTTCCGCGTAGCCGACCTTTGCGTGGAACTCGCAACCTCAGTCTCAGCCTCGAACTTGACTCGGATGCGCAATGTGCATTTCACGGACCCCGAGGTGCGGGAATTGAAGTACGCCGCATTACTTCATGACTTCGGCAAGGTTGGTGTACGCGAGTCGGTGCTGGTAAAGGAGAAAAAACTGACCGCAGGCAGCCTGGAGAATATTCAGTATCGCATCTGGCTTGCGCAGGAAAAACTCACATCGCTCGCCCTCGGCAAGCAACTCGATATGTATCGCAACGGCAATCCGATCGAATCGGAACTTCAACTTGTGAACGCACAGCTAGAAGCAGACCTCAAACTACTCAACGAATTTTACGCGACCATCATCGAGGCAAACGAACCGAGCATATTAAATGAAGACAACAAGGAGATGCTCGACAAGATAAGTGGCTACAACTTCGAGGCGCTAGGCGACGAATTAAAGATAATCACAGAAGATGAATTCAAGCTACTCTCTATCAAGAAGGGCAGTCTCTCGCCCTCGGAACGAAAAGAGATCGAGTCCCATGTTGTGCACACGCAAAGCTTTCTGAACCATATTCCCTGGACCAAGGAGTTTCAGAATGTTCCTACAATCGCAGGCGCGCATCACGAGAAGCTCGACGGAAGCGGTTACCCCTACGGCATGACGGCCGACCAAATCCCCCTGCCCTCCAAGATCATGACTATCTGCGACATCTTCGATGCGCTTACGGCATCGGATCGACCTTACAAGCCTGCTATGGGACTGGAGAAAGCGCTCGATATTCTGCAGATCGAATCGAAGCAGGGCTATCTGGACAATGACCTTGTGCAGATATTCATCGACGCGAAGGTTTTCCACTGCATTCAAGGCAACGAATACTCTTCCGCGAAACCCTTGGCTGGAACGAGCAACCACCCCTGCGATCACGACCTACACGATCACAAATAGCATCCCCTACTTAGGTGTTGCGAGTCAGGCGCAGCGAAAATAGAATGTGACTGCTATCACTGTTAGCCAATTGACATTAATACACACTGTTGTCATGGATTCGTCACAATAAGCAGTTTAGAATTACAGTAAGTTTCTATCTGTCGATATAGTTACTAGCTATGCCTCTATTTAAAGAACCAGTTGCCCTAGAAGCCTGCCCTGCCAAGACTGCAGAGTCGGTCAGCTATGGAGCGACTTTTGCTGTTCTGGCCTGGCTACTCGCTACGAACTATCTGGGCGTCGGCTTCGCTGCCGGAGAAGATGGACGCCATGTCGCCCCCCGGCTAGCCCCGCTCGAAGCACCACTCATAGCCGCGCAGACTCGCCGTGAAGCGCCCGAGCAGACTGGGCCTTCGCAGCTACAACCCTCCCCGGAACTGCAATTCAATGAGCCCAGCGATGTGAGCCAGCCAGAGTTCGTAGTCTGGCATGCCAGCCTGGATCTAGGGCAACGGCCTACTATAGATGAGAGCCGCTGGACGACACTGCCCAGCCCACTAGCCCTGGAGCAGGGCCAGGCTCGGCAAACTATAGCCCTGAGCCCGATGCAAGAGCTAATCCTGCCACTGCCTCTAGTCGATGCAGCGAATCTGACGGGCAGCGCCGAAGGCGTGGAATTGGCAAACAATGAAGCCGAAGGTTCGACAGCGATTCACGAAATCACCGTATTCGCCGAAGAGTCCGAACGACTGACGGCACGACCGGATAATATCAGCAGGCCCCAGATCCCACGCCCCCTCAGGGCACAGCAGGTACAGCGCTCCCTGCTACTTCCGCCCAGAATTCAGGCGCTACGCCCCTAATTCTTGCAGCAAGCAGGTTAGCGCCACTATCCGACTACCAACTGAAGTTTAACTGCCCCAATACGGCAGTCTCGGCACTGGCGTCGGTACCGGCAAAGGCCGCGAGGCCCGTGAAAGACCAGCGATCGGAGATCTGCCAGTTGAAATACGGCACCAGTTCATGAATCTCCGGCGAGTAGATCGAGGCCGGTTCCCGAAAGTCGTAGAAGACGCCGACCGACAGCCGCTCACTGAGCGGTCTCGCCAGCCCCAGCTGGACATAGGCGGAGTCTTCCAAGCCAGGGTATAGCTCTGTTTTCCCGCGAAACGTGTAGCCAACTGTGCCAAATATCACCGAACTCCCGTAATTTCGCGAAATATCAATCTGCGCGCTATAGTCTGTCTCGCCGGTGCCCAGTCCCTTCTTCCTGTCCGCGGTAGGCAGTTTGACATCCAGGCGCAGGTCCACGAATAGGCCCGCGCTGGAAAGGGGATCGAATTGGTAGGTAACGGCGAGGCTGGTATCTCCGAGCCCGCTATTCGTTTCCGGCTCGCTGCCGGCAACTGCTCGATTCACCCCGCCTACATTCACCAGCACATTGCCCACTCCCTCGACCTTCAGATGCGGCACCGTGAGCTGCGCCCCCCACTTTCCACGGTTTACCGTATAACTCAGCGGGATATAGAGAATCTCTGTGTCACTGCCCTCGCCGTAATCTCCACTACTAAAGTAAGAAGCGAGGCTAAGCGTTTGTTTTGTATCCCTTTGATTCTGTGCCATTGCCTGCGCACACAGGCAGGCGAACAAGCTACTGAGAAGGGAGATCGCTAGTAATTTAGGCTTCATAGGGTGTCTAATGTGGAGTCAATTGCTAGCTGAATTTTAGACGCTATGGGGGAGCAGAGATACCGCGATAGGCCTCTTTCACTACTTAAGCCCTTTCCCACAAATACTTCCGGTGAATTTTGACCCAGTTCACACATTCCTTTCCAGTCTAAACCCAGTCGCTTGTATCGTCTAAATGGCTAGGTAAAGTAAGACATCTGCGAGCTTTTTGTTACAATGCCGGATGCTTCTAAGTCACGTCAGGCCTAGGCTGAGGAACTTAGATTTCAAAATAACCGTTACCCAAAAAACGGAATAAAAAATGAAAAAGCAGCATCTGCTCCGGTTACCCGTAACCTTCGTGATATCGCTAGTTCTAATAACTAAAACTGTCTACGCGGCAGAAAATGAATCACCGGCTCCTGAAATGGATAATTTGATTACATTAGAACAGTATCAGCAGGCCTATGATCTTGGCTTAGCAAACCTGGACGAGTGGGAAGGCGACCCCAATTTCGACTTCGTATTCGGTCTTGCCGCCCTCGAGTCTGGCAATGCCAACGAGGCTGTGTTCGCGCTAGAGCGCGTTGCATCCACAACGACCGACCCGGGACTTAGAGCCGTCGCCAGACTCGAGCTCGCTCGCGCCTATTTCGTAACTAATAACCTCACCGCGGCGGAAGACCTGTTCGCGCTAGTGCTAGAGTCCAACCCTCCGGTGAACGTGCAGCAGAATATCGAGGTATTCCTGCAGCTAATCGAAACCCGCAGGAACGCGCAGCGACCAACGTTCAACTGGACCCTGTCGTCAAGCATCGGTTCGGACAGCAACATCAATGCCGCCACATCGAATGGCTTGATCGACACACCTCTCATCGGGCAGATAGAACTCGATCCTGCCGGTCAGGAAACCAAGGATACTTTTTCGAACACCACTCTGTTAATGGCCTACAAGTATCCCTTCACACGAGACCGATCGCTGGACGTGAATATTAATATGGGACACCTGGATAATTTCGACACGGACCGTTTCGACATCGACAATGTACGGGGCGAGTTAGCCTATAACTGGGGCAATGACGTAAACCGGTTCAAGCATGGCATCTCTACCGGCAAGGTCAATCTGGATCAGAACGGATTCCAGAAGACCTTCGCGCTAAATTCCTCCTGGCAGCACGCTGGAGCCAACGGCTGGTACCAGACATTGTCTGGCGCCTACACCCAAGTGCGCTATGACACGAACAACGGCGGCGAATTGAACGATCTTCGTGACGTAGATCAACTGTTATTCACGGCCGGTGTCACCAAGATTGCCGGCGCGCTTACACATACGGTCAGCCTGTATACAGCGGACGAAGACCCGCAGGCATCTACCGGCGGCGATCACAATGGGCGCAGCTTCACCGGCCTCGCGTATAGTCTGCTCTATCGGCTAAACCCACAGCACACTCCCTACCTGCGTACCTCGTATCAAAAAGTAGACCACGACAGCGAACACCCTGTCTTCTTCAACACCAAGCGCAGCGGCAAGACGAGTTCCGTCACCCTCGGCTGGTTCTGGCAGGTTGCACGAAATCTTATGGTGACGGGCGAGGCAGCCTTCACCGACAACAGCAGCAATATTCAGCTTTTCGACTACACGCGCTTCAAGTATCAGGCAGGATTGCGTTACCAGTTCTAGAAACGAGTTTCAATAATATTCAACTGAGCGACGAATATGAAAAACAAATCGAAGAACCTACTCCACAGACTGTGTTTTAACTTTCTGGTCCTAAGCCTGGCGCTGTACTCCCCTGCAAACTTTGCAGCCGAACAGGACATAGCCGGTCAGGTTATCGCCGTGAACGGTCAGGTGACTGCCGTCGATACCAGCGGCAGCTCCAGAACGCTGCGTCGTCGCTCCGAATTCTTTACCGGTGAAACTATCATTACTCAGCCCGCATCCTTCGCTCAGCTGCGCATGACTGACTCCGCGATAATCTCACTTAACGAAGCTACAGAGTTTGAGATTCTCGCCTACAGCTACGAGAATCCCAGCCAGGACGATATCTCTACCCTGCGTCTTATCGAGGGCGGGTTTAGAACGATTACAGGACAGATCGGCGAGCAGAATCGCGACGCCTATTCCGTCGAGACCGAATTCGCGACCATCGGTATTCGCGGTACGGACTTCTCTATCGTCATTCCTATTCCCATAGATCCCGTCACGAACCAACCGCTGCCCGCAGATCAAGTGATCGCCGGTATATTTGATGGTGGCGCGACGATCTCTTCACTGGTCGCCTCTCTCGATATTGGTCTTGGCGCCGACTTCGACTTCGCACAGGTCATCGACCCCAACCTGCCACCTATAGGACTCACAGTAGCACCGGTTGAGATCGGCGGTGTAGCCAGCCTACGGGTCACCTTCTCCGACACCGAAGATGACGGCGACGACGGTGACGGCGGCGCAGATGGCGGCGCTGGTGGTGCCGGTGGCGATGGCAACGACGGCGGTGACGATGGCGCCGGCGGTGGTGGAAATGACGGAGATGGTGGCGCAGATGGCGGTGGAGCCGGCGACGGCGGAGATGGCGGCGCTGCGGGCGGTGGCGGTGATACCGGCGGCGGAGGCACTGGCACAACCGGAGCACAGAACCGTACTCCACCTCCTCCCACACAGAATCCGCAGGACATATTAAACCTCACGGGCTTCGATTCCTCGGGAAGCTCTTCTTCTGAGCAGAATAACGAGATTCAGACGAACCCGAATGAGACATCCGGTGACGGCACCATAGACTGTGCGGTAAACACGAACAATCCGGTATGTCGCCCGGAAGAAGATGAGGAAGGGGAAGGCGAACCTGAGCCGGAACCGGAACCCGAACCCGAGCCGGAGCCTGAACCCGAGCCCGAACCGGAACCCGAGCCTGAACCCGAGCCTGAGCCCGAGCCGGAGCCGGAGCCGGAGCCAGAGCCAGAGCCTGAACCCGAGCCAGAGCCTGAGCCAGAACCCGAGCCACCGGTGGTAGTAACTCCGCAGGTGCTATTCGGACTCAATGCTTCCGAGCGCTCCTCACTCAGCAGGGTCGGCTTTGCCATCAGCGGGCAGCTGGACGATCCCGCGCACAACAGTGACGACGGCTTCGTATTCGGTAAGTCCACATTCAATCTCGATGGCGGACCTGCATCGATATTCACGTCGGCCAATGCGCCGCTGAATAGCAATTCGAACTTCAGCGAACTCTCCGTCGTTAGAGGGCAGAACCAAGTAATACTGCTCGATGAGTTTAATGGTAATGGCCTTCCATTTAGCTGGGGAATCTGGAACGCAGATTCAAGCGCGCCTGCTTTCTACTACCCCAATTCCACCGCGGCCAACAACGACATCATCGAGAATGAGATCACCGATAGCGTAGTCGTTGCCAACTTTACTCCGACTCCATGGCAGAGTCTTTCTGGGTCACGCTCCTTCGAGACGGGAGAAATAGACACCGATCATTTGACGAACTCGTTGGGAGCCACCACCACAGTAAAAGGCTCGTTCGATTTCGATTTCGGAACCGGCATTATCAACGATTTTGATCTTGACTTATGTTTTGGAATCTACGGCTGTTCTGTACCCGACGAGGACTGGGATATGACGCCGGTTCCCAGCATAGCTGTTTCGACCGATGGCTTGTTCACCGATATCGCTGTGTCCGGTAACCGTTACGTGGAAGGTAGTCTTACAAATAGTTTCTCGGGCGAGCTAAATGGCGGTTTCCTCTCAGGCACATCGAATGATAGCTCCGTGGGATTTGTAGAAGGTCTATTGGCCGGTTTCCGATTCGTGGAAGATGCCGCCGCCGAACCTGCGCAGCAAAGTGGAGCCGTGCTCTTCACCGCCTCCGAGATACTGGGCACGGCAGAGGCTGCCGATGCCAATGAAGTAGATCAACTGGGTTTCGGCATTTTCTCGGCACAGAGTTTTGACTTCACTGGAGACATGGGTATCTTCGGAATCGCGGGTAACACTGACAGTACGCGGCCCATCGTTATAGAGAATCGCTCTAACGACTATCCGACTGACCCTGTCGATCCGATCAGCGACAATTACGACCTGTTGCGCGGACAGAACTCTACCCTGGATGACTATTGGTCCGACGTTGCCGCACAAGATGGTGCTATACACGGACTGAACTGGGGCGTGTGGCTTACAGCCGGCGAAGGACTTGGCGGCAATGAGAGCCCACTGCTTCTGCAAAACGTCGGAGAAGGTGGCAGTCGTTACCTACAGGAAGACAACCCAGCATTCGCTTGGTTTAGTGTAGGCGGCGCAACATCGCCTTCCGAATTAAATAACTACACAGCTCACCGGCGCTTCGAAGCCAGTACGAGTGAACTGAGCTCTGCACAATTCCGCTCCAGCAATGAGAATTGGACGACGTTCGAATTTGATGCCGACCTGACAATTGACCTCGCTTCTGGCGCTCTCAGCGGAGGCCTCAAGGTCTTCGTTTGTGAAACTAATTGCTCTAGCGGGCTGCAACAGACTTGGCAAGCTAACTTTTTTGGCGGTGAAGGCGGAGGTAATGCGAATTTTGACCTTGGCGGCTTTATAGCCCCCTTGAATGGGACTGTGGTGAACTCTCAAGAGACGACAATATCTGCGAATGGATTAATTCAGGGCTACTTCGCAGGCGACGACGGCAAAGCACTAAGCGTCGGATTCAATTTAGGAGGTAATGGCGGCGGAGCTGCAGGAGAAGGGTTTGTTTCTGGGTTGATTCTCTTCGATTCTCTCGAGAAATATTCAGAATCCAGCTTGCAGGGCGTAGTAATTAAGGATTCCTTCGGTTTTGCAATTAGCGGAGCCAACTATTTCACCAACGATCTGGGCAACAGACGACAGTGGGGGTGGACCGATACCGATGGCTCTAACCCCAACATGCTATTCATCACTCCAAAGGCTACCCCATTCTCCACACTCGAGGGTGGCCCAGATGCCTTAGATATCGTAGCTGACCCTGTGAATAACTTCTTCGATAGCGCTATCGCCTATAAAGGCTCGGATAGTGTGGCAGGTTCGCTAGTTTTTCCTGCACAAGGATTCGGGATCGGCTGGGGCATATGGAATATAGACTCTGGTAACACGCCCGATGTATATGACGAAGCAAGCCTCATCAACGATCACGAAAACATCAACATGGCAGGCCTGCATTTGGTCGTCTCGGGCACTCCAGCATACGTATCAGGAGAGCCAACTCTAACAGGCAGCGCAACATTTGACGTTGTCTCAGGCTTCATTGGCGGACGTGTCGATGGCGGCTCATTCGAGTCGCTGGATTTGTTCACCGGCAGTATTGGCCTAGACTTCGCATCAGGCAGCCTCACACTAAGCTCGCTTAACGTTTGTTTTGGCAGTGTAGGTTCGTCATGTAGCGGTGCCGATGAATATTGGGCTGTCACACAGCTTAACGGTAGCGCCTTGAGCGTGCCGGTTATTTCTGCCATGGGTAGAGGTCTTCTTGGCTCCGCCAGTGTGGACGGCGCTATCTACAATAGCGGCCAAACAGGTGCATTTTCCGGGCTGATAAACGGGTTCGTCACCGAGAATGGCAGTGGAGATAGAGGTTTCGTGCTAGGTTTCGATTTGAACAGCACCGGACCTGAGGACTTCGGCAATGTTATCGGTGCTGGCCTGTTAACAACCTCGCCCGAAGAACCTGCATCTCCATTAGGCGTGGAGTCGGGCGACTTCACGAGCTCCGGCATGCTAGTTACGGGCCAAGCAGGCCCTGCTGTAAATCTGGGATCGATATTCGGCGGACCGGCCATCCCCAGTGGATCGGGCACACCGACACTGACTGCTCGCTCGAGCATAAGCAGTTCGACGTTCTCAACGCCATTCGATACGAGCACCGACTCGCTGCTGAGGATAGCCAGCGGAGATGGAACGAGCCACGCGACACCGGCGACGGGGCTCGCGTGGGGTAAGTGGGACGGTGGTAACGCTACCTTTCAGAAGGAAAGTGAAGCCGGATTACCATTGGACTTCGATCAAAATGCCTACTGGTTTGTCGCCGATCCATCACCCGTCGAGGCAAAGCCGACAGGAATGTTTCGCTACAATACCGTCTTGGCGCACCAAGGCGAATACAATGTAAGCCTATTGGACCTGCTCGCAATAGAGCACAGCATTTCCTCCATAAATAACTTCAGCTTCGATATCGATTTTGGTACTGGTGCAGTAACCGAAGGCGTTCTCGGAGTATCCACGTCTGGAAATATTGATTGGGATATAACTTTCGCAGGAGAAGGTGATCCTGGCGCATGGCCGTATCTCAATCTATTCGTCACTGGCGGTACCATAACCGATACCCTCCTCGGCGCTCCGGCCGGGGACAGTATAACCGGTAACCTGAAGGGCTATTTCTTTGGGCCATCGAATCCTAATATCGTTTTAGGCTTCACCCTCAAAGATACAGATGACATAGTGGATGACGCCGATCATGTTCTCGTGGGCACGTTGTTAGTCGACGGCACTGGTGAGGACCTAACTCCAGCTATGTTCTCTGTGCCAGACTCCGCTCTGGAGACCCACAACACCGACTGGGGCACCTGGAACAACCCGGTAGAAGATAACTGGGTCGTGGTTAACGATGTGGTCGATGGCGTGGAATTACAGACCAGTAACCACCTCGCGGTGGTCGATCCTACGCCAGTTGCCAATCTCACGGGCACAGGCAGTTACGCCAGCAGTGCTGCCTCCGCCTTCATCGGCAGCGGCAGCGCCGGCGATGTCACGCAGGTTGTCGCGGGTATGAACGTCGACTTCAATACTGGTGTTATCAGCAATGGTAGCCTTCAGGTGGAAGTCGCTGGCTCTCAGGCTTGGGAGATCGACTTCGCGGGCACGGTCAATGCGGGCATGGTTGATCTGAACGCGATCGGCGGCACGCTCTCCGATCCGGGCGGCATCATCAGCAGCTCTATCGAGGCTAACCTGGGTGGCGTGTTCACCGGCACCGGTGCGGACGCATTCGTGGGTGGCTTCGATCTCATCGATGAGTTGAATCAGTTCAACGAAGTCGACGGTCTTTACACCATCGAGCGCTAAGCCGAATCAGGAGAATGAAAAAAGGGAGGCCAATGGCCTCCCTTTTTTGTTTGTCTATCCCGCTCGCTGCGCCGCACGCTAGTTCAAGCGACTAGTCCTCCTTCTCTTCAAACTGCAGCGATGCCGAATTAATGCAGTAGCGCAGCCCCGTCTCCGGCGGCCCGTCCGGGAACACATGGCCCAGATGGGACTCGCACTTACTGCAGACCACCTCGGTGCGAATCATGCCATGGGAATGGTCGTCGTGCTCGAGAACGGCCTCGGCATCGGCCGGCGCATAGAAACTGGGCCAGCCAGAACCCGAGTCGTACTTCGTCTCGGATGAGAAGAGCGGCTCACCGCAGCCGGCGCACTTGTAGGTGCCTGCATCTTTCAGGTCCCAGTACTTGCCGGTGAAGGCGGCCTCGGTGCCCGCCTCGCGCGTGACTCTGTAGGTCTCGGCATCCATCTCGGCCTTGTACTCTGCTTCGGTTTTATCGATCTTGCTCACGGTGTCACTCCAGGAAAGTATCTGCCCTCAATAATACACGAGAAACTGGACGAGGGCCTGCAATCCTGTAGAATCCGCAGCGTTCGCGGCCCCGTGGAAAATCGTGGTGCTGGCGAAGAAAGGGGTTATTCATTGCCGCAAACTGCCGACAATTGAATAGTACGCCGCACTCAATTAGCTGAAAGAGAACAAAAGGATGCCCAAGGTCTATCAATCCGACAAACTAGGCAATGTCTGCTACGACATCCGCGGGCCTGTGCTGGAAGAAGCGAAGCGACTCGAGGAAGAAGGCCATCAGATATTGAAGCTCAATATCGGCAACCCTGCCCCCTTCGGCTTCAATGCGCCCGACGAGATTCTGCACGATGTGATTCACAACCTCTCCGCTGCCCAGGGCTATAGCGACTCCAAGGGGCTGTTCTCCGCACGCAAGGCTATCATGCAGGAATGCCAGCGCCTCGATATTCACAACATCGAGATCGACGACATCTATCTCGGCAACGGCGTCAGCGAGCTGATCACCATGGCCATGCAGGCGCTGCTGAACGACGGCGACGAGGTGCTGATACCGGCGCCGGACTACCCGCTGTGGACCGCGGCCGTGAGCCTCAGTGGCGGCACCGCCGTGCACTACCTCTGCGACGAGCAGGCAGACTGGTTCCCCGATATCGCCGATATCGAGGCGAAGATAAGCAAGAACACGCGCGCCCTCGTTATTATCAATCCGAACAATCCTACCGGCGCGGTCTACAGCAAGGAGATCCTGCTGCAACTGATCGATCTCTGCCGCAAGCACGATCTAATCCTGTTCGCCGACGAGATCTACAGCAAGATAATCTATGACGATGCGCTGCATATTCCCGTCGCCTCGCTATGCGATGACGTCTTCATCGTCAGTTTCAATGGGCTGTCGAAGTCCTATCGACTCGCGGGCTTCCGCTCCGGCTGGATGATACTCAGCGGCCCCAAGGACGGTGCGACGAGCTACATAGAGGGCCTCGATATCCTGACCAATATGCGCCTGTGCGCGAACGTGCCGGCGCAGTTTGCGGTGCAGACGGCGCTAGGTGGCTATCAGAGCATCAAGGAACTAATCCTGCCCGGCGGACGCTTGAAGCAGCAACGCGATATCGCCTGGGACTTGCTCACCCAGATACCGGGTGTTAGCTGCGTGAAGCCGCTAGGCGCAATCTATATGTTCCCGCGGCTAGACCCCGAAGTCTTTAAGATAGACAACGATGTCTCGCTGATTCTGGACATCCTGGAACAGGAACAGGTCTTGCTGGTCCAGGGTAGCGCATTCAATATCGATGACACCTACCACCTGCGGCTGGTCTTCCTGCCGCGGGTCGATGAGCTGGAGCCAGCAGTCGCCGGCATCGCCAGGGTATTAGACGGCTATCGCAGGAAGTAGGCTCAGCTGAATCCGAAGCCCAAGGCGCCGAGGAATTGTTGCTGCTCCGTCGATAATGGCTTCTTCTCAATTTTATAGCTGGAAAACTCGCGGCGTTGTAACAGGTCTTTGCGAAAATTATCGAAGGCCTGCGCCGAAGCACCCTGCCTCACAGAATCCTTAAAACTGCTACTCAGCTTTTCTATGGGAAAAGCTGAGAGCAGTGTTTCCCAATGGGCGTCTGCTCCCGGCTCAAGTTCGATATTGAATCGCGATTGCGACTCGCTGTCAGTGGCCTCAACAGTAGCGCCATCGAGACCGAAGTGTGATGCAAAGGCTCTGGCTAATAATTCGGTAGCATTCGATTTCGCCTCCCGAGAATAACCTGCGATATGTGGCGTGGCGAGGGTAACCGCCCGAACCAGCTCGGCGTCTGGCTTGGGTTCGCCCTCCCATACATCGAACACGCTGACGATATCTTCACGCTCCGCCAGAACCTGCAGCAGCGCCGCCTCATCCACTACTCCACCGCGACAGGCATTGATCAGTATCGCGTTGGCGCCTAGCGAGCGTAGCTGCTCATAAGCTATTAGCCTGTGCGTTGCATGCGGCCCTTCGACCGCATAGGGCACATGCAGGGATACCACATCACACTGCAGTGCGGCCTCAAGAGAGAAATAGCTTTGAGTAGGATCTCCGCGCTCAGCCAGAATGGGGTCGCAGCAGAGCGTCTCGACACCGAGGCGCTCCAGCTTGGTCGCGAGCAGGCCGCCGACTGCACCCGCGCCGACGATGCCTACCCTGCTTTCGGTGAGAGAGAAGCCCTTTCCGCGAGCGGCAACAGCCAGTGCCGCGAAGCAATAGTCGACTACGGCGTTGGCATTGCTGCCTTTCGCATCCGCGAATCGAATACCCTCTTCTTTCAAGAACTTCGTATCGATATGGTCGGTGCCGCTGGTTGCGGTGCCGACAAACCGAATCTTGCTGCCCGCCAGAAGGTGTTCATCGACCCGTGTAATCGATCGCACCAGCAGCGCATCGGCATTGAGCAGGTCTGCGCGCGACACGCTGCGCCCGTCGAATAAATGCAGCTCACCATGGCGGCTAAAGCGCTCTTCGACGGCGAGAATGTTGCTATCGGCAAGTATCTTCATCTATTCGCTGCGTGACATGGCACGCTATCCCACACATCGTGCAGCTACGGCGAGCAGGTGATCGCTGTCGCTCACGGTGAACTGATACTTCTGCAGAAACTTCTCGAAAGAGGAAACGTCGAATTCGTTAAGATCGAGTGAGCTCGGCACGGCGTGGGCGAAACCCTCATGCCGGTCGCTGGCATCACATACGATGGTTGCGAGCGTTCGGCTCAGCCGTGCCTCGGCCTGGTGCAGTTCGAGCTTCGCCGCCAGGCCCGCCGCGCCTCGCAGAGCCAAGGTCGAAACCGCATCCAGATTCTCATAAATGCCATCCATGCTAGCAAACTGACGCAGCAATTCTTTCGCCTTAACCGGCCCGACGCCTGGAACGCCTGTTATGCAGTCGACCGAGTCGCCAACTAGACCGAGATAGTCGGCGAACTGTTCCGGGCGTACGCCGAACTCCTTCTCTATGTCCGTTCGATACCGTTTGCGATTACCGCTGTAGTCCCACAGATAATCTAGATCGCTTCGCAGCAACTGAGACAGATCTTTGTCGCGAGAGACGATGCAAAGCGCACTCTCTTCCGGCAGCAGTTCGGCCATCCGCGTCGACAGGGTACCGATGATATCGTCCGCCTCGTACTTCTCACTGGCATAGGAGGCCATTCCCGCGATGGAGCAGATCTCGCGGCAGGCTGTCAGCTGCATGGCTAGGTTCTCATCGGGTAGCTCCCGATTCGATTTGTAGTGTGGGCAGAGGTCGTGGCGAAAGCCTGTGAACAAACTCTCGTCCAGCGCAACGGCGATGGTCTCGGGTTTTACGCGCCGCAGAAACTGCAGCAGGAACTGAGTGAATCCATAGACAGCGCTGAGATCGTTGCCCTCACTGTCGAAGCATTCCACATGGGGCGAGAAATGAGACTGAAAGATATAGATGGAGCCGTCTACGAGGTAATAGGTGTTCTGCTTTTTAGGGGTGGCGGGCAAGGCAGCGTCCTCAGGCCGGTGGCAGTGGTAAATAAGAGAGCTGCGGCGCGGACACTAGTCTTCCACCTTGCGGATAAGATAGCTGAAGCGGCCTTCCTGCTCGCTAGACTCAATAAGCTCATGGCCGAGGAAATGGCAAAACTTGGGCACGTCCCGAGTGGTGGAGGGATCTGTTGCAATCAGTCGTAGTAGCTGACCGGATTCGATGTCGCGAATCTTGTTGTGCAGGAGCATTACAGGCTCCGGGCAATACAGACCGCGCGCGTCCAGCTCTTCGGCATCTAGCGCTTGAGTGTCACTACCTGAATCGGCTGTAGAGTTTTTCATTGGGATAACTCGTGGTTCTCAGCGCTTGTCCGCGCTCGCGAGGTCACAGCTGCCTGCCTCTGCATCATAATTAAGGACGATGTCGCCGCGCTCCAGTTGCTGCATGACTTGTTGAACCTTCTGCTCCATCGTGTATTCCTGCATACCGTAGTCGGTGCCTTCTCGGCTAATATACTCTTCGATGATAGCCCTTAGCGTGTCGGCCTGTAATTCCTGATAGGGAATAATCATCGCGACACGCTAGCCCAGGTGCCTCGGGACAACTTCGCAGCCAAGCCAGGCACTTTATACCAGCTCGACCACATTCAACCCTTGCGAATCAGGCGCCACCGCCTTCAGCTCGGCGAAGGGGAAATTCTCCGTGTCGGCGAGCTGCGATAGCGAGACATTGGCGATGCTCCTGAAGATACTTTCGACGCGCCCGGGGTGACTTCGATCCCATTCGTTCAGCATCGCTTTGATCGCCTGGCGCTGCATATTGTCCTGCGTCCCGCAGAGGTTACAGGGAATAATCGGGAACTGACTGAGCTCGGCGAATCGTGCGATCTCCTTCTCCTTGCAATAGGCGAGCGGCCTGATCACGATGTTGCGCTTGTCGTCGCTAAGCAGCTTCGGCGGCATCGCCTTCAGCTTGCCACCATAGAACATATTCAGAAACAGCGTCTCGACGATGTCGTCGCGGTGGTGACCGAGTGCGATCTTCGTCGCGCCGATCTCCTGTGCGTGGTTGTAGAGAATGCCACGCCGCAGGCGAGAACACAGGCCGCAGTAAGTCTTACCCTCCTCGACCTTATCGGTAACGATGGAGTAAGTATCTTTCTCTATGATGGTGTACTCGACCCCTAGCTCTTTCAGGTAGGCCGGCAGAACATGCTCTGGAAAATCCGGCTGTTTCTGATCGAGGTTGACGGCATGAATCCTAAACCGAATCGGCGCATGCCTCTGTAAGTTCAGGAGTATGTCCAGCATCGCGTAGGAGTCTTTGCCGCCAGAGAGGCATACCATGACCAAGTCGCCGTCTTCTATCATATTGTAATCGGCGATCGCGCGACCCACGTCGCGGCGCAGGTTCTTGCGGGAGCGGTTCAGCAAGGAGTTCTTGCGCGTGTCTGTCTGCTTCACTGCGCCAAGCGTTGGCGGCGTCACATCCACGGGCACAGTTGATTTGGCACTGACTTCGTTTCGCATCGCTTAGACTCTCTCTAGCACCGTCGCAATTCCCTGCCCCAAGCCTATACACATTGTCGCGAGACCAAGAGTGGAATCCTTTTCTTCCATGTTGTTCAGCAGCGTCGTGGTGATGCGCGTGCCGGAACATCCTAAGGGGTGCCCCAGGGCGATAGCTCCACCCTTCAGGTTTACCTTTGTCTCGACCACATCGGTCAACTTGAGATCTTTTATCACCGGCAGCGACTGCGCGGCAAACGCCTCGTTCAATTCCACGCAGTCTATATCCTCAATCTTAAGACCGGCCTTTTTTAGCGCCTTCTGCGACGCAGGAACCGGACCGTAGCCCATGATCGATGGATCCACTCCGGCATAGGCCATGGAGCGCACACGGGCACGAATCTTGAGGTCTAGCGACTGCGCCTTCTCGGCACTCATGATCAACATGGCCGAGGCGCCATCGGAAATCTGTGACGACGTGCCCGCGGTAACCGTTCCGTTCGCCGGGTCGAAGACCGGGCGTAGCTGTGACAGACCCTCCAGCGTGGTATCCGCCCTGATCGTCTCGTCATGCTCTACCAGCACTTTCATGCCGCGTGCATCGTGGCCTTCGATCGGCACTATCTCATTCGCGAAGCCACCCCCTACCCGCGCCTTCTCCGCGAGCGTGTGCGACCTCACGGCGAACGCGTCTTGCTGCTCGCGACTTATGCCGTGCATCTTCGCCAGCACCTCGGCCGTCACACCCATCATCCAGGATGCCTTGGCGATATGCCTGGACGCCTTGGGGTTAGGATCTATGCCGTGCACCATGCCGACGTGTCCCATGTGCTCTACTCCGCCGACGATAAACTGATCGCCGTTGTTGCTCAGTATCGCGGTTGCCGCCGTGTGCAGTGCCGACATGGATGAGCCACAGAGCCTGTTTACGGTCTGTGCGCAGGTAGAATGGGGCAATACCGATATCAACGCGGCATTGCGCGCAATATTCCAGCCCTGTTCCAGGGTTTGATTGACACAGCCCCAGATCACGTCTTCCACCTCTTCCGGCAGCACACCGGCATTGCGCTCGAACAGGGCGTTTATCAGATGCGCGGATAGCTCTTCCGCGCGCACGCTCTGGTAGGCGCCCCCCTTGGAGCGCGCCATGGGTGTTCTTATTCCATCAACAATTACGGCGTCTCTGGGATTCAACTTCATTACATCTCCTGACTGCATAAGTTGGGCGCGTCGGCCCTATTCGGTTCGGCTATCTTCGGCTAGCTGTAAAAAGTCTCTGAGGCTTCAGCCATAGCGCGTAGTTTCTCGGTCGGGTGATAGAGCTCGCCCAGTTCGCTGTACTTGTCCGCGATAGCACAGAACTCACTAACGCCGAGACTATCGACATAGCGCAGCGCGCCGCCGCGGAATGGTGGGAAGCCAATGCCGAGCACCAGACCCATGTCGGCCTCGATCGCCGTGCCCACGATTTCGTCTTCCAGGCAGCGTACAGTCTCCATGCACATGGCTACCATCATGCGCTCGACGATCTCCTGATCCTCGAAGGCCCTAGTGCTCGCCGCCATCGAAGTGGCCAATTGCTCGGTTTCGGCATTCGGCAACTTCTTCGGCTTGCCTTTCTTGTCCTTCTCGTAGACATAGAAGCCGCTGCCCGACTTCTGGCCGAGCTTCTTCTGCTCGAACAGCTTGTCGATGACGGTATCGATATCCAGCTTCATGCGATCGAAGCCTGCCGCCATCACGGCCTGTGCGTGTACCGCCGTGTCCAGCCCTACGACGTCGAGCAGATAGGCTGGCCCCATCGGCCAACCGAATCGCTCCATCGCCTTGTCTATCTGTCTGTAGTCGGCGCCGTCGTTAATCAGCCTGGAGAACGCACCGAAGTATGGGAACAGAATTCTATTAACCAGGAAGCCCGGGCAGTTGTTCACCACGATCGGCGTCTTGCCCATCTTCTTCGCATAGGCGACTGTTGTGGCAATGGTCTCATCGCTACTCTTCGCCCCGCGAATGACCTCGACCAGAGGCATGACCGGCACGGGGTTGAAGAAATGCATGCCGCAGAAATTTTCCGGGCGTTTCATCACACTCGCTAACTCGTCCACCGAGATCGTCGAGGTGTTGGTCGCTATGATGGCATCCTCGCGCACCAGCGACTCGAGCTCGGTCAGCACCGACTGTTTAATCTTCGGATTCTCGATGACCGCTTCGACGACGATGTCTGCGCTATCGATGCCTTCATAACTTAGCTTAGGCTCGATGCTGGCAAGCACGTCGATCATGGCATTACTGTCCAAGCGCCCCTTCGCGACCTGCTTCTCTAATTGCTTCTTCGCCTCGCCCATGCCCAGGTCCAGGCCTTCCTGTGCGATGTCCTTCATGATGATAGGCGTGCCTTTCAGTGCGGACTGGTAGGCGATTCCACCGCCCATGATTCCGGCTCCCAACACAGCCGCTTTCGAGACAGGCTTCGCCGCGGCGAGCTGTTTCTTGGCGAGGCCACCGAGGAATTGATCGTTGAGGAACATCTGCACCAGATTGGCGGCGACATCGGTGGCTGCCAGCTTGATGAAGCCCTTGTGCTCCACCTCCAGCGCCTCGGCTCGATCCATCGTTGCAGCCTCTTGCATGACGGATACCGCGGTTATTGGTGCCGGGTAATGCGGCCCCGCCTTCGCGACAACCATGCCCTTCGCCGTTTCGAAGGCGACGTTTAACTCGATGGGAGAGAGTGTCAGCTTTGAGGTCTTGCGAGAACGTATTTTTTGGTAGTCCAACTTCTGCTCGTTACACTGCGCAATGATTTTCTCGGCCGCCTCGATGAGGATGTCCTCTGCTACGATCGCATCGAGCGCGCCTTCTGCAAAGGCCTGCTTCGCCTTAATGTGCGACCCGCTACTTATCCACTGATTGGCATTGTCAGCGCCGATCAGGCGCGGCATTCGCACGGTGCCGCCGAAGCCGGGCAATATGCCGAGCTTTACCTCGGGAAAACCCACTACCGCACTCTCGGTAGCCACCCTGTAATCGGTTGCGATAGCCAACTCGAAGCCACCGCCTAACGCTGTGCCGTTAATCGCTGTTACGGTGGGGAATGGCAGGTCCTCGATGTCGGAGAATATCTTGTTGGCCTCGACCAACCAGGCATAGACTTGCTTCTCACCTTCGGCGAACTTAGAGGTAAACTCGGTGATATCCGCGCCTACGATGAAAGTAGATTTGGCGCTCGACAGGATGAGGCCTTTCACATCGGCGGTCTGCAGGGCGGCCACGGCCTCCTGTAATTCGCGCAGCGTCGCCTGGTCGAATTTATTTACTGATGAACCATCCAAGTCGAATACGAGGTTGGCGATGCCGGAAGGCAATACATCGACGCTGAGCGCCTTGCCTGAGTAGATCATAGTTAACTCCAAGTTAACTCCAAAGTGAGTGAGCCGCAGAGCGGCCCAGAACGCGACATTATAGCCTCGCTGGACCTATATAAGAAGTCACAGCAGCAGCGACCAAATCCAGCCCAATTGGGGTATTATGAGGTCTATGACGCGAGACCTTCTGTATAGAATATTCACCCGTGGCAGCCTGCGTCGCGCAGCCCTAGCCAGCCTCTTCCTCAGCGCAAGCTGTCTGGCGGCCGATAGCGCCACGATACTGGTGTACCACCACGTCGCCGAGGACACACCGCCGTCCACCACCATCTCGCCCGCCGACTTCGAGGCGCATCTGCGCTATCTGAGAGACAATGATTTCACCGTCGTATCTCTAAAGCACATGATCGATAGCCTGCAAGGCGGCCAGTCGCTGCCGGACAAGGCCGTAGTGATCACCTTTGACGATGGCTATATCTCGATCTTCGATACCGCCTTTCCGCTTCTGCAATCCTACGACTACCCCTTTACGCTGTTTCTCAGCACCGAACCGATCGACGCCGGTCAGGGAAACTACATGAACTGGGACCAGATAAGGCAGATGAGCGATGCGGACGTCATAATCGCGAATCATATGGTGGATCACCCCTATATGCTGGAGGCGCGCGGGGATGAGAGCGACAGCCAACGCCTCGCGAGGCTCCGCCGTGATCTGCTAGCGGCGGAACAACGCATCGAAGAGGAGACCGGGCAGTCTCATCGCTATCTCGCCTACCCCTATGGGGAATACGATGCCGCCATAAAATCCATGTTAGCCGAACTCGACTTCATAGGCCTCGCGCAGAACTCCGGAGCCGTCGGTCCGCAATCGGACTTCCTGGCATTGCCGCGCTTCCCACTAGCCAGCATCTACGCCAATCTGGATACCGCCAGCACCAAGTTTGCTACCTTGCCCTTCTCCGTTAGCCAGCTCTCGTCAGACTCCCCTGTCACGACTAGCCGCAGCCCGGCGGTGACATTACAGTTCGCAGCTGGCGACTATAGTTACAATCAGATCGGTTGTTTCGCGAACAGTCAGCCGATTCCGATGAACTGGCTAGACAGGGAAGCGGGTATAGTCGAGTTGAATCCTGAGGAGGAATATTCGGGCAGGCGTTGGCGCTATATCTGTACCGCGCCGGATCCAGGCTCGGACCGATTCTACTGGTATTCGGTGCAGTGGATTAACTTGGACTAAACAGGCACGCCTATAACAAGCGATAGGGAGATCAGGAACGCGCGATCAATTATCCAACCAGCGCCGATCTCGCTGACGCAGATCGTTCTGTTGGATGAGGGTTTGCACTTCGTCGATATAGCGCTCACCCCGCTGCGAATAACTCTCCAGACCCTGCACCAGCGCGATAGAGTCCAGCCTTCTACCCTGTTGGCGCAGACGCGCACGCTCAACACGGAAATCTTCATACAGATGGTGCGTGTTGATATTCAGAAAATAACCCGCGATAGCGTCTTCGATCGAGTCGAATGCCTTCACCTCGTGGGTTGCCCCCTCGACTCGCCTGTTGGGGATAATGCCGCAGCCCTCTTCGTAGCACCATTGGCCAAATAGGTTATTGCCCTCGAGTGCAAAGCGCGATGTACCCCAAGCCGATTCGTTCGCCGCCTGAGCGAGAACCAGCGAGGCAGGTATGACGTCGACACGCTCAAGCAACTCATTTACCAGAGCCCGATCGCTGAGATCCTGTGCCTCTACCTCATAAAGACTTGCCATCTCTAACAACCAGGATTTCTCCGGCGCGCTTAGCGCCCCGTCGCCATCCACTAGATCGACGTAACCTAGTAGCTGCAGACGCGACTCGGTGACTCGACTGTTCTCGAAGCGCACATAGTCCTGCAGGAAATCGAAGAACTGCTGCTTCTTGACTTCGGTATCGGAGATCGAGGCGAAATCGGGAAAGACTGCAATGGGACCGGAAAGTGTAGTGGGACTGTCGACGGTCTCGTTGGCGGGCGAGAATCGCATCACGGCAGCCGTTAGGGCCACGAGAGCGATTGAAACCAGGCCGGCAAAGGCTAGCTCGATCTTGCGTTCTCGCTCTGCAGATTCATTGTCTAGTGGCATACCAGTCTCCGAGATACCGATTCAGCTCGTGTATTCAATTGGCTCATTCATCCCCACGGCGGCGATAGTGAGCTCACCGCAAATCGGCCATGACTTGGGCGAGATTCTCACTGAAATCCCTGCTCAAAACAACTGAACAATGGGCCTATTTGGGGTAGAAAACTTGCCGCAACTACACTCGACCTGAGGACTAAGATACAGGTCACTGAATTTGATAGGATTTGCGCTAGCGGCCCTCAGCCCGCCTTAGACCCGCCCCTGCAGTCGGGCGAATCCGGCGCTGCACGCTGCCGCTCCTCCCACTCCTGGTCCGTGTAGAGGTGTAGCGCTAGGGCATGCACGCCGGCGGCCAGTTCTGCCTCTAGTAGCTTGTAAACGGCCTGATGTCTGCGCACAGGATTGAGGTCAGCAAAGGCCTGGGCCACAGCCGTGATATTGAAGTGAGACTCGGTCGCCGGCCCGCCGTGCATGTGACTCTCGTTCTCCACATTGAGAACGGACGGCTGCAGCCCCTCGGTTAATTTCGCTTCGATCGCCTGCTGTACTGACACTATTTACCACCTATTTTTGAATACTCTTGTAGGGAATCGCTATAGCCGCAGTATAGCGTAAAAGCCGCGACAACAATGCGGTGGTGTTGCCGCGTCAGCCTCGCTACACTGTCGCCCTCACGGAGCCCCTACATGGCCATTTCCTGGTACCCTGGACACATGCACAAGGCCGGCAAAGAGCTGGCAAAGATCATGCGCAAGACCGACGCAGTGATCGAAGTGCTGGATGCGCGCATACCCGAGTCCAGCTGCAATCCGCTGCTCGCCAGCCTGCGCGAAGACCGCCCCTGCATCCGCATCCTGAATAAGGCCGACCTGGCAGAGAGCGAGCAGACCGCGGCCTGGGCGGCATATTTTAGCAAGCAGGCGAACAGCGCCTGCCTGATCAATGGCCGAGATGCTCAGATCAGCCGCGCTGACATCGTCACTACGGCGAAGAGGCTAATCAAACACACAGACAGTACCGCGCTAATACAGGGCCAGATCGTCATCGACGGCATTCCGAACGTCGGCAAGTCGAGCCTTTTAAATCAATTAACCGATCGCAAGATAGCCCGCACCGGCAATGAGCCCGCCGTCACCAAGGGCCAGCAGCGCGTGAAGCTGCAGGACGGTTGGTATCTCATCGATACGCCAGGCATGTTGTGGCCGAAACTCGAAGATCAGGAAAGCGCCTACAGGCTGGCAATAACAGGAACCATACGGAACACGGCGATCGAGGCGGCCGATATCGCCTGGTTTCTCGCCGAGCTGCTGCTTAGGGAGTACCCGGATCGCGTGGCAGAACGCTATGCCATTGAAGGCTCGCCTGACGCCATCGAGGAGTTCTTCGACGCCCTGGCACAGCAGCGCGGCTCCATAGGCCGTGGCGGCAAGGCCGACCTGAACAAGACAGCAGAGATATTACTAAACGACTTTCGCTCAGGTAAACTGGGCAAATTCAGCCTGGAGCACCCCAGGTAGTCCGCGCGAGCACATTTCGTGCCGTCCAGGCACAATCATCAAGACAAATAGAAGGCAAACCCAAGCATGGCCGTAGTCAGCAGTTCCGAGACCAAGCAAAGCAGCGAAGTACAATCCCCCCAGATTCACCCCGCATTCGAATGGATACGAAGCGAGGAGATCCACTCGCTCAATATTACAATGGAGGAGTACGCGCACAAGGTAACAGGCGCGAAGCATTTCCATCTAAGTAGCGAGAATGCGGAGAACGTCTTCCTCGTCGCCTTCCGCACCGTACCCATGGACTCTACCGGCGTCGCCCACATACTCGAGCATACCGCGCTCTGCGGCAGCAAGAAGTATCCGGTCAGAGATCCCTTCTTCATGATGATCCGGCGCTCGCTCAACACCTTCATGAACGCGTTCACCAGCAGTGACTGGACCGCCTACCCATTCGCCAGCAAAAATAGAAAGGACTTCAACAATCTGCTTAGCGTCTATCTCGACGCCGCATTCTTCTCGCGCCTGGATGAACTCGATTTTGCGCAGGAGGGTCATCGCCTCGAGTTTGCCGAGCCAGAAGACACGAATAGCGAGCTTCAGTACAAGGGCGTCGTATTCAACGAGATGAAAGGCGCCATGAGCTCCACAAACAGCGTGTTATGGCACACGATCAGCAAGCACGTGTTTCCCACCGCTACCTACCATTACAATAGTGGCGGCGAACCCGAGGACATCCCGGAGCTCAGCTATCAGCAGCTGCTGGATTTCTACAAGACTCACTACCATCCAAGCAATGCCGTCTTCATGACCTATGGCGACATTCCTGCCATCGACCATCACGAGAAAATCCACGAACAGGCGCTCTCGCACTTCGACAAACTCGACATCAAGATCGAAGTAACGGACGAGCAACGCTATACAAAGCCGATCGCCGTCGAAGAGCCCTACGCCAGCGAGGAGTCGGACAAGCCACAGAGTCATGTGGTGCTCGCCTGGCTTTTGGGACGCAGCACAGACCTCGGCGAATTGTTCAGGGCCGAACTCGTGTCCAGCGTGTTATTAGACAACAGCGCCAGCCCCCTGCTGCGCGCACTGGAGACCAGCGAGCTGGGCAGCGCCCCCTCCCCGATGTGTGGCCTCGAGGACTCAAACCGCGAGATGAGCCTGATGGCCGGGCTCGAGGGCTGCTCGCCCGAGTCCAGCGCCGCTGTCGAAGCCCTGATTCTCGAGACGCTGGAGAACGTAGTTAAGAACGGCATCCCCTACGATCAGGTCGAGGCCGCCCTGCACCAATTGGAACTGCATCAGCGGGAGATTTCCGGCGACAGTTACCCCTATGGCCTGCAGCTGATCCTCGCAGGACTCTCTACCGCCATGCATCGCGGCGACCCGATCAAGCTATTGAACATAGACCCAGTGTTAGAAGAACTGCGCTCGCTTATCAAAGACGATCGTTTTATACCGAACCTGATACAGAACCTATTACTAGATAACCCGCATCGTGTCCGACTCACCCTCAACCCCGATACCGAATTGGCGAACAGGAAGGTGCAGGCCGAGATCGACAAGCTAGCCGCGATAAAGCGCTCGCTTAGCGAAGACGAGAAGCTTGCCATCGTCGAGCAGAGCAAGAAGCTGGCGGACCGTCAGATGCTAGAAGACGACCCCGGCCTGCTCCCGAAGGTAGGCCTGGAAGACGTGCCGGAAACGATTTCCGAGCCAAAGCCGACCCAGTTAACCCTGAAGGACAGCGAGTCCCCAGTTAGCTTCTTTGGGCAGGGAACCAATGGCCTCTGCTACCAACAGGTCGTCACTAAAATTCCGCAGCTGGAACCCGAACTGTTAGACGTGCTGCCTCTCTACAGCAGCTGCCTCACCGAGTTTGGTGTCGGCGCCAGAGACTACGTGCAGACTCAGGCCTGGCAGGCACAGGTCAGTGGCGGCATGAACTGCTTCAGCAGCATCCGCAGCAACCTCGACGATGTGCAGACCACCAAGGCGCTGCTCACCTTCTCCTCGAAGTGCCTGCTCAGCAATCATCAGGCACAGTCGGAGCTGCTGCACAGCACCATCCATGATGTACGCTTCGACGAGGACCAGCGACTGCTTGAACTGATCGAGCAGATCTGTGCGCGCAAGGAGAACAGCATTACCGGCCAGGGGCACAGCCTCGCTATGAGCCTCGCCAGCAGTCGCATGAGTCCAACGGCGCAGCTTGCCCATCGCTCAGGCGGGCTGGAGGGGATTCAACTGATCAAGGCTCTGAGGACTCAGCTGGCGGATCAAACTCAGCGTTTCGCGCTATTGGATAGGTTCAAGGCCCTGCATGCCAAGGTACTCGCCTCGCACAAGGAGTTCCTGCTGATTGCCGAGCCCGAACATCAGGCCCGCCTGCTCGCCGACCTCGATAGCACTTGGTCAGATACAAGCAAGAATACCGAGCATGACTTGCTGCGCCTGCCCACGCTGCGCGACTCTCTCTGCCAGGTCTGGACCACCTCGACGCAGGTGAGCTTCTGCGCCAAGGCCTACCCCACAGTGCCCTCGGGGCATGCAGACAATGCCGCCTTGCAGGTACTCGCCGGTTTCTTGCGTAACGGCTTCCTGCACCGCGCCATCCGGGAGCAAGGCGGCGCCTACGGCGGAGGTGCCAGTCAGGACGCCAATTCGGCTTCCTTCCGCTTCTTCTCTTACCGCGACCCACGCCTCTTGGAGACTCTGGCAGACTTCGATGCGGCGGTAGACTGGCTGGTCTCGTCCGAGCACAAGCCACACCAGCTGGAGGAGGCCATTCTCGGCGTCATAGGCAGCCTGGACAAGCCTGCATCCCCCGCCGGCGAGGCGAAACAGGCCTTCTACAACAATGCCTTTGGGCGCACTCTGGCGCACCGTACCCAATTCAGGAAGCAGGTGCTGCACACCACGATAGACGACCTAAAGCGGGTCGCCGCGCTCTATCTAAGTCCCGAAAAGGCGAGTATTGGCATAATCAGCAACAAGGAATTGGCCGAGGGCCTGAGTCTACCGAAGCTAGAAATCGTAAATCTGTAGCCAATACAGCGAGTTGAGAGTCATAATTGACACTCAACATTATGCCAACAATATCGCGCAATATTTGCGTCCTAGCTGGGAACTTTTCCGCCGGGGCCTAGTCAGAGTAAGTGTAGGTAGATGTTAGACAAAATTGTGGGTTTTGTTTCATTTATCTCTCCCTTGATAGTATATTTAGCCCAACCGCCTTCGGCCGTTGGGCTTTCTTTTGACCGCCTGAAAACCCTGAATTTGTCCCTCGTATGCGAGCGCATCAAAGCTCAGATTCTCTCCTAATCCGCCTTTTAGCCAAGCTGTAAGCAGCGATAATTCTCATTCCACATGGATGCACCGCAAGCGAAGAAGGAAGCTACCCGCGTCACGCTAGTTGGCATGCTTATCGATGTCGCCTTGGGGCTCGGCAAGATAGTCGGCGGCGTGGTCACCAACTCCTTCGCACTGGTAACCGACGGTATTCACTCGCTGTCGGATGCCGGCACCGACATCTTCGTGCTGATTGTGGCGCGTGTTGCCCATGCCGAGCCCGATGCCGAACACCAATACGGCCACGGGCGATTCGAGACCCTGGGCACGATTGCCATGGGCATTATCTTCTTCATTACCTCGGCGATCCTCTTCTACGACAGCATTAACCGACTGCGGCTGGACGAGCCCCTGCCCACGCCCGCCGCTGCCGGCATCGCTATTGCGCTGGTTTCGGTCGCCGCGAAGGAGTGGATCTATCACTACACGATGCGGGTCGCGAACAGGCTCAAATCCAATCTGCTGCGGGCCAACGCCTGGCATAGCCGCACCGATGCCATCTCCTCCATCGCGGTTCTCATCGGCATCATCGGCGCCCGTCAGGGCTATATCTGGATGGACACGGTGGCCGCCATGTTTGTCGCCCTATTCATCGCGAAGATCGGCTGGGAACTCTGCGCCGACAGCCTGACGGAGCTGGTGGACACGGCTGTGTCGAAACAGCGGCGCGAGCAGTTCGAGGCCTGCATTCTTGCTATCGAGGGAATTCGCGGCATCACAGAGCTGAGAAGCAGGTCATCCGGCGGCAAGATCCTTCTCGAGGTTCGGCTATTGGTGAACGCCTACATTTCGGTTTCCGAGGGACATCAACTCGGGGAGCTAGTAAATCGCTCGCTGATCAGCCAATTCGGCGACATCTCGGAGGTGCTCATCCACATCGATCCGGTCCCACCGGACGAGACAGGAGATACGCCCCATCTCCCCGAGCGTGCGGATGTCATTGCGGCGCTGAAAAACAAGTGGCAGGGCCTGCTGCCGGAGGAGAAGATCGCCGCCATCGATCTGCACTATTTAGCAGGTGCCATCGAGGTCGATCTAATAGTAGATGTCGATGAACTTTCGCCGCAGACTGTTAGCGAGATCGAAGAGGCGATAGCGGGAATCGATTACGTGAGTCGTCTACGGGTATTTAACAAGCTGTTTGAGTCCGGCGAAACGCGCTTCGCCAGCTAGCTCGCGGCCTGCCAGCTCGGACATTAGTACTTACAAAGAGAGTGCATTTCCCTATACTAGAGCCAAGTTAGATCGTCGACACTACGGCGTAGTAGAACCAAGAGACAACAATAAAAGGAACCCCGGTTAGTAATGAAACCGACTGATATCGCCGATCCGAATTACTTTCACAAAGTTGTCGACTGTCAGTGGGCCTGCCCCGCCCACACGCCCGTTCCCGAATACATTCGCCTGATCGCCGAAAAGCGCTATACCGATGCCTATATGATCAACTGGCACTCGAACGTGTTTCCCGGCATTCTCGGGCGCACCTGCGATCGCCCTTGCGAGCCCGCCTGTCGTCGCGTCCGCGTAGAAGAAGAACCGGTCGCCATCTGTCGCCTGAAGCGCGTCGCCGCCGACTACAAATCCGACATCAGCGAGCGACTCCCGTTGATACCCAAGAAGAAAAACGGTAGGCATATTGCGCTCATCGGTGCCGGGCCAGCCTCCCTGACTGTCGCGCGAGACCTGCTCCCCCTAGGCTACGAGATCACCCTTTTTGAGAAGGACAAACTCAGCGGCGGCGCCATGCGCACTCAGATTCCCCGCTTCCGCCTGCCCGTCGAGGTATTGGACGAGGAGCTCAACTACATTTTAGACATGGGCGTGAACTGTCGCTTCGGCGAAGAGATTACCAGCATGCGGGCGGTACTAAGCGAAGGCTTCGATGCCGTTTTCGTTGGCACCGGCGCGCCGCTAGGTAAGTGGCTAGACCTGCCCGGACGCGAAGAGGCACAGGAAAATATTCACACCGGCATCGAGTGGCTGGCGAACGTCGCCTTCGAACATATATCGAGCGTAGGCAAGAAGGTATTGGTGCTGGGCGGCGGCAATACAGCCATGGATTGCTGCCGCACATCGAAGCGCATCGGCGGCGAGGAAGTGACCGTGGTGGTACGCAGTGGCTTCGACGAGATGAAGGCCTCTCCCTGGGAGATCCAAGATGCCATGAACGAAGACATACCGATACTGAATTTCCACGTGCCGAAGCGTTACATCGTCGAGAACGGCAAGCTCGTCGCCATGGAATTTGAGAAGGTGCGCAAGGAGATCGATGCCGACGGCAAGCGACAGCTCATACCAACAGGCGAGGAGCCCGCGGTGCTACCCTGCGACGACGTGCTCTGCGCGATCGGTCAGGAGAATAGCTTCCCGTGGATTGAACGCGACCTCGGCATCGAGTTCGACAAATGGGAGGTGCCCATCCTCAATAAGTCGACTTTCCAATCCACCCACGAGAAGGTTTTCTTCGGTGGCGATGCGGCGCTGGGGCCGGACAATATCATCACCGCCGTCGCCCACGGCCACGATGCCGCAGTATCGATTCACATGCTGTGTGAGAAACAGGACATCACGCGCCGCCCGGACCCGCTTACCAATCTGAGCAGCCAGAAGATGGGCATTCATCAATGGTCCTATAAGAACGACATTAGCAACGATCTACGCTTCGCCGTGCCTCACGCCGACAAGCAGAAGACACTGAACGACATCAACGTCGAGGTTGAGCTCGGCTTCGATGAGAAGCTGGCCTACGACGAGACCATGCGCTGCCTGAACTGCGACGTGCAGACGGTCTTCACGGACAAGCTCTGCATCGAATGTGATGCCTGCGTGGACATCTGCCCCACCGACTGCATTACCTTCACCCAGAATCAGGACGAGCCCGAACTCCGTAAGAATCTGCTCGCACCGGCGGAGAATCTGGAACAGGACATCTACGTGTCCGACCAACTCATGACCGGGCGCATCATGGCGAAGAATGAAGACCTCTGCCTGCACTGTGGGCTGTGCGCAGAGCGTTGTCCGACTAATGCCTGGGATATGCACAAGTATCTGTTCAACACCGCCAAGGCCGAGAACGCATGTCAGAGTTAATTCAGAGCTCCAAGGTTTCCAGCCTGCAGAAGGTCAACGACTTCGTCGTCAAGTTTGCCAACGTGAACGGCTCGGGATCCGCCAGCGCCAATAGCATGTTCGCCAAGGCAGTATTCCGCATGGGCATACCGATTAGCCCACACAATATATTCCCCTCCAATATTCAGGGCCTGCCCACCTGGTATGAGGTCAGGATCAGCGAGCAGGGGTATCTCGGTCGGCGCGAGGGCGTAGACCTGATCGTCGCTATGAATGAGCAGACCATAGGCAAGGATATCGCCTCGGTCGTGCCCGGCGGCTATGTCCTGTATGACTCCTCCAAGGTGCTGCCGAACGAGCTTCTGCGCGACGATGTGCACTACCTGCCGATTCCGCTGAAGGACATCTGTCTTAGAGAGTTCGATAAGCCGGCGCAGCGCCAGCTATTCAAGAACATCGTCTACGTCGGCGCACTCTCCGCCTTCCTGCACATCGACTTCAAGGTGCTAACCGGCCTCGTGAGCGATCAGTTTCGCGGCAAGGAGAAGCTGATACTGCCTAACATCCATGCCCTGGAGCTCGGCCACCAGTACGCAAGCGACCACTTCGAGTGTCCACTCGCGCTGCGCCTGGAACCCAGCGACAATAATGCCGGCAAGATATTAGTCGACGGCAATACCGCCATCGGACTAGGCAGCGTCTACGGCGGCGCCACCGTCGCCTCCTGGTATCCCCTAACCCCGTCTACCTCGGTGGTAGACAACTTCGGCAAGTACTGCAAGCGCCTGCGCATCGATCCGGGCAGCGGCAAGAAGAAATACTCCATCGTGCAGGCCGAGGACGAACTCGCCGCTATCGGCATCGCGATCGGCGCCGGTTGGAATGGCGCGCGCGCTTTCACCGCCACCAGCGGCCCCGGTATCTCTTTGATGCAGGAATTCCTCGGGCTCGCCTATTTCTCCGAGGTGCCTGTCGTCCTGTTCAATATCCAGCGCGTCGGCCCCTCTACCGGCATGCCCACGCGCTCCCAGCAAGGCGACCTGCTCTGCTGCGCCTATGCCTCCCACGGCGATACCAAGCACGCGATGCTGTTCCCGGCTTCACCCACGGAATGTTTCGAATACGCGGCGAAGTCATTCGACATCGCCGACCGCATACAGTCCCCCGTGATCGTGATGAGCGAGCTAGAGCTGGGCATGAACGAGCAGATCTGCGACCCCCTGAAGTGGGACGACAAGAGTCGCTACGACCGCGGCAAGGTGCTAAGCGCCGAGCAGCTAGAGGACATCGAGAAATACGGCCGCTACCTGGACAGCGACGGCGATGGCATCCCCTACCGCACCTATCCGGGCACGCATCCTAACAAGGGCAGCTACTTCACGCGCGGCAGCTCACACGATTCCTACGCGGCCTATACCGAAGACGGCACGGTCTACGCCGAGGTCATGGACCGACTCACACGCAAGATGCAGACCGCGGTCAAGTACCTGCCCGAGCCCGAGATCATCGAAGCTAGCGGCAATCAACTCGCCATGGTATTCCTGGGCACTACCACTAGCGCTATCAACGAGGTGCAAGACAGTCTCGCCAAGAAGGGCATCAACCTGGACACGCTGCGTATCCGCGCGTTTCCCTTCCACGACAGCATCCCCGAGTTTTTCGACCGCCACAAGCTGGTCTACGTGATCGAGCAGAACCGCGACGCGCAGCTCAAGAGCCTGCTGAAGATCGAATGCAATATTCCCGAGGACAGGATGCATTCGATTCTTAGCTACGACGGCGTTTTAATAACGGCACAGCATATCGAGAAGGCAATCCTCGCTAGCCTGCAATCCGAACAGGACCAGAGCGAAGACGTGCCAGCCTGAGACCCAGAAACTATGAGTTATATTAATAAACCCAAATTCAAGCACCCGCAGATGCAGACTAATGACATCGGTCTCACGCGGCGGGACTACGAGGGCACGCTAACCACTCTCTGCGGTGGCTGCGGGCACGATTCGATCAGCGCCGCGATCATTCAGGCGGCGGCGGATATGTCGCTCGAGCCCCATCGCGTCGCCAAGATCTCGGGCATCGGCTGTTCATCGAAGATACCCTCCTATTTCCTCAGCAAGGCCCACGGTTTCAACTCGGTGCATGGCCGCATGCCGTCGGTCGCCACCGGCGCCAACATCGCGAACAAGGATCTCTACTATGTGGGCGTATCGGGCGACGGCGACAGCGCCTCGATCGGACTCGGCCAGTTCTGCCATATCGTGCGCAGACGCATCAATATGCTGTATATCGTCGCCAATAACGGCACCTACGGCCTGACCAAGGGTCAGCTTTCCGCAACCGCCGATCTCGGCTCCAAGACGAAGTCGGGCGAGGAGAGTCAGTTCGACAACATCGATATGGCCACGCTCGCGATCGAGTTAGGCGCCAGTTTCGTTGCGCGTAGCTTCTCCGGTGACAAGAAACAACTCGTTCCCCTGCTGCAGGCCGGGCTTAGCCACAAGGGCTTCGCGTTCATCGACGTGATCTCGCCCTGCGTCACCTTCAACAACACCGACGCCTCGACACACGGCTACAAGAACACCTGGGAGAATCACATCGCGCTGAGCGAGGTGGATTTCGTGCCGATGCGCGAGGAGATAACGACCAGCTACGATGCGGGAAAAGAAAAGGAGATCACGCTACACGATGGCTCGGTCATCCACCTGCACAAGACGGGAAATAATTACGATCCTTCCGACAAAGAGAACGCGCTGCATCATATCAATGCCTACAAGAAGCAGGGCAAGATAGCGACCGGCCTGCTCTATATCAACCAGTCTACGTCGGACCTGCACGAGCTGCAGGAGACCGTGGACAAACCCTTCAACAGCCTGAGCACGCAAGAACTCTGCCCGGGCAGCGAGGCGCTGAACGACATCAACAATACCTTCCGCTAGGGCACCTCTAGATTATTTGCGCTGCTGCTTGAGCAGGTCGTAGGCCGCCTTGATCGCCTGCGTCTTCTGCGTGGCGATATCGATCATCTCTTCGGGCAGCCCCTTCGCCACCAGCTTATCGGGATGATGCTGGTTCATCTGTTTCCTGTAGGTCTTCTTCAACTCGTCATCGCTGCACTTCGACGACACACCTAATAGCTCGTAAGCCGCCTGCACCTTCTCCTTGGAAGATTCCGAGTCCACGAAGTGTGCCTGACCCGACAGGCGCCGCACCAAGGCGTCGAACTCGGCCTTGCTATAGCCTAGATCACTCGCTATGCCCGCGATCAGGGATTTCTCGCTGGCGTCCAGCCGTCCATCGGCGAAGGCTGTAGCCGTGATGATCTCAAGAAAAATCTGAATCAGATTCCTGCGCCTGAAGCTCTCGCGCTTGAACTGGGCGAGGACGTCGTGCACGGGGAAGCCCGGCTTCTTACCCTCGTTGAAGAGATTGATGGCTACCTTGCGCTGCGCCGGATTCAGACGCATCTGATCCATGACCCGCTCGGCCATGGCGATCTCGTCTTTGGTCACGCGGCCGTCGGACTTCGCCACATAGCCCATTAGCGCGAAGGTAGTCGTAAAGAATACCGACTGCACGCGCTCCGTCGCACCCAGGCCGAGAGAGTCGTCCATGGACAAGCCATCGAGACCGCCGTCGAAATAGTTTCCCAATGCCGCACCTAACACGGCACCTAGGGGGCCTCCCATCATAAAACCGAAAGTCCCGCCTACTACCTTACCCCACCAACTCATATTCTCACTCGTAATTCGTATCTAGATTATGCACCGATCTGCGCGCACAAATATCAACCAAACCGTACGCTGCGAAACGGGCGCGGTGTGTTTGGCAATGGAGCTGCAGTCTACTAGAAAAGCAGGCGCTGGAACCAGTTCTTGTCGAGTTCTCGGCGGCAGCTATCGAGCTGCACGGCGAAACGACTCGAGTTGGACTGTACACGACCGGCGGCATCTACCAGCCACTGCTTGCTGCGGTAGCTACCGCGCTGATAGCCACCGTTGCCTTCGTGGTAGGCATAGTAGAGGTGCGCCGCGTTATTGCGCGCGATATTACTTATGCGCGACGAGTTGGCGTTATACCAGGCGACGAAGTCGATCGCATCTTCGAAGTTTCTGCGCGAGGCGCGGCGATTGCCTGACTTCTGCTCGTATTCCGCCCAGGTGGAATCCAGCGCCTGCGCATAGCCATAGGCGGAACTGGGGCGACGGCCCGGGAATATCCAGAGGAAGCGATTGCGCGCGGGCTTCGCCCGTGACTGAAAGGAGGACTCCTGATAGATGAAGGCCATATTCACCGAGATCGGCACATTCCAGCGCCGCTCGGCACTCTTCGCCGCGCGATACCAGCCGCGCCTGTCCTCGAATATCTCGCAGATGTCCGCCACACTCTCCGGCGGCGAGCTGGCACAGGCAGCTAGCACCGAAGCGATTAGCGCCAGGCTACAGAGTCTTCGGGCTGTCTTTAGCATCATCTCTCTCATGGTACCTGTCATGATCGCTGTCATAGTCCCTCTGCTGCTCTCTAGGAGTTTAGAGCGTCAAGAAGGGCAATAAATTCCCCTTCATCGATAATTTTGACGCCTAGCTCTTCCGCCTTCGTGCGTTTGGAGCCAGCGCCCGGCCCCGCGACGACGCAGGAGCTGTTCTTGGACACGCTGCCCGCCACCTTCGCCCCCAGCAGCAACAGCTTAGCCTTCGCCTCGCTGCGGGTCATCTGCTCCAGCGTTCCGGTAAGCACATAGGTCTCACCCTCTAGCGGCTTCGCCTCGCCCCCGTGCACAGGATCGGACTCTGGCCACTGAATGCCGTGCTTACGCAGCTCGGTGATCAAGCTCAGATTGTCCTTGTTAGAGAAAAACAGGCGTATATGTGCCGCCATCTTCGGACCGACATCGGCGACCTGCTCCAGGCTGTCTTGCTCGGCATCGATGATGTTCTTGAGGCGCCCGAAGTGATTCACCAACTGCTGCGCCGTCGCCTCGCCCACCTCGCGTATGCCCAAGGCAAAGAGGAAACGTGGCAGCGTTGTCTGCTTCGACTTCTCTATAGCCGCAATGAGCTTAGCGGCGGATTTCTCCCCCATGCGTTCCAATTCGGCCAGCTGCGGCGCTTCGAGGGTAAAGATATCCGCCACGCTGGTGATAATGCCCTGATCGACGAGCAGCTCGATGAGCTTGTTGCCTAGCCCCTCGATATCCATCGCGCTGCGGGAGGCGAAATGCTTAATCGATTCCTTGCGCTGCGCGGGGCAGATGATGCCGCCGCTGCAGCGGTACAACACCTCGCCATCGGCCTCTATCGGCGAATTACACGCCGGACAATGCTCCGGCAATTTAATGCGCTTCCGTCTCGGCTTCTTCTCGCCCTTTACAGGGGGAATCACCCGTACCACCTTCGGTATCACATCGCCCGCCCTGCGCACGATGACGCGGTCGTTGATGCGCAGCCCGAGTCGCTCGATCTCGTCCATATTGTGCAGCGTGGTATTGCTCACGGTAACGCCGCCGACGAAGACCGGATCGAGGCGCGCCACCGGCGTAATAGTGCCGGTTCTCCCTACTTGAAACTCGACATCAATTACTGTGGTCGACTTCTCCTCGGCTGGAAACTTGTAGGCCATCGCCCAGCGTGGGCTGCGCGCGTTGGTGCCGAGGCGCCGCTGCAGCGCGAGCTCGTCAACCTTCAGTACCGCGCCGTCGATCTCGTAGCTCAAACCGTCGCGCCGCGCTAGCAGGTCCAGACAATATTTCAGGCAGTCGTCGATGCCGGTGCGAACGGCTCGATCCGGATTCACCGGTAAGCCCCACTTGGAGAGCTGCTCGAAGATGCCGCTGAGTGTCTTGGGCAGGCTCACGCCCTCGCTCAGACCCACGCTGTAACAATACATCTTCAAGGGAATCTTCGCGGACTTCTTCGGATCTAGCTGCCGTATCGCACCCGCCGCCGTATTGCGCGGATTGACGAAGATCTTGCCCCCTGCGGCCAGCGCCGACTCGTTCAGCTTCGCGAAGCCGCCCTTGTCGAGGAATATCTCGCCGCGCACCTCGATCAGCGAGTTGTTCTTCAGTGACTTCAACTTGAGGGGGATGCTGCGTATGGTTTTTACGTTGTGGGTGATGTCTTCGCCGGTCACGCCGTCGCCGCGAGTCGCGGCACGCTCCAGGCTGCCATCTCTATAGAGCAGGCTCACCGCAATGCCATCCACCTTCGGCTCGCAGCTGTACTGTATGCCAGAGTCCGTATCCAGACGCTTCCGGATGCGTGACTCGAAGGAGACCAGATCGGCTTCGCTGAAGACCTTGTCCAGCGACAGCATGGCGATCTCGTGTTGCACCTGTGTGAAGCCGGCGATGGCCTCGCCGCCCACACGCTGGCTCGGGGAATCCATCGTGTCTAGACCGTATTCCGATTCCAACTCCTCGAGGCGGCGCAGCAAGGCATCGAAATCTGCATCGGGGATCTCGGGCGCGTCTTGCTCGAAGTAGAGCCGATTGTGATGGTCTATCTGCTCGCGGAGAGACGCGACTTCCCGTAGGATTTTTTCAGGAACTGCCATAGGGATTCATACTGCAGGCTGGTTGATGAATAGTGATAATGGCCTATAGCCTGCGGCTAGTCTAGCGGACGTGGCTCGCGCCTTAGCCGCGCGCGGCCTTGGCCTTCAGGCGACGCAACTCGAAATCCCGTATGCGCTGGCGATAGTGCTCGATGGTCTGCGCCGTCATGCCATTGCGGTGGTCGTCCTTGAGATCGCCGCCGAGGGTATCGCGTATTCGCTGCGCCACATCCAGCATCTGCTCGAAGGCATCGAGGTTGTTTATCGGTGTCGGTAGCGCCAGGAAAAAACTAATGCCCAGCGTCGTAAACTCATCCATTTTATTCAGATCGAAGGTGCCCGGATTCAACATATTTGCCACGCTAAAAATGACGGCACCCTGATTGTCCTTGCTGAGCCGCTTGTGGAATATATTCATGTCGCCGAATTTGAGACCGGAGGTAATCAGGATGTGCAGCAGGTCATCGCCGGCGAATACGCGGCCGTCCTTTGCCGTCACATTGAGCACCAAAACTTCGGATTGCTCGAACTCGCCGCCGCGGTCATCGGCATGCTCTGCAACAGATCCAGCTGCTGCAGGCTGCACGGGCTCGTCCAGTTCCTCATCTTGCACATCTTGCACCAGAGGCTGTTGTTCGATGAGCTCTTCATGCGCTGATGCAGTAACGGGTGGGATGTCTTCGATCTCGCTTGCTTCATCGCGCCTTCTTGAGCGCTTGGACTTGCGACCGAACAGGGTAAACAGCGAGCGGTTCTTCCCGCCCTCTTCATTTGTTTCTAGGTCGCCTGCATCGGACTCGTCGAACAGACTGGACTGCTTCGCGGCGGCTCTCTCGTTCGCGGGGTCTTTCGACTTGCTCTTCGAGGGCCGGTCGCCGCCGATACGCTCGCCGGCAGTCATGGAGAATTCGTCTATGCTGCTGTCGGCATCGAAGGGTGCGTAGTCTTCTTCGTCTTCGTCTTCGTCCGATGTATCCGACTCTTCCGGTTCGTCGGCGGAGTCATCCTCGTAATTTTTCTCAGAACTTTTCTCAGAACTGTCCGTGCCACCATCATCATCGAAACTACTCTCGATGTCTTCGGCCAGCTCATCATAACTCTCATCATCCGGCTGATCGTCGTCCTGCGCCTCGTCGTAATCAGGTGCGACCGAACTCATCGTGTCTCTAGCGTTTCGCGGGCTGTCTTCTTCCTGCTCATCCTCTTCGTAGTCGAACAGTATGGCATCGGCGTCATCTTCGTCCTCACTTTCACCTTCTGCCTCGTACTCCGCGCCGTCGTTTTCGCTGTCGTCTTCCCAGCCATCGCCTAGCTCCGGAGCCCGACCGGTCTCGGGCGCCAGTTCTTCGTCAGCCTCCTCTTCAAAATCTTCTTCGTTGTAGTAATCATCCTGCTCGGCGCTTGCCGCTTCCTCCGGCTGCGCATCGACAATGGACTCTTCCGCGACCTGTGCACGCTCGAACTTAGGGGCGGGCTCGGAGAGTTCGACGGCATCCATTAAAACGGGAATATGCTCCTCGTCATCGCCGTCTGCGAGGTGGATCGCTCTAGCCTTGGTCTGGGCCTTGTCCAGCGCGCTGTTCTGGCGGTTTACCTCCTCCAGCGAGCGGGTGACGACCCGTGCGCCGCCGCCGGGCAGTTCGGCCATCTCGAGGGCTTCCAGGTCAACGTTTTGGGGGATGTTCTTGTCAATCGCGAGGCGAATCTGGCCGCGCCTCGCATTGATCGCGACGTACAGGCCGCGCAGCACTACCGCGACTATGGCCAGGCCCAACAAAAGAATGACTAACTCTCTACCACTCATAGGAAATCTACAACATCAAATGAAAATGCATTAAAAACGAGAAATTTTTAATGTTATCTTACAGTTACCGCGTTTTCTTTAGCGCGAATACGGGCTTTTTTGGCAGGGCTTTCTCTAGCAGAATACTACATGGCCGCCAGTTCGGCGGCCTCGTCGATATCCACGGCCACGATCCTGGAAACGCCCGGTTCGTGCATGGTCACACCGAGGAGCTGATTCGCCATCTCCATGGTGATCTTGTTGTGTGTGATGAAGATGAACTGCACGTTCTCCGACATCTCCTTAACCAGGTTAGCGTAACGCCCCACGTTGGCATCGTCCAGTGGCGCGTCGACCTCGTCCAGCATACAGAACGGCGAAGGGTTCAGACGGAAGATCGAGAACACGAGGGCGATGGCGGTCATCGCCTTCTCGCCGCCGGAGAGTAGGTGAATCGTGCTATTGCGCTTGCCCGGGGGCCGCGCCATGATGGCGACGCCGGTGTCCAGCAGGTCTTCGCCGGTCATGTCCAGATAGGCGTGGCCGCCACCGAAGACCTTGGGAAACAGGCTCTGCAGGCCGGCGTTGATCTTGTCGAAGGTCTCCTTGAAGCGAGTACGGGTCTCCTTGTCGATCTTGCGGATCGCATTCTGCAGGGTATCGAGCGCCTTCTCCAGGTCCTCGTTCTGCTTGTCCAGATAGACCTTGCGCTCCGACTGCTGGGCATATTCGTCGATGGCGGCGAGGTTGATCGGCCCCAGGCGCTGGATGCGGTTACCCAGCTTCTCCAGCTCTTGCTCGCAGGCCTCTACGGTCGCCTCCTCGGGCAGGTTCTCTAGGACCGTCTCCAGCTCGAATTTGGCCTGATGTAGCTGCTCCAGGATGCCATCACGCTTCACCGAGGCGCCCTCGTTCTTGAGGCGCTTCTGCATCAGGTTCTCGCGAATCTGGTTAACGCGCTCCTGCACCTGATTGCGCTCCTGCTCCAGAGCCCGCGTGGCGTGCTCGTTGGCATCGACCTTGGCCTTAGCCTCGGCCAGTTCCTTCTCCACCTCGAGGCGCTTCTGCAACAAGGCCTCCAGGTCGCTGCGCATCTTCGCCAGCGGTTCGTCTGCGGTAGCGATCTGTTCCTGCAAGGAATCCATACGCTCGCGGCTGCGCTGCACCTGGGTGGCCATGCGGTCCATGGTCTCGCGGGTGGACTGTAGCTGCGACTGTACCGATTGCTTCTTTAGCGCAAGTTCATGCGCTAAGTCTTTGTCTTTTCTAGAGTTTTCCCTACAGGCCTGCAGCGCCTGCTGACGCTCTTCGCGCTGACCCTCGAGCCGCTCTCGATTGCCGACATCCTGCTCCATGCTGTCCAGGGCCTGCTGCAGGCGCGAGCGCGAGGCCGCCGTGTTCTCTTCTTCCACCGCCAGTTGCCGGTTTAGCTCTTCCAGCTCGTGATGAATGCGCTCTTTCCTAAGCTGCGCCTCCTCCACCTTGGCCATCTGGGCGCTGACCTGGGACTTCAGCTCGCTGTGCTGCTGGGTCTTCTGCGCAAGTTCGCCCTGCAGATTCTCGCGCTCTGCCTCGGCCTGACTTAATGCCGCCTTAGTCTGAGCCTGCTTCTCATGCAAAGCATTAGAGTCTTCTTCTAGCTTTTTGATCTTTTTAAATAAATCTGCAATCAGACCGCGGCGTTCGACGATCGATTCCTGCTTGCTGAAGTTGCTAACCTGTAGCCAGGCGGCACCGAGCCAGACGCCGTCGGCGGTGATGATAGATTGCTGCGGGCCTAGCTGGCTGCGGTGAGACAGCGCTTCGGAGAGGCTGGCTGCCACGAAGATGCCACTTAGCATGTCGTTCAGGCCCCACTCGCTGCTTACCTTGTCGGTCAGCGGCGTAAGTGGCAGCGCCTGGCCACTTGCCGACTCGCGGGCAGCACGTACATCGATCAGCGCCACCTTGCCCTGCGGCAACTCCTCAAGCAGGGATTCTATGTTATCCAGGCCCTCGACGCAGATGCTCTGCAGGGAGTCCCCCAACACCATCTCGACGGCTCGCTCCCAGCCCGCCTCGATCTTCAGGCCCTCGGCCAGGCGGATCTGGTTGTCCAGGCCCTGCTTGCCCAGCCATTTGTTCAGCGACTCGTTGTCCTGTCCTAGCGCGGCCTGCTGCAGTGCGTCTAGGGAAGACTGCTTTCCCTTCGCCGTCTGCAACTCGCTGCGAATCTCATTCAGCTCATCGGAGCCCTTGCTGAGGTCGGCACGGTGCTGCTCGATAGCCTGATTCAGGGAACGATTCTTGGACTGCAACTGAGTGATGCCCTCTTCCAGCAACAAGACCTCGCTTGCGGCCGCATTCGCCGACTCATCCACTGGCCCCTCTGCCAGGGCCTTGCTCTCCGCCTCCAGCTTGTTCTTTCTCTCCAGCCCACGCTCGACGATGTTTTCGAGCTGTTGTATGCGCGACTGCTCGACCTCGGCGACCTGGCGCGGCTCCTCCGCGCGCTGATTGAAGGCATCCCAGTCCTGCTGCCACTGAGTAATTTCGCGCTCCGCTTCGGCTAGCAGCTCGGAGGAAGACTTTTCCGCCTCGCGCGCCTCATCCAGAGCCGGGGCTATAGAGAGCAACTCGGCATCGAGCTGGGTAATCTTCTTCAGATCTACGTCTAGTTCTTCACGCGTCTGCGACCAGACCTCCTCGGTCTCGCTGAGATCGAGCTTCTGCTGATCGACACGTTCGATATGGTGCTCGATGGACTGTTCGATACGGGCGATGTCGTTACCCAGACTATAGAAGCGCGCCTGCACCTCGCCGAAGGCATCGGCGAGTTCGGCGTTGTGCGACAGGTGCTCCTCGATCTGCGCGTCGATGCCGCGCTGCTCGGCGGTGGTCGCCTCAATCTTAATCTCCAGATCTTTGATCGCTTGCTCGTTCTCTTTCAGCTCCGCATCGAGTGCGCGCCAGCGCAGGCCATTCAGGTTGGCGCTGGTGTCGCGCTCCTGCTTCTTAAATTCGGCGTATTTTTCTGCGGCGACGGACTGTCTTTGCAGGTGGGCTAGCTGACGCCCCAGTTCTTCGCGAATGTCTTCGAGGCGTTCGAGATTATCCTTAGTGCGCTTGATGCGATTCTCGGTCTCGCGGCGGCGTTCTTTATACTTCGAAATGCCTGCGGCCTCTTCTATAAAGACGCGCAATTCTTCCGGCTTCGACTCGATCAGCCGCGACACCATGCCCTGCTCGATGATGGAATAGCTGCGCGCGCCGAGGCCGGTGCCGAGGAAGATATCGGTGATGTCCTTGCGGCGTACTTTCGTGCCGTTGAGGCTATAGGTGGACTGCGCGTCACGGTCTACCTTGCGCTTGATCGCCACCTCGTCGAAGTTTGCATACTCGCCGGTGAGCCGGTGATCCGCGTTGTCGAATACCAGCTCCACACTGGCCTGGCCAACGGGCTTGCGGCCTCCCGAGCCATTGAAGATGACGTCCGTCATGCTCTCGCCGCGCAGATTCTTGGCCGAACTCTCACCCATCACCCAGCGCACGGCGTCGATCACATTGGACTTGCCACAGCCATTCGGCCCTACAACCGAGCAGAGGTTGGAGGGGAAGTCGATGGTGGTGGGGTCAACGAAGGATTTGAAGCCGGCTAATTTGATACACTTCAGGCGCATATTTTCTTCTCGGATTCCTTTTCTAGCATGCTACAGCGCACTGCGTGTCTCTTCTTCTTATTGTGGATTGATTTTTAAGCTGAATATAAAGCATTTTATCGATTTGGCGATCACTTTTAGCGGCTCGAGAATAGCCTTCGGGCCGCTCAGAATGATGAAAGATTTTAGACCACTTTCCCGTTCAAAGACACTAAATATTGTGGTTTGGCTGCAGACAAAACCTATAACACTGGGTCATGAGTATTCTCGGCCGAACCACCCGCCCCAACGCTGTGACTTCCACCTCGCATCTCTCCCCTAGCATTGACTTTATTCTCTACATGGGAGAATGTGCTGGCTCTTTCAATTGCACACAGAATGCTCAAGTATTGACCTGCCTATGACCACGCTCACTAAAAAACCGCTAGCGGAATTCCTGCTGCTGACATTGTTTAACTGTGCCACTGCCAGTCAAGTCTTTGGGGATACACCACTGGGATGGATCAATAACAATACGATGTCTGCCTATACCACCACACAGGGAGAGCTGGAAATTTCGGGATCCATCCATGCCGTGAACGAGGCCATAGACTTCCTCGATATACGCGAGGACCTGTTTGCAAACAATCAGCGCCTCGTCGGCAAGAGCGGGGACTTGGACGGCACACGTTTCGAAGCCCACTACGGTATTACGAATTATCTGTCCGTATTCGCACGCCAGCGGCAGCACGAACTTACAGTCGATCTAGGGGATATCGCCTCGGTCAATCTCGTAGATATATCCAATTCACTCGATACTACGCAGCAGGAAATTGGGCTTAAGTGGACGCTTTATGAGGCCAACCTGCTGGAACCAGACAATCGTCGCACGGCCCTGTCATTACAGCTAACGGGGTATGAGAACGAAACAGACGATTTCGACGTGGTCCTTGATCGTATCGACCTCGATAATTTCACCGTCTTCTTTACCGACCCGACTACCTTTGCCGTGAGTAACATGGAGGACGAAGGCTGGACCTCAAGACTACTCTATACGCAGTCGCTGGCCGATCTGGGCATCGGCAGCCTGTGGTTAGGCTACGGCGAGAGTTCGGCCACCTCCGGCACCTCGACTAATGCCGTCAACGGCACCGTGCGCAGGCTCTTCACCCAAGAATTTGAGCTAGAAGAGTCTTACTACTATCTCGGTGCAAGCATAAACTTCAATATCAAGCCGCGGCTAGTGGCCAATCTCAGCTACGAATATATCTATATCGCCGACACCGAGTTCAGCCGCGAACCGGCGGTGCCCCCCACTCAGCTACCCGGCTTTCTCAGCGCCAGCGGAACGACGGAAGAAGACGGAAATCATACGCTTAGCGCCCGCCTATCCTATTGGCTGACACCGCAGATCAGCGCCTCGCTATCCGGTAATTTGTACTCAAATCAGTTCCTGGGCGTATTGCCGCACTATAACAACCCGCTAGGTGAGTCATTCTCTACCGTCCCCTACGGATTCATTGGCGGCGAGCTGGCATTTCGGTTCTAAATTCCCGCCATAATTTGCTTAGATTTACCCTACAGACGTGATAAATTGGCAGCTGATTGTGCGCCCCGAGCTCCGGTGAGTGCGCTGGTTCCGATTCTCAGCATGTACAGGCAGCTGCTGCTCAGGCTGCCAGTTAGCCCGAAGCTAGTACAACTAGCTGATTAATAAGAATATTTAATAGAGGGATTTTTGCAATGAGCGCCACATTCAAGTTATTCACTCTTTTTAAAGCCTTTATGCTCACAGTGGTACTGGCAAGCTATGGCACTTTAGCCAACGCTCAAAACCTCAGAGTTTCTGGTAACTCGGTGACGATTTCTGTGCCCGGCACCAGCTTTAGCCAGAATGCGACAATTAGTAATGCTGGGGTTGTTTCCGCTGTTACTGGCGTGCCTACAACTGGCACGCTCACTACCCCAACCTTTAGCTTTACAATGGTGCAAACCGGTTCGGAGAGCACGAATGGAACCTACGCTGTAGGCATTATTCTCGATGAACAGGGCAGTCAGAGACGGCTCGAAGTATTTATTCCCACTGTCACCTTCACTTTCGATGCCGGTGGCAATTTAACCGGCAGTTTAGGCGCTCAGAATGTGAACATCTACGGGCGCGACTCAACAGGCGCTACAACCGCTGAAACCAACGTAGCCAGCGCTGGCTCAGTTGCATTCAATGGCAGCACGCTGAGCTTCAGCGCCGCCGACCAAATCAGCTTGATTCAGGCGCAGGGTGGTATCCTCGCAGACATTACTACCTCTATTAATAACACCGGCCTGACTTACGACTATACCGTCATTCTAGCCAACACGGCGGGTACGAATCACAACTTCCAACACACCGATCTAACGGGATTCCCCGCATCTGGGGCCGAATTCGTCATTGGCGCCGGTGACAACATTATCCTGGGTACGAACGGCCAAAAATTAACCGGCACCGTGACCTTTGCGGCGGCTGCGGGTGGCGGCGGAGCCGGTGGCGGTGATGACGACGAAGTCGACATTAATGAAGACGTAGAAGCGATCACTGACACGGCCAATACGCTACTGGATGCAGAAATTACAGCGGATTCTGCGGCTAACTATACAAGCACTATTGCGACTATCCGAAACCAGTTGGTGACGCTAAATGCAAAAGTCGCAGCCAACCCGGGTGCCTCAGTAAACGCAAATTTAGCACTGCAGTTGAGCACGACGCTTAAAAACTTAATACAGTTTGCAGCCGACATCGCGGAGTCGCCGGCTACAACATTGAATAACGACACTAAATTTGCACTTAGTATTGGAGTAAATCAGGCTTTATTAGCTGCACTAGAACTCTACAACGCACTTAGTGGTACTGCCCTAACCGCCGCCGAGAGAGGAATACTGCCAGGAGACTTCGGTGCCGCTCTGAGTGCAACGCAAAGACTTCTAAGAAGAGCTTACATTGGCTCTAGCGCACTCAATGCAATAGCCCTGACAGACGTTTCAGCACTGTCAATTCCTTCCGATGAAGCCCAAGCCATAGTAGATCTCGTTGCAAGCGCTCAGGATGCTCTCACCGGTCTGCTATTTATCATCGACAACGAAGTTGATGCCGACCTGGCAACGGAAGTGACTGAATTGTCTCAAGTAGCACTAGAAGTGCTGCTCACGAACGTGGGTGCCGATCTGGGCCTGAGCATCGACTTCACAACCGATGCCGCGGCGCAGCAATTGTTCAGTGACAACCCCACACTATTGAGCAGACTGTTAGATGCCGTGGCGATCAACGTGGGCGGTTCCAGCGAGATCAACACCACTACGACACGCTTCACCTTCCAGGCAGCCGGTCTTTCCAGCGACGCCGCTACGGTGATCGCCGATGAACTGGCTGTCTTCGTTGAGCCAAGCGGCCTGACGCTGGGATCCACTACGGCGAGCAGCGAGCTGCGCACCGCTCTCGGCGCGTCCAGCCTGACTATCGATTCGGTGTCCGGCGCCCTAACGGCCACTATAGGTGGCAATAGCTTCGAGGTGTTCCTGAGCTCAGTAAGCCCTGCTCCGACGGCGCTGCCTGAGGGTCAGTTCATACAGCCCGACGGCTCCTCGCTGATAATCGATGACGGCTACGCTTACGTTTTGGTTCCAGCGCCGAGCAGCCATGTGAACTTTGCTAGCGCTATTAATGCGGCTGGCTCGTTTACAACCTCTATCGATAGCACTGGCACACTGAGCCTAAGCGATGCCGGCACCGCTGCAATCTTCAGCGCGTCGATGTCCAGCGCCGCAGTAGGCACGGGCACCGGTACTGGCAACACTACCTTCAGTGCGGCAACCGGTGACCCGGCGGATGCCAGCTATGTGATCGGCGTAACTTTTGCCGATGGCACGACACAGGACGTGGTCCCGGCTATTGCCGACCCGCTGTTCTTCCAGTCTGTCGCCAATGCCGGCTTCCAGGTCAGCACGGATCTCTCCACCGGCCTGATCGATATCGCCGGCTTCCTGTTCCGTCCTGACTACTTCCAGACTCCACTTTCTGTGGCCGACTCTCTGTATCGCTTCGATAACAGTGACAGCAGCGGCGTCGCCTACCGTGCGGTGGATGCGAACAACGATGGCGTAACTGACTATCAGATATTGACGTCTACTGGCGTACAGACGGTCTACGGTCAGCCCTAGGGCATCCGCCGCTTAGTCACCTGCGCTGCCGCGAGTAGGCGGCGCAGGTGAACTAGCCGCCGCGAAACCATGACCTACCTCTACCTACTCAACGCGTTCTTCATAACAGGCTTGTCCCTGTTTGCGCTAAAGCCTGTGGCAGTGAAAATCGGGCTGGTCGATCTACCCGGCGGGCGCAAGACGCATCTGAGTGCGACGCCGCTGGTCGGCGGCCTCGGCATCTTCCTTGGCATACTCTGCATTTCTCTGTTTATGCCAGGCGTATCGCAGGAATTCGGCTCTCTACTCAGCCTCTCGGCGCTGATCCTGTTTATCGGCACCGTTGACGATGCCAAGGAACTCACGCCGCTGGTTAGGATGACCGGCCACAGCCTCGTCGCCGCTTCTATGGCGATCGTTGCCGGAGTGGAGCTGAATTCGTTTGGCGCACTGATCACTTCGCAGTCCGTCGGACTCGGCCTACTCTCGATTCCAATTACAGTGTTCGCCACCGTGGGCGTGATCAATGCGATCAATATGTCCGACGGCATCGATGGCCTGTCCGGCGGACTGGTGATCGTGACCCTCAGCTTCATCGCCCTACTGTCCTATAGCAGTGGACAAGTTTTGCAGGCGAGTTTCTGCGCTATAATGATCTGTTCTATCGCCGCCTTTCTTAGCCTGAACTTCCGTCGCCCCTGGAACAAGAAGGCGCTGATCTATCTCGGCGATGCGGGAAGCACCATGCTCGGCTTCATGTTGGCCTGGTTGCTGATCAGCAGCACGCAGGGAGTAACAGCGACGTTCCCGCCTGTGTATGCACTGTGGTTCCTCGCGATTCCCCTGTTCGATACCGTAAACCTGCTAATCAAGCGTCCGCTTCGAGGGCGTTCGCCCTTCGCGCCGGGCAACGACCACCTGCACCATATGTTATTGAGCCGTGGCTTCTCGGTG
>Ga0055584_100000107_pt1 | contig 76807 bp, 59 predicted proteins | sample OSDHelmetaG_FD_58716 | JGI IMG/M metagenome (GOLD analysis project Ga0055584, IMG submission 58716) | Pelagic marine sediment microbial communities from the LTER site Helgoland, North Sea, for post-phytoplankton bloom and carbon turnover... | ecosystem: Environmental > Aquatic > Marine >... | reverse complement strand
GCTTCGCCCGGGATGGATTCTCTCATAATCACTGGTACTATTCACGGGGATAAGGTCAGCACCTCCACCAAGTCGCGCCTGGTTACCTCTTAAGGTACTATCTACCACGGTCAGATTTTCGAAACTCAGAATGGCGCCGCCATGACCAGCGGGAGTGGCCCCTATCTCATTGGAGTTTCCATTGGTCAGTGTCAGCCCACTGATTTCGACCGTGATCGTCGTTGCACTGCTATAGTCGTTGATATTAAAAATACGGCTGTTGTTATTACCATCAAGGGTGAGCTGATCTGCGCCGAGGCCGTTGATCGTCAGGTCATCCGTGACTGCAAGCTCATTGGTAAGAACGATAGTCTCACCGGCAAGGCCGGCGTCAAAAGAAATGGTATCTGCGCCGGCATTGGCATTGGCGGCTTCGATGGCTTCTCTGAGACTGCCAGCTCCGGAATCATCGGTGTTCAGAACGGTAAATGCTGTCAGCAGTGTGCGGTCTTCCAGAGAGTCTGCGCGGGTTGACGATAATGTTGCAGCCATCGAGCCTGGGTTGCGATGTTGATATCGTTTACGTATCGATTTTCGGTAATTCAGCCGTAGCCTGGCTGCCAAAAAAGTCAGCCAATTGAATTGAAGCATATTGATATTATTATCTATTGTGACATAGGGTATGAGTTTTGAGGAAACGACCTGTCACTATACTAACAGTAAGTTGACTAGATACAAATACAAAGTAACATAAATACAGTTGATTTGTCTCTTGCTTTGTCAATTTTCGATATGAAGTAACTCAAGAGATCAAAACGACATATATCAATTAAAAGAGGCACGGCGCTCTTACAGATCTACTGATTAAAAGGGTAGAAGCTCTGTTTCGTCCCGTACAGTGAAGAAGAGCGAGTCTGCCCCCTCTTCCCAGGCAGGTAGATAGCGCTCGCCCGGGGCCAGGATTTCCTGCATGACGCCTGCGGATTCATGTTCGTGACCGAGGAGATGTCCCAGCTCGTGCAAAATGACCCTCCAGAGATCAATTCCAGGTAACCGTCTCTGCACAGGTGGATGGCTGTTGCCATACTGGTCTTGTGCTGACTGCTGGATATTCATCTGCGAGTGAGTTGTTGCGATCGAATAAAATTCCAGCTTGTGGGTCGGTTGTGTCGATGGTCTTTTCGATTGTTATTCCTGTCACGGAATTTTCTACCACGAAAGACACGAAACGCTCTGGTGGGAGGGCATGTGGGTACTCGCCCATTTCTTAGATGGGACATCTCCGGGTTTCTATATGAGGTGGGCTGATATGAGTTTGATCCTTTCGTTTTCTATTCGATGTTTACGAACGGCGTCTAACGCCGAGCCGCTGAGGTTGGTTCCAATGGTGACTGTTTTGACTGTGAATCATTTTCTTGAGGGGCGTGGTGGTGTCAAGATTCTTTTGTTGCGCGATAGGTGGTTGAACGCGGTTGATGAGTGGTTGAACGGGGTCCAAAGGCGGTCGATAAGCGACCGAAGGTGTTCGATAAGTGGTGATCATGGGGAACCACTTCAAAAGATGCTGACCTCCACTTTGCTGAAACGAGAGACTTTTATGGTGTTGTTTTTGAAGTACGTGTTTTATCGACAGTGGATATTTCTCTCACTCGCGCGCGACGCTTATAACGCATATTCGAGAAAAGCGGGACACTGTCAAGGCCTGTTTTTTCAGTATCAAAAATTGAAAGGGTCATGGGATAAATCATATTGGAACAATACCTGCCTGGGAGATTGAAAAGATTTCAGGCGGGCATGCAAGAACACTGGTTGTTCATGTTTTAAGATGTGGGTCGATGTGTATAATCCGAGACATATTGAATACCACCTGAGAAAATGGGAGTAAGAATGTTTGAATGGTTAAGCAGCCCTGAAGCCTGGATCGCGCTGGCGACGTTAACGTCTCTGGAGATCGTGCTGGGTATTGATAATATTATTTTCATTTCCATTCTTGTCGGACGGCTTCCTGAAAAACAGAGGGATATTGCCCGCAGGCTGGGTCTGAGCCTGGCGATGATCGCGCGGCTCGTTTTGCTGTTTTCCATTTCCTGGGTGATGGGTCTGACCGAGCCCTGGTTTACCCTGATGGAGCGTGCGTTTTCGGGTCGCGATCTGATTCTGATTGGTGGCGGGCTGTTTCTGCTGGCGAAAGCGACCCATGAAATTCACAACAGCCTGGAAGGTGTGGTTCAAGAAGATACAAAGAGTTCTGTTGCAGCGGCGAGCTTCGGATCGGTGCTGGTGCAAATCGGGGTGCTGGATATTATATTCTCTCTGGATTCGGTGATTACCGCCGTCGGTTTATCTGATCAGATTGCAGTGATGTCGATTGCGATTATCCTGTCGGTCGCGGTCATGCTGTTTGCAGCGAAGTCGATCGGAAATTTTGTTGATGAACATCCCACGATTAAAATTTTAGCGCTCTCTTTTTTGATCATGGTGGGCATGACGCTCATGGTGGAAGGCTTTGGAGTTCACGTTCCCAAAGGTTATATCTACTTCGCGATGGCGTTCTCCGTCACCGTAGAACTGATCAACTTGCGGATGCGTAAAAACCAGGCGGAAGCTATTCGGCTACGTAAACAAATGAAAGAGAGTGAGACCAGTTAACCGATCTCACTCTGCTCTCGATGAATCAACAGCCTGACGCATGAACCTCTACGGGGCTTGCACCGTTGGTTCGTTGTCGTTCCATTTGACTTTGGGAATCGGCTGGGTGACTTTTCCCGTCGCCGCCCATTCGGCGCCTCTTTGCAGGGTGATTTGAAAGCCGGTGCCTTGCAAGGCAACGGTATCATGGCCTAATGTCGTGTGGAAAACACGTCCTTTGCCGTAGTCGATGGTCATCATAATCGGTTCATGCTCGCCGGTTCCTCTGTGATCTGGTTCGGAATAAGCGGTTGCCAGCACGGTGACATTTTCTGCAGGGCCACGTAGTTTGCCATACACTTCATCCGCGGGATGCATCCACTCCAGAGGCAATCCTTTGATGATGGGATGCTCGGCTTTTCGTACTTTAACAACGACAGGAATCCGCGAACCATGCGTTCCACCCCGACCGACGGAGGTATCTCTGGTCCATTTCTTATCGCGTAAGCGTAGCATGGGTCCGGATGATTCATCACGACCGCCCCAACCGCCAACAGCGATCATTTTATTATACGCTGGCCAATCGGAAAACGAATTATCTGCTGCATGCACGACCACAAAACTGCCACCCGAAGAGACGTATTGATCGAAGGCTTCTTTGACTTCTTCGGGCCAGCTTTCCCCATTGTAGTTGCTGACGACGACATCATACTGTTTAAAATCAGGTCGCCACTTTTTCCAGAGCGCCGCCGATTTCTGATTGATCGCAGCGGCAGCCGCCTCCCACTTGGCGATTTGATCGTCATATTGTTTCTGTTTTGCTTCCGTCAATTTCCCCGCTGGTTTGCGGGGCTTTCTTGGTGCGCTGGGAGGCGTGGTGGAAACTTCGACTTCGAACCGATTGGAATTTTCCAGGATTTTTTTGAGCAGAGGCGTTGTCTCTTGCCATTTATGATTGTTCTGCCCATCAATGAGCAAGACAGATAGCTTTTCGCCAGACTTGTCTGCTGCCAGAGAAAACACCGGACAGATTAGCAGGAGCATGAACAATGAGAGTATTGATGAAAGGGATAAATGCTTCAACGGATTTCTCCTCTGAACTGATTTTTAAAGTCGATGGATGTAGGCAGGGACGGTCGTCTTCTACGAATCTACATTAAACTAACTGGTCCTTTTAGCCAAGTCACTCAAAAACTCTCTTTTTATTTCCGGCATGAATCCTCAATAAATTATCATACTTAACAAATGGTGACTTGGGTTTTGGTAGTGAATGTAATTGGCCCTGTTTCGATTGGGAAAGACTCTTATAATGTGTTTCAATGAATTCGCATGGAATCGTCCTGATCCTCAAAAGAAAGTAAGCCTTTATGAAGCAGGTTGCCATCATCACAGGAGGGGGACGGGGAATTGGCGCGGCGACCTCTTTGCTGGCTGCACAAAGAGGATATGCGGTTTGTGTGAATTATCACCAGAATCAGACTGCAGCCAATGATGTGGTTTCGAAAATTCAGGATTCCGGCGGTGAAGCAATTGCTGTACAGGCCGATGTCTCTGTCGAAGCAGACGTGGAACGACTCTTCCAAACGGTTGACGCACAGCTGGGCGTTTTGACGGCACTGGTGAATAATGCAGGAATTCTTGAGCAACAAATGAAAGTGGAAGCGATGAGCCTGGATCGCTGGAAACGCGTTTTCGCTACGAATGTCTTTGGAAGTTTTTTGTGTGCTCAAGCGGCGATCCAAAGAATGTCTGCTCAGCATGGTGGCTGGGGAGGGGCAATTGTCAACGTTTCTTCACTGGCAGCCCGCGCGGGTTCTCCCGGTGAATATGTTGATTATGCGGCCTCGAAAGGAGCGCTGGATACTTTTACTATTGGATTAGCAAAGGAAGTCGCTGAAGAAGGGATTCGTGTGAATGCCGTCCGACCGGGATTCATCGACACCGCCATGCATGCCAGTGGAGGGGAGCCGAATCGAATCGACCGTGTGAAAGGGCAGGTTCCATTAAAGCGGGGAGGCACTGCCAAAGAGGTTGCCAATGCGATTTTGTGGCTGCTTTCCGAGGAAGCTTCTTACACTACTGGAGGCTTCATCGATGTTGCCGGCGGGCGATAAAAAAACAGAGGAACCCGATGAGAGCTCCTCTGCTTTTCAATTTCTGGTTTTAGCTTTGAAAGACTAAAGTGTCTTTTCACCCTTCTTCCAGTTACAGGGAACATTTTCGCCTGTCTGGAGGGCATCGAGGACACGCAGAACTTCTTCTACGTTGCGTCCTACACTCAAGCTATGAATGGCGAGCCACTGGCAATTGCCTTCGGGATCGATCAGGAAAATACCACGCAGTGCAATTCCCATTTCTTCTTTCAGAACGCCGTAATCCTTAGAAAGCTGATGTGTACCATCGGCCAACATAGGATATTTCAAATCAGCCAGTTGCGGATCTGCATCGCACCATCCTTTATGCGAAAACTTGCTGTCGGTACTGGCAGTCAGAACCTGACAGTTACGACTTTCGAATTCACCCAGTGAATCGTTAAACGAAACTAGTTCAGTAGGACAAACAAAAGTGAAATCCAACGGATAGAAAAACAGGCAAACCCACTTGCCTTTATAGTCTGCCAGTTTGTAATCCTTGAATGAATCGCTAGTACGATCATAACCTTGCAAAGCAAAATCAGGAGCTGGCTGCATTACTTGAACTGTCATTAGTCTTTACTTACCTTCAAAATATGAGTGGAAAATTGATTTTGTAAAAGCGAGGCGGGTTGATCGGTTTGGAAATCAACCCGCATCGTGAGCGTCTTGTTTTATAGACCGGCTTTGATCATGGCCAGTGAACCGGGTGATTTTTCAGGATCTTTCCCCTGAGTTCCGAAGGTCGTCAGATACAGATTGCCATCTTTATCAAAAGCGATGGCGGCTGGCTTGTCGAGTGAGACAATTTTTTCGGCAGTCACTTTATCGCCGGCAATTTTCAATTCGTACAATCCACCCTTTTTGGTATCGATCCAGGAAAAGTCTGTCGCATACAGCTTTTTGGTTTTGGGGCTGTAAGCCAAGCCTGCGATATCGCTCAGGCCGGTTTTCAGGCTCTTGGTGAGTTTTCCTGTTTTGGGATCGTAGAACGTCAGCAGGGCATCATTGGCAACGTTCATTTCACCCATCTGGCCGATGACCAGTTGTTTTCCATCAGGGGAGAAAGTGATCGCAACGGGAGCATCGACTTTCGTGGCTTCCTTGGTGGCGATTGTCAGCTCCAGCGGACCGGCTTTGCCGTCTTTGACGACCGACTTGGCTACCCAGCCTTTGGTATCATCGCCGTTACAGGTGACGAAAATGTTTCCGCCCCCGACGGCCACTCCGTAAAAGTTGCCTTCGCCCTTGGCTGTTTTGGGGCCCGCCTTAATGGGTCCCAGAGTTTGAGCGGCTGTATCTTCTTTGGCCCATTTTGCAACAGGCTTGTCACCAACTTTGTAGATGCGAACCAATTCTGAGCCATCGGGACGGCTGCCGTCTCCCACGACCAGTTGATCCTTACCGAGAAATGCCACGCCCAAAGGACCTACGTTGTATTTGGGACCTTTACCGTAAACGTCGGTAGGATAACCGGCAATTTCCAGATCCACGGTTTTGCCTTTGGCATCATAACGATAAATGCCATAACGGCTGGCAACAAACACATGGCCTGTGCCTTCCTGAATCGCGAGACCACTGGGATTTTCCAGATTGGTCACCAAAGTTTTCACAGTGACAGCGGGTTTTTTAGGTGCTTCTTTTTTGGGTTCTGCTTTTTTAGGAGCAGGCTTGGCAGCTGGTTTTTTGGCGTCTTTCTTGGGAGCTTCTTTTTTCTTGGGTGCTTCCTTTTTAGGAGCCTCCTTTTTGGTTTCTTTTTTGGCATCGCCTTTTTTATCACCTTTTTCATCGGCGACTAGAAGACTGCTTCCCAGTGTGAGGCATAAAGCGGTCAGGCAGCATGCACTTGCTTTAAAGATTTGATGTAAATTCCATTGCATGGTGTTCATCTTCCTTTGAAAAGGGGATTTTCAATTGTGTATTTGGTCTTGTTACTATTTGTTTTTCGAACAACTTTCGAAAACTTATTTGGGTAATTCAGGTGCTTTATGATCGGGGTACTTCGTACTGGCCAGTCCTTCTTTCATAAAGGTGACCAGATCATTAATTTCTTGTGGCGTCAAGTTCAACTTGAAAATTTCTTCATCAAGGAACTCGTTAGGAGTGCCTCCTTTATTATAGTATTCTACGACTTCTTTCAAAGTCTTCAGGCTTCCATCGTGCATATAAGGTGCAGATCGTGCGATATCCCTCAGGCCTGGTGTTTTGAAGCTGCCGTGGTCGCCGCCTAGTTTACTGATGGCTTTTCGCCCTGTATCTGGCTGCTTCGCATCCATGCCTACGCCGATATTATGAAATGCATTGTCAGTAAAGTTTGGTCCTACGTGACAGGCGCTGCAGGATGCTTTCCCAAAGTACAACTTCATTCCACGTTGTGCTGCTTCGGAAAGCGCTTTTTTGTCACCCGCTTTGAAATGATCATAGGGGGCATCACCACTGAGAATGGTTCGCTCATATGTAGCAAGTACTTTGGCAAGAGTCTCTGGAGTCGCGTCAGAACCGAAGATTTTCTGGAACTGTTTTTTGTAATCGGGAATCGCATTAATCCGAGCTATTGCCTCTTTGATGGTCAGATTCATTTCGATGGGGTTGGCAATCGGACCTAATGATTGCTCTTCTAATGAGCCACTGCGGCCATCCCAGAATTGAAATTGATTATAAGCGGCGTTAATCAGAGCCGGTGCGCTGCGGCCCCCTTTTTGACCTTTGAAGCCGGTCGCAAACCGTGCTGCGTTGCTAAATCCTTTTGCCGGTGCATGACAACTGGCACAGGAAATTGTGTTGTCCCGTGAGAGACGTTTGTCGAAGAAGAGTTGTTTCCCCAGCGCGATTTTTTCCACGGTGGCTGGATTATCTTCGGGAAACGGAATCGGATCTAAACCAGCGGGAACCTTGATCACAGGTTCCTCTGCCTGAAGCATCGAAACGCTGAGACTGATTAATAAGTTCAAAACAAAACCAGCTGAAATAACCTGAGCTAAAACTCGATACTTTCCAAACGACATCATTTCTCCTCACAAAGACTATGCTCAATACACTTAATGTCTGGCAAGGTACGCGTTTCTGCGAATTTCTAAACAGTTCTGCAGATTGTGTACTTACACTCAACTGTCTTGAAACAGAAAAGCCGCCTTAACTGCTTATTTTTAGTCACTGAGCGCAGGACTGCAAGTCACTACTTAGCCTGTTTTGCGTTGAAAGTGAGAATTTCACACGTTTTACAGCGAAAAAGGGGCAGAGATACTCAGCCTGCAGCAGCAGAGTTCAGCGATGTCGATTCCAGGAAACCGCCAGCGGAATCGTGGCAAAGGGCGTCACGGCCAGCAGGAGAGCCGAGGAAAGAATGAACCTGTCAATAAATTGGTCTGTTTTCCAGAAATCCCAAAACAACAATGACACAATAATAGTGAACAGCAACGCAATCCAGACCGTGCTCGAAGGGATCAGTGATCCTTTACGGGCCATATAAAATGCCGTAATGGTAGCAATCAGGATGAAGCATGCCAGAAACAATGCGATACTATGATCTACTACTGGTACCAGTGATCTGGGAATAAGACTGAGCACAACAATACTGCTAATAATGGCTCCAGAAAACAGGACAGCGATCGTCGCGCAAAACATCTTGCGCCCTGTCCAAAGCACAGAGACACAATTTGCAATAACCACCCAATAGGCCATCAGAATGAGAAAACCAGTCGCTAAGATCCGTTTGGCATCTTGATTCTCAAACCATAACCATGTGTTTCTGATGTTATCAAATCCGTAATACAAAGCCGCGATGAAATTACTGAGCAGGAAACTGATCAGCACCACCAACAGTAATGCCAGACTGATACACTTGATTAAATTACGCATTAAAACGGAAGAGAAAGCACGGTCTGAAAGGGGAGCCACCGCCAGATAGCGTTTCATTTCCGTCATATTTTTGGAATTCAGTCCTTGTCCCATAGCTAATAACACGATGGTCGCTGCTAAAATGGTAAACATCACCGGAACTGCGATTACGTTTTCGTTCACATTCTGATTTTTAAATTCGAATGTCGCCAGATGTGAAAAGAAAAACAGATTCGCTATCAGACCCGCGACGCCGAGGCAGACCGCTAGTATGAGAGCGACATAACAGGAATCGCGCCAATGCAGCCGGGCCAGCGCGCTGGATTTTGAAATGGAAACAGACTTTCCCTCTATCAAGGACCCCGTAGTCAATTGATTCAACCAGGCTTCCATGCGTGTCCATTGCAGGCTGGGTACTGCAGTTCCGCGGCGTACACTGGAAAAGGAACGCGTCCCCCAAAACCAGGCGCCAATCCAAACAACTTGCATCGTGACCAATTCTGAAAATGAGACATGGTTCCAGGGAACAGCCTGCTTTTCAATTGCATGAGGATGATAGCGTAAGATGAACCAGCAGAACATCGCGATCACAAAACCGACCCAAAACAGGAGTCGCCCGAATCCGATCGCGTGCAGATTCCAGAAAATACAATGCCCGACCATGACAAGCGTCACTAAAAACAATGTTGGACCCAAGAGCGGCCAATAATCGCTCAGCCAGTTTTTATCAAAAAAAGCAATGCGGTAAAGACCGTTGGTCACCAGATTGAGGAGTACAACGATCCCGACAGTGACAAACATTAACGCACTGGCAATCGACGCTGAAGAAACCGGGAGACCGAAGATAATTTTTTGTGAGCCTTGCAAAGCATGCAAACAGACTGCGATAAATAAAATCCACGATACGCCCAGAAAAGCAAAGTGAAAACTAAAAGGCATCACTGGATCATCGCCTATGGAGCCTTCAACGAAACGTATCAACTCGATCAATGAGAGTGGTCCTAACACTAACAGGCAGACCGCAAATAACGCCACAAGCCAGGCGCGCTTGCAAAATACTTTTGTTACCACGTACAAGGTATATGACATAGGTCTTATCCCAATCTCAGAAAATCAAATCTGCGTGTTTGAGGCATAGCCCACTTCTTCGAACACTTTCTTAAACCTGTTAGCAGAGTCATCATCGATGCCGATTCCAGGACAGCGCCAGGGGAATCGTGGCGAAAGGTGTTACAATCAGAGTTAAAAATGATATAAAAAACAGAACCATGAACCACGATGGCGCATGCTGTGAATTTTGTAGATGCTGCAAATACCAGATGACGACTGAAAAAACGCAGACCAACCAGAGCAGACAGGCAATCCCTGCGGTAGATACTTGGATCCGTTTTCTTTGACAGGCAACCACAAACGCGGCCAATGTCCCCCCTAACATCAGGCACGACAGGATTAGAAGTATTCCAATCTCAAGAAACCATCGAACTATAAATTTTGGAAACAGCAAATGCCCGGAATTACCAAACCCGAACAGGAGTAATAAACCACCAAAGAATAATCCAAGCACTGTATAGTAAAACCAAGATCGCCCTGTCCAGAAAACGGAAATCATATTTGCAGCGATGATCCAGAACCCGATTACTGTGATCAAGAGATGATTCAAGCTCAATCCCACCACCGCATTCCAGCTCCAATCAGCCTTAAATTTCTCTGGTCCAAAATAGAAAACCATCGCAACAATACTGAGTAACAGGCCGAGATGAATCAACAAGAACACAGAGGCAAACGCCTTGACCATGTTACCCATAAAAATCGCATTCAACTCACGATCAGTCAGGGGTGCGATCGCCAGGTAGCGTTTCATTTCCGTTCTGCCTGGGCCGCAAGTTCCATCCCCTATCAGAACCGCGACAATCACCGCAGCGATAAGTGAGAACAGAGTGGTGATGATCAGAAAATCTCGCATGGGATCATAAACACCAGATGTTCCTGGTCCCATTCCCATATCTACTCCGACGCCGAGAGTAAAAACAAATACAACCATCCCGAATCCCAGCCCTCCCATAATGACGGCACGGTGACAGGAATCTCGCCAATGCAATCGCGCCAGAGCCGTCCGTCGGGATAAGGGTACGATTTGTTTTTCGAGAATCGTTCCTGTGAGCAAAGCATTCCACCAGACCATCATCTGCTCCCAGGCAGGGCTGGGAACCGCGGTGCCGGCGCGGACCTGGGCAAACGCGCGCGTCCCCTGATACCAGGCCGCAATACAAACCAGTTGCATCGTTACAAATTCTGGGAGAGTGACTTTGCTCCAGGGAACGATGTCTGCCTTAAAGCCGTTCGGGTAATACCGGGAAATAAACCACCAGAACATGCCGACTACAAAAAGAGCCCAGAATGCATATCGTGTAATACTGGGTGCAAACTTGCTCCAGTAAATGCAATGACCGACCATGATTAAAGTGACCAAAAACAGTAAGGGACCCATGACGGGCCAATAATCGGCGAGCCAGTTCTGATCAAAAAACAGCAGCCGATAAAAGCCATTGGTCACTAATTGAAGCAGTACGACATAGCCCACCATTGTGAACATCAGCCAGCTGGCAATCGATTTCGAAGAAACAGGCAACCCCAGGACAATCCTCTGAACTCCCGGCAATCCCTGTAGGCAGGCACCGAGAAAAAACACCCATGATATTCCCAGATAAGCAAAATGATAATCAAACAGGTCATGGTCGACATAAACTAAATTCAAGCCCTGCAGTTGCGAAATCGTACGAAACAGCAACGGCGCTATGACCAGCGTGCCGACCGCCAGCAAGGCGCCAAACCACGTTCGTTTACAAAACCCTTTGGTCGTTACATACAAGGCAGATGACATTAACGGCACCTCATTCTCATTATTCATTCAACAAACGTCATACATTGGTTGAAGGACGCTCTACCGATTTCATACGGGCTACAAAAATCTCTTCCAGAGTCGGCGCGTTTTGTTCCAGGATTTCGCCACCCTTGTTTTTCAACTCTTCTTCCAACTCCTGCTTTTGGCCGTTACACACAATTTTCCATTCGCGACCTGACCCGGACCAGAGGAGCGCTCCTGTCAGTTGAGGGAAAAAAGGCTGTGGCTCCTGAAATCTGACTGTGAGTTGATAATGTGAAACCAGCACTTCATCCAGGGGACTCGACAGCAAAATACGCCCCTGATCCAAAATGGCGATCCGATCGGAGACACGTTGTACTTCATCCAGCAAATGGGAGGAAAAAATCACAGTGCGTCCTTCATCCACGACCGTACGAATGATGGCGTCCAGAATGTCCTTGCGGACCACCGGATCGAGACCCGATGATGGTTCGTCCAACACCAGTAATGGAGGACGATGTGCCAGCGCCAGCAATAAGCCGGCGCGTGCCAGTTGCCCGCGCGATAAGGTGGTCACTTTTTGATTGAGCGTCAACTCGAACATGATCCGCAACTCTTCGGCATAAACGGGATCCCATTTGGGATAGAACGCACGCGTAAATTCAAATAACTCACCAATCGACATCCATGTGGGCAGATCGCGGTTTTCCGAGAGATGCCCAATGCGCCCCAGGACTCCGGGAGGGTCCAAAACCGGGTCGGTACCAAAGACACGCACCCTTCCCAGTTGCGGTTTCAGAAATCCCAAAACGTGCTTTAACAGCGTGGTTTTGCCAGCACCGTTTTCTCCAACCAGTCCAAAAACACAGCCTTCAGGAACGGAGAGACTGACATTAGACAATGCCTGTTTTTTTCCAAAACGACGACTCAAATTTTGAATATCGATTACATTTTCTGTCATTTTTCGCCCTCTTTGTGTGAATCAAATTTCTGGCTACGCTGACGAAGTAATTTCAGGAGAGTTGCTTCATCGACGCCTAACTGACGCGATTCCGTCAGCAGGGCATCCATCCGCTCATTCAGGATGCGACGTTTTTCTTTATTAGAAAGGGGTGATACGCCATTGGAAATAAAAACGCCTGCACCACGCTTTGAGATGACCACTCCTTCCGCTTCCAGCTCACGATAAGCCCGTGCTACCGTATTTGGAGTGATCGTCAATTGCTGCGCGAGCCCGCGCACAGAAGGAAGCTGCTCATGTGGCTCCAGACGACCGGATGCAACCAGAAATTTGATCTGGTTCGTTACCTGCTGGTAATAAGGAGTGCCATCCGCTTCGGATAATTGAATCTGCATTATTAATCCTCACTAAAACTGTATCAACACAGTAATACAATTATTTTTGACTGTCAATCACTTTTTTCAATTATTCTAAAACTTAATTGTCAGCCTCATTAAAAACCATTCACTCGCTTCGGTTACGAAAATATTACAACCTTGCGTCGGCGACGGGATCTGTTCAGAATGAAACATCTCAACTCTGGAATTCCTGCAAACCGATCTGAGAAAGTTTGAACCCATGCAAAATTCAGGCAGTTTTTTCTATTCATTGGCGCTCAGCCTGCTCCTGATACTCTGCCCCGGTGTCTGTGAAGAATCCAAAGCAGATCAAAAACCCAACGTGTTGTTTATTGCCGCCGATGATTTACGCTGCGATCTGGCTTGCTATGGCGACCCTTTCGTCAAAACACCTCACCTGGATCAATTAGCAAAACGTGGAGTGCTTTTTAAACAGGCCTACTGCCAACAGGCGTTGTGTAATCCATCTCGCGCTTCGCTCATGACGGGGCGGCGACCAGATAGTTTAAAAATCTGGGATCTGCCGACGCATTTTCGTGAAGTCGATCCTACGATTGTCACGCTGCCTCAGCTCTTCAAACAACAGGGATACTTCACGCAGAACATCGGAAAAATATTCCACAACTGGCGACAGAAGATTCAGGGCGACCCGGCATCGTGGTCTGTGCCGGCAGTTTTGCATTATGCAACGCATGGCAGTGACAAACCGGTTTTGAATGATAATAGAGAACTGCCCATGGATTTTGCGAAGATGTCGAGAAACGAATGCCGTGATGTTCCCGACTCGGCTTACTTTGACGGACGGATTGCCGATCTGGCGGTTCAAGCGATCAGAGAAGTCAAACGGAAACAAGAGCCGTTTTTCCTAGCAGTCGGATTTTGGAAACCCCACCTGCCTTTCAACCCACCGAAAAAATATTGGGACCTGTATCAAGACTCCAAAATTACCGTAGCCGACAATCCAAAACCCCCAATAAACGCGCCTGCAATCGCCCTGCATAACGGACAGGAACTGCTGCGCAGCATGAAGCGGGACTTGACAAAGGCAGAAATTATTGAGCTACGAACCGGTTATCTGGCTGGCATCAGCTATCTCGATGCCCAGATTGGGAAAGTCATCGCCGAGTTGGATCGACAGGGACTGCGCGACAACACAATCATAGTCTTCTGGTCCGATCACGGCTTTCATCTTGGCGAGCATGGACTGTGGTGCAAAACTTCCAATTTCGAAAATGACGCCCACGTGCCTTTGATGATCTCGGTTCCTAATACGAATCAAGCGGGTAAAACTTCTAATGCACTTGTGGAACTGCTCGACATGTACCCCACGCTCGTCGAACTCTGTCATCTGCCAAAGCCTGAATATCTGGAAGGCAAAAGTCTGGTTCCGATTCTGAATGATTCCACTCAAACTGTAAAACGCGCGGCTTTCACACAACACCCGCGCCCTGCGTACTATAAAGGTGCCCCAAATCACATGGGCGTCTCAGTCCGCACGCCCCGCTACCGTTATACCGAATGGCGCAACTTCAAAACCGGTAAGGTCGAAGCGAGGGAACTTTATGATCATGAAATCGATCCTGAAGAAAACACCAACATCGCCGACAACCCTTCCGACAAAGCGGCGTTTCAAAAAGCGGTCCAATTGCTGGAAGAACAATTTCCGCGCAAGACGACACAGAAGCGTTAAGTGATTCCGGTAGCATGATTGCATCAACTCAGTTCGGCAATCGGACTGCCACTGGGCAGGATCGGCATGGGACGCCCACTATGGTCGAGGAATGCATGGTGTGGGTCAATTCCGAGGAACCGATAAACGGTTGCTAATAAATCATTCGGATCCAGTTTATTATCCTTGGCATAGGCGCCATTGGCTGTGGTGGAACCGATGACTTGACCCATTTTCATTCCACCGCCTGAAACCAGGACAGACATGGAACCGGGCCAATGATCACGTCCGGGCTGCATGATTTTGGAACGTGTTCCTTTTTGCGGGTTGATGCGCGGCGTGCGACCAAATTCGCCGGAAACAATCACCATCACTTTTTTATCGAGACCTCGTTCGTAGATATCTTCGATTAGAGCAGAAACCGCCCGGTCAAAAATCGGCAATCGTCCCCGCATGTCGTCATACAGGTGACCATTCACGGCATGAATGTCCCAGTTCCCTGCACAACCTTTGATGCCCGGGTTTTGCATCTGCATGGTGACGAAACTGCTGCCCGCTTCGACCAGTCGGCGCGCCAGCAAGGCACGTTGGCCCCATTTGTGTCGGCCATATTTCTCGCGGGTGGCTTCAGTTTCCTGCGACATATCAAAGGCATTACGGGCGCGATCACTGGTCAGCATTTCCAAAGCGCGCGTATTAAATCGATCGATCGATTTTAATGAACCATTCTGATCCAGATCGCGGCGCATCTGGTCAAACGAAGTCAAAAGCGTGACTCGATCATCAAGACGCTCCTTGAGTTTTTCGTCTATCGTGATGTTCGGAACTTGAAAATTGCTCAGGTTGGGATCCGCGCCAACAACAAATGGTAAAGCCGACTCTCCCAGGTATGAACTACCACCCCCATATACGCGAGGCTGATTGCCTATGTAATTCGGCAGTCCGTTATTCACATGATCTCGCATCCGGGAGACAATCGGACCAATCGTGGGAAATTGTGATTTTGGGTCCAGAGGCCTTAAGGGATCACGTCCGGAAAGGAACCGACCTGCTCCGCCCGCATGATTTGCAAAGCCGTGTGATATCGAACGGATAATCGTAAACCGATCAGCTACCTTCGCATGCAGAGGCAGCATCTCACAAATATCCATACCCGGTACATTGGTATGAATGGGGTTGAACTCGCCTCGATATTCCACCGGTGCATTCGGCTTCATATCATAAGTTTCCATATGACTGGGGCCGCCCTGCAGCCAGATGAGAATCACCGACGTATCCGGGGTGGTTTTTGCGGGGGAAGCAGCCGCAGCTCTCAGACGCAACAGTTCTCCCAATCCCAATCCACCCAGGGTCAGAAAACCTGCCTGAAGGAAGGAACGCCGTGATTGAGTTACCTGGATGGAATTAGCGGGACGACTCATATTCAGCACCTCGGCTCGCTTGATCAGGGAAGGATTGCAGGTGGGATAAATTGTTCGTGATTCGCCTGCTGTTTTATCTGTCGACTGAACAAACAAAACAATTCATTTAAATATTCACTTATATATCATACCAGTTTGGAAACACAGCCGCAAACCTTTCCTCGTCAGAATGGCTTAAAATCAATCACAATCGGAAGATGGGTGATCAGCTCCACTACCGGGATGGTGCCGACAGAATAAATCGCCACAGCCATGATGCTTGATCTCTCCCACCTGACTGTTAACCCATATAACCGAAACAAGCTCTCTAAACTGATTTCTCAATCGGGTTTAGGAGAACGTCTCTGAATGAAAATCAGATTCTAAGCAGGAAATGACTCGTTATTGTCCTGATGAGAAGATAGAATTAGGCATTATCACAGTTCTTATCTAATCCAACCGAACATCAGCCGTACGAGGTGCGTCCAGATGTCTGAACGGGCTGAGAACCGGGAAATGTTGATCGGAAATCAATCTGTTCTTTGACGGCAGGTCTGACGAGACGGATCAACGGAACTATCATACAAAGAAAACTTTAAAGATTCACGAAACAGAAGGGTGAAACAGTGGCCACTGCCAACGAAAAAAACACGCAAACAACGACAATCAATGGTGCTGAAATACTGGTTCAGGCATTGATCAAGCAGGGCGTGAAAATGATGTTTGCTTATCCCGGTGGCTGCAGCATGCCTCTGCATCAGGCTTTGATTAAATATAAAGATGACATCCGCACCCTGCTGCCCCGCCACGAACAGGGGGGCGGTTTCGCTGCACAGGGAATTGCCCGTACGACAGGTGATGTGGGAGTTTGCATGGCAACCAGTGGCCCCGGTGCAACGAATCTGGTGACTGCACTCGCCGATGCTAAACTCGATAGCATTCCAATGGTCGCCATTACAGGACAGGTGCCACAGGCAGTCATCGGCAGTGATGCCTTCCAGGAAACTCCAATGGTGGAAATTTCCCGCGCGATAACCAAACATCACTACATGATCACCGATGTAAATGATGTGGCGCGCATCGTAAAGGAAGCATTTTTTATCGCGAACACAGGACGCCCTGGCCCGGTTCTGATTGACTTTCCCAAAGACTGTCAATTAGCCACACTCGATGCAGAACCGGATTATGACCCCGATACCTATCTGCCCGGTTATCGTCCGGAGCTGCGAAAAGCGGCGCCCGAACAGATTCGCCAGATTCTAGCTGCCATCAAACGATCCAAAAAACCAATGCTGTATGTTGGTGGAGGCGCGATCATTTCCGATGCGTCCAAAGAACTGGTCGAGTTTGCTCATCGGACACAAATTCCAGTCACGACTACCGTAATGGGACTGGGCGTGTTTCCCGGCGATGACCCTCTGTGTCTGGATATGCTGGGCATGCATGGTACGGTTTATGCCAACTATGCTGTGAACGAAGCAGATCTCCTGCTAGCCTTTGGTGTGCGATTTGATGACCGTGTTACTGGAAAGCTGGAAGAATTCGCCAAACACGGCAAAATTGTGCATGTTGATATCGACCCTTCCGAGTTACAAAAAAATAAGGAAGCACATATCCCTATCAATGCAGACCTGAAACATGTTTTGAAAGCCTTGAATGAGGCGATCACCGACGACGATCTGCCCCAGGTTGACAACTGGTTAACACAGGTTAAAGCGTGGAAAGAAAAATATCCGCTGAAATATCCGGAACTGGGCGACGTTCTCTCTCAGCAATATGCGATTCATGAGCTCTGGAATCAAACAAAAGAGAAAGACCCTTATATCACTGTAGGGGTGGGGCAGCATCAGATGTGGGCGGCTCAATTTTACAAGTTCAACAAACCGCGCCATTGGCTCAGCAGTTCAGGTTTGGGAACAATGGGCTTTGGTCTGCCAGCCGCTATGGGCGTTCAAGCACAATTCCCGAATGATCTGGTGGTTGATATTGACGGCGATGGATCCATGCTGATGAACGTCCAGGAAATGGCAACACTCCATACAGAAAATCTGCCGGTTAAAATTTTACTGCTCAATAATCAGCATTTGGGAATGGTTGTCCAATGGGAAGATCGCTTCATGGATGGGCGACGCGCACATACTTATCTTGGCCCCGTTCATCATCCGGAAGCGGAAGGAAAAGGGGACGGCTCACACGCTCCCGAAACCTATCCGGACTTTGTTTCCATCGCCAAAGGTTTTGGTCTGCAGGCACGACAGGTTCGCTCAAAGGCAGAGTATCCCGAAGCGTTAGCTGAAATGCTTGCTTCAGACGGTCCTTATTTGCTGGATGTAATCTGTACCTATCAGGAACATGTTCTGCCTATGATTCCCAGTGGTGGAACTGTGAACGATATTATTACTGAATAAACGGCTGATTCCTCTTAACGGTATTGGCCCTGACAGGAGCTCTCTTCATGTTGTTTGCGGCCCAAATTCCTCAGGACCCCGGGTATCTTGTTGGCTGGGGTTCACTGGCTTTGATCAACGCCGGTCTGGCACAAGGCAAAAACCGAAGTGGATTGAATTGGTTTCTGGTATCGTTGCTGCTGGGACCTGTCGCTACTTTTGTATTAGTTGCATTATGTGATAAATTGCCCGGCTCGCCTTAATGTGAAAAAAACCGCCCTTCAAGGGTGGAGAATCTCGCTGCCCAAACGATAAAATAAGGGACTCTGAAATTTCATTCTGCGTCATAGCGAGGAAATCATGAGTCAGCAGCGACAGATTGGCGTTACTGTTTTACCCGAGTACCTGCAGTACGAGGGTATAGAAGCAGTTCTCGACAATCTTATGCAAAGAGCGGGAGTGACGGCAGTTTCGACATCTCCCTATGTCATGCAGCTAGCTGATGAACAGACCGGAGTTCGTGAGCCGCCTGCCGATGCCGGAGCTGGAAAAGTCCGTCTTCTGGATCGACCGCTCTGGAAAAATAAACGCGAACTCTGGGTGAAAACCTCACCCAGTTTTGTTCCCGATGAATCTCTGTATGCGGGTTTGCGTTATCAGCCAGCTAAACCCGATGCACTCACACACAGTGAAGGATCGATTGTTGCTGAGTTTATCCAGGCCGCTCAGGAACGAGGGCTTGAAGTTTACTTTCAGGTGCAGGCAGCAATCCCTCCCGGTTACCGTGTGCAATTTGGTGGTCCCGTGGAAGAAGATATTCCCCGCTTGCCCGATGGTTCATTGCCTCGAAAACGTGTTGCCAATAACGGAAGCCTGGCAAGCCCCCACATCATTGAGTACCAGCATGCCCTGATTCGGGATTTACTCAACCATTATCCGGAAATTGATGGCATTCGTTTTGACTGGCCGGAATATCCACCCTATTTTCTGGACTCCGCTTTCTTTGATTTCAGTGATCATGCAAAACAGGCAGCCGACCGACTGGGATACCGGTTTGATCTGATGCAGTCTGATTCTCTGGCGTTGTACCAGAAACTAAATGGAGGCTTAACCAATTTTGATCTGGAAAACTGGCTCTCTGAAAAGAATCAGGCAACGCATTTTTCCTCGTGGCTGAACGACCATTATCCCGGTGCTGCAGCCATGCTGTTGCTGAAAGCACAACTCTCTAAAGAACTTCTGGCAGGTTTTCGGCAAACAATGAATGAGGCAGGAAAAGATCGCATGGAACTGGCCCCCAGTGCGTTCCCGCCCCCCTGGTCTCTCATTTCCGGAATGAATTATTCACTCGCGGCCAAGTACTGCAATTCCGTTAGCGTGAAACTGTACGGCATGCACTGGTCCATGATCTTACGGTCTTATGGTGAACAGATTCTGTCTGCTAACCCCGGTCTTTCGGAATCTTTGTTAGTTCGCGCACTGTTTAAGTTTCTCGATGTTGCTGATTCAGAACCGCCCGCACAGTTGAGTGAAATCTATTACCCCGGCCCGGACGAAGCGCACTTAACTGGCCCGGACGCACAGAAACGAAAAATCACCGCCGCCAGAAAACTGGCCAGGCCAATGCCCATCTATGCCCTCGCACATGGATACGGTCCGACGGAAGATTTTCGAACCAGAATGCAAGTCGCAACCGATATCAGCCCCGATGGCGTATGGATGAATCGATATTGTTATTTGAATAATGACAAGCTCGACATCATCGGACAATGTACGGCAGGCTGCACGACATAATGGATTGGTAGAATCCGTCCTTTGCGCCGTCTGCTTTCAAATCTCTCCTCGATAGATTATTATGCTGCTGTAACCCTTCTTTTTTTTCTGATCATTCACCAGAAAGTCGGCCATGCTGCACGGCAAATTAAATCAAAATTCGTCCGAGTCGAATCCCATGATCACCCCCGCCTATGGTGGGCGATCAATGCGGGAACCCATTCCGAAATTCCTGATGCCCGCTCAAGGCCTGCCTCCCAAAGTCGCTTACAACATCGTACATGATGAGTTGATGCTGGATGGAAACTCGCGACTTAATCTGGCAACATTCGTCACTACATGGATGGAAGACGAAGCGCGACAACTTATGTCGGAAACATTCGACAAGAACATGATTGACAAAGATGAATATCCGCAAACTGCAGAAATTGAATTGCGTTGCACCAACATGTTGGCGGATCTCTGGAATGCCCCCAAAGGGGAATCAGCCGTTGGCTGTTCTACGATAGGGTCAAGTGAAGCAGCCATGCTGGGAGGTATGGCTTTGAAATGGAACTGGCGAAAACGCAGAGAAGCACAGGGAAAACCTGCCGATAAACCGAACATGGTCATGGGCATCAATGTGCAGGTTTGCTGGGAAAAATTCTGTCGTTACTGGGAAATTGAACCACGTTTTGTGCCGATGGAAGGCGATCGTTACTGCCTGAATGCCGAGGAAGCATTAAAGCTGGTCGACGAAAATACCATTGGAGTCGTCGTCATCATGGGTAGTACGTTTGATGGCCGCTATGAAAATGTCAAAGAAGTCAACGATGCCCTGATAAACCTTAATGACAAAACGGGCTGGGAGATACCCATTCATGTCGACGCTGCCAGCGGCGGTTTTGTCGCTCCCTTTTTACAGCCGGAACTGGAATGGGACTTCAGACTGCCTCTCGTAAAATCGATCAATACCTCCGGACATAAATTCGGGCTGGTCTACCCCGGTGTTGGCTGGATCCTCTGGCGTGATAAAGCCGAACTCCCCCAGGAACTGATCTTCCACTGTAACTATCTAGGAGGGGACCTACCCAATTTTGCTTTGAATTTTTCACGCCCTGGCAATCAGGTTGTTGCGCAATACTACAACTTTTTGAGACTTGGGCATGAAGGCTATCGCGACATTCACCAGGATTCACAGGATATCGCCATGCATCTCTCTTCGGGAATCGCAGGGCTGGGGCCGTTCCAATTGATCTCGGATGGCAGCGACATTCCCGTATTCGCTTTTACTACAAATGACAAAGCCAACTTCAGCGTATTCGATATCTCGAACAAACTGCGCGAGCGGGGCTGGCTGGTTCCCGCTTATACATTCCCGAAAAACAGAGAAGACCTGGCCGTCCTAAGGTGTGTCTGCAAAGAAGGCTTCACGCGTGATATGGCCGACATGCTGCTGCTCGACATGCAACATGCCATCGACTATTTTTCGGCGCGTCCGAACCACAGCCCGCAAACAGAAGGTTCTGGTTTCCACCATTAAGTATCTTTAGAAATCAGATCCCATGAGAGCTGGTTACTTGCGCGACTCTCAAGGTCTCACAAAATTTCTGAGAAAGTGTTTTTTCTAATATTGCAGGACTATTCATATATCATCAATTAGTCTGTAGAGTAAAAGTATCCTTTTGTAATCCGCTTTCTGCCATCATCACAACGCGAGGAACCACCATGCGTATGAACCCGCTTTTCATCAGTCTGTTTTCACTTTTGATACTTAGTTCAAGCTGGTCGATGGTACGGGGAGAAGTGGGAGTTTCTGCCAAGCCACCTACTGATGCCGAAATTCTGCTGGATGGCAGTCGAGAAAATCTCGACAAAAAATGGACCTACTGGAAAGGCCCGCGATTCAGTTCGTCGCTCCCCATCAAATGGAAAGTGGTCGAAGATCCCATCGATGCGGGCACTGTCATCATGACGGATGACCCGGCGGCAGCAGGCGGAAAATATGGAACAGCCGATATTGTCACCAAAAAGAAATATCGTGACTTTCGTCTGCATGTGGAATTTCTGGTGATGAAGCCGGGCGGCAACAGCGGCGTCTATTTACAGAATCGCTATGAAATTCAAGTTTTAGATGGCGACAAAACCAAGCATGGCATGGGCGCTGTGATCAATAAAACCGAATCCCCATATCATGCTTACAACGGCACAGGGAAGTGGAACGCCTACGATATCACATTTCGAGCAGCGCGTTTCAAAGATGGCAAACTCGTAGAAAAGCCGATGGTCTCGATGTACTTCAATGGGAAAAAAGTACATGAGAACGTAACCATCGACAAAATCTGGGGCGGTGCGAATTCTGGTCTGGACGGTGGCAACAATAACGGATTCGGCATTACCGATACTCCCGGCGGAATTAAGCTGCAATGCGAAGGACATGACGTACGCTATCGCAATGTCTGGCTCAAAGAACTTGATCTCAAAACCGCCGACACCGATTTTCGGGATTAATCACGGGGCCTGTTTGTTATTTTTTCTTTAGCATGCTTCGCTGTTTATCATGTTGATACAGGAGTTTTCCTTTTTCATCATGAAACAAAAAAGAAAGTGTCGTTGACGCCTGTTTGTCTGCCGGCGTCACTTTCACCAGCAGGAAACCACCCGAACGAGGATCTTGAGAATAAGACTGTTTAATCAGTCCTTCGGGATCTGTTGATTTCGGATCGCCGGGTTTGCGACCTAACCTGGAATTCGCATCAATCAGCGCGCCGCAGGAAAATTCCTCAAAACCACTGGGGTCGGTCGCATGATACTGCCAGTGACGATCGCCGCAGACAATAAAAAAGTTTTGCTGGTCCAAGCCATTCTCTTTGAGCCAATTGAAAAATTCATCGCGTTCATGCCGAAATCCACCAATGTCACAATGGTTGTCCGTCTTGCGTAAATCATCAGGCCCCACCATTGGCGTGGGAGAAATCAACAATTTGAAAGGAGCGTCACTCTCTTTCAACGTTTTTTTCAGCCAGGCCTTCTGTTCTTTACCCCAGATCGTTTTACCTGGACCATCTTTCATCAAGTTCGGGCTGCGATACATGCGATTTTCCGGAAACCAGACTTGTAAATCCTGACTCACGCGATGGGTACGATATGTCTTGGCGTCTTTGTCATCCATTGGCGCAACCGGTAACTGTTCCAGCATCATCTGCCGCCCCTCTTCAGGCGAGGGTTTATGATCGCCGGTATTGTCACCATCATCGATCCGATAATCGTGATCATCGATTTCCCAATAGGTGGGGACAGCGGCGAACAAATCACGATAACGAGGTTGAATGAATTGCTCGTGCCATTTCTGGCGCAGTTCGGGAATTGTTTCCGCCCGCGGTTTATCGGGCGTGTCGTAATAAACATTATCGCCTGTGCCAACCAGGAAGTCCGGCTTCAATTTTAAGATCGTCTCCAAAGCGGGATAACCCAGATGTTTATCCGGACCGGCATAAGGCTGCGGCAGCTTCGTGTTATTTTCTTCTAAATGCTGTTTCTTATCAATCCGATCATCGCCATGAAACTTCGCATAGTTCATGCCAGTTACCACCACAAACTCGACGGGTTTTGCCTGACTCGCTCCGGGTAACGTCTTGAATCGTGCAGTCGGCCCCGCGTGTAACTCATCTGCGGTCTTACCAATTTCGGTTTTGCATTCGAACTCAGAGCCCGCTGGTAAATTGGTAAAGGCAGCACGGGCGATGAAATCGTGCTCGGCAATGGCTTCCACAGTTTGTGTCATTGTTTCAAACGTTGTCTTCTCTCCCGGGATCGTTTGCAGCGTAAACTTCACAACTCCCCGCATGCCTTTCACATCGCGATCGACCAGCTTGTCTGTTTTCGTCAATCGCACCTGTACCAGCGCACTGCTGGGTGTGACTTCCCCCACCATGATCCCCATACCCGCCATGGGAAGTAGAGAATCGGTTTCGTTCGGAATTGCTGCCTCCTCACCGGTTTCAACAACAGGCGTGGGTGCTTCCGGGCTTTGTTTTTCGCAGCCCCATATCAACAGCAGACAGAACAGACAACAAACTCTCATATGAACACTCCCTCAGAAATCCTCTTTTTGATTCAGTCAGACTCACCATTCTATTGATTTACGGTGGGGGGCCCAACTGAAAACCGCTCCTATTTGCTGCATTATTCAGATGCGATGATTTTTTCATAATCCGAGTAAATCACCTTGCCGATCAGGGTCATCATACATCAGAATGGAAGTTTGCTTTGAATGCTGACACCATGTTTTTCCCACAACTCACTCCTTAATACGAAAAAGAGACGCCATGAAGTCGTTCAAATTGATTCCTTTGCTAGCAATTATCCTTTGCACTTTTACCGGCTCTGCTCTAGCCAAAGAGAAAGCCGAAGAGGCCTGGAAAAAACTGGTTCGATCGCCTCGCTCTCTTAAACGACCTGCATTTCAGTTCGTGGAAAACGATTCAAAGCTCCCCAACGTGTTGGTATATGGAGATTCCATTTCCATCGCCTACACTGGTGCGACACGTGAGGCGCTCAAAGGCAAAGCCAATGTGTACCGACTGTACTGTAACGGCGGTGACTCTTCGTCCTTTATCACAAAGATGAAGAACATGCACACCAAAATGCAAGATAAAAAAATCAAAGATCACTGGGACTTCGACTGGGACGTGATTCATTTCAATGTCGGACTACACGATCTGAAATATATGAAAAACAGAAAACTGGACCGTGTGAATGGCAAACAGGCGATTTCTCCTGAAGACTATGAAAAGAATCTGAACTCGATCATTGCTTATCTCAAAGAGCTGGCCCCCAAGGCAAAACTGATTTTCGTCACCACAACCCCCGTGCCAGAAGGTGAAGCAGGTCGCATTGCCGGTGATGCAGCCAGATACAATCAGATCGCCCTGAAAATCCTCAAAAACCACCCTGAAATCGGTGTCAATGATCTCTACGGTTTCACGAAACCGCATCATAAAGAATGGTGGACCAAACCGGGCAACGTGCACTTCAATACCAAAGGAGCGACTGCACAAGGCAAAGAATCTGCCCGCATCATTGAACAGGAACTCAAAAAACGAGATTGATTTTCGATCTCAGGTCTTTGTAAACCGAACACAGTAGATGGGCGGCAGATTCGTCGAAATCGTCTGCCACGAATCGCCGCCGTCTTCGGAAATCCAGAAATTGCCGGTTGTCGAACCAACGGCGAGACAGTTGCCTGTTCCATCAATGTCCAGCGCGTGCCGATACACGATGTCATAGCTATGCGCTCCGGGCAGCCCTTTTGTGAGAACTTCGGAAGTCTTTCCTCCATCGGTAGTGCGCGTAATTACAAATTGACCATCCACGGGCACCCGACACTCATCCTTGATTGCAGGCACAAACCAGGCAGTGTCTGGCTGTTTGGGATGGACGGCAACCGCGAAGCCGAACGGCGAAGGTTGGATTCCCGATAGTTCCTGCCACGAATGGGCGCCATCCGTCGTTCGGAACACACCATTGTGGTGTTGTGCCCAATACGTGTCAGGCTGGGATGGTGACTGCACCAGTCGATGCACATCCTGAATATTCGGATCATTGGCCTGATCTGGGGGAACATAATCAGCTCGGATGCCATCCGCTTTACAGTGCCAGCTCACTCCCTCATCTTCAGTTACCCAGACTCCACCACAGGATATCGAAACTGCCACATGTTTGCTGTTTTTCGGATGCACACAGATAGAATGGATGCCGGGATGATCTTTCCCTCCGCCAAACCATTGCAATCTTTCAGGTAAATTCCACAGTGATTCCACTAACTGCCAGGACGTACCGCCATCATCAGAACGAAACAGACCACCGGGAATCGTACCGCACCAGAGTCGTTTTGGTTGATCTGCTCCCCCAGGTTCGAGCGCCCAGATTTCACTCAAGCTCGCCGGTTTCGGTTTTCCGTCTGTGGAAAAAGGGTCTGCTCCAATCTCTGCACCTTCTGGATAAACGGGAACAGCACACTCTTCCCAGTTCTCACCACTGTCATTACTGCGATGCAGCTTGACACCAAAATGACCATGATTGAGAGCTGCGTACGTCATTCCATCACGATGATCATGCAGCATCATCGAGACATGCGCACCTTCAAAATCGTAACAACCAATGCCCCAGCCATTTGAATTTCGATCAAGGCGAAACAAACCCTTACGCGTGGCAATATGAATTTGAGAACTCATGTAGACACCATTTAATCAGTTGTCGTTGAACTAAGGAACCGTTTTCAGCTAACCGCCGGAGAGTGCCTGCATCACGTATATTTCACTCTTCTCAGTAATCACATCGCTCAAGTGAATCCGATCGACGATCATCGCGCCATCTACAAAAATCACCATGTGCTGACGCAGCCGATTCTGATCATCGAGTACATAACCCCTTAACTGTTGATGGGTTTCAAACACAGAGTCCAACGCTTCTCGTACTGAATCCCCGGAAACCGTCGTTTCAGGACAAGAGAGGTGACGTTCCAAATTGGCGGTAAATACAACACGGGCCATAATGAGAGTATGCTACACTGTACAAATTCGGGAGGCAAATGAAATTCTGACGATGTTCTTCCTTTCGAAACGATCGGTGACATTTTGAGATTTGAACTACGAATCAGCCCCCATCTATCGACATTGGGAAAGCAGCGGCGGTAAAATTGAACGCTGTGTACGTAACTTTTCCTTGATTTTTCACCCGAATCCTCTGGCTCATAAGAGTTGACTATGATGCATCACAGCCCATATTCCTCATTACGTAAAGTCAGCTACCTGACGATTTCAGCAATCGGTCTGCTGTGCCTGTCAAACTCAATCGCAATGAGCGCCGACAAAACAAAAGCAACCGATGTCAAGCAGGATACCAAAGAAGCCGACAAAGTCCTCGCCGGTCATTCCTATCATGGCGAAGTGTTTAATGAAGGACCGCGCCGTCAGGCCTACTTGATGAGTGGAACCGGCAATGTGCACTTTGATGTGACGGTTAAAAATCTCCAGGCACAGAAATTCCTCGATCAGGGTTTAGGACAACTGCATGGCTTCTGGTATCTGGAAGCCGAACGCTCGTTCCGGCACGCTGCAAATTTAGACCCGGACTGTGCGATGGCGTTCTGGGGCGCCGCGATGTGCAATTTAAGAAATAAAAAACGGGCCAAAGGCTTCATCGAAGAAGCAAAGAAACGCCTCGACAAAGCCAGCCCGCGCGAAAAGCAGTACATCAAAGCCCTCGAAGCGTACATCAACGCCGACAAGAAAAAGTCAAAAGAACGAAACGATGCCTATACCAAAGCGATGGAAGATCTGATTCTGGAATACCCGGATGACCTGGAAGCAAAAGCGTTTCTGGCCGTTCATCTTTACGGCTCCCGCTCCTCCAGCACGAGTTACATTGCCGCCGAAGCACTGTTGCAGGATATTTTTGCGAAGAACCCCATGCACCCCGCGCACCATTACCGCATTCACCTCTGGGATCACCGCAAGCCGGAAACTGCGTTAACCTCGGCTGCGAAATGCGGACAGTCTTCACCCGGAATCGCTCACATGTGGCATATGCCGGGCCATATTTATTCGCGTCTCAAACGCTATGAAGATGCGGTCTGGCAGCAGGAAGCCTCTGCCCGCGTGGATCACGCGCACATGATGCGTGACTCTGTCATGCCCGATCAGATCCATAATTATGCCCACAATAATGAGTGGTTGATTCGCAACCTGATTTTTATCGGCCGCGTTCAAGATGCCGTTGCTCTCGCGAAAAACATGATCTCACTGCCGCAGCATCCGAAATACAATACGTTCAAAAAACGGGGAAGCGCCAAATATGGTCGCATGCGTCTACTGCAGGTTCTCAGAACTTATGAACTATGGTACGAACTGATTGCCCTCAGCAAAACTCCTTACCTGGCACCCACAGCCATCGAAGAAGAACAACTCACACGCCTGCGTTATCTGGGGCTGGCCTATTATCAAATAAAAGACATCGAAGAGGGTGATGCCCAACTGGCAAACTTACAGAAACGATTCAATGTATTGCAGGCAGACAAAAAACAGGCGGAAGACAAAGCCAGAGCAACTCAAATAACAGAACCCATTATCGCTCGAAAACCAAACGATTCGAAAGTCCCGAAACCAACGAAGGCTGACAAGTCGCTTAAAGCTGCGATCGATAAAGCCGGTAGACCATTCATAGCGAAAATCAAAAAACTGGAACGCCACATCAATGCCTTAAAAGGCCATCAGGCGGTTGCAAAAGGAAACTTCAAAAGCGGTTATGAACTGTTAAAAAAAGCGGGCGGCGTGGATGAGGTATACCTCAACTCCGTGTTAGCCAAGTCTGGCGAACAGGACAAAGCAGAAAAAGCACTGCGAAAGCTAATTAGCTCTCACAAAAATGAAGTCGTACCTCAGGCATCGCTGGTCGAATTAATGTGGCATACAGATAAAAAAGAGGTGGCCAAAAAAGAATTCGAAAAGCTGAAAACAATATCAGCATCGATTGACCTCTCCTACAATGTGCCCATTTTCAAACGCTTAGCCCCCATTGCCAAAGAATTGGGATTCAAAACAGATTGGCGTAGCAAAAAAGTCGCTGCCACTGATGTGGGAGACCGGCCTGACTTGAAAACATTAGGCCCCTTTCGCTGGAAACCTTCGCCGGCGCCCTCCTGGCAACTTAAAGACGCCAAGGGCAAACTCCGCAGCTCAGAAGAATTTCGCGGCAAGCCCCATGTGCTGATTTTTTATCTCGGCTACAGTTGCCTGCATTGTGCAGAACAACTGCAGGCTTTTGCCCCGATGGTGCAGGAGTTCGAAAAAGCAGGTTTCCCACTCATGGCAATCAGCACCGACAAAATTGAGGGTTTGAAAACGTCCATCAAAAATTACGATAAAGGTGATCTCCCGATCCCTCTGTTTTCCAATGATAAACTCGATGTCTTCAAGGCGTTCCACGCCTACGACGATTTCGAAAAACAGCCTCTGCACGGTACCTTTATCATCGATGGCACCGGGAAAGTCTTGTGGCAGGATATCAGCTACGAACCCTTCATGGACCCGAAGTTTGTGTTGAAAGAAGCGCAACGCCTGTTGCCTCGAAGTGTGAATCGACCCGGGTTTATCTTAGACGTTTTTTGACATCAACAATCGGGTACTGAGTAAACGGCAAAGATGCGACACGGCCCTGGCTCGCAGTCTTTAAAAGCACATTGTGATAGTAATAATTTTGCTTCTTCAAAAGTTTCGATCAAACAATGTCGATTCACTTTGATTGTCTCTGCCATATGATTACAGGATAAATAAGAACACTCCGGTGTCTTTTCGGATGGCACAATGCCGAATGACACAATATCGAAACCTTCAAGCACTTTATTTACAGGTGTCCTCACATTGGTGACAAACGAGTCTACTGGTTCAAAGTTTTCCCATTCGGGATCATCTTCGTAGCACTGATATTCGTAGACTTCATAATAAAACATCTTCGTACCCTCTAAGTGAAGGCCATGCTCTGTTGCTAATGCCTTGATGATTTCCGGTGAATCATAGAACCAATATCCATTGTTTTTCCAGTAGTCGGGTAAATACGCAAAATCATCGGAAATACAGTTACTGACTGAGAAAATATCTTCTACCTGATTATTCTTCAGCCAGTCTGATTTGCGCTCCACTCGCTTCGCCATGTAACCCACGGGAATCATTTTGGGCATCACTCACCTTCCACAATATGCGTTGGCTTTCCATCCAGGCTGAGCTGGTTTTTTTCTTGCCAGTAATTGTGAACGCCTTCTTCTCCCTGTTTGGTGGCCCAGGTGGTGAGCTGCTCCCGTTCTTCGACGTAATCGTAAAAGGGGACTCCCATGCCACAGGAGGTCTGCACCAGATCAACACGCATATCAAACACCTGCCGGGCACCGGGAATCGAGGGAAAGTGAGCGAACAATGCTTTCCACTCGGCATCGTAGGGGTGAATTACCGTCGCTCGACCATACAGCCGTAAGATGACAGGTTTGCCTGTGAAGGCACAGAACATAATTGTCATCCTGCCATCTTCCTGAATGTGTGCGGAAGTCTCATTACCGCTGCCCGTCACATTGAGCCATATCACTTGATTCGGCCCCATTACGCGAAACGAATCCATGCCTTTGGGAGAAACGTTGATTCTGCTGTCTGCCGTCGCCGTTCCGACGAAAAACATTTTTTGTTCCGCAATGAATTCCCTTTGTTTTTCTGTTAATTCGCTCGTGCGTTGTCCCATAATTTATCTTCTCTAATACGTAGTAAGAGGTAGATCATAACTGAATCAGCAATCATAGCAGACTGACAATCCAGAGGACAAACTGGTTCGAGAAACACCGCACGTAAGCAATTAATACAACAGGCTCGCTGAGACTCAGAGTCTATACAGAGCATTGCCCTTAGAATAAGGCCAGTATGCTGAGTTTTAAGCAAAGGGAATGCGATAAATCTACGCATTTTCGCCTTGAATATCCAAGACGCGCACGATGGATAAGATTACAATAAATGAAACATTGGAAACGATGATTTCACCGCAATGATTAAAACCGTTTTTAATATAGAAACTCGATTCATTTCTGAAATGGCTAACGAGGAGAAATTGATGACGAACAAAAGTGCTCTTAATCGTCGTGACTTCATGAAAACCGCGGCTGCCGCCAGTACCGTATTCTCGGTCCCCACGATCATTCCTGGGACCGCCCTGGGGCTGAATGGAACGGTTGCTCCCAGCGAACGAATTATTCTGGGAGGCATCGGCATTCGTAGACGTGGCGGTTATGTATTAGGCCACATGCTCGAACAACCGGACGTGCAGTTCGCCGCCATCGCTGATGTTCGCGCCGATCAACGCAAAACTGTGAAAGCAATGGCCGACAAGCAAAATGGAGATTCCAAATGCGACACTTATCGCGACTTTCGCGAACTGCTGGCCCGCGACGATATCGATGCCGTCTTAATTGCCACAGGCGACCGCTGGCACGCAACTGCGTCGATGATGGCAGCCGAAGCCGGCAAAGATGTGTACTCGGAAAAACCATGTGCGATTTCGATTGAGCTCGCTCGCAGGCTGCAGCAAACGATTCAACGCACGGGCCGCGTCTTCCAGGCGGGTACCCAGCGCCGCAACGTCTCGAACTTCGCGCATGCTTCCAAACTGGCTCAATCAGGACAGCTCGGAAAGATTCATACCGTGCACGCCTCGATCTATCAATTGATTGATCGCCACGACTGGCTGCCTGCCGAACCAGAGCCCGATCCGGAAGTGGTCGACTGGAATATGTGGCTCGGCCCTGCACCGTGGCGACCCTACAATCACGCTTATGTCGATGGCGCCTGGCGCGGGCATTACGATTTTGATTCGGGAGCGAAGCTGCTCGACTGGGGCGCTCATACATTGGATATCTGCCAATGGGCACTCGATGCAGACCATACCATGCCCGTCACTTATGAACCCAAGGATGTACCCGATGACAATGTGATTGAATGCGTCTACGAAAACGGGATTAAACTCGTCATGCGTCGTAATGGCTGGATGGGTCTGGGAACCTGCCCCGTCCGCTTTGAAGGCGAAGCAGGCTGGGTCGAAACAGGTGACTCCGGGCAGACGGCTGTTTCCTCGGATCAACTGAGAGCATCTCTTCCTTCACCCAGTTCGATTCCCGGCACGTCGCCTAAATTCCATGTGCGTGATTTCTTTAACTGTGTGAAAACGCGTTCCAAGCCAGCAGCCAACGAAGATGTGATGGCCCGCTCGCACATCGCCTGTCATGCAGCGGCGATTGCCTGGAAGCTGGGACGCAAAGTGAAATTCGATCCCGTTACGGAAGAGTTCGTGAACGATGACGAAGCCAACCGCATGCGGAGCCGCGCCATGCGGGAGCCGTGGACCGTTTGATCTGTCTCGACCATTTGCAAATCATTTTTTAAATACCCTTACTACAACTTCTTTCCCTTGAGGGATTTGTGCTCATGTCTGCTATTAAGTTCCATTTTGCTCTCCTGTTTTCAGCCTGCCTGTGGATGAACACGGCATCTGTGAATGCAGATGATAAAATCGACACCACCAAAGAAACCTCACGGCTGGTGAAAGTGCTCAATTCGAATAAAGACACTTACGCCAAAGCGATGGCGTGCCGTCGATTGGCTGCCATTGGTGATCAGTCGGCAGTAGAATCCATTGCAAAATATCTGGGTGATGAAAAACTGGCCACGTATGCCCGCTCGGCTCTGGAAAACATTCCCGGCAAAGCATCCAGCGCTGCCCTGCGAGGGGCTTTAAAAAACGTCCAGGGTAATCAGCTGGTGGGCGTGATCAATTCGATCAGTAAGCGCAAAGACAGTCAGGCAACCTCTGACCTCATTCCATTACTCTCCGATAAAAATACGAAAGTTGCCTTCGCAGCCGCACATGCTTTGGGCTCTATCGGGACAAAACCCGCAGCGAACGCGTTGCTGGCAGCCATCGGTAAAGGGGACAAGAAGCTACAAGGTGAAGTCGGTTTCGGATGTCTGATGTGCGCCCGCTCGCTGGCTAAACAGGGAGATAAAAAAACGGCCCTCGCTCTGACAGAAGCAGTCAATCAGGCAAACCTCCCAAAAAATATCAAACTGGCAGCGACTCAACTGACAATTGTACTCAAAGGCGAAGCGGGGCTCGGCCTCTTAGCCGCAGAACTCAAAACAAAAGACCTGCAACGTTTTCGTTCTGCATTGCAGGCAGCCCGCGATCTGGGCAAAGTTTCGACTCCCACATTGATCGACGTTTATAAAAATCTTTCAGACGAACGCAAAACACTGGTCATCGCCGTTTTGAGTCTCTCACACGATTCTGCAGCGCTACCACTAATTCGCGAAGCAGCAACGAAAGGTGCAGCGCCACTCAAACTACAGGCAATTTATGCACTGGGAGAACTTGCTCCGAGTTTAGATGAAAAAGCTCAATTTCCGGTTGCTACAGACCTGTTTGATTTGGTGAAACAGAACGATTCAGAAATCGTAACAGCCGCCCAGGCCGTGCTTGCTAAACTGAGCTCCAACCAACCTTCCTCAAAAATCAAACCATTCATTGCAATGCACACCAGAGAACTGGTGGAAAGCGAAGGGCTGAACCAGCAACTGACGGGCATTCAACTGGCGGGTGCCTGTCGCATCAGTTCTGCCACTCCCGCCATGCTGAAATTAGCTCAACATTCTAACGCTGACGTCAAACAGGCTGCCATCAAAGCTCTCGGCGGCACGACTTCTTCAGCTGACCTTCCGCAATTAATCGCACTTGCGTTGAAATCCGTCAATGATCCTACCGCCAGCGATGCACTCAAAGCCGCCGGTTCCCGCTTGCCTTTGGAAAAAACGGCGAAAATGCTGGCAGATGCCATGCAAGATGCTTCCACAGAGCAAAAACAACTCCTGCTGAATCAACTGGCGGCTCTGGGCGGTGAAACCGCGCTGAAAACTGTCGTCGAGGCAGCCCACTCAAATCAGGATGCCTTGCAGAATACCGCTACCGACTTATTGGGGAAGTGGGTTACCATTGATGTTGCACCACCATTATTAGAGCTTGCGAAGAATCTGGATAACCGCAAGTACAAGATCCGCTCACTCCGCGGTTATATTCGTGTCGCGCGACAGCTTAACATGACGCCTGCACAACGCCTGGAAGTCTGCCGTAACACACTGGCAATGGCGGAACGAAACGACGAAAAGAAACTGGTCTTTGAAGTGTTGCGACGCTATCCAAACCCGAAAGCTGTGAACTATACAACTTCCCTGCTCAAAGACAAACAATTGAATGTACCCGCTTCTGCCATCATTGTTTCCTGGGCAGAACGAGGAACACCCATTGATGCCGATTTACTGCAAAACGCCTTACAACAGGTTGTTGCCACCACTTCAAATGACAATCTCAAACAACGGGCTGCTCAACAACAGGCACGAATCAAAGGGCAAGCAAAACAGGACGAACGGGGCCTCGGGTTTCAATCTCTGTTTGATGGCAAGTCATTTACGGGCTGGCATGGCAATGAAAAGATCTTCAGAATCGAAAATGGAGAAATTGTCGCCGGTAGCTTAGATAAAAAAGTCGAACGCAACGAATTTCTACGCTCGAACAAAGAGTACGACGATTTTGAACTTAAGCTGGAATTCAAATTACTCGGCGAGAAAACCAACGCTGGTGTGCAAATCCGGACGGCTGAAATTCCCGACCATCATGAAGTCATCGGTTATCAGGCCGACCTGGGCAATGGTTACTGGGGCTGCCTGTATGATGAATCTCGTCGTAAAAAGATTCTGGCAGGTCCGCCGAAAGACCAGCGCGATTTACCCGTTCGCATGAATGACTGGAACAGCTATCGTATCCGCTGTTCGGGTCCTCGAATTCAAATCTGGATAAACGGCGTGCAAACAGTCGACTTCACCGAAGAGGATACTCAGATTCCACTCAAGGGGATCATTGCCTTACAGATTCACGGTAACCTCGTCAATCAGGTGCATTATCGCAATGTTCGCCTGCGAGAACTGTGAACAGCGCACTGAAACCGAGGAAAAGCTATCGTTCAGCAACATTTTTGATATCGGCCCCTTGCGATAATGGTCTGCGCCGCGAAAATAGAGAATAGGCAAATCAGCAATCCTCTCAGGACCTCGGCGAGGCACGGATGTCAGAAATCCCAGAAGAACTTGAAGACCTTTTTAAACAGCTTAATCCGGAACAGCAGTCGGCTGCCTGTCATGATTCCGGTCCCCTGCTGATTATTGCTGGCGCCGGTACGGGAAAAACGACCACACTTTCACACCGAGTCGCTTATCTGATTTCTCAAGGCATTGATCCGGGCCGAATTTTATTACTCACATTCTCCCGACGCGCCGCTAACGAAATGCTGCGTCGCGTTGATGCATTGCTGCGCGCGTTGGGTGACGGTCGCGAGCGATCATCGGCGGCACGATCCCGCAGTATCTGGGGCGGCACCTTCCATTCCACGGCGGCCAGGCTTCTCAGACGTTATGGTCAGGCGATCAATTTGCCCGACGACTTTACCATTATCGATCGCAGCGACGCGGAAGACCTGATGAGTGCGATTCGCAGTGAACTGGAATTGGGCAATAACGGAAAGAAGTTTCCCCGCAAAGGGACGCTACTGGAAATTTACAGTCGCTGTATGAATACCTGCTCGAAGCTCGAACCCATTCTGGAACGTCATTATCCCTGGTGCCTGGAACATGTGGACGAGTTGAAAAAACTATTCCAGACGTTTGTCGATCGCAAAGAAAAACAGAACATCCTCGACTACGATGACCTGCTGTTGTTCTGGCATGCTCTGGTCGCTGATCCCGCTGGTGGCAAACTGATACGCGGGCAGTTCGAAGCGGTTCTGGTTGACGAGTATCAGGACACGAACATACTACAATCAGGTATTCTCAAAAATCTATGTCCGGATGGAAACGGTCTGACAGTGGTCGGCGATGATGCCCAGTCCATCTATTCCTTTCGGGCAGCGACCGTGCGAAACATTCTGGATTTTCCCCAGGAATACCCGGAGACCACTGTCGTTACGCTGGAAGAGAACTACCGCAGTACTCAGCCAATATTGCAGGCAACGAATCAGATCATTGATGAAGCCCATGAACGCCACGAAAAAAATCTATGGTCTTCTAAAATCAGCGGTGAAGCACCCTATATCGTCGACTGCAGTGATAATAATGAGCAGGCCGATTTTGTGGTCCAGCAAGTCCTCGAACACCGGGAAGCCGGGATTCCCCTGCAGAAGCAGGCCGTTTTATTCCGGGCTTCTAATCATAGCCTGGCTCTCGAAGTCGAACTGGCACGGCGCAATATCGCATATCATAAATATGGTGGTTTAAAGTTTATCGAAACCGCACATGTCAAAGACTTGATGGCGTATTTACGATTAGCAGAAAACCCCCGTGATGCGGTCTCCGGTTTGCGCGTGCTGACACTTTTGCCTGGCATCGGTCAAAAGAAAGCACAGCAACTCATCAATCTACTGGCGGAATCCCAGTTTCGGTTTGATGTCTGGTCTGAATTCAAACCACCCGCAGCAACGGCTGAACATTGGCCTTTATTTATACGGTTAATGAAAAATCTCACGTCGCCTCAGTCCGAAAAACGGGGTATCTCTGCAGAAGTGCATCAGGTGCGCACGTTTTATGCGCCCTTGCTGGACCAGCAATATGATAATGCGACGACCCGCCAACGTGATCTGGAACAACTGGAACAAGTCGCCAGCCGTTTCAGCAGTCGCATGAGCTTTCTGGAAGAGATCACCCTGGATCCGCCCAGTTCCACACAGGATGTCTCTGCTTCTGACAGCCAGGACGATGATGATTTCCTGGTCTTAAGCACCATTCATTCATCGAAAGGTCTGGAATGGGATGCCGTCTATGTACTGCAGGCGGCTGACGGCAGTATTCCCTCTGATATGTCTTTAGAGAATAACGATGAAATTGATGAGGAACGTCGCCTGTTTTATGTCGCTTTGACTCGAGCAAAGAACTGGCTCTATGTCTGTTTTCCGCATCGTCAATATTTTCAGAATCGGCGCTGGAACCAGGCACACAGTTATGCCCAACTGACGCGGTTTGTTTCTTCGAAAACGATTCCCCTGTTCCAGAGACGGCCTGCCTTCACTGCCGACAATCTGGATACACCACAAGATGCAGAAATCGAAACGACGGCGGAAGACATCCGCAAGAATATCCGCGATATGTGGACCGCCTGATTTAGCACGCCTTGCCGTTCACTCTTCTTCGTCGGCAATCGGTTCGTCGGAAGACACTTCGTCGGAAGACACTTCGTCGGTAGGTTTTTCGTCGGTAGGTTTTTCGCCAGTCAAGCTTTCGCCAGCCGGTTCTTTGCTTGAATTTGCTGCTTCCTGCCAGGGTGTTTTTTTGCGTGGAGGCGGAGGCCCTGGAAACTGATAATAGACGCATTCAATACCGCCGTTATACAATTTTCGACGGCGGGCTTTTTTTCCGATAATCCGTTCAAATCGGGGATGAGAGGTCAGCACATAAATTGACCAATACTCCAGCGGCTCGAACACACGTTTCATTTCGCGATAAATTTCTTCGGCGTCTGATATTTCTCCCAGGCGTTCACCGTAGGGTGGATTTGTAATCAGACAGCCATACTTGCGGGGTGTACTCAAATCAGAAAGCGGCTGTTCCTGAAAATGAATGAAATCTTCCATGCCGGACTCCTGTGCGTGATAGCGGGCCATCCGAATCATGGCAGGATCAATGTCGTATGCCTGTAACCGATAATCGATGTCATTGCGCATCAGATCGCGGGCTTCCTCGCGTGCATCGTCCCATAGCTCAGCGGGTAGTTGCTGCCAGCCTTCCGAGGCGAATTCCCGATTGATACCGGGCGCCGTGTTCGTACCGATCAAAGCCGCCTCGATGGGAATGGTTCCCGAACCACAACAGGGATCAATAAAAGGCCGTTCCCGATTCCAATAGCTCAACTGAATCAGTCCTGCCGCCAATGTCTCTTTTAGTTGCGCGCCGGCGGTCAACTTGCGATAGCCGCGTTTATGCAAGCTGGGGCCTGTTGTATCGACACAAATCGAAACACGATCTTTCAATATTGAAGCGTTGACCGAATAAAGAGGACCGTCTTCCGGAAACCAGTCTTTGATGTAATGGTCCTTTAATCGCTCAGCGATGGCTTTCTTCACCATCTTCTGCGAGTTTTTCGGACTGTTTATTTTTGAACGAACGGCGGACGCTCTGACCGGAAACTTCGCCGAGGGAGGGAGCCAGCGTTCCCATTCGAGGTCGCGCGTTTCATCAAACAGATCATCGAAATCCAGTGCCGTAAATTCGCCCAGACTAAGCAACACTCGATCCGCACTGCGGAGCCAGAGATTACAACGGCAGATCGCGTTCAAATCACCTTGAAATGTCACGCGCCCATTTTCGATCGACTGATCTTCATATCCCAACTGTTTTAATTCGCGCGAAACCACAGCTTCCAGACCAAAGGCAGAGGTCGCAACAAGTGTAAGTGGCTCGGACATGGTAGACGGGTATCTCTTAAGATTTCAGTAAAACAAAAAAATCCGGTAGAAAAAGGGGTGATGAAAGATCATACTACTATATAGACACTCAACGCGAATTCTACCAAACAACTGATCATAGAGAAGGTTTTCACCATGCGGAATGAACTTCCCCCTCATAATCGGCTCCCTCGTCGCGATTTTCTCAAACAGGCCTCTCTGAATCTAATAGCAGGCACGGCAGTCGCGGGCAGTTTACACTCACAAAACACCCTACAGGCAGGTGTGGGAAAAGAAGCGAAACCGACCAGCGGTTACCAGTTGGGTGCCTTCACCAAAAGCTTTCAAGACATGCCGATTCCCGAAGTTTGCCGGGCGTTCAAATCGATCGGCCTGGATGGTCTCGATTTAACCGTCCGCCCGAAAGGCCATATCCTGCCCGAAAACGTGGAAAAAGAACTGCCGCAAGCGTGTGCAGCAGCCAAAGCAGCGGGCGTGAAAATTCTCTTCCTGACAACGATGATCGACGAGCCCGATAAAAATGCAGAACGCATTCTAGCGACCGCACAAGAACAAGGCATCGACCGCGTCAAAATCGGCTACTACCGTTACAAAAAGTTTGGCACGCTGGCGATGCAGTTGAAAGAAACGACCAGACAGATCGGTAAGGTCGCTAAGCTGGCGCAAAAATATAAAGTGCTGCCTTGCGTGCACGTGCATTCGAATAATTTTCTACCCTCGCATGGAACACAGTTGTATCAGTTGATTCAAGATTATTCGCCGCAGGAAGTGGGCGCCTATGTTGATATGTTGCATATGGTCAAAGAAGGCAGTGGCGATGGTTGGCGGCAGGGGCTTGATTTGCTGGCTCCCTGGATTGCCCTCTGTGCCGTCAAAAATTTTGCCTGGGAACGCGGCGAAGGACGCGATAAAAAAGGTCATCAAAAATGGGAAGTCAAAACCGTGCCCGTGGCGGATGGAATTTCACCGATCCCACAATACGTTGCTGCCCTGCGTGAGCTGGGATACAAAGGAACGTTTTCATTGCACAGCGAATATAAAGGGCGCCATAGCTGGAAAGAACTTTCCACTCAGGAATGTCTGGCGCAAACGGCCATCGATGCGAAATATTTTCGCTCGCTGTGGCAGTAATGTAGAACAAGTTTACAAAGCAACTGAGCGGAATGGGACGTTGTTTATGTATCAGAGATTGATTTCTGCACTGGTCTGTTTGATCTCCGGCCTGTTTTCGTTTGATGTGCAGGCGGCTGAAAAACCGAACGTGATTTTAATCATGTGCGATGATTTAGGCTGGGGAGATACCGGTTTTAATGGCAATAAAATCATCCAGACGCCACATCTGGATGAAATGGCACGCGCTGGTGTGAACCTGAAACGCTTTTATGCCGGCGCACCTGTTTGCAGTCCCACGCGGGGCAGTTGCCTGACCGGGCGTAATCCCTTTCGTTATGGTATCGTCAATGCGAATGCCGGACATATGAAAGATCGGGAACTCACACTGGCGGAAACATTAAAGAGCAGCGGCTATCGAACGGGGCATTTCGGAAAATGGCATCTGGGCACTCTTACCAAAACGGTTCGCGATTCGAATCGAGGTGGCCCTAAAAACAGTAAACACTTTTCACCACCCTGGCGGAACGGATTTGAAGTCTGTTTTTCCACCGAAGCGAAAGTCCCCACCTGGGATCCGATGCTCAAGCCGACGGGAAAAGCACCCGGCAAAGGTTGGGTTGCGATTGAGGAAGGGAACCCCACAAAACCCTATGGCACGTTTTACTGGAACGAAGCAGGTGAAATTGTCAAAGATAATTTACGAGGCGACGATTCCAAAATCATCATGGATCGTGCGCTCCCTTTCATTGAACAGTCGGTTAAACAAAAAGAACCGTTATTCTGCGTGATCTGGTTTCACACGCCTCATCTGCCTGTCGTCGCGGGACCCCGCCATCGGGAAATGTATTCACAATATGATCTTTATCACAGTAATTACTATGGCTGTATCACTGCCATGGATGAGCAGATTGGACGATTGCGGGCGCACTTGAAGCAACTCAAGGCTGCCGAGAACACGATGCTCTGGTTCTGTTCCGACAATGGCCCGGAAGGCAATGACAGTGCTCCCGGTTCAGCCGGCCCGTTTCGCGGACGAAAACGTGACTTGCTTGAGGGAGGCATTCGCGTGCCCGCGCTGCTGGAATGGCCGGCTAAAATCCGCCCCGGTACCGAAACCAGTTTTCCGATGGTGACCAGTGATTATCTTCCGACGATTTTGGCTGCCGTTGGTCTGTCCGCTCCCACTGATCGGCCCGTGGACGGAATCAATCTCTGGCCCGTTTTTGAAAACAAGCTTAAACACCGCTCACAACCGATTGGTTTTCAATACCAGAAAAATGCGGCCTGGATGACCGATCGCTATAAGCTGCTCCGTACGAAAAAGAAATCGGGGGTTCAATTATACGACCTGCTCAATGATCCGGGTGAAACGAATGACCTTTCCCAAGAGCATCCTGCAATGGTGGCACAGTTCAAAACGGAACTGGAACGCTGGATGAAATCGTGTGAGCAGAGTAACCAGGGACAAGATTATTAAAAGTAAGCACAGCCATTATTCAGAAAGCCCGGCATGCCTGTTTTGAAACCATTTTTTTGTCTGACGTTATTTCTGACTCTGCTTGTTGCGGATAGCCTAAAAGCGTTCGAAACTTCACGCCCGAATATCATACTGATTATGGTTGACGATATGGGTTTTTCCGACATCGGCTGTTATGGTGGTGAAATTGAAACGCCACATATTGATGCGCTGGCCTCGGGAGGCGTGAAATTTTCACAGTTTTATAATTCGGGTCGCTGTTGTCCTACGCGGGCCACGTTGATGACAGGCCTGCATCCTCATCAAACAGGTATCGGCTGGATGACCAACCCACCCGGCAATACCAGAGGAGACACAAAACCACCCGCCTATCAGGGTTATCTGAATCGAAAGTGTGTCACACTTGCTGAAGTCTTAAAGGAAGCCGACTACTCCACGTACATGTCGGGAAAATGGCACCTGGGTTTTAACGCGAGGGACCGCTGGCCGCTGCAACGTGGCTTTCAAAAGTACTTCGGTTCCCTCTCGGGAGCCACTCGATTCTTTTATCCCGAGCAGCCACGGGGAATGACTTTCGGTAACAAGCAAATTGAATCACCCAAAAGTACAACGGCGCGTCCCTTTTATACCACCGATGCCTTTACCGATTATGCCATTCGTTTTATGGACGAACATCAACGGGAGAAATTACAAAAGGACAAACCGTACTTCTTATACCTGGCATTCACGGCACCGCACTGGCCGCTGCAGGCGCATGAGGAAGATATCGATAAGTATCGTGGAAAGTACATGATTGGGTGGGACAAGCTACGCAAGCAGCGTTTCGCGCGACAAAAGCAAACGGGTTTAATTTCCGCAGACACCAAACTCTCTCCGCGTGACAAGTCGGTCCCCGCCTGGGATTCGCTGAATGTGGAAAAGCAAAAAGAGATGGCTCTGAAGATGGCGATTTACGCCGCGATGATAGACCGCGTTGATCAGAATATTGGCAAGCTGGTACACTGGCTTAAAGTCAATCAACAATATGAAAACACCTTGATCCTGTTTCTGTCCGATAATGGTGGATGTGCAGAGGGTGGTAAGCTGGGGCGCGGCGAGTTTTTCGACATCGAGAAACGGAACCTACAGCCAGCCAACAGCTACGGAACCGCGTGGGCCAACGCCTCGAATACTCCCTTCCGCTTGTATAAACATTATGCCCACGAAGGGGGAGCAGCAACCCCTTTTATCATGCACTGGCCAAAGCAGATCAAACCGGTTAAACACTGGTTTCGAGACCCGGCACAGCTCATCGACATTATGCCCACGATTGTCGATGTTGCCGGTGCCGCCTATCCGAAAAATTATGCTGGCAACCCGATTCCTGCCCTCGATGGCATCTCGTTACGACCCGCTATGAAAGGTAATATATTCAACCGAGCGAATCCGATTTTCATCGAACATGAAAACAACGCCTTTGTGAGAGCCGGCGACTGGAAGCTGGTCGGAAAGGGAGTCACTCCGAAAGGTGGATTGAAGCCTGAGAAATGGGAGCTGTATGATATTGAAAAAGACCGCACCGAGTTGAATGATCTCGCGGACAAACACTCTGACGTCGTGAATGATCTGTCGGCTCAGTGGCAGGCGTGGGCCAAACGAGTGAATGTGTTTCCCAAGCAAAAGAAGGCTAATAAGACTTCCAAAAAACGTAAAAATAAAGGTTCTACAAAGTAGACATTGCAATCAGGTATTAGTTATTGATTAGAATTTTAATTCTTTCGCCCCGGCATCAAGTAACAGTTGGACTATCTGTTTTCTAGGCTCATTCACATCTTCAATCGCCTTCGAATTCCTGACCCAGTGGAGTGGCGTCACTCCATTTGCATCTCTGGCATTAACATCCGCACCCGCGCCTATAAGAATTCGAACGCTTTCTACATTGTAATCGTAGGCCGCCCAATCCAAGGGGGTATGACCTGTATCATCCTTGACAGTGAGACTGGCGCCATGTTTCAGTATTACTTTGAGTACTTCAGAGTGTCTTGTGGCGAGGTGCACTGACGTTGCGAGGTGTTCGCCACTAATAGAGTGTCGCGGTTTCAAATTTGGATCGGCGCCCGATTTGATCAATAACAGCGAAAGCGGAACATCTCCATTTTCAAGAGCGACATTCAGTGGAGTTGTTCCAAAACTATCATCCAAGTCAAGTTGGGCACACCGATTAATTATTAGTTTGGCAATTGCCACACGTCGCATGTCACGGTCCTGGAGAACCTTCGGATCAACCACTTTTGTTACAATGTTCTTCGCGTTTTTTGGTGGAGGTGTGCGGCGGCTATATGCCACAGCGAGCAAGGGAGTCCACTTGTAAGACCTAGTTGACCTACTCGAAAATCTAGGATATTCAAGTGGATTAGCTCCAAAGCCAGTGTCAGGGTAAATTGCGAAGGTACTCATGCGAACCCGGACATCAGGATCTACACCTGCATTGAGAAGGGACCGGACTCGTTCCACATCAAGCTGGAACGAGGCAAGCACTAGTTGTTTATCTGGTGTATATTTCGGCTTGTATTCAGATATTTGTGCCTGTGCAGGAGAACTCACAATAAGCATCTGCAAAAAAGTAGCGAGTGTCAAACGACCAAACATGATTCACTCCGTACAAGAATCCATTATGAGATGGAATGTCTGCTTAAATCACGTAGAAGCTTGGAGAGTATATCACAATTCAGAAGATCGACTCCAAGCTAGTTTTTCAACTGTTATTGTAATTTCAATCAATCCAGTGCAGGACATCTCGGATGATAGACCAGCGTGGGGCGGCGTCTGTTTCGTCTTTGCCTAAGATCCAGTAGTTGTAGAGGGAGTCGAACACGCCTTCTTTCTTTTTGAGTTCAAGCCAGACTTCCATGAATTCTTCGAACTCAACATCGTGTGCGCCCAGGTAATACATGGGGACTCGGATATTCTTTTTGAAGGGATTGATCACAGAGAACCGGGGATACAAGAGCGTCCAGGCTGCGCCGGTTTCGGCACTCGTCACCAATTTTCTTGCATCTCCCGCTTTGTTCGTGAAAAAGTCTTCTTCCGAATCAATTTGAATAAACGTCGCATTCGGAAAATACTCATGTGCCTTTTCATCGTAAAAGCTGTCGGCAACAACGGCGATTTTCAGATCCGGTGAATGCCTCAATTTATCAAAACCTAAAAATTCGGCCTTCCGGTAATCGGGAACAACTAATGCCAGTGTGACATCCATATAGGAATCGGCAACAGGGAATGCGGTGGCCCGTTCGATGGTGCCTTCCAGGCCGGACATCGCCAGATCGAAATGATCCTCGTTCAAATGTTCGACCAGATTCTGAGGTGTAAACGGCACAAATTCGATGGTCACTCCCAGGTCCTGCGCCAGCCGATGCGCCATCTCGATATCCAGGCCGACTAACTCACCCTGATCATTATAGTAGGAAAATGGGAGGCGTTTGGCATCGAAGCCAAGGCGAATGATGCCGCGACGCCTGATGCGATCGATGCGGGTTTCATTGGGTCGAATTTTAAGAGGATTCGGCATAGATTTTTTCAGAATCGTAGCAGGCGCCGCTGGGAACAATAGTTGTCGATCCGCAATCATCGCTTTGGATTGATAGACGTCTTTAAAGGTAAAATTCAGGACCCCGTGAATACTGGCAATGACGACTCCCGTCACGCACAATGAGAGCAGAGAGTAGGAAATCAAACGCTTCCACTGAATCTTGAGTGTTCCCGATAACGAAGCCGCTGCGAGTATGGCAAAGGAAAACAGATAAACCGAACGGAGTACATCTCCCAGTCGCGTGGTGTAGACTCCGACTGCCAGATAGAGTTGAAAAATGTCATGGGGAATGTGCATCAGATCGAGCAACCAGGGAATCGAGACTGCTGGCTTGGCGAATGAACCAGTCAGTCCCAGCGCTAAGAATTCTGGATATTGTTCCGGCGTTAAACTCATGCCATAGAACCAGGCTGAGAAGGGAATAAATATCAAACCGACAATCCGCCCCAGATCGGGAAAGGGGAAGACCAGCGGAATCAGCACATCGGGCGTGCCCCCGGTGTCTTCTTCTTCCAGATGATAGCGATCCAGAATTTCCCGGGCGGCTTCCACAATGAGCGGCAATACGGCAAACGTACTGCCAAGTACAAATGAAGCAATGACGGCAGTTTGTGAGACTTTGATGGCGTCCCAATAACGGACCGGGGTGCAGACTGAAATCAGCATCGGCAAAATGCCGACTGCAAGCAGGATCGTAGCAGCCGAAAAGGTAAAGAGGTAGGCCTGCAGTAATCCGAATTTTTCAAACGGCAGTGTCCCTACCGCATGTGTCACAATCACAAAAATTCCAATAGGGGAAATTTGGACTACCATGCGATTGAGTCGCATTAATGCATTCACAGCCACGGATAGCGGTTCCAGTAATCGCTCGCGTTTGGGAATGCCGCTTAAGGCAATTCCCAGTCCAATAGAAAATAGAACCACTGCTGGGACGGCATTATTCGCCAGCGAGAAAAAAGGATTGGCGGGCACGAATAATTCATACAGGCTCTCGCCCTTCGGAACCTCGACAATACTCGTACTGAAAAATGCCCCTTTCTGCCAGAAGGGGAATGAGAGTGACATAATGCAAACAAAGAATAAGCCGATACTCCACAAAACCAGCAGCAGCATAATCACTGTCAGCGCCATGCTGCGTGTCTGCTTCAAGGAAATGCGGCCCAGGTTATATATGAGTGAAAGCGTAATATAAGGCAGCACTGTCATTTGCAGGAGACCGACAAAGACATCACCGATCGGCTTCAGGGGTGCGCACAGCTCACCAAAAAACAGCCCGCAGCCAATGCCCAGAATCAGGCTGACCAGAATCCATGTTGTTAAACCGGGTTTAAAATGTGCCCGGGTCTCTTCTGCCATTCTCGGTTCCTTAAGTCCACCTGGATCAGAGTCGATAAAATTCTCACGCATGACGGGAAAACTGATACCGGTCATGGCTAAATTGTTAGTGGAAGTGTATGTTTCCAGTAACCCTAACGATCATAACGTAACCGTCCCTGTGAATCGAGACAATCAACGCATTCCATTGATTGTTGATTCTTAACACAAAAGTTCCTCTTTCTCCAGATTTTTCAAGTTTCTATGTCTTTTTCTATTTCTTATCATAGCCACTCTTTCACTTTTGAAACTTCCCCTGAGTTATTTTCTCCTAAAAATCTTGACCGGGGTACGGAGGCAATGTTATCTACGGTTACATTCGAAGCGGGTCAGCGCGTTCTGGACCTGGGCTGCGGCTATGGTGTGGTTGGAATTCTGGCTGCAAAGACTGTCGGTCCTGAAAATGTCGTCATGACGGATATCGAACCAGCGGCGGTAAACATCACGCGGACCAATGCGGAATTGAACCAGGTGGCTCAGGTAACAATTATTCAGAGTGATGGCTTGAACGACCATCATGAAACGAACTTTGACTGGATTTTGTCTAACCCACCATATCACAAAGATTTTTCCATCGCCAAGAATTTCATCATGAAAGGCTTCAACCGATTAAAAATTGGTGGTCACATGGTAATAGTCACGCGGAGACGGTTGTGGTATCAGAAAAAACTGACCAGCATTTTCGGTGGCACCGACGTCCATGAAATCGATGGTTACTTTGTGTTCCATTCTGAAAAACGACGCGCAACCTATGCTTCACAAAGAAGGAATCGCTGAAACAGAAAACCGTCAAATCCAGTTCTATTCGCTATTTCAGGTAACCAGCGAAGATTCGCCTGGCAGGATACCCGCCAGTAAATTGCCTGCTGTCTTTCCTGATTCAAATCGCATCAGCACAATCCGAATACCGGCAGTGATCGGTACGGCGAGAATCGCTCCGATCGGTCCCCAGAGAAGTGTCCAGAACGAGAGGGCCAGCAGGACGGTGACGGGATGAAGCTGAAGACCTTCTCCCATGAGCTTGGGTTCAATGCCGTTGCCTATGACCATTTGAATGGCGCCGGGAATGAGAATCACACCGGCAATGGTCCAGGGGTTGTCAGAAAATTGAGCGAAGGCAACGGGAATGGGAAGCAGAGTGGCAATGACGGAACCGATCGACGGAATGAAGTTCAATAGAAAGGTTAAAATTGCAAAGACCAGCGCGAGTTCCAGACCAAACAGCGAAAGTGTGATACCCACCAAAGTGGCGGTGACCAGAGACAGGATGAGTTTAGTGGAAATATAACTACGAATTTTTTGTTCGATTTCCCAGTAAATCACATTTTTGACGACCGTATGCGGATCACGACCGGCCAGGAGAAAGATCACAAAGATCGCGACAAAAAAGGAAGTCGTTGTGAAGCTGAGTGCGGTCTGCATCGTGCTGACGGCAATTGATTCCACTGAACTTTTCATGAATGCAATCGTTTCTTTTTTCAGGACATTGAGATCGACGCCGATTTTCTGCAACCAGCCTGTTTGTGGTTTTTTCGCTACCGCTGGTTTGGTAGAATCGACGGTTGTTTCTTTTGGGGCAGCGGCCTCTTTTTCTACCGCTTCCTCAGTTTTTGCTGGAGTATCTTGCCGAGGATCACTTACTTCTTTGACGGTATCAAAGGTCGAACTAATAAAAATGCCGAGTTTTTCACTGTATTGCGATTCTGCCGTAGCAATCACCTGCTGAGTCGAGTAAATCAAAACCAGACTGAGTACAAATCCGGCTGAGAGTACCAGTAGCAGTGTGGCACTGATCGCAACAATCTGAGGAAATTTCATTTTCAAGACGAGCAAGTCTACTATGGGAGTGACAATTGTCACAATGAAAATCGCAATCACAAATGGAATCAGAACTGCTTTCGTAATATAAAACACACCTGTCAACGCGATGATAGCAAGTAGCATCAAACAGCCTGTGATTACCTTGGCTTGTTCGTCTGAGGGTTTCAGAGAAGTTGACATGCGGAGTGCCCTTTGCAGATGAGTGATATCTTCAGTATGAAAAGGTGAACAATCCTGGGGAAGTGTGTTCCGAAAAACACGCAATTCCATTCAGGATGCGTAAGCGCACGATACTGAGAAAAGCAAAAGATGCAAAGAGAAAAACTGTGATTAACGGCGAATTTGGCGCAGGTATTTGATAAATTGCTGGTCAAGGCGACTGAGATCATTGCCAAAAACAGACTGAAAGTCCGTGAGTCGCTCTTCAGGTGTAGACCAGATGAGAGGTTTTTTACCGGAGATGAGTTTCAGGTATTCTTTATAAAGGTTGCGTTTGGTTTTCATCAAAAAATACGAGAAGGCCCAGGCTTCGGAATAGGTATCGAGTACTTTCTCCGGATCCTGAAATCGTTGATCCGTCATGATCAGGGTCTGCAGTGAGTCGGCGGATCTGCGCGAGCTAGCGTAGTCTTGAAATTGTCTCAGTCGCCAGGGATTCGGCTTGCCAACAGTGCGCCAGCCAGTTTTACTTTTTAGATCAGGTGTTTCGAAATAGGTGGCCATCCCCTCTGTCAACCAGAGGGGGTTGTCGGCATAGCGAGTGTGCAGACCCACATTAAAGGCAATCTGATGTGTGCACTCATGAATGATGGTGGCCACATTGAAAGGAGACTTGCTTAATTTTCGCAAGATATCCGCGTTGGTGAACGCGGGTGGCTCATTCGGCGTGGCTGTCAAATCGTAGAGTACCATCCGGTTCGACTGAATGGAATAAAACCCATGAACGGCGGCATTGTCTTTCCCCAGAACCTGACTGGCATATTGTTCGAAGTTCGCACGGTTTTTGAAGATGACCGCAATCAAAGGAACTTCGGGATCATGCAGAGGGAGTTCTTTACTGTCCCATTGATTATGAAGCACGTTATACAAACGCTCGAAGAGATAGCTGCACCACTTTGAATAGCGCTTGCCAGCCTGACTGCAGATGGTGAAGTGTTTTGTTTGTGTGATACTAAAGTCGGAACCAAATTCAGAGATGAGTTGCTGTTCGAGTTCGGGAAGCTTAAGGGGAGTAAAACTTTGATCGAGTGGTCGCTTCTTTTTGAGCTGTTGTGGCGTGGCCGTCAGTAATCGCCCATCGCGCGTCAGCATCACAACGCCACCATCCTGGGCTTCGAGAATTTGTGCCGCCTGAATGGTCTGTTCCTGTTGCCGTTCATCGAGATAAATAAATTCATAGAGACGTTGCTTTGCGACGCCCCTGGAATCAGATTTGTCTGGAGTTTGTGAATAAAGCAGGTTGTTACCGGGAGTGCAGTAGACGCAGAGTAAAACGAGAGGAAGAAGCAGACCATATCTAACAATTTGCAGCCAGTGCTTCGCTTTGAAGTCTCTCCACGCCATATCAATCTTTCTGCACAAAAGGGAACGGTATCGTTCCAGAATAGGGAGCAGAGAGGCTGAAGTCGATCCCTATTTTTTGACGAGTTTGTCTTTTCCTTCAGAATCGGTAACTGTCAGATAAATCACGTTTGATGCGTAGTTGGTCGTAATGGAAAATGTAATTCCCACGCGCGCCATCGCAGCAAACGGGAAACGCTTGACGGGCGTTGCTTTTTTGGATGCCTCAATCACCAGCGTTCCTTCAAGTGTTTTTCCGGCCAGGCGTGTTTTACTTTTCTTGGAAAGTGTGACTCCCGGCGGAAGCAGTTCACCAAATTTTGAGGAAAAGTACATAAAAGATGTCGCGAGCGTGACCGGGTCTTTATAAACATCGCTGCGTTTAATTTTGACTTTGATTTCCGCCGATTCGCCAGGCTTTAACACGATTTCACTGGGGGTGGCAGTGACTTCGAGCAAATCGAGTGGTTTGGTGACTCCGACGATTGATGTTTTAATAGGCCAGCGTGCCTGTCCGCCGCCACCTGACTGAATTTCACAAGTGATGCGACCATAGCGAACGATTTCCCGTTCTTTTCCGTCTGGCCCTGGGACTTTTGCTTTGCCTGATATTTTGACAAGAGACGCATTGATGGGCGCATCCTTAGCCGCTTTCAGAATCAGGCCACAGTCATTCACTCCGGCGGGCAATGTCACAGGTTCCAAGGTGACCCCTTTGGGCAGCCCTTCGATGTTCATTTCAATCGGGCCGGTAAAACCGTTCAATCGTTTGACTTTGCCAAACCAGAGCATATTCGTTCCGGGAGCAATTTGGGCGTAATAATATTCGCCGTGCACTTCAAACTCCGGACCACTTGGTTGAGCCGACAGATGATAGGCAAATCGCTGGCCTCCTCGATCATGCAAATCGCGTACGGTAACAAAGTATTCGCCATCAGCGGGCGCCTTAAAGTAAAATTCTGAGTCCTTGGTCTGGAGACCATCATCGGCCTCTGTTGTGGCACCGCCGTTTACATAGATCCGTTGTGCTTTTCCTTTTGCATCGTGAACTTCCATAACACAGTCCAGGGGGAGATCAATGCGGTTTGACATCAATTGGAAAGAGTAATACTGATCTTTTTTCACTTTGAACGAATAGTAATGAGTCTGTTCCGCTTCAGTGAGTTGCGCACTCACTCCGACGGGAAGGCTCAAAGGAAATGCGGTTTTGGTAGAAATATTTATACCTGGTGCGGTGACCTGGGGATCATCGCTGATGAGCGTCCAGACGGCATTGGTTTGACCGTTTGGTGTTTTAAACGTGCGTTGTGCCCACCCGGTTTCTTTAGCACTGGCAGTAGAGAAGCTGACTTTCTTCTGCCCTTTCAAAGCGTGTCCCTGCAGTTTGATTTCAGCGGTTTTGCCTTTCTGAACCGCTAAGGGCATTGTGTGATAAATAAAAGGCGTATCACTGACTTCAATACAGTAAGCATATTTTCCGCTGCCGACATAACGGGCATCTCGAATTTCAAAAACGTATTCACCATCTGCAGGTAACTTATAGGTAATGAGTGAATCAGATTTCACGAAGTTATCATTCTGAGCAACAATTTGTTTCTGCGGCCCATATAAAGTCAGAATGGAATCCATGAGATAGACACCCGAAGTCTGCATGGTATGAATGGCCTCGGTCACGCGCTGTGCATAAACCTGCAAAGTGATTTCCTGCCCTTTTTTGCCAGTGAATTTATAACAGTCCAGATCTTCAGTTCTTTCACAAATTCCACATACCGTAGAAGGGATGGTAACGACTTGTGCGGTATCAAATGTGTTGTTATCTTTCTTTTCCACTTCTTCAACGACCGGGAAAGGTGTAATCAGTAAATGGGACACACTGGAGACTGCCTGATCTGTCGCCACGCGACATTCATAAATACGCGCGGGTTGATTTTTGGGAACTTCGATATCATAAGCAAAGGGAGTACCCACTGAACCACGACCTCGTCGGGGTGCCGCCTTGGGTTTAGGCTCGGCAAATTTGATTTTGATTCCTGGTTGATCAAAAAAGACGGAATGTGTGCCATCTAGGGTATAGCTGCTATGAAGTTGTACTTTTCGCTTATCACCTTGTTGAACGGCAGCTGGTTTAAACGCGACCAGTTGACGAAAACCGATTTTTGATGGTGGCGGCGTTTTCTTTTCGTCAGCAGCGTTCAACTGAATTGAAATGACGAAGAACAGGCTCAAAGTTACAAATGAAGCAGTAATGCAGCGCATCGGTTTGTCCTGAATGAGATCGAAAGTATGCCTGAAAAACAGGGACGCCCCTAGAGGACCAAGTCCAGAGGGGCCATCACCATCAAATAAATGAAGAAGCGTATTCGCGAATTAACCCATCAATTCCGGAATAGGTTGTCCTTCATTGACGACTAAAGGACGCCCATCCTCGGGAGAGACAAAGTAATGATTCAGATTCACTCCCAATTTGGTATAAATTGATGCCGCGACATCTTGAGGATAGTACTCTTTTCCGACGGGACGCGAGCCGATGTCATCGGTGGCTCCCACGATCTGGCCTGCCGGAGTGCCGGCACCGATCATCATCATCGTCGAAGCTGTTGCCCAGTGATCACGACCAGCGGCAGAGTTGATCACAGGCGTCCGCCCGAAATCGGTGAGCCAGACAACCAGCGTGTTATCTAACATGCCGCGCTGTTTCAAGTCGAGAACCAGCGACGTTAATGCCCGGTCAAATGGAGGCAAAGAACCACGCAATGATTTAAAGTTATTGGTATGTGTATCCCAGCCACCACTACTGACGGTGACAAATCGTGAACCGGATTCAATGAGTCGACGGGCCATAAGACAACTTTGACCCAGATAGTGACGTCCATAGTTATCACGGGTCTTATCCGATTCCTTACTGAGATCAAATGCCTGCTGCGTATCAGCAGAAGTAATCATGCTGAAGGCATTTTGATAGTGAGCATCAGAAGCCTCAAACGCATTTTGATTCTGATCAGCCTGACGTTGTAGAGTATCAATGGCCTGTAATGCCTGTTTGCGTCGTTTCAGGCGATCAATGGAAATGCCTTTTGGTGGAGAGATATCGCGAACGGTAAAGCTTTTGGAATTCGGATCCCCGGGAATTTCGAACGGATTGTACTGCAGGCCAAGATAGCCTCCCAGTCCGCCATTAAAGCGACGGTCCACATGATTCCCAATTTGAATATGCGGAGGAATGTTCGTTTTAAATCCTTTGGTTTTTGCAATGACGGCCCCATAGCAGGGGTAGGTCACAGACGCGTTAAATTTATGTCCCGACAGCATGAAAGCGTCGGCTGTTGAGTGTGAACCATTTCGCGGATTGAGATTCCGCATGATGGTAAATTCGTTCGCGTGTTTTGCGAACAGTGGCAATTGATCTGAAAACTGATAACCGGGCAGCGCCGTACTGATGGCTGAAAAATCGCCACGTACATCTGCGGAGGCATTCGGTTTTGGATCGAAAGTGTCATGGTGGCTCGTACCGCCGCGCGTCCAGATCAGAATGCAATTGGTATCATTTTTGGGGTCAGTCAAGGCACCAGAATCGTTCCCGTTCGAAGCATGAGCCTGACCACGCATTGCTGAATCCAGAGTGACTCCAAAAGCACTCAGCGCACCAACTTCCAATAGAAATTGACGACGGCTACCAGTTTCACAGTTGGAAACGTTTTGTGGGAATAGCTTCAGCATCAGAAACTCCTTCGGTGGCAGGGCCCTGTTCTGGCAGGAATCGATTTGGAGGGACAATGGTAGTGGTGTTATTTTTTTGGCAAGCTAACTAACATAATTGTAACCATTTATATAAGGTAGGCAAATATAAAATCGGTTTCAAGGAAGGAAAATAATCAGACTGAAATGGACCTTCCCAAAAATCAATCCTTGATCACTTTAAATTATAGCGGTAAAATAGGCTCAGCGGTTACTTTTCCAATTTCGAATAGTGCACAAACAACAACTTCACGCTACTCAAATAGAATTAAGAGATTTGCTAAAAAGCAGAGGTTTTTTTTGCTTTTGTTTTGTTTTTTAGTATATTTAAGTATCAATGGCCATTTATGTTAGGCCATCGCGTTCCCACCCGTGACCACACTCGACCTGCCACCCCTGCCTGTATAATACGCTAACCTGCGACGTCATATATTTTCTGTTGAGAACAATTTCTGTAAAGAGGGAATTGGTTCTATTGGAAAACAGCAAACATGAAGAGAGTGAATTTCATGATGGACCGTAAGACTCAATTGAAAAGAAACCTTATGTTGAACCGATTTTCGATGATTGCCTTGTTTGCGGTATGCGTTTTGATGTCGAATACAGGCCAGACTGCTGAACCACCGTTTCAGGTCTCTCCGGAGAAAACCGAGCTTTCCGGACTGCTGGATTATTTTCAGATTCAGGTTCCCGTCGTGGCAAACGGAAAACTGGTGGGAGACCTGACCCATAAGTCGAAGTATACCAGCCTGACTCCCGAGGTTCTGGAAGTAAATTCAGAAGGTCTGGTAAGTCCCCTCAAATTTGGTAAGGGGAAAATTCAGGTTGAACATGCCGGTAAGCAGCGCGAAATTTCCGTTGAAGTCAAAGCCAGACCCAGTGGCAAAAATGCCAGCTTCGTCATGGATGTTGTGCCAGTCCTGAATAAGGGGGGCTGCAGTCTGGGAGGTTGCCATGCTTCGCAGTTTGGTAAAGGTGGTTTTAAGTTGTCGTTATTCGGGTATGCTCCCGAGCAGGATTATCCTGCGATGGCCCGCGATGACCGCCAACGCCGCATTTCTATATTGCAACCCGAAAAAAGTCTGATTCTTCAGAAAGCCTCGATGGCTATGGCGCATGGCGGGGGAAGACGGTTTGCGAAAGATTCGTATGAGTACCGGATCATGCATACCTGGATTACAGAAGCGGTAACAGAAATCGATGCAAAGGAACCTAAAGTAGTCGGCATGGAACTGATTCCCATGTCGCGACGTTATAAAAAAGGGGACGTGCAGCAATTACGGATCATTGCAGAATATAGCGATGGTACCAAACAGGATGTAACAGCGCGGGCACAGTATGACAGTCTGGTCGAAAACATTGCCACAGTGACTCCCCGGGGAAAAGTCGAAATCCAGGGACCAGGCCAGACAGCCATTATGGTGCGTTATATGGGTCAGGCCAAGGTTTCGACGGTAATCTCGCCTTATAAAGAGAAAGTGAATCTGGCTGAATTCAAGCCGAATAACTTTATCGATGAACATATCAAAAAGCGGTTTGATGAACTCGGTTTGGAGCCCTCTTCTCTCTGTACTGATGAAGTCTTCATTCGCCGTGCGTTTATTGACACGATTGGTACCTTGCCTGAACCAGAAAAAGTGAAAACGTTTCTGGCCTCCAAAGCGCCCGATAAGCGCAGTCAGCTGGTTGATGAATTACTGGGATTGACCGGTGATCCGGCCCGCGATCTTTATGTCGAGGCGTGGAGTGCTTATTGGGGCATGAAGTGGGGCGACCTGCTGCGAAACAATCGGAATAAAGTGGGTGATGGTGGCATGTGGGCGTTTTCCAACTGGATTCGTCAATCATTACGCGAGAACAAACCCGTAAATGAATTCGTGAGTGAGATCATCACCGCGCAGGGATCGATCTACCAGAACGGTCCTGCCAACTATTTCAAAATTGCAACCAGACCGGAAGATCTGGCTGAAGCAACCTCGCAGATCTTTTTAGGGGTTCGCCTGCAATGTGCAAAGTGCCATCACCATCCGTTTGAAGTTTACAGCCAGAAAGATTATTACAGTTTGGCCGCCTTCTTCACGCGGGTGGGCAACAAAGGCAGTGTCGACTTCGGTGCTTTGGGAAAAGATACCATTATCAAAGTCAAAAGCAGCGGCTCGATCCGCCATCCACGCACAAGAAAAACAATGGAGCCCACTCCTTTGATGGGAGAGCCGATCGACGTTTCTTCTTATCGTGATTTTCGGCGGCCACTGGCACGCTGGCTGACTGCTCCCAATAATCGCCTGTTTTCACGAAGTATGGTGAATCGCTTCTGGTCCTATTACATGGATACCGGATTCGTTGTGCCCATTGATGATATGCGGGAAACAAACCCGGCTTCTAATCCGGAATTGCTTGACGCATTAGCAGATCACTTTGTGGATTCCGGGTATAATCTGAAAGAGTTGATGCGTGCGATTATGAATTCGCGAACCTACCAGTTGTCATCTGAGCCACGACCGGAAAACGTCTCGAACACTCGATTCTATACACAATACAACGTGAAGCGATTACCGGCAGAAGTCATGCTGGATGCTCTGGACGATTTAACGGGTGCTCAGGAACGGTTCCGTGGCGTACCTCAGGGAACGCGGGCCATTGAGCTGCCGGATCCGAATTATGCTTCCTACTTTCTGGATACACTGGGACGGCCAAAACGTGTAATTACATGCGAATGCGAACGAACCAGTCAGCCTAACCTGTCGCAGGTTTTGCAGGTTGCCAATGGGCAATTAATCAATACGAAGTTAGCCACGAAGAATGGTCGCATTGAGCAGTTGTTAAAAGCGAAAGCTGCCGACCATGATATCTTCAAAGAAATGTATCTGGCGGCCTACAGCAGATTTCCCACAAAGCAGGAACTGGCAAACTGCGACCAGATTGTGAAAAGCTCCAAGGATAAACGAGAAGGATATCAAGACGTGATGTGGGCCCTTTGCAACAGCCGGGAATTCCTGTTCAACCACTAAATCGTTGATCTCACTTTTTCGGTCAATCGTGCTCAATTAATCGCGTTGATTATTTGTCCTGCTGTTTCTTCGCTTCTGCCTGTTTCCGATAATATTCGGAAAGAATTTTACCTTCGTATCTGGCGAACTCCCAGGCGGGCCAGCGGGGCGCTTCTGCCTGGACTTCTTCGAAAATTTCCTGCATCTGTTTTTTCATTTGCTCGAAACGTTTTGGCTCACTCTCAGAGCGATCCGTAGTTTCGGCGATATCACTCTGAATGTGGTACAGTTCAAACTCGGCCAGTTTCGCCTGTTTGACATGATCAATTTCCTGTTTCGTAATTCCGCCTGAAGGTTTAAGACTCGGCACATCCAGCCGCGCCAGCAGTTTCCATTCTCCATCGCGAATCGCAACTTTGGCAGCATTGCGTGCCCGATTAAATTGCCAATACAAGGGTTTTGTGCGTTTGAGGGATTTCCCTTTGAAAACGGGTAACACATTCGTGCCATCCAGGACACGATCTGACGGCACGGGAATATCAGCAACCGCACACAAGGTGGGCAGGATATCGAGCCCGCTAACGGGAATATCACTGGTGGTTCCCGGTTTCACATGTGCGGGCCACTGGACTATGCCGGGTACCCGAATGCCGCCTTCAAAAGTGGCTCCCTTTTTATCGCGAAGCGGTCCTGAAGAACCGTGTGGATGCCGTCTTGTGATTGCCGGACCATTATCACTGGTAAAGATGACGAGTGTATTGTCGCGCAGTTTTTGATCGTCCAATGTTTTCAGAATGCGACCAAAGGCATCGTCCATCTGTGTCACATTACCGTGGTGTGCGGGTAGCGTTGAATCCTGGGGAGCGGGATAGAGTTTTCGAAATCGTTCTGCACTGGCGATAGGTTCGTGTGGTTCATGAAAACAGACAAACATGAAGAATGGCTTTTCCTTATCTCGCAAGTCTATTAACCATCGCTGTGCTTCATCTGCCACCAGCTGTGCAGCGTAGCCTTCTTGCCTGCCGACAGGCTTGCCGTTTCTCACGAAGTTAAAAGGGTTTTCATGAGTCGGCAAGGCATTATTTTGTGTGGAAAACCAGTGATCGAATCCGTGATCTGACGGTTGAGGCTGACCGACTAGATTAAACATCCCATTCAAATGCCATTTGCCAGCATGGCAGGTCGCATAACCGGCTTGCCTTAACAGTGTGGCAATTGTGATTTCCTGCTTACGCACATGCATCGGGGAATGCATGGGAATCCAGTTATAAACGCCAACACGAAAAGGAGTCCGGCCCGTCATCAACCCGGCTCGTGAAGGCGAACAATTGGGGTGTGCTGAATAGCAACTGGTCAGTTTGAGGCCCTCTTTGGCAAACCGGTCGATATGAGGGCTTTTGATGACCGGGTGGCCGTAACAGGCCAGATCGCCATATCCCAGATCATCACAGAGCACGACCATGATATTAGGACGTTTTTTTGCCTTAGTCTGTTCGACAGCCTCTGCTGCGGATAACTCTGTCGTCAAGAACAGAGTCAGAATGAATGCAAGTGCATATTGAACGAACGGCATCTCAATTTACCTTTCTGAACCAGCAGTCTGTCTCGCTTAAGATCGCGACAAATCAGGTGTAATATTTCATTCTTCTTAAATTATACTTAAAGGGAATGGAATCAGAAAAGCAACTCAAATTATGGAAATTGAAATAAAAGAAGCCCCTGACACAACAGATCGTGTCAGGGACTTCTTTAGTCCACTCTTGATTATTTAGATAACAGTTTAACTGAATCTGGAGAGGCTAAGTCTGCGCTCTATAGCGAGTCCAGTTTAGCACCATCTACTGTCGATCCTGAATTATTTCCTTTGATCTCGCCAGTGGCTGGATTATAAATCCACCCGACAACTTCGGTACCATCTTTGGCTGTTTCATCGGGAGTTGTACCTGGGACATCTGTCACAATCATAATGCCACGACCACCCGTATAAGGATTGGCTGGAATCGCTCCGATCAGGTATGGACCCAATGGTTTGGTACCTACAGCACCTGTGGTTCCATCTTTGTCACTGGAAAGCAGTAACGCATTACGGAAATCATCCGTTGCTGTAGAACCATGTGCAGGATATTTACTGTTATGTTGGAACTTGTATAACTGGAGCTGACTACGCAGGGTCTGTAAATCTTGAACAAGTACAGACTCTTTGGCGTCTTCATTAGTAGATGTAAATTGTGGTAAGACTGTTGCAGCCAGAATGCCCAAAATGACGACTACTATCAGGACTTCAACAAGAGTGAAACCCGCGCGTCTATTTTTTTTGTGTGTTGATTTATTCATTGCCTTCTCCGAGATTTACGAATGTGCCTGTCACATTTTCTTAATTTAATAGTGAATAGGGATTTTCTAGTTTCTCTTTCCTCTCAGGAAAGTATCAGGCCCCTAGATACCTTAGGATCAGATATGTTTGATGTTCGTGATGTTTTGTATCACGCATCAGATCCTGCATCACGTTGCCCCCCCTTAGAAGGGATGCCGACTAAGCGGCCATCGAAAATCTATGTTTTTTACTCGTGTAGTCAATTTAATTTTAAGAGAATTCAATGTTCGGCCATCGACTTGTAACGTATGCAGCGATTGAGCTGATTTTGAACGCTATATTTGAATAAAATATGAGAAAACGGATGCCAAATTGAATCATCTTATTAAAGAACTTGGAAAACCTGTTATGTTGATTTCTCATAAACATACTGATTGTCTGGATTATAACTTTTATGTTTTCGCTTCCGTTTTAGAACGCATCACATTCAACCGACTGAAATGTGTAATGATATTTCCATGTAGTGCTCTTTTCTTGAACTGGTTCGACGCAACCTGTTCCTCATGTACATTCTTTGGAAAAATGTAACATGCCGTTAATGACGATATTGATAAAACACGTTCTCATTCTGATGCTTTTGCAGCAATCGGTGTGGGGCGATTCATTTATACAATGTGATTTTACCAAACGGTTTCAGGTCCAACTTCCAAAAGACTCAGTGATCGGTGAATCGAGTATTCGCGAACATACCATCGTTTGGCATCCTCCAAACAAAAAATACTACCTGCTCGCAGATGTCATTCCTTTAAATAGTAAACACCATCCCAATACCTATGAATCGGAAATCCATCTTTTTTCAAGTAAAGATTTATCGGGCTGGAAGTACCATGGTATTGCCATCACCAAAGGAAAGACTGAAGGGGATTTTGATCGCCATGGTGTCGCGAGCCCTGTTAAGGCTACGTTACAGAACGGAATCATCTACTGTCCCTATAGTGCGCGGAAGACGAAAACATTTACCCAACGAGGTGTTGGTTTAGCTTATTCATTTCCCGACCCTGAAAAAATCCCCTGGAATAAAACAGCTCGGCCTATTTCAGATCTTCCGGGAGAAGATGATGACGTTGCCATTATTACAGATGAAAAAGGAGCCAAATTCCATCTCTATCATCGCAGTACAGGACCAGAGGGATATCAGATCGTGCATAGCGAATCTAGAAGACCTCTGAAAGAATCTTCCTGGACGAAAGCGGTTCCCGTTTCAGAACGACCAAAGACGGTTCGTGCACAAGAACTGACTGGTGCGATTCTGATTGACGGCCTTTATCACTTATTCGTGATCGAGCATTTATACAAAGGGGGAGTGAAAATTGCCCATCTGGCTTCACGCGATCCGGCAGGACCATTCCACTCCTTCCAGAAAAACCAGAGATACCTCAAAACGAGCGAACAACCCAAACAGGCCATTTATAGTGGCCATATCACTCCCGTCATGAAAGACGGACACATCAGTGCTTTTTTCTGGACGGCACATCAACAGGGAAAGCGGTACGGTCTAATTGGGCATCCCGTTCTCAAAAAATAAATATAAGAGTTGCCAACCATACGAGAAGCAATGATTTCAAGAATCTGATCAAATAAAACAAACCAGCAGAGAAAATTCTACTGGCTTGTTTGTGGTTTCCATGAGTGGTGCTTTACTTAATGCACGCGTTGTCCTGGCACAGCACCTTCATCTGGTGTGAGCAGAAAAACATCTTTTCCACCGGGACCGGAAGCCAGGACCATGCCTTCGCTGATGCCGAATCGCATTTTGCGAGGTTTCAGGTTGGCGCAACAGATGACCAATCGTCCGACCAGTTCTTCCGGATTATAGGCACTCTTAATTCCAGCGAACACATTACGGCGTTCGTTGCCTCCCAGACTTAAAGTGAGCTGCAGTAACTTATCTGCTTCGGGAACCGAGTTGGCTGCCACAATACGTGCCACACGCAGGTCAACTTTTACAAAGTCGTCAATCGTGCATTCTTCCGACATCGGCTCCTGTGTAAGTGCCTCTCCGCCATCGTTCCATTGTGAAGCGGCTGCTTCCGTATCGGCGGCCTCGGCTTCTTCCTTCACTTCATCAGTCATGGCTTGTACCTGTTTTTCTTCAATACGTTTAAATAGATGTTTAAATTTATTGACTGGCGTTCCTGTTAACGGCGTCGTCGCCTGATCCCAGTTTTTGATCGGATCGTTCAACAGGTCGCCCGTCTGTTCGGACAATTTGGGAAGCACGGGAGTCAGATAAACAATGATCTGACGAAACAGATTCAAGGCAATCGTACAGATTTCCTGCAATTCTGTCTGACGACTTTCGTCTTTGCGCAATTCCCACGGTTTTTGATCTTCGACATATTTATTGGCGCGGTCTGCCAGTGCGAGGATCTCTCGCATTGCACCATTATAATCGCAAGCCTCATAAGCGGCTGCGATGGTCTCGCTACGACTCGCCGCGTATTCGAACAAACCGCCATCCTCCGGATACGTTTCGGAAAGTCCGGTGTTGGCGACAAACTTCGCGGAACGACTGGCCAGATTGACCACTTTGCCGACCAGATCTGAATTCACCTTCTGAATAAATTCCTCAAGATTCAAATCAAGGTCATCCAGTCTCGGCCCCAACTTGGAAGCGTAGTAGTAACGCAGGCAGGCAGGGTCGAGGTGATTCAGATAGGTGGCCGCATTGATAAATGTGCCTTTGCTTTTGGCCATCTTTTCGCCATCCACACTCAAAAACCCATGAATGTGAACTTTTTCCGGCAAGTTATAACCGGCGGTTTTGAGCATCGCAGGCCAGAACAGAGTATGGAAGTAGGTGATATCCTTGCCAATGAAGTGATGGACTTCGGTTTCCGGATTCTTCCACCACTTATCGAAGTCTTCCCCATTTTTCTCACACCATTCGAGCGTAGACGCAATATAACCAATGGGGGCATCAAACCAGACGTACCAGAAGTTACCCGGACTGTCTGGAATTTCAAAACCAAAGTAAGGTGCGGGTCGGGAGATATCCCAGTCGCGGAGGGGGTCTCCCAGAAAATGCCCTTTGAGATAGTTGGCGACTTCAGTTTGCAGATGCTGACCGGATTGTGTCCATTCTTCCAGAAATTCGTGCAGATCTTCAATGCGCACAAACAGATGGTTGGCAGTGCGGATTTCCGGTGTGGTATTGGAGAGCGTACTCACTGGATCAGTCAGGTCGGCGGGTGTGTAAGTGCTTCCACATTTATCGCAGTTATCACCGTATTGATCTGCGCAACCACATTTGGGACAAGTCCCTTTCACAAAGCGATCTGCCAGAAACGTGTTTTCCTGAACGTCGAATAATTGTGTGACTTCCTTTTCATGAACCAGACCGGCGTCACGTAAGGCCGACCAGAACTCGTGACATAGCTTGCGATTTTGTTCGCTATTGGTACTGCCAAAATTATCAAATTCGATATTGAAACCGCTAAAGTCGGCGATATGTTTTTCACGCACATCGGCGATCAGCGCTTCTTCGGAGCGACCTTCCTGGCGGGCACGAATCATAATTGCCGTTCCATGCGTATCATCGGCACAGAAGAAGCGACACTCATTGCCGCGCAGTCTCTGGAAACGGACCCAGATATCGGTCTGGATATATTCCACAAGATGACCCAGATGAATATCGCCGTTGGCATAAGGCAGAGCGGCGGTGACTAAAATGCGACGTGAGGTCATGATGATTCCGGTTAACTTGACTCAAAAATTGATACGAATGCTATATGAACAGACACTTGAAACAGGGGCGGGTTCAGAAGAAACGCCTTCATAAAACCCCAAAACATTACATTTCCGTTTCCTCAAGTCTGTCTGTATTTCAGAGGGCGTTGATTGTACGCGGGTGGGCAAGATCCCGCAATCCAGCCCAAAAGTCCGCCCAAAATTGCAGTCTTTACACGACAGGCCCTTTAATCATTAAAGGGTCATTCGATGCACAAAGTGCATTCACAAGATCCAGCTGGCTTACAATGCCAAGCTGTTGATCATTTTCGTAAATGGCACCATAAGCGGAAGAGGAATTTCTCAATAGATAGAGCGATTCCAGCATACTGAAGTCCGATTGTATCTGAGGCATGTCATAGACAGCCGGGATAATCGGTGCAGGAGTTGTGATCAAATCAACTAATTTGATATATGCGTTCCATTCACTCGCGTTTTCCCGCGAGCAAACCGGAATAAACGAAAACTGATTCTGTTCCGCAATTTTAATAATTTCTACAGCGTCTGTTGTGCGTCTGACCCCTGTGATTTCGCTTTGTGGAATCATCATTTTCTTGACAGATTGTGATGCCGAGTTAAACATGCCCCGCACGAGTTGCTTTTGTGAGTTGCTGAGCAGGCCTTCCAGATGACCTTCTTCGAGGACTCTCACCAGTCGCTGACGTCCCAGGACAAGTTGTGCGGGTTTGTTACGATCAGGAGAGTAGCTTTCCAACCAGCGTGTGATCGAAACCAGAGGAGCGCTCAAAATCCAGAATATCCGATAGAAGAAATCAAACCAGCGACAATAACGTTTCAGTAACAGGGAGGGCGCCCGATAATATAAATTTTTGGGAACGAGTTCTCCAAATATAAAAATCACTGGAGTAAATAAGATTGTTGTAATGATCTCGACTGAGCCACCCGACTGATGAAAGACTGCGGCAACACCGATCGAAATGGCGATGGTCACCAGATCGTTGGCCAGATTATTTCCAATCAAAGTGGTAGCAACAAAGTAGCTGGGGTTTTGCGCAAACCAGCATAGCCGCTTCGCAATCGGGTCTCCCTCGTTAGCGTCAATGTTCAGTCGTAAAAAACTGACACGATAAAAGCCTGTTTCTGAACCACTGAAAAGGGCCGACAGGCGTAACCCAACGAAAAACAATGCCAATGCACCAAGTAGCGGAAACCAGCTCAACTTTAATTTTAACCTTCAACACAAAAACAGTCAGGACGCTGTCCCAGCGGATACGTCATTAATCGTCGATGGATTTTCGTGAAAGACCACAGATCTTGCAAGAGCCTCTTGATTTTCAAACATGAAAAACGGCTGATAATTCAGGCACTCTTCAGCGAATGACTTACATTTTCCTGATCTATGACCTATGTTTTGTTTACGGTTCAGTCACCCATTTTCTCATTTTCGCAAGGTCTCAACCCGTCGATGGATTCTGATCGAGAAGCATCGTGACAATTGAACCTAACTCGCTTTAAAACAAGAGTTTAAACTAATTCATTTGCAGAAGTAAGACATCTATGAAAGTTCAACAGTTTTTAGATCATCACGGAATTAAAGAAAATCCGTTCGGGCAGGAAGATGCACAAAGCGATCATGTGTTCAAAGAGTTCTGCCTGAATGGGACACACCATCCGGTCTGGGACAAAATTTTTTCCAATCCGGCGAATCCTTCCACTTCTGTCGTATTTGGTGAGAAGGGTGCAGGGAAAACTGCCATTCGGATGCAAATGATCGAACAGTTGCAAAAATTTAATGAGGACCATCCCGATAAACGTGTATTCGTGATTGAGTACGATAATTTTAATCCCTTTCTGGATTGTTTCCGGGAACGGTATTCGGGGCGTAAGCGGCGTCCTGAGCGATTGCTTTCTTATTGGCGCTTGTGGGATCACATGGACGCCATCCTTTCTCTGGGAGCGACACAGCTCATTGGGCAAATCATCGAACGGAATGAGTCGGCAAAAAACAATGCCCAAACGGTTTCGAAATCACAGATTGCGCAGTTGTCTCATCTGGAAAAACGAGATTTGTTGTTGCTGGCAGCCTTTTATGACAACAGTCTGGATATGCCCGCGGTACAACGCTGGAACCGTTTGAGACGGAAGCTAAAATTCGGTTATTGGAAAACCAAATGGGAACAGGGACTGGGAGCTCTGGTAACGCTGGTCACAGTCGGTCTTGTGTTTTATCTGGGGAACTGGAAAGATTTCGGCCAGTGGTGGATCTGGCTGATCATGTTTGCCGGGTGGGCACCCTGGATCTGGCGACAATCCACATTACTGTGGAAAGCCTGGAGAGTCACACGGGAAGTGCGCGTGTTTGATCATCTACCGAATGCGTTACGAAAAATTCTTTCGCGGATTGAACGCAGAGAACTGGCCGGACAGCCGATTCCCTATCGGGATCGAAGCGATGACCGCTATGAACTGCTGAGCAAATTTCAGACAGTTCTGAACAAGCTTGGATTCGCAAACATCATCATTCTGGTGGACCGTGTGGATGAACCGCATCTGGTCAACGGTTCCGCAGAACGCATGCGGGATTTGCTCTGGCCGATGTTCGATAACAAGTTATTAAAACATCCGGGCGTTGCTTTCAAACTGCTGTTACCATCTGATGTGGTCTATTACCTGCAGCGGGAAGAAAAAGAATTTTACGAACGCTCGCGGCTGGATAAGCAGAATTTGATCACATCGCTGGATTGGACGGGGGAATCTCTGTACGACGTGGCCTGTGATCGCGTGCGTGCCTGTTCGACTGACCCGAACTCGAACCAATCCATCCGGACACTGTTTGATGATTCCATATCTGAAGAGGAATTAATCTCACAATTTGCTCAGCTGCGTGTTCCGCGTCATTTGTTCAAATTTCTGTACCGTCTGATTGTCGATCACTGTAATCGCTATACCGTTGATAATCCGAGCTGGAAAATCAACCGGGAAACACTGCATACAGTGCTCAGCCTGTTCCAGCGTGATCTGGAAGCCTTCGATCGTGGCATGGGAACAGGTTGAAAATGGTCCCTGGTTCCGGTAGTTTAGATGGAGTATCAATCCTTACCTCATCCCACCGGAATCATCTTCATGCAATCAAACCTCAATCGACGTGAAATGCTGGCAGCCACGGGTAGCGTGCTTGCTGCTGGATTTTCCGCCACCACTTATGCGGCCTCCCATTCTGCCCGGCAAAGAAGTGCATCAGAACCCTTTGGCTATTGTTTCAACACCAGTACGATTCGCGGACAGAAACTGGGGATCGTGGAACAGGTCGATCTGACGACGAAAGCCGGCTACGATGCGATTGAACCCTGGATGCGTGATATCGACACGTATGTCAAGGAAGGTGGTTCCTTAGCAGATTTGAGAAAACGGATCGAGGATTCCGGCTTGACTGTCGAAAGTGCCATCGGCTTTGCGCAGTGGATCGTTGATGATGACGAGAAACGCAAGCAGGGACTGGAACAGGCGAAGCGGGATATGGACACGTTGCGCCAGATCGGGGGGATTCGTCTGGCAGCTCCTCCTACCGGTGCGACGAAGCAGACCGATCTCAATTTATTTTCCGCGGCCAAACGTTATCGCGATTTGCTGGAACTTGGCGATGAGATGGGCGTGGTGCCACAAGTAGAAGTCTGGGGCTTTTCCAGTTCACTCTCACGCTTGGGAGAATCGATGTTCGTGGCCATCGAAAGCGGCCACCCCAAAGCGTGCCTGCTGCCTGATGTGTACCATATTTTCAAAGGGGGCTCCGATTTTGCCGGTCTGGGTTTATTAAGCAGTTCTGCAATTCAGGTCTTTCATGTCAATGATTATCCCGCTGAACCTGCTCGCGAATCAATGACGGATGCACATCGCGTCTATCCCGGCGATGGAGTGGCTCCGTTGACAGATATATTCCGTATGATTTATCAATCCGGGTTTCGGGGAATGTTGTCACTGGAATTATTCAACAGGGATTACTGGAAGCAGGATGCTCTGAAAGTGGCTCAAACTGGTTTAAGGAAAACCAAAGCAGCCGTCCTGCGAGCAAAACTCGATCAACTGACAAAAGCTGATTGATCGTGAAACGTATTGCCCTCTTATTCGAGTTTGGTTCATTGAACGGGGGCGAACATTCCATGCTCACGATGCTGGATCGACTGCATGGGGAATCGTTTGACTTCACAGCGTTTTGTCCAGATGAAAGCCCGTTGCAGGCACAGCTTGAGAAACGGGGTGTGGAATGTCACCCAGTCTCCTTTCACAATACACAAGGCCAGCGATTGTCACGTGAAGAAGTAGCAATGCAGCTCTTGCCAACATTGCAGGCAAGCCACTTTGATTTACTGCATGCCAACAGCCTCTCCATGTCACGCATGACCGGTGCATTGTCTGAGCAGTTTCCCCTCCCCTGCTCCGGTCACTTGCGGGATATCATCAAACTCAGTCAGGCGTCGATTCGAGATTTAAATCGAAATCAGCGATTGATCGCGGTCTCTAAAGCAACCAGGGCATTTCACATCTCACAGGGACTTCAACCGGAGCGTGTAACGGTCTGCTATAACGGCGTTGACACTGATCGATTTCTTCCGCGGCCGGCAACGGGATTCCTCAAACAGGAACTAGGGCTGGATCACGATACGAAATTGTGTTTAACCATCGGTCAGATCGGCCTGCGAAAAGGTCAGGATATTCTGGCGCGGGCGGCGACAATTCTTGCAGAACAGGGCGACCAGCAGACGCATTTTCTGCTTGTCGGAGAAAGGTACTCACAGAAACAGGAGAGCATCGACTTTGATCGCGCGCTGACTGTCGCCTTTGAGAAACCAGCCTTGCAAGGACGCCTGCATCGTCTGGGTTACCGTGAAGACATTGATCGACTGATGAACGAAGCCGACTTGTTGGTGCACCCGGCCAAGCAGGAACCTTTGGGCCGCGTCTTATTGGAAGCGATTGCCAGCGGCCTGCCGATTGTGACGACGGATGTGGGAGGCACCAGTGAGATCGTGCAGCACGAAGTCTCAGCATTGCTGGTGCCTGCGAATGATTCGATGGCACTTGCGACTGCGATCAAACGGGCCTTGAGCGACCAGAATTTCACCCAGACCATAGGACGCGTTTCGCGGCAACGGGCTTTGGAATCATTTACGAGTCATCAGGCCAGCCAGCGCATCGAAACGATCTGGCGTGAATTATGTCAGTAATGCAAGTCTGATGTGCAATGGTCAGCACGCGCGATGTGTTTGACAGGCTCTCTACACTGAGACTTCAGTCGATCAGAGTTTATTCGTTTTCATGGGGATGAAACTCGTCCCAACGTTTCCAGGCATAATCCCATTCCATCCAGAGTCTCAATACAGACCAAAGGATCCGCATCTTGCTAACCTGTTCCTGAGGAAGTTTCGCCTGCTCTTCCATTGCCTGCTGGGTGGCAGCCGTCAATCCCCAGCCTTTTGCCAGTTCCCGACAGAGATTGTCAGCGGTGAGATCGATTTCTGCTTCTTCTGAAACAAAGCCAGCCGCATTCGCCATAACAAATAACTCAAATAACTGACTCCGATAAGGATCCAGTTCCAGAGGCTTCGTTTCTGCTTCTGCTTCGTTGACTAAATTGGCAACACGCTGGATGATATCATTGGCTAAAGCCTGTGAGGCACTCGAAACACTATTGTCTGAATCAAACGACATGGCTGGATAATTCACTCTCTTGTAAGCTCAAAAACAACTCGAATTCAAAACAAAAACACACCCTGAACCAGTGCGTCAAGGTGTGTCTTTAGAATATCGAACTTGGTAAGCTTCAGCAACCACGGTTGATTGAATCGTAGTTTTCACTATGAATCAGCGTACAGAAGTCTGCTTGATCAGGGTAGCAAGAATACCAGACCAGTCACTGCAAGTCCTTGAGTAACGGCCGCTTTTGTATTCCAGGGGATCCCACTGGTACGTTTTGGCGTGTATTCACCCGGTCGATAATATCCCAGTGGATAAATTCGCTTCCGCAGGGGATCGATGCTCATCTGGTAGGGTAATGCCAGCAGTTGACCCGTGAAACGTCCCATAGAAACGAAAGGCTGCACCAAATCTTTGCGAGAATTTCCGTACCGTTCCAGATTGGGATCTTCAAAGTAGAGCGGGTTGTAATTCAGATTAGAGGCTTCCCAGGTATAAATGCTTTCCGAGAAATTTCGTCCTGCATATGGTTCGTGGCTAAGTTGAAATTCTCTGGGGCATTGCAAAATCGTCTCGCCGTTTTTTTCTACGATTTTACAAGGTTTGCCATCCGGACGAGGACAGAGATTTCTACACGGTTCATTTTTGGCAATTTCAGGATCTGGCTCATAATTAAAGAATGGATTAATACCGGCAATTTTTTTCAAGAGGTGCGGTACTTCATCTTCGAGATCTTCCTCTGAAAGGATACCATCACCAGATGCGGGAGAGGCAGCCGGATCTTCATAGCTCTTTTGTGTCGTGACAAATTTTGATCCACCCTCATTTATGCTGGGAAAAATGGGCACGATCTGTTCTGGCTGGCTGACAGAATCCACGGGTTCCTGCGAGTTGAATTTGAGATCGCTTGTGGAAGCGTTAGTGGCCGGCTGTTTTTCTTCGAGACCGATTGTTTTGAATGGCTTGGATTCGGGGAGACTCTTTTCGGTTTCTGTTGAGATAGAAGCAGCCGGAACATCATCGGGAATCTTACGAAATTCGGGAACGAATTCGATTCCCTCAGAATTCTTGTTCGATTTACGCAGCTCTTTTCTCGATTTTCGGGTTTGTTTTTTGTTCTCACGTTTATTTTCGCGCGAGATCGACTCCCAGCGTTTTTCCGCTGAACGAGTTTTTAACTCTTCCCACGTTTGCGCCGCCCCGGTGCTGGCAAGAAAGGGATCTGTTTTTGTAGCCGGTTCTTCAGCGACCGTGAAGTGACACATACCCAGAGTGAGTGCCATCGTCGCGAGCCATCGTTGTCGAAGGTTAATCCATCGGCAAATGTTCGGCTGTGTAATTTGGTGCTTCCTGCGTGACTGAAATATCATGCGGATGGTTCTCCCTAACCGTTGCTGCAGAAACCTGAATAAATTTGGCCTCTGTTCGCATTTCCGCGACAGATTGGACACCTAAATAGCCCATTCCCGCCCGTAGTCCACCCACGAGTTGATAGAGCAGATTTTGCAGCGGTCCTTTATAGGGAACACGCCCTTCCACTCCCTCAGGAACAAGTTTTTTAGCAGAGTCCTTTCCATCTTGCTTAATTGAACTTTGGCGGTAACGTTCGCTACTACCTTTAACCATTGCTCCCATAGATCCCATACCACGGTAGCGTTTAAAGCTACGACCCTGATACAAAATCAACTCGCCCGGACTTTCATCCAGACCTGCGAGCAAACCCCCTAACATCACCGTATGAGCACCAGCTGCCAGTGCTTTGGCAATGTCACCACTATAACGAATTCCCCCATCTGCGATGACGGGAACTCCTGACCCTTGCAATGCTTTCGCTGCATTGGAAATGGCCGTTAGTTGTGGAACTCCCACACCTGAGATAATTCTCGTTGTACAAATTGACCCGGGCCCAATTCCGACTTTGACCGCATCTGCTCCTGCATCTGCTAAATCACGGGCACCTTGTTCTGTCGCTACATTTCCAGCGACTACATCGATGTCCCATCGTTCTTTGATTTCTCTCACAGTCTGTACCACATTGCCGGAATGGCCATGAGCACTATCAACAACCAGGAGATCAACCCCCGACTCAATCAGTAAAGCGACTCGATCATAATCAAGCACACCCACAGCAGCACCCACTCGCAGCCGTCCTCGCGAATCTTTCGAGGCCAGCGGGAACTGCATCGTCTTGTCGATGTCTTTAATCGTAATAAGTCCCTTCAGTTGATAATTTTCGTCAACCAGCAGAAGTTTCTCGACCTTATTTTCCAATAATATCCGTTGAGCCTCTTCAAGCGTTGTATCTTCCGTAGCCGTTATAAGCTTATCTTTCGTCATAATTTCAGAAATCAGGGTCTCTGGTGAGTCCAAAAATCGTAAGTCCCTGCTCGTTAAAATCCCCTCAAGTTTCCCATTTTGTGTTACGGGAACCCCCCCAATATTACGACGCTTCATGATTTCGGTAGCCTCGGCCACGGTCGCATTGGGAGGCAGCGTGACCGGATCGACGATCACACCATGCTCACTTCGTTTTACCAGGTCTACCTGCATTGCCTGTTGTTCGGCGGTCATATTTTTATGAATGATCCCAATACCACCCTCTTGTGCCATCCCAATGGCCATATCGCTTTCCGTCACCGTGTCCATCGGGCTACTGATGATGGGAACATTCAGGGGAATGTTTTTGGTAAGCTGAGTGGCAACACTGACTTCCGAAGGCATCACTTCACTATACGCTGGTTGCAGCAGAACATCATCAAATGTGATTCCCTGGCAAATAATCCGATCTTCCATTGGTCCTCTCCTTACTCGTCTCTTGGACTTTATTTCTAATCTCTTGCTTAAGTATTTATCTTCTGAGTAATACGTTCCTGAAACGTATTCGCTAATTCAATTAATTCGGGAACTGAAAATTCTTCTGCCCGTGCTTTTTCTTTCTCGATTCCCTGTGCCAATAAAATTTCATCCACTTCCGGTTTGGCCAGCTGCTTACTGTACATGTTGGTCAGCGTACTCCGCATCAATTTCCGTCGATGCTGAAAGACGCGTCTCAAAAAATCCTGAAAGAAAACACGGTCGCGGATCAGCTTCTTTTGTGGTGGATTGGGAGTTAACTGCACGATGGCCGAATCGACCTTGGGTCGCGGCCAGAACACAGTGGGCCCCAGTTTCTTCAGAAGTTTGACAAAGCATTGCGACTGCAACCAGACAGACAAAGCTCCATAATTGGAAGCTGAAGATTTACAGGACATCTTCAACCCAAGTTCAAGCTGAATTGTCACAACCATCCGACTCCAGGGAAGCTCTGATGCTACCAGGTTCGAAATAATCGGCGTTGCGATATTGTAAGGAAGATTGGCAATCAGCTTAAGTTGACTGCCAGGATTGGCCTGTAGTTGTTCTTCAATCGCATTGATTACCGTGGGTGAGATTTGGTTTTTATTTTTTAGAGCATCACAGTGAAGCAGAGTGATGTTGTCGTATTTTTGAGTCGCTTCACTGGCCAGGGTATGCATATTTTTGTCGTACTCGACAGTAATGACATGCCTGGCTTTTTGCGCCATGAAGGTCGTCATGCCACCGGTTCCCGTACCAACTTCCAGCACAATGTCGGTTGGTTGAATGCGGCCATTGGCGACGACGTACTCGATGATGTTCAGGTCGATCAGAAAATTTTGCCCCAAATCAGAGCGCGGGTTAAAGCCATGCCGCTCAAAAAGCTGCATTAAATAAGATCGAGTCTGCCTTTCATCATCTTTCATTAAAACCATCAAGTGTTACAGGAATCAATTTTTGTACATACTTCCCAAGAATATCAGTTTCGAGATTCACAACGCTGCCCACCTGTTTTTGCCCTAATGTTGTCACTTCCAGTGTGTGAGGAATTAACGCAATACTGAACGCGGTTGGCTGGCAATCCACAATCGTCAGGCTAATACCATCAATGGTGACCGATCCTTTCGGCACCATTTGCAAGGCAAGTTCTTTGGGCACATCGAACCACATCGTAACCCACTCGCCATCCTTGTCTATCGACTTAATCGAGCCAATGCCATCCACGTGTCCTTGAACAAAGTGACCTCCCAGGCGGCCATCGGCTGCCAGTGGGCGTTCGATGTTGACCTGATCGCCGAGAGATAATTGTCCCAGGTTGGTTTTGGCAAGGGTCTCTGCACCAGCTTGAAACTTCAGGCCGCCCTCGCTGATTTCCACAACCGTCAGGCAGCATCCATTGATGGCGACACTATCACCAATGTGAGCATCATTCGAAATCAATTCCGAAATTTCAAGAGTTAAATCGATAGCAGAACCGTTCTTTTCCAAAAGCTGAACGGTACCTTGGGCCTCGACCAGTCCCGTAAACATCGGCGACAGTACCTTTAAGGTTCGAGAAACATAGGATGAATCTAGCTATTCTGTCAAACTTGTCTTGATTTGTATAGTCGTCTAGAGACTACTTCTTCCCAAAAAGCACGAATTGGAGAGGAAAATGCGAAATAACAAAATAATACAGGGACTGCCAGTTCCCGAACCAGAAAGATCAATGCCATGGAAAAAACGAGTTGAAGCACATGACGTCTGCTGCGACGCCCCGTAAATAACTGATTGAACACATGCGGGTATTGAATACGTGAGACCATCAGAGCCGCTAACGCAAAAGTAATCCAGGGTAATGACCATTCTACGGCTGGTATCAACCACTGAGCGATTAATTGAGACAGTGACCCCGTTTCTGTGTCAGCCAGTTTGTAAAGCCCACGCATGGCGATGGGAAATGCTGCGACAGCACCGGCAGCAGCCGGTGAAGGGAGCCCGCTGAATCCCTCATGTGTATCGTCTTCATCCGTTTCCACGTTAAACCGGGCTAATCGTAAAATTGTACAGACAGCAAAGAGCAATGCGATTACCCATAAGAGCCGTGGATGGTACTCTGTGCGAAATTGAACCATCTGCAGCATCAGAAACGCTGGTGCGACACCGAAGCTGATCGCATCACACAAGCTATCAAGTTGTGCTCCAAATTCACTGGTCTGATTCGTCCAGCGGGCAGCACTACCATCGAGTGCGTCGAACAGCATGGCAACAAAAATCAACATCGCGGCGATAAACAGGTGCTGATTATCGAATGAATTAAAAAGTCCTGGTGCTGTCCCCAGCATACGAGTCAAACCACCGCCGTTTGTTGCCTGGCCCATAAATTCCGGAGCGACTTTTGCAGCATACGTAATGGCACCGAAACCACAGGCAGCATTGCCCAAAGTTAATAATGTCGGCAAGACGGCGACCAGTTTACGCTTCTTCATCTGCTTCCTCGGGACTTGAAGTAACACACTCCGGAGAGGATGCGTATTTTGCCAGGATCGTCGAACCGGCTTGTAATTTATCTCCGGGTTTCGCCAGAATTTCCAGCCCTTCTTCTTTGGGAAACACAATCACGGTCCGAGAACCCAGCTTAATCATTCCAAACTGAGCCCCCTTCGATAATTCATCTCCCGGTTTCAACCGACAGACAATCCGGCGGGCAATCGCCCCGGTGATTTGCTGCACGAGCATCGGTCTGTTCGTCGGTCCCGGTGTCTGCAGATAAATTTCCAGTCGCTCGTTTTCACGTGTTGATTCGGGACGCAAAGCGTTCAGACATTTGCCTGGTTTATAAGCTAACTTGATAATTTTTCCTGCTACGGGCATGCGGTTGATGTGGACATTGAAAATAGAAAGAAAAATTCCAATTTCAATGGCAGGTCCGCCCACGAATTCGTGATGGGCGATTTCTTCAATCGTATCAAAGGTCCCATCGGCGGGAGAAACCACAACCCCTGCTCCCTCCGGAATCTGACGCCTGGGATTCCGAAAAAACCAGACAATTTCCAGACCGCATAAAAACAACGCCAAGACCAGCAGCCAGCCAATCACAGCCAGGAACCCAGTGGGTTGGCTGTTGATCATCAGTGCGGCTAAACATGCCATGCATCCAAAGAACAGTGTCGAGAGTACGATCAGTTCTGCCAGACCTTCTCGGGCAAAGGGGAGTTGGCTACGGTAAGTAAACGGATCCTCTTCAGTGTCCCAGTAATAGCCCCCCTGATTTTCATAATACTTGAGATCGCGGGGATCAAGCACTTCGTGTGGACAGGGATTAAAGTCACCTTTGCGCGTGGCTTGCATTTTTTGCACATAACCACGACGAAAGGTCTTCAGCCAGAAACGACGCCAACTTCCCCATCGCATTTCCAGATTGATAATAATACCCCCTCCCGGCTGTATTGTTTTGAGCTGGGGGTCCATAGGCTCCACAGAAAGTGAGGGATAAGTCTTTCCTGTCGCTTGCTGGTTGATTTGTGGGGAAGTGGAACTCATAAGGAGATAGTTTCAGTTGTGATAGATTCAAATGAAGTTCAAAGTTGTTTTTCATTGTGCATTATAGCGCAGATGCGGAACGCTTCAGTCTAACAGGAATTGTCCTGTCTGACGAGATTGCACCCTGAATCCAGTCACTTTTAATCTGTTTTCTTGAAAGGCATTTCCTAACAATCGGACTAACCAGCTCAAGGTCTCTGTTCCCGAAGATGGTCATAAAATGGTGCAAGAGTGGCTGTTTTAAGGGTTTTCATCAATGGTACGACACTGAAGGTCTGGCCATGTCTCAAAGCGTTATGAAACGGTATTTACTGAAGATTTCTCTATGTCCGAGAAAGATTAATACAATCTAAACGGAGTCATTTGAGGTTACTCCTTATTTCTGCTAAAAGTAGGCTTCTTTCAATCGAAAACATCAAATATTGTTGATTTGTTGCAGATTCAGCAGATCAAGTTCATCTCATAGAAGTATTTTAGGAAACACAAACGATGAGTATTGCCATTAGTTCTGTTCATGCCCGAGAAATTCTTGATAGCCGTGGGAATCCCACTGTAGAAGTGGATATCGAGCTGGAAGATGGAACTGTCGGTCGGGCTGCTGTCCCCAGCGGTGCCAGTACTGGTATGCATGAAGCCTGCGAGTTGCGGGATGTCGATAAAAAAGATCGTTTTCTGGGCAAGGGTGTTCAGCAGGCGGTTCAGAATGTGAACACGGAAATCGCCGATGTTCTGGTTGACCTAGACGTTTGCGATCAATTGTTGATCGACCGCGTCATGCTGGATCTGGATGGAACCGAAAATAAATCACGGTTGGGAGCGAATGCGATTCTGGCCTGTTCACTGGCTTCCGCTCATGCAGCTGCACATTCTTCTGATTTGCCTTTATTCCGTTATCTGGGTGGTGTCGGTGCCAATCGTCTGCCCGCTCCCATGATGAATATTATCAACGGTGGCGAACACGCCAGCAACGGTATTGACCTGCAGGAATTTATGGTGATGCCTCTGGGTTTTGATAACTTCAGTGATTCTTTGCGATGCGGAACGGAAATCTTCCACTCACTGAAGAAAGTACTCTCTTCCAAAGGGTTAAGTACAGCCGTCGGTGATGAAGGGGGATTTGCTCCCGATCTACCCAACAGTGAAGACGCGATTGATGTCATTTTGACCGCCATTGAACAGGCAGGTTATAAAGCCGGCGATCAGGTAAAAATTGCTTTGGATGCGGCTTCGACAGAATTCTACAACTCTGAAACGGGCATCTACACGGTGGAAGGGCGCGAGTTCGATTCTGCAGGCATGGTCGACTTCCTGGCGGCATGGGTTGATAAATATCCTATCTGTTCGATTGAAGATGGTCTTGCAGAAGATGACTGGGAGGGTTGGAAAACTTTGACTGACCGTGTGGGAGACAAAGTTCAACTGGTGGGTGATGACTTGTTTGTAACCAATCCCAAACGACTGCAGCGCGGCATTGATGAAGGAATCGCCAACAGTATTCTGGTCAAAGTGAATCAGATTGGAACGCTGTCTGAGACGATCGAAGCGGTTCAGTTAGCTGGTCGTTCCGGATACACGGCTGTCATGAGTCACCGCTCCGGCGAAACAGAAGATACGACCATTGCTGATCTCGCTGTCGCTTTAAGCACTGGTCAAATCAAAACAGGTTCTGCCAGTCGAACCGATCGTATCTGCAAGTACAATCAGTTGCTCAGAATCGAAGAGATTCTGGGAACAGAGGCTACTTTTGGTGGAACGATTTCCTGAAATAAATCCATCTTGCGTTTTGAAAAAACTCCCCTTTGAGTCCTCAATGGGGAGTTTTTTTTGCGCAGTCTTCAAGAAACGGCAGATTGGTAATAAGGCGGATAATCCTTACTGTTTGCCAGACAATGAAGAGTTCCCACCCATCATGACGATTTTGAATGAAGTATCAGGATCGGTGTCTCAATCCTGACTTCCCTGTATCGAATGGATGCTGGAGTTGAATACTGTGCTAACCAATGAGAGTCAGAATGAAGAATCCCGTTTCGGCTGGATCATTTCGCTCACATTCTGGATCTTTCTGTTTATTGCTGCATGCATGTTTGCTTCCGTTGTCCTGGCGCCCCAGTATTTGTCTTATTTAAACTTGCGAAATGAATATCTTACGACTCAGGTACAACTGGTTTCTCTGGAAAATCAAGTTGAATATCTGAGACAAATTGCCCATTCGCTTGAGCACGATCCCGAATTTCGATCTGAAGTGGCTCGTGTTGACTTTGATGCAGTACGCCCGGGGGAAGAGAGAATTGCTGTCGACCCGGAACTAGCTTTAGATGTACCTCAATGGAATCCCAACCAAAAGATCCCCATCGTCAGTCACTCCTGGTATGAGCCGATGTTGAATGTACTCAGCAAAAATCAAAAAGTCAGATCTTCCATATTACTGAGTGCAGCGGCCATCATCATTTTATCCTTCACATTTTTACATGAATCCCAGTCCCAACAGTTAGAAAGTGTTTCCAGATCAACGCGAAACATGGTGGGATCATTTCTATCGAGGTATCAGATTTCGGAGACTGACCCGGAGGAAGAAGAGGGCTGATCACAGGCTTTTCAACGCTTTAATCTGATTATGCGGAATTTACAGTTTGTTCGGTGTATGCTCCTTTTTGTGGTCTTAGCTCTTGTACCCAAGAACCTTGATATTCGGATTGTATCTGGAATAGCTGCCATTGAAGTTTAATCTCACTCAATACAAGCCTGAAATCAATTTCATTCTGGCTGTACTTTCAAATCAGACGATTTCAATAATAGAAGTCGCCATTATGAAGTGTCCAGAACGAAAGGCATCACAGAATGAATCAGGAGGCAAAGACTGCAACCTCTTTAATCGCAGAATTCAGACTGAGACGCTGGGCACGGGTGAATTATGTTTCATCTGATCAACGGATAGAAACGTGGAACCCTATTGTACTAGA
>Ga0055584_100000106_pt1 | contig 77309 bp, 70 predicted proteins | sample OSDHelmetaG_FD_58716 | JGI IMG/M metagenome (GOLD analysis project Ga0055584, IMG submission 58716) | Pelagic marine sediment microbial communities from the LTER site Helgoland, North Sea, for post-phytoplankton bloom and carbon turnover... | ecosystem: Environmental > Aquatic > Marine >... | reverse complement strand
AGCCGGTTACCAGGGGTAACCGGCTTCATCTAAACCGTCAACGTATTTTAGGACGAGACAAGTGCTGTTCTAGCTTGTGCCTAGTCTTTAAACAGCGGCGTAATCTTCTCCCGCCTTGCACCGCTACGCTCGGCTCTCTCTGCCGCGTTCTCTTCCGTGCCCTCTTCCCAGTGCGGATCGCTGACCTCACTCTTCGGCTCGAACCCGTCGACGGCCTTCATCAATAGCGTGCGAATCTCGTTCAGGTCGATCTGCTTGCAGGCAAGCTCTAGTCGGTTTAACAAGCTCTCCAGCTCCTCCCAAGACAGCGTCTCCTCTTCGGCGCGCATAATCTTCGGATGTTCGGTGCCAGTAACGGACTCGCCTATCAGCAATTCTTCGTAGAGCTTCTCGCCAGGACGCAGGCCGGTGTACTCGATCGCGATATCACCACGGTAGGAATTCTCGTCCTTCACCTCAAAACCCATGAGGTGCACCATCTTCTTGGCGAGGTCGATGATCTTGATAGGCTCGTGCATATCGAGCACGAAGACATCGCCGCCGGTGGCCATAGATCCCGCCTGAATCACGAGCTGTGCTGCCTCCTGCACCGTCATGAAATAGCGCGTTACCTCGGGGTGGGTGACCGTAACTGGGCCGCCTCGACTAATCTGCCGCCGGAACAGCGGAACGACCGAACCCGAGGAACCCAGAACATTGCCGAAACGCACCATGCTGAACTTCGTCTTGCTCTTCCTGGCCGCCATGGCCTGCAGCACCTGTTCGGCGAAGCGCTTCGTCGCGCCCATGAAGTTTGTCGGGCGCACCGCCTTGTCGGTCGATATAAGCACGAAATTCTTCACCTCGAATTTCTCAGCCGCCTGGGCCGACACGAGGGTGCCGAAAATATTGTTCTGTACGCCCTCCACCACATTCTTCTCTACCATCGGCACCTGCTTGTAGGCGGCGACGTGGTAGACCGTATCGACCTCGAAGGTCTTGATGGCGTTCTCCATCTGCAATCGATTGCCAACCGAGCCTAGCAGAGAGACTATCTCGATCTCGTCGCCTCCTTCGATTCCGTGTAGTTTCTCGATGAGCTCAGCCTCTAGCTTGTAGAGACCGTACTCGAAGGAGTCGAGCAGGATTAGTTTGGCCGGGTTGATCGCTACGATCTGCCGGCATAACTCCGAACCTATGGATCCCCCTGCCCCGGTAACCATTACCGACTGGCCGGTTATACAGGCGCCCAACAGCTCTGGATTTGGCGGCACGATGTCACGGCCTAACAAGTCTTCGATGTCAATCTCGCGGATCTCATCGACTCCCATCTTGCCGGAGACCATATCGAACAGATCGGGCACGGTCTTTACGTGAACAGGCAAGTGCTCGAGCCTGTTCAGAATCTCTTTTCTCTCGCCGTGTGTGGCCGAAGGAATGGCGAGGAAGATCTGGCGAACGGCATAACTCTCAATTAACTCGTAGAGGGAATTCGGGCTGTAGACGCGAATACCGTGCACCGTATTGCCCAGCATATTGTGACTGTCATCCACGAAGGCCACCGGCAGATATTGATCGCCGTTCTGCAGCGCCACCAGCAGCTGCATGCCGGAGCTACCTGCGCCATAGATGATCACCGGCTCCTTCGGCCTGAAATTCTGAATCAGGCTCTGCAGCAGCACCTTCGCTAGGAAACGCGTCCCGCCAATCAACAGCAGGCAGATCATCCAGAAGATCGGCAAGATCGACAGGTCGGAGGATTCCGGTGTCTGGGTGAAAAAATAAGACGCGGCGAGAAGACAACTCGCCACCGTTACGCCCTGCAATATCAGGAAGCCACTCTGCAGCCCCATGTAGAGCACAAGCGCCCGGTACAGCCCCATGCGAATAAACACGAGGATGCTAACCGTTGTCGCGAGCGACAAATAGAAGTAGAAACGCTGATCCTGCGCGAAGAAATCCTTACCGAGCAGCGCGAACGAGAAAGCCAGCGCCGTGACAATCATCAGCGCGTCGGCCAGCATCATTAATATCTGCTTTAGAGAACGCGATAAGGGGATCGTATTCAGGTCCATAGTCATCTCGTAGCAGTCGTAAGAAATTTCCGCAGTTAGGCTGCGACGGTCTCTTTTCCAGCGCCGAAGCGCAGCGCCAACAGGAGCAGAGGCAGTAGGCCAGCAAGCGTAATCGGCATCCCCAGCGCGGGGTATTGCACGGTCAGCCATGCCAGGGGCCCGAGCCATAACAGGTTTATCACTAAGACTGTTATCGTCACTTTGGCATGACTCTTGTAGTGTCTCGCGGCATTTTGGTAGGCGTGGGACGCATGCCCCTCGTACCAGCGCTGCCTGCGCCGGAACCGATTATACAGAGTCAGCGTCGCATCGACGACAAAAACCCCCAGAAGCAGCAGCCAGGTCCATACCGTCATGCTGCCGTGGTACATCGACAGTAGCGCCATGACGCCCAGAATGAAGCCGATGAAGCTGCTACCGACATCACCCATGAATATCTTGGCCGGCGCCCAATTCCAAAGCAGGAAGCCACAGGCCGAGGCGGCGAGACTCACGGATAATAGTACTAGCACATCGTCGCTACCCATCACGATAAGCAGCGTCATTAGATTGACCGTGATCAATTCTGTCGCTGCGATGCCGTCTATGCCGTCCATGAAGTTAAACAGGTTTAGCAGCCATACCAGCGCGAAGACTGCCAAAACATTCAATAGCAGCGATTCGGGAAACTGGAACAGACCGAAATCGATCGCGGGCACATCGCCGAGGCTGTACACCACGAATAGGGAAGCGAGAAACTGTGCGGGAATGCGCCAGCGCACATTCAGCTGCCTAAAGTCATCGACGATACCGATGCAGGCAACGACCAGCGCGGCCAGCAGCGCGGAAAATTCCTGTGGCGGAATAAGCCCGGTCCCATAATAGTAAGCGATGGCGGAGAACACGAAGGCGACAATAGCGACTCCGCCCCCGACCGGCACCGGTTTCGCGTGGGCGCTGCGAGAGATCGGCACGTCGATCAGGCTTACACGCTGTGCTGCCAGGCGGATGAGCCCGGTGATGAGGGCCGAGCCAAGAAAGAGCAGGCTAGCTAGCAGCAACAAAGACATGGGCACAAAGCTCACTGGAAGAATCTGGAGACACTATTATAGCGAGCTTTGAGAAAGTTTCATCAATAAAATCAGGCACTTTCAATACATACTGAAAGTGCCTTATCGAGCCGGACGACTACTTATTCACCACGATGATGCGTTGCCGGTTCTTTTCTACGGTGACAACACCGATGCCCTTTACCTCCGCCAACTCATCTACGGAATGGAAGCTGCCGTACATCTCGCGGTAGGCGACAATCTCCTGCGCCTTCGTCATGCCGATGCCATCCAATGCGGCTGCAATGGCGGTGGCATCCGCACTATTAATATCTACTACTTGGAATTGCTGCGTGCTGTCAGGCTGGGCCTCCACCGCAAAACTCACAGTGGAGAAAGCTAGCAAGAGAGCAGCGATCGCTAGTCTAATCATCGTTATTTCCTTATCGCTATGGTTTAGGTACTTAGTTGATGACAGCAGCGTTCTGTATGCCGCTGTTTACCATAGCTTAGTAAAGAAACTAGACGACGCCAGAAATGGCCGAATTAAATTCTTTGAGGGCTTCTAACGGGGAATCTGACTGCGTGATCGGCCGGCCGACGACGAGATAGTCGCTGCCATTCTGCACTGCCTCCAGCGGCCCCAAGACACGCTTCTGGTCTCCCGTCGCATCGATGGCGCGCCGTATGCCCGGCGTGACGAGACAAAACTCCTTCGGAAGTTGCGCCCTTAGCAGATGCGTCTCTGCAGCGGAGCAGACCACACCATCGAGCCCGGCATCGCGCGCGAGAAAGGCGAGCTTGCTGACCTGTTCCTCTGGCGAGCTGTCGATGCCGACTTGCTGCAGATCGGCCTGTGCCAGGCTGGTCAGCACCGTGACCGCAATCAACTTGGGCCTGCGCTCTGCGAAGACATCCAGCGCCTCGCGGGCTGCCTCCATCATGGCAGTTCCGCCGGAGGCGTGGACGTTGAGCATCCATACGCCCAGATCCCCTGCCGCACTTACCGCCTTGGCGACCGTATTGGGAATGTCATGAAACTTGAGATCCAGGAACACATCGAAGCCACGATCCTGCACCTGCTTTACTAGAGCCGGACCGCAGGCAGTAAACAATTCCTTACCGATCTTCAGGCGACACAGGGAAGGATCCAGACTGTCGACCAGCGCAAGTGCTGAGCCCGACGCACTGAAATCCAAGGCCACGATTATTCTTTTTTCCACAACTACTCCATTGGGTTTTATCGCTGCGCAGACTTGTCGATGGGGCGTATATTGTCCCATCGCTTGCAACTCGGGCACATCCAGAAGAAGCTCTTAGTATCGAAACCACAGTGATGGCACTGGTAGGCCGAGCTTTCCTGCGTCTGCCTCGCCACGAGATTTAACAACGATTCGAGGCTACTGGCAACTTCCTCATCGACGACATCCAGCTGCAGGCTCAGTAGCTCGGCTAGGGCGGCAAGCGATGCATCGCCCTCAAGGCGTTCCTTTAAATATTCTGTGGCAGCGGCATTGCCAGACGTCGCGGCGATTCGCCGGCTAAGAAACAGCGCCGCTTCCATGCTGCCGTCCTCGCTTACCATCGCTCTCAGCTGTCTCTCAAATTCCGTCTGCGAGCCAAGCCGCTCGTAACAATTCTCCAACTGCTCCAACAGCTGCGGGATAAACTCGGGCCGCGCAGCTCGCACGCGCAGCAACTCCTTAATAGCGGCCTTGTAGTTCCCCTCGCGCTGCTCCAAGTCGGCCAACAATAGCATCGCACGCAGGCTCTTCCTCTCGAACGTGAATGCACGTTTTATCTCCGCCCTTGCCTGCCCTTCCTGCTTGCTATCCAGATACTGCTGGGCGAGCTCGCAGCAAAAATGCGCCGCGCCGCCGAGCACGGCCGCGTCCTTCCTATAGCGGGGATTCTTTAGCAGTGCCGCCGAGCAGGCTATGGCGTTCTCCCATTCTTTCTCAGTCTGGTAGATCGTTATGAGCTGGAGTAATGCCTCCCACTGCGCCTCGGAGCCCTCATCCAGCACCTCCTTAGCAAGCCGCTCCGCGCGATCCAATAGGCCGGCGGCTATGTAGTTGAGCGCCAATTGCAGGCGCACCGAGTTGGCGAAATCGCGCTGCAAGTTAGGCCTGGCGAGTAGCGCCTGATGGACGTTGATCGCCTTGTCGACCTTGCCTCGCCTGCGCAGCAGAGCACCCAGTGCGAGATGTGTCTCGACGGTTTCGCTGTTCACCTCCAGCGCCTTGATGAAGGTATCGATGGCCTCGTCCGGCTCATCGTTCAACAGGTAATTCAGGCCCACGAAGTAGTCTTGAAACCAGTCTGTGTTGGAACTTTGATCAGGCTTGGACTTACGACCGCTAAACCGCCCCAGAACCCAGCCGGCTATGATCGCGACAAGCAGAAGCGCGTAGAAAGACAGACTATTCATCGTAGCATTGCACTATTTCTGTGCATCACGTAGCGGCAGCGAACGAAGGTTCGCGACTTCGGCCTCTGCCTCGCTGAGCGCCTTGCTGAGCCGGCGAATCTCAACCCGCGACCTGAGATTCCTGAACAGGCCTAGGCCGAGCAAGAGCCCTAGCAGGCCGCCACTCACGAAGGCACCTATAATCCATACCGAAACGGGCTGTGCAGCCAATTGCCAGCTGCCGATGCCAATCGCCACGGGCGTGGCATTGTAATAGGAGAAACTGATGCTCGCCGCGAAGACGAGCAACAGGAAAAAGCCGGAAAGCAATTGAGTCAGCTGGCGCATCGAAATATCACCCGAGCCTTAAAGCTCTCTATCGTATGGTTGAATTAGCTCGTAATTACACTACAAACAAAAACGGCATAACCAAAAGGCTATGCCGTCGAATTTGCAAAGCCGCAAGAGACTCCCTAGCTGTGCTGTTCTACCAACATGCTAGTGTTGACGCGATCGCGCAGTTCTTTACCTGGCTTGAAGTGTGGCACGTACTTACCACTCAGGGCCACTGGCGTGCCCGTCTTGGGGTTGCGGCCGATGCGTGGTACTCGATAGTGGAGAGAGAAGCTGCCGAAGCCTCGAATCTCGATTCGACCGCCTTCGGACAAGACCTGAGACATATATTCTATGATCGCCTTAACCGCGAGCTCTACATCCTTAGAGGAGAGTTGAGTCTGCTTTCCAGCAATGCGATCTATGAGTTCAGATTTAGTCATGATTGTCCCCTATCCCAGTAAGACGCCATCGATGTCGCTGCGCTTTATCACTTATGGCCAAGCCTAACACAAACTTATGGCTAGTTTGAAACAGGAAATGACGCAAAGTATTGATAATTCTAGAATGTTCTCCTGAATCGGGGCCAGAATCCAGCCGGCCCCGACGCAGCAGAATGTCGCACTATCTAGCTTTTATCCATCTCAGCCTTGATCAGATCGCCAATTGTACCCGGCGAAACGTCAGAAGCGTCGGTGTTGTGCTCCTTGATAGCGCTCTTCTCATCGTCGATCTCGATCGCCTTCACCGACACGCTAAGCACGCGGTTCTTGCGATCTACACTGACGATCTTCACTTCGATCTCAGCGCCTTCAGACAAGGCGTTTCGAGCATCTTCAACCTTATCGCGGCTGATTTCTGAGGCACGCAGCACACCCTCGACACCTTCTGCCAAGGTAACGGTAGCCGACTTCGCATCGACGGCGCTAACGACGCCCTTCACGATGCTGCCCTTCTCAAACTCGCTGGCGTAGTTCATGAAAGGATCGTCTTCCAGCTGCTTCACGCCCAGGGAGATACGCTCGCGCTCTGGATCGATCGACAGGATAACAGTCTCGATCTCGTCGCCCTTCTTGTACTCGCGTACGGCGTCTTCGCCCGGCTCATCCCAAGAGATATCGGATAGATGCACCAGACCGTCGATGTTGCCATCGAGTCCGATGAAGATACCGAAGTCGGTAATGGACTTGATGCTGCCGGATATCTTGTCGCCCTTCTTGAACTTCTCGGCGAAGCCATCCCAAGGGTTCTGGAAGCATTGCTTGATGCCCAGCGAGATGCGGCGACGCTCTTCGTCGATATCCAAGATCATGACATCGACCTCGTCGCCCAGATTAACGACCTTAGACGGGTGGATGTTCTTGTTAGTCCAGTCCATCTCAGACACGTGTACCAGACCCTCGACGCCCTCTTCCAGCTCGGCGAAACAGCCGTAGTCTGTAAGATTAGTAACAATGGCCTTGACCTGTGTCTTCTCGGGGTAGCGCGCCTTGATAGCGACCCATGGATCCTCACCCAACTGCTTGAGGCCCAGAGATACGCGGTTGCGATCGCGGTCGTACTTCAATACCTTCACCTCGATCTCATCGCCCACGTTCACGATTTCGTTCGGGTGCTTGATACGCTTCCATGACATATCGGTGATATGCAACAGGCCGTCAACACCACCCAGATCTACGAATGCACCGTAGTCGGTCAGGTTCTTGACGATACCCTTAACGGACATGCCTTCCTGTAGCTTCTCTAGCAGCGCATCTCTTTCTTCTGTGCTTACAGATTCCAGAACTGCGCGGCGCGATACCACGACGTTGTTGCGCTTGCGGTCTAGCTTGATCAGCCTGAATTCCAACAGCTGCCCTTCTAGGTGCAAGGTGTCGCGAACCGGACGTACATCGACCAGAGAGCCTGGCAGGAACGCGCGGATATTGTTGAGGTCGACTGTGAAGCCGCCCTTCACCTTGCCGTTGATCACACCGGTTACGATGTCATTCTTCTCGTGTGCCGCTTCCAGTTCCATCCAGGATTCGGCACGCTTGGCCTTCTCGCGGGATAGGCGGGTGGCGCCAAAACCGTCTTCCACTGTTTCCAGGGCGACCTTGACTTCGTTGCCAACTTCCAGAGAGAAGTTGCCTTGGTCATCGAGGAATTCAACGCGGGGAATAACGCCTTCAGATTTGAGGCCGGCGTGGACTGTTACCCAGTCCGAATCTATTTCAATCACGGTGCCGGTTACGATGGCACCTGGGGTCATATCTATTTCAGCTAAGCTCTGTTCGAACAGATCTGCAAAATTCTCACTCATTACTAATCCTAATATATTCAATAAGTTACATAACACATTGAAAGTGTTCTGCAACTAACCGCATACCAGTTCTGCGGGGTCATTAAGTTCAGCTCCAAGGCTACCAATTCTGGTGATGTAGCCATGAAACCGTTTCAATCAGTTTTACTGACGCTAGTCCGCTATGCCTAGGGGCAGAGTTCCAGAACCTGCTGAACTACCTGTTCGATAGTCAGATCCGTGGTATCTATGACGATGGCATCTTCAGCGGGTTTGAGTGGAGAGATGGCGCGCTCACTGTCGCGTCGGTCCCGCTCTTTTAGGTCTCGCAAAAGGTCGGGCAGAATAGCATCAATACCCTTAGCTATCAACTGCTTATATCGCCTCTCGGCGCGCTCTTCAGCGCTCGCGGTTAGGAAGATTTTTAGGTTGGCATCGGGGAATACGGCGGTGCCCATGTCCCTGCCATCGGCAACCAGGCCAGGGGGCTGACGGAAGGCCAGTTGACGCGCAAACAGCGCTTCGCGGGCCTCATGGATGGCGCCAACCCGAGACGCCATATCGCTGCCGAGGTCGCCGCGAATAGCTAGGCTGACATCTTCACCGTCCAGCCAGACGCTACCCTCGCCGCTTCTACCGAACTCAATCTCGATGTTCTCGGCCAGACGGGCCACTGCAGCCGGGTCGTCCAGGTCAGTGTTGTGTCGATGGCAGGCGATGCCCAGCACGCGGTAGAGGGCGCCGCTATCTAACAGGGAATAGCCCAGCGCCTCGGCCACGCGGGACGCGATCGTCCCCTTGCCCGATCCCGAGGGCCCATCGATGGCTATTACCGGAACGTCGCTCATCGTGATCGCCCCGTCATGCCTGCGTCACGACCCGCATACCGACCTCGGTCGCCAGTTCCACGAAATTGGGGAAGGACGTCGCGACATTGGCGCAATTCGCGATCTCTATGTTGGCCGAAGCCCTGAGTCCCGCAACCGTGAAGGCCATGGCGATACGGTGATCGCCGAAACTGTCGACTGCGCCACCCCCCATCTCGCCACCGCTAATCTTAATGCCGTCCTCATAGGTCTCGACTGTGATTCCAAGCTGTTTGAGTCCTCGCGCCATGGCGTCGATGCGATCGCTCTCTTTTACGCGCAGTTCCTCGGCGCCACGCAGCACCGTATCGCCCTCGGCGCAGGCGGCGGCAATGAACAGCACCGGAAACTCATCGATGGCTAGCGGTATCTGATCCTCGGCTATGCTCACGCCCTTAAGCGCGCTGTAACGCACGCGCAGGTCGGCTACCGGCTCGCCACCCACGATGCGCTCGTTACCGCTCTCGATATTGGCGCCCATGGCACGCAGGATATTGATGACACCGGTGCGCGTAGGGTTCACGCCGACATGCTGCAGCGTGAGATCGGAGCCGGGTGTGATCGCCGCGGCGACCAGAAAGAAGGCGGCCGAAGAAATATCCGCAGGCACATCGATCTGAGCTGCCTGTAACTCGCCCCCACCCACAACAGAACAGCTGCGCTGTTCGGCATCCACCTGTACCGAATAGCCGAAGCCCTGCAGCATGCGTTCGGTATGGTCGCGACAGGGGGCTGGCTCTCTGATCAGCGTCTCACCTTCGGCATAGAGGCCGGCCAGTAGCAGACAGGATTTTACCTGCGCACTCGCCATCGGCATGGGGTAGCTAACACCTTTAAGCTTCGAGCCCCGAATTTTCAACGGCGGCGTGCCACCCTCGCCAGTATCGATGTTCGCGCCCATGCTGCGCAGCGGCTCGGCGACGCGCTTCATCGGGCGCTCCATCAAGGACTCGTCGCCAGTTAGTTCGCTATCGAATTGCTGCGCAGCCAAGAGACCGGCTAGCAGCCGCATAGCGGTACCGGAATTACCCATGTAGAGCGGCCTTCGCGGGGCCTGAAGACCCGCCTTGCCAACCCCGTAGATAGTTAGTTCGCCCTGCTCGGGGCCCACGATGGTGACCCCCATCTCGCGGAACGCCGCTACCGTATTGAGCGCGTCTTCACCTTCAAGAAAACCCGATACGCGGCTTACGCCGTTGGCGATGGAGCCCAGGATGATAGAGCGATGGGAGATGGACTTGTCCCCTGCCACGCGGATGGATCCGGAGACCCCGCCTCCCGGGCTGACTTGGAAAGTGAGTTGCTTGACTGTCATTTCTGTTTGCTTCTTTGGCTGGAAGTGATTGCTGATAAAGTCGTCCCGTGCCTGTTTGGCCGCGCCGAAGGACTGCTCGAGAACGTCATGTTGGCGGTTTCGAATCGCCTCCCGAAACTCGTGCAGGCTCGCGATGTAGTCATCGAGCACGGCTTCTACCGCCGCGGAATTCGCAACGAAAATGTCTGACCACATCTTCGCGTCGCTGGAGGCGAGACGGCTAAAATCCGCGAAGCCCCCTGCCGCATAGCGAAAGATGTCCTCACTCTGCTCTTGTTTGAGGAGCACATCAACAATGGCATAGGCCAACAGATGTGGGAGGTGGCTTGTCGCGGCTAAAACCTCGTCGTGTTTCGCGCTAGACATACCCAGCACGTTCGCACCCAGCGTTCTCCAGAGTGCGTTAATTGTGGCGACTGCAGCTGGCGAATTGTGCTCATGGGGTGTGAGGATCACATTCCTGCCAACGAACAAGTCATCGATTGCGGCGGTGTAGCCGCTACGTTCCGAGCCCGCAATTGGGTGCGCGGGAACAAAGTCTTTTAGGCTCTCCTTTGGCAGATCCCGTCCGTTAGCTAAAATGTGTGACTTGACACTCGCGACATCGGTAACTACCGCATCGGCTTTCTTATTCGAAAGGACTCCCGGGAGAATTTCACACACCGTCAGTGAGGGGACGGCGAGTACGATGATGTCGGCCTGCGCAGCCAGTGTGGCGATTTCGCCAGTGCCGCTGACTACGCCATCGGCTATCGCCTGCTGCACGGCGGATTCATTGTGGTCACAGGCAAGAATCTGCCAGCTGGGCCTTACTTTCTTCAGGCCGCGCGCGACGGAGCCACCGATCATACCGAGACCGATTACCAGAACTACCTTTTGGCTTGCATCACTCATGGCAGTGTTATCAGTCAGTTCGCTGCACGCTATCGCAGATTGGGTAGGAGCCCAGTGCTTTTACTACGACTCCACCCTGCTTCAGGCTCTCGAATAGTTTTTTAGTGGCTTCGTCAGCTACGTGACCCTCGAAATCGATGAAGAAGACATATTCCCAGGCCTCCTTCTTCGACGGTCGGGTCTCGATCTTGGTCAGGCTCAACTGGAACTTCTCGAAAGGTTCGAGAACGCGAAACAGCGCACCGGGTTTGTTTTCGGTATAGACCAGGATGCTAGTCTTGTCCCTGCCAGTGGCGGGGGCATCCCCCAAGGACAACACCAGAAACCGAGTACGATTGTTAGACTTGTCCTGAATGCAGGGCGCTAGGCTCTCCAGACCGTATATCTCGCCCGCCAACTCACTAGCGATGGCAGCCGTATCGGCTTGCTCCCGAGCCAGAATCGCAGCTGCTGAATTGCTCGCGCATTCCAACTGCTCTGCCTGAGGGTAGTACTGCGCAAGATACCCGCGGCACTGCGCCAGGGACTGCTTGTGCGAGGCGATCTTGCGTATCTTTGAGGCGGGCGTCCCTGGCTGTACCAGCAGGCTGTGTTCGATGGAGACGATCTGTTCGCCGAGAATTTTCGCCGCGCTGTCGATCAGGCAGTCCTGTGTGTTATTGATTGCGCCCTCGGTCGAGTTCTCCACCGGCACGATGCCATGAGAGACATCCGCCGCCTCCACCGCGCTAAAGACTTCGTCGATAGACGCACAGTCTACGAGGTTCACGCCCTTGCCAAAAAACTCAAGCGCAGCCAGCTGCGAATAGGTTCCCTTCGGGCCTAGGTAAGCAACTTTATCGTGCGCGCCTGTTTCGCTGTCTTCTTTCATGGCTTCGTAGTACTAGGTCTGTAACAATCGGTTTATAACAACTGGCTTATAGTATTATTTCGGCAAAAGAAAAGGATTTTCGGTTGCGGGCTCAGAAACAAAATGCCCACGAGGCTATCGTGGGCAATCGCTGCTAGCAGTCGCTGATCTTAGTCCGTATCAGAGTCAGTGTCGCTCGAATCCGGCTGCGCTGCTGCTTCGTTCACTGCGGCATCGTCACTCACGATCTGTGCCTGCATTTCTTCAACTTCATCTGGCTCATCGACCTGCTCCAGACCAACCAATTTCTCCGAGGCTTTAAGGCGAATTAGCCGCACACCCTGCGTGTTCCTACCCTGAATCGACACTTCGGAGACGCGCGTCCTGACCAGGGTACCTTTATCAGAGATCAGCATGATCTCATCGGACTCACAGACTTGCGCCGCCCCAACTACCGGGCCGTTGCGCTCGCTGGCTTGAATGCCGATCACACCCTGTCCGCCGCGCCCGTATACCGGGAAGTCATCGACCTGGGTACGCTTGCCGTAACCGTTCTCGCACACGGTCAGTATCTGTTTCTCCGAGTCGGGAATAATGAGCGCTATCATCTTAAAGCCTTCGGCCATCTTGATGCCGCGGACGCCTCGCGCGGTCCTGCCCATGGCGCGCACGTCATCCTCGTGGAATCGAATGGTCTTGCCGCTGCTTCCGACTAGCATTACATCCTTCGAGCCATCGGTAATGGCAGTGCCCACCAATTCGTCGCCCTCGTCCAACTCGATCGCGCGCAAGCCCACGCTGCGCTGCCTGGCGAAGTTTGTCAGCGCGGTCTTCTTAACCGTGCCGTTTGAGGTCGCCATGAACACGAAGTGATTCTCTGAATAGTCCTGAACTGGCAGCATATTCGTTATACGCTCGCCCTCTTCCAGTGGCAGAATGTTGACGATGGGTTTGCCGCGCGCGGTTCGGCTCGCTACAGGTATCATGAACACCTTCAGCCAATACACCTTGCCGACGCTACTAAAGCACAGCAGCGTTTCATGGGTATTCGCGATCAGAATATGTTCGACGATATCCTCATCCTTGACCGATGCCGCCGCGCGGCCGGTTCCGCCTCGCTTCTGTGCGCTGTAGTCGGCCAGTGGTTGTGACTTGGCGTAGCCCGTCTTCGAAATAGTAACGACACGATCCTCTTCGGAGATGAGATCTTCCATCGTCAGATCGAGCTGCGAGCCCACAATCTCGGTACGGCGATCGTCGCCATACTCGGCCTTCACCTGCTCCATCTCTTCGCGCACCACGCTCAACAGGCGCGGCTCGTTCTGCAGAATATCGAGGTAGTCGGCGATCTGCTTCAGCAGTTCCGTGTAGTCGTTGATTAGCTTCTCATGCTCCAGCCCAGTCAGGCGGTGCAGTCGGAGTTCGAGTATCGCCTGTGCCTGTTCCGGGCTGAGGAAATACTCTTTCTCCTTGAGTCCGTACTGCTGGTCCAGGCCTTCTGGCCTGCAGGCATCGGCACCTACCTCGCCTAGCATCTCCAACACGCTATCCGATTTCCAGGAGCGTGCGAGTAATTTCTCTTTCGCCTCCGCCGACGTTGGGGAGGTCTTGATTAGCTCGATCACGGCATCGATATTCGCCAATGCGACTGCTAAACCCTCGAGGATATGGCCGCGTTCTCTAGCCTTGCGCAGCAAATAGGTGGTGCGCCGCGATACCACCTCACGCCGATGACGAATGAAGGCATCCAGCATATCCTTCAGGTTGAGCAGCTTAGGCTGACCATCGACCAGCGCAACCATATTGATGCCGAACACCGACTGCATCTGGGTTTGGGCATAGAGGTTGTTCAGCACCACATCGCCCATCTCGCCCTTACGCAGCTCTATGACGATGCGCAGGCCGTCCTTGTCCGACTCGTCGCGCAGCTCGCTAATGCCTTCGATCTTCTTCTCTTTGACCAGCTCCGCGATCTTCTCTATCAGGCGCGACTTATTGAGCAAGTAGGGAATCTCGCTCACGATAATCGTCTGCTTGCCTGACTTTTCGCTCTCGATGATATCCGCCTTCGCGCGCATATAGATGCGACCGCGACCTGTCTTATAGGCCTGAACAATACCTGCTTTGCCATTGATGATTGCCGCCGTCGGGAAATCTGGGCCCTCGATGTGCTCCATCAGGCCATCGATGTCTATCTCTGAATTGTCCAGCAGCGCGATCGCGCCAGCGATCACCTCGTTCAGATTGTGTGGCGGTATATTGGTCGCCATGCCCACCGCGATACCGGAAGACCCATTGACCAACAGGTTAGGGATCCGCGTCGGCATAACATCTGGAATATGCTCGGTGCCGTCGTAGTTGGGCGAGTAGTCGACGGTTTCCTTGTCGAGGTCCGCCATGAGATCGTGGGCGATCTTCTCCATGCGTATCTCGGTGTAACGCATGGCAGCGGCGGAATCGCCGTCGATCGAGCCGAAGTTGCCCTGGCCGTCCACCAGAGGGTATCGAAGTGAGAAATTCTGGGCCATCCGCACGATGGTGTCGTAGACCGCGGAGTCGCCGTGGGGGTGGTACTTACCGATGACGTCGCCGACGATGCGGGCAGATTTCTTGTAAGGCTTGTTGTAGTCGTTGGATAGCACGTTCATCGCAAACAGCACGCGGCGGTGTACGGGCTTCAATCCATCCCTGACATCTGGCAGCGCTCGACCTACAATTACGCTCATTGCATAGGCGAGGTAAGATTCCCGCATTTCACTTTCTAAAGCGACAGGCAAGACCTGTTTAGCAAACTCGGTCATAGATCAACTACATCCTAAATAGTGGGATTACAGGCGAAAATTAGGGGCATGAATTCTTGCATGGAAATACGGTTATTTTTATCGATTTTCCTTAACCTTTTAGCGGCCGATTTCGAACTTTTCTGATAGCTAATTTGCAGTTTTTAGCAGGAATTTTTGAGCTGCCAATCAAGCCCAGAATTGTAGCATTAAAGCGGTCTTCTAGGACAGCCAAATAGCGCATTAATTGCTGTAAAAACCTCTGTTTTTTCAATAATTTCCACAAGGGATTGGAGGCAATTTTGCAACGCGCTATTTCGATTTTTTCTAGGTATAATCCGAGCCCTATTTGATGCGGCAAATCCGCACAATCTGACGCGACCGAACGAGGCAATTTTGAACGCGAAAACGACACTCCAAGCCGACCTGTTAGTCTCGGCAAAATGGGTCATTCCTGTGCTGCCACGCGGCACGGTCTTGAGGGACCACTGCATCGCCATTCGAGGCAATAAGATTGCCGGTATTTTTAGCCAAGATCAGGCCGAGGAAAGCGTTGAGGCGGCAGAAAAGATTGAACTCGGCGAGCACGCTCTGCTTCCGGGGTTTATCAACGCACACGGCCATGCCTCCATGGCGCTCATGCGTGGTATCGCTGACGACGTGCCGCTGCTTGAGTGGCTGGAAGACGCCATCTGGCCACTTGAAGGCCAATTCGTGTCGGAGGACTTCGTACTCGATGGCGCCAGACTCGCCATAGCGGAGATGCTTCGCTCCGGCACCACCTGCTTCGCCGACATGTATTTCTATCCGGACCGCGTCGCGAAGGCGGCCCTTGAGGCGAATATCCGGGTTCAGCTCGCCTGCCCCATTCTCGACTTCCCTACCGTGTGGGCACAGGATGCGGACGAATACATCGCCAAGGCGACCCAACTGCACGACGACTACCGCCATAGCGAACTCGTCTACACGGCCTTCGGCCCACATGCCCCCTATACAGTCTCTGACGCGCCCCTGCAGAAACTCTCGACGCTGGCGGAGGAGTTAGACCTGCCGATTCACATGCACATCCATGAGACGGCAAAAGAGGTCACCGACGCGCTAGCCGCGGACGGCCAAACCCCCGTGCAGCGACTGAAACGACTCGGCCTTCTGAGTCCCCGGCTCGTCTGCGTTCACGTAACCTCGCTAACAGACGAAGACATGGCAGCACTGCTTGAGGCCGGGTGTCATATCGCGCACTGCCCCGAATCCAATCTGAAGCTGGCCAGCGGCTTCTGTGAGGTAGCCAGGCTGAGCGCCGCGGGGCTGAATATAGCCTTGGGCACGGATGGCTGTGCGAGCAACAATGACCTCGACATGATCTCTGAAATGCGTACCGCCGCCCTGCTCGCCAAGGGGGTAGCGGCGGATGCTAGCGCATTGCCTGCGGAGCAGGCCCTGGAGATGGCCACGATCAATGGTGCCCGCGCGCTGGGACTGGATTCCGTAATCGGTAGCCTTGAGACTGGCAAGTATGCCGATATCGCGGCGATACGCCTCGACAGCCTGAACAGCACGCCCCTGTATAATCCAATCTCACAGATAGTCTACGCCACGCAGGCTTCACAGGTATCACACGTCTGGTGTTCGGGGCAGTTGCTGCTGAGTGATGGGAATTTTACTCGGCTCGACGTCGAGGCAATCAAATCCAGGAGCCTGCATTGGCAGCAGCTTCTGTCTGAGGCCAGCAAACAGGATGGACAATAGTGTTATGAACAATGTAGACGAGCTTGAGATCCGAAAATTCGAATCGCTAGCTGCACGATGGTGGGACCCGGACAGCGAGTTCAAACCGCTGCACGAGATTAATCCACTGCGCATGAGCTATATCAGCCGCACCGTCAATCCCGCCGGGCAGAAGGTGTTGGACATCGGCTGTGGCGGCGGCATTCTCGCCGAGGGTCTGGCACAGCATGGCGCCAAGGTAACGGCGATCGACATGGCCGACGCCTCACTCTCCGTCGCCAGGCTGCACCAGTTGGAAAGCAAGCTGGATATCGACTACCAGAAGGCATCGGCCGAACAGTTTGCGGCCGAGCACGCCGGGCAATTCGATATCGTGACCTGCCTGGAGATGTTGGAGCACGTGCCCGATCCCTCCCTCGTGGTGCAGGCCTGCCGCGACCTGGTGCGCCCCGGTGGCACTGTCTTCTTCTCGACGATCAATAGAAATCCAAAATCCTACCTGTTCGCCATCCTCGGCGCCGAGTATCTATTAAAACTGCTGCCACGTGGCACCCACGACTATGCGCGCTTTATCAAGCCCTCCGAGCTGGCTGCCTGGTGCAGAGGGTGCGAGCTGGACCTGCAAGACCAGGTCGGCATGGGCTATAACCCCATTACCCGCAAATACAAACTTGAACAGAATGTCGATGTAAACTATATCGCCTGCTATAGCCGTCCCGAGAATTACTAATGACTGACAAATTGGAAACCTCTATCGAGTGCGTGCTGTTCGATCTCGATGGCACCCTCATCGACACGGCGCCGGACTTCACACTCGTCGTCAATCAACTTCTCTCGGAACAGGGCAGAACAGCGCTCACTCACGATGACATTCATCGTAATGTCTCCAATGGCGCTCGCGCACTGGTGAAGAATGCATTTGGCATCGATGAGGAGCACGAAGACTTTGCCGCTCTGCTTAGCCGACTGCTGGAGCTCTACTACGAGCAATTAGACAGCAGCCTCGCCACAGTCTATCCAGGTTTGGACGATCTTCTGCAGCAGCTGGAGGCACAGAATATCCCCTGGGGTATCGTCACCAACAAGCCAGAGAAGTTTTCACTTCGGCTACTGGAGAAACTCGAGCTCAATACGCGATGCAGCGTGCTGATCTGCCCCGACCATGTCAGCGCCACCAAGCCCAACCCCGAGCCGATACTGCTCGCGCTGGAGAAACTGAGCGCCGGCACCGAGCGCACGGTGTATATTGGCGATCATATTCGAGACATCCAGGCCGCGAAGAATGCCGACGTTATTGCGATCGCGGCCGCGTACGGCTACCTCGCGGATGATGAGAAAGTCGACGAGTGGTATGCCGACTTCATCCTGCAAGCCCCTGAGCAAACGACTGCTCTCCTCAACCTATTGAAATTTGCCTGAGTACAAACTGTATGACTTTTGCCTACGAGCCCGCTAACGACTTTCTGGAGAAGAAAACCATCCTGATAACCGGCGCTAGCGATGGCATCGGCCGCGTCTGTGCGAAGACCTACGCAGACTATGGGGCAACCGTCATCCTGTTAGGTCGAGACCAAAACAAACTCGAGAAAGTCTACGACGAGATCGAACAGCTACACCCCGGCAAGGTAATCATACACCCTCTGGATTTCAAGACGGCAACGATGGCGGACTTCAAGATACTCGCCGAGTCCTTGAGCCAACAATTCGAGTGCTTGGATGGCCTCATTCATAATGCGGCGCTATTGGGCGCCAGGAGCCCGATAGAATTCTATCCCGATCAGGACTGGGCCGACCTCATGCAGGTGAACGTCAACGCGGTATTCCAACTCACGCAGGTATTGATGCCAGCACTAAGCAAGTCGCCAGATGCGAGAGTGCTTTTCATCTCATCGAGTGTAGGTCGCGCGGGTCGCGCATTCTGGGGTGCCTATGCCGTCTCGAAGTTTGCCGTCGAGGGCCTGATGCAAACACTGGCCGAAGAGGTGCAGAACACGACGTCCATTCGCGTTAACAGCTTAAATCCAGGAGGCACACGAACCAGCATGCGACGCGATGCCTATCCGGCGGAGGACCCTCAGACACAGCCCACGGCGGAGTCTTTGATGCCGGTATACCTCTACCTGTTCAGCCCCGAGGCTGGCAAGCTACACGGGCAGGCCTTGTCCGCGCGGGAATTTCAGCCAGACTAGGCACCGGGTTTAGGCTTGGGCCGTTCGGCATCCTTGTTAACTAGTTTTAATAGCTTCTCGATCTCGGGCTTGCCAAGCTCGTTGAAGCGGCCCTTGCTAACGGAACTGGGAATAAACAGCGGCCCAAAACGCACACGCTTGAGACGGCTTACCTTCACCCCCTGCGACTCCCAGAGTTTGCGCACCTCCCGGTTGCGCCCCTCCATCAGGACCACGTGGTACCACTGGTTGACGCCTTCACCGCCGTAGTGCTGTATGTCGGTGAAGCGGCAGAGGTTCCCCTCTATCATCACGCCCTTGTGCATCTCCTGCACCATCTCGGGAGTCACATCGCCCAGCACGCGTACGGCATATTCGCGTTCGATCTGCGAACTCGGATGCATCAGCTTGTTGGCCAGTTCGCCATCGGTCGTGAACAGCAATAAGCCGCTGGTGTTAATATCCAGGCGACCCACCGCAACCCAGCGGCCGTGCTTCAATGGCGGGAGACTGTCGAACACCGTGCGGCGGCCTTCAGGGTCGTTGCGCGTCGACACCTCGTCCTCGGGCTTGTTGTAGAGGATCACGCGGCGGTCTTCGCGGATCTTCTTCTGTGGAGACAGCTTCTTGCCGTCGACTACGATCTTGTCGTCATCGGTGACGCGATCGCCCACCACGGCAACCTTGCCGTTGACCTTGATACGACCCTTCGCGATCCAAGTCTCGATCTCGCGGCGCGAGCCGAAGCCCGCACGAGCCAGCACCTTCTGAAGCTTCTCATCCATCATATGATTGTTATGTAATAGTTAGTAGAAAGGGCACGACTACCCCAAACGAAGGGGTAGTTAGTGTTGCGTCTCTGATTCTGGCTCTGGCTCGAGATCGTCATTCGCACTGAGCTCGATCTCTTCGTCATCTGTCGATACGCTTCTGTCATCTTCGGCTTCGGGCGTTTCAGTGTCGCCTTTCGAATCGGGATCACTATCCGAGTCGTCCTCGGTGGACTTGATATCGACAGCCTCTATCGAATCCAGAGTCTCGTCGAGTTCCTTCAGCCCAAACTCTTCCTGGAATTCTTCCTCCTCGGCATCGGGCTCCTCATCTTCCTCATCCTCGCCCTCATTCATCTCATCTTCGGGCGCGGGGTCCTGCAGCTCGGGTGGCAGTTGCAGGATCTCATCAAGCGGTTTCGCCGCAAGAGCGACAGCCTCTTCCTCGGCTATGAGATCAGCCTTCTCGGTATCGCTAAGCTCGACGCTGTTCTCGTCGACGACCTCCTCCGGCAACTCGATGATTCGCTGACTTGCCAGATCATCTTCCAAGTCAAATTCCGGGTCGCTAGGCGCGAGGTCCTTGATCTCAGAAAGCGGCGGCAACTCTTGCAGGCTCTTGAGATTGAAATAGTCGAGAAATTGCTTTGTGGTCGCGAACATCGCGGGACGACCGGGCACGTCGCGGTGCCCGACGACTCGGATCCACTCCCTATCCAGCAGAGTACGCACAATATTCGAGCTCACGGCGACACCGCGGATCTCTTCAATATCGCCGCGGGTAATTGGCTGCCGATAGGCGACGAGGGCCAGTGTCTCGAGCAGGGCTCGGGTGTAACGAGGCGGCCGCTCCTCCCAGAGCTTGGCAACCCACTCACTGAGATCCTGCTTAACCTGAAACCGGTAGCCCGATGCCACTTCCTTCAACTCGAAGCCACGATCAGAACAGTCTTTGGCTATGCTCTCCATGACGGTCTTGAGTTCGTTGCGGTCCGGCCTCTCGTCTTTGCTGAACACCTGCATGATGTTATCCAGTGTCAGCGGTCGACCCGCCGCGAGCAGCAAGCCCTCCACGATCATTTTTACTTTATTGTCGACATCACTCATGCTGCTTTCTTTTCCATACTTAACTATGACTACGCGCCGGGAATGCCCGCGACTAACTTCGAGATTTCAAATGAATCGGCCCGAAGGATTCCGATTGCACAATTTCTATCATGGAATCCTTCATAAGCTCCATGATCGCCAGGAAGGTAACCACAACGCCCAAGCGCCCTTCTTCGCGGATCAGTAGCGAGACCAGGGGGACGAATTTCTGATTCGAGATGCGCACCAAGATCTCGGACATCTTCTCTCGCGTCGATAGCGTTTCGAGCTGGATATGGTGATGTCCGTAGTTGTCCGCGCGCTTGAAGACACTGGAGAGTGCGATTAGCACTTCTTTCAGATCTACGGTCGGATCCGGAGTAATTCTTTCGATCTCGGGCAGTGCGGCACCAGCTCGGTGTATGTCTCTATCCATACGTGGCAATTCGTCGACATCCTGAGCGGCCTGCTTGAAGCGTTCGTATTCCTGCAGGCGGCGAATGAGTTCCATGCGCGGGTCTGCCTCGTCCTCCTCTTCTTCGGCCTGCCTCGGCAGCAGTATCTTCGACTTGATCTCGGCGAGCATAGCGGCCATTACCAGATACTCCGCCGCGAGCTCGAACTGCCAAGCCTCCATCAGATCGACGTAGTTCATGTATTGATCGGTAATGTCGGCAACGTTGATATCGAGAATATTGATATTTTGCCGCTTGATCAGATACAGCAATAGATCGAGGGGCCCCTCGAAGGCCTCGAGGAAGATTTCTAGCGCATCGGGTGGAATGTAGAGATCTTTAGGGACCTCTGTCATGGCCTCGCCGGCCACTATCGCGAAGGGCAGTTCCTGTTGCTCGGGGGCGTTGGGGTCATGCGCTTCGGGGATTGCGGGAACCCCCTGTGGCTCAGTGTTTTCCGGGTCTGCTTCAGTACCGATAATGGTCAATCTGCTGGTCTGCTTTGAGTACGATTAATGGGTCAAATTTTACCTTAAGTTGAGGGCAATTGCTCACTCCTAAGGCCACCTTGATGCAAATGCCCTACCATTTCCCTAGGCCCATTGCCTCGCGTACGTCGACCAGCGTTTCCTTCGCCGCCTCCCGAGCCGTCTCGCAGCCCTCGGCGATGATGGATTTCACCAGATCTGGGTCCTTCTCGTATTGAGCTGCCTCTTTCTGTATCGGTTCCAGCTCCGCGATTATCGCCTCGCTAATCGGCTTCTTGCATTCGAGGCAGCCTATTCCCGCGCTGGTGCAGCCCTCTACCACCCATTTCTTCGTGTCTTCGCTCGAATAGGTCTGATGCAGCTGCCACACTGGGCACTTCTGCGGATCGCCCGGATCGCTCAGCCGCACTCGGGCCGGATCTGTGGGCATAGTCGATATCTTCTTCTCTACCTGCTCTAAGGGCTCCCGCAGGGAGATCGTGTTGTCGTAGGACTTGGACATCTTCTGTCCATCGAGGCCCGGCATCTTGGCCGACTTTGTCAGCAGAGACTGTGGCTCGGCCAGGATCATCTTGCCGCCACCCTCGAGATAGCCGAACAGGCGCTCCGAGTCTCCCAGCGAGATATTCTGCTGCTCCTTTAGCAAGGCCTTCGCCTTTTCCAGCGCCTCGTGATCGCCCTGCTCCTGATAGGCATTGCGCAATTGGCTATATTGTTTCGCGGCCTTCTTGCCCATCTTCTTCACGGCGGCCTCGGCATTCTCTGCGAAACCCGGTTCGCGGCCGTAGATATGATTGAACCTCCTGGCCGTCTCGCGGGTCAGTTCCACATGGGCAACCTGATCGGCGCCGACGGGCACGAAGCCTGCGCGGTAAATGAGAATATCGGCGGCCTGCAAAAGGGGGTAGCCGAGAAAGCCGTAGGTGGCCAGGTCCTTCTCCTGCAGCTTTTCTTGCTGATCCTTGTAGCTGGGGACGCGCTCTAGCCACCCCAGGGGCGTTATCATCGACAACAATAGATGCAGTTCCGCATGCTCCGGCACCCGCGATTGGACGAACAGTGCTGCCGAGCCTGGGTTCACGCCCACCGCCAACCAATCGATTACCATATCGATGACATGCCGCTCCAGCGTCGTAGAATCGTCGTAGTGCGTGGTCAGCGCGTGCCAATCCGCGACGAAGAAGAAACACTCATACTCGTGCTGCAGCTTGACCCAGTTATTGAGCACGCCGTGCATATGTCCAAGATGTAGGCGGCCCGTTGGACGCATACCCGATAATACTCGTTGTTGTGAATCCACCTTGGACAACACATTCTCCTTCACTAGATTGAATTGGCGTGATTTCGTGACTAACTAATCGACTAGCGGGATTATAACCCGCAATGGGGCATTGAGCCCCTATTGAAACGGCGTGGCATCGCCCTTTCCCTCTCTGATAATCTCTGGCACCCCATCGACGAGGTCGATCATGGTGGTGGGGTCGAATCCACAGGGCCCGCCATCTACGATAAGGTCGACTAGTTTGCCGATCTTCGATCGCATCTCGAAGGGATCCAGCAGGCGCTCTTCCTCGTCCGGCAGTATCAGGCTGGTACTCATAATCGGCTCACCCAACTGCTCGAGGATGGCGCGGGCAATCGCATTATCTGGTACTCGCAATCCTATAGTCTTGCGCTTCGGGTGCTGCAGGCGTCGCGGAACCTCCGGCGTCGCCTTTAGGATGAAGGTATAGGGCCCAGGCGTATAGGCCTTCAGGATTCGATAGGCGCTATTGTGTACCTGTGCATAACTGGCCAAGGATGACAGGTCCTTACAGACCAAGGTGAAGTTATGCTTGCTTCCCAGCTGACGAATCCGGCGAATGCGATCCAGCGCCCCCTTGTCTCCAATATGACAACCTAGCGCATAGGTCGAATCTGTGGGATAGACGATCACGCCCCCATCAAGCAGCACGCTGACTACCTGTTTAATGATTCTATCTTCCGGATTGGCAGGATGAACCTGCAAAAATTCACTCATGAGCACGCTTGTATTCGAGGATATGGCCCCAATTTGGCTAGAGGCCGTAAAAAACAGCAGATTCTATTACATCGACCTGCAAAAGCAGACACCTTTCTGCAAATCGATTACCATGGATCGATCAGCATTGTGAGACTTTAACGAATGAAGCAGTTTATAGACTACATACCTCTACTCGTATTCTTCAGTATCTGGGCGATGGACGAGCGCGCCGTCAACATTGCTGGCATCGAGCACAGCGTGGGCGGTATTTTCAGCGCAGCTGAGTTCCTACTGGTCGCCTCCATTCTGGTGTACGGGACCCTCTTCATCTACCAGAAGCGGCTGGATAAGTTTCAGTGGATCACGCTAGCCGCCGTCGTACTGTTCTGCATTCCCACTATCATCTTTCGAAATATCGACTACCTGAAGTGGAAGGCACCGATTGTGAACTGGATCTTCGCATCCATATTCCTGGCATCGAAATACTTTGGCGATAAACCAGCCATAGAACATATGATGGGCCATGCGGTGAATGCGCCCAAGGAAGTCTGGTATAAGTTGAATTCGATCTGGATCGGCTACTTTATCGTTCTCGGCGCTATCAATCTGATCGTTGCTTTCACACTCAGCGAGGATCTATGGATCAAGTTTAAGGTGTTTGGAAACTTGATCCTTACCTTCGGCTTCGTGATTGGGCAGATGCCTATGCTGGCGAAATACATCGAGGTCGACGAGGACGAGCCGAATAGCGAGGAATCTGCCTAGCCCTCCCCGTCAGGGTGCCGGCCTCAGGTCGGGAAACTCGGCATCGAGCACCGCATTCCAATCATCTAGCTGGGATTGCTTTCGTGCGAACAATGCCGTCGTATCACCCTCGATGACGATGCTATTGATCAGATCCCGACGCCTTAGCTGGTGCACCACCGGCATGCCGCTGACCACCTTGCCAAATACCGAATGTATGCCATTCAAATGTGGCGTCGCCAGATGCGTCAGGAAGAACTGGCTGCCGTCTGTGCCAGGCCCGGAATTGGCCATGGAGATAATGCCGGGCTGATTATGATTCAGCACGACTTCCCCGCGAAATCGATAGCCGGGCCCACCCGTGCCCGTGCCGAGTGGGTCGCCACCCTGCACCATGAAATTTCTTTCCACGCGATGAAAGCTCAGCCCGTCGTAGAAGCCGCGCATCGCAAGATTCGTGAAATTCGCGACCGTGGTGGGTGCCGCCCGGGCATTGAGTTCCACCCTGATCTCGCCTTTCGAGGTATCGATGATGGCGGTTAGCGGCTGCGCTAACACCAGAGAGCTCAAACTTGAAAGCAGCCCGATCAGGGCAATCTGCAGTGGCAGTCTGAGGGCTGCCGCGATTCGTTTACTAACACTCATTTTTCAATCCCAGTTTCGTTCGAGTTTGGAGGCGTAGGCTGCCTATTTTATAGCATAATCGATAATGACCGGGGCATGGTCGGAGAAATTCTGTGCCGTATAGATTTCCGCCGACTTCACCTTGCCGGCGATATCGGGAGTGACTACCTGATAGTCCAGCCGCCATCCGACGTTGTTGGCGCGAGCCTGACCGCGATTAGACCACCAGGAATACTGCTCCGCCTCCTCATTGACCAGCCTGAAGGCATCGACATAGCCGACCTTGTCGTAGAGCTGGTCGAGCCATTCCCGCTCTTCCGGCAAGAAGCCGGAGTTCTTCCTGTTTGCTCGCCAGTTCTTCAGGTCGATCTCTTTGTGGCAGATATTCCAGTCCGCGCACACGATGATCTCACGCTTGTTCTTGCGCAGCTTCTTCATGTGCTTCATGTAATCGGCCATGAAGCTAAACTTCCTCGCCTGGCGCTCGTCAGAACTGGAACCAGATGGCAGATAGAGCGAAGCGATGCTGAGACCGCCATAATCGGCCTCGATATAGCGGCCCTCGGTATCCGCCAGCTCAAATCCCAGGCCTCGAGACACCTTGTCCGGCTGCTTGCGGGAATACAGCGCCGTGCCCGAATAGCCCTTCTTCACGGCGTCGTAGTAGTGGCAGTGGTACTGCCGGGGATGGAAGACTGGATCACTCAGCTGGTCGATCTGGGCCTTGGTCTCCTGCAGGCAGACTACATCGGCATCGGCCTCGGGCAGCCACTCGAAGAAGCCCTTGCGGGCCGCGGCGCGGATACCGTTGCAGTTAAATGTCATGATTCGCATGGTAATTCCCTGTGTGTAAAGCAGCCCTCGCAGAAGAGCTGCCTGTGGTTCTGTAGCCGCCGTATGTCGACTTTCCCGCCTGTTAAGCCGCGATTCTGGGCGACCTATTCGAATGTGTTACCTAATGTTACGCAAGTGATTCCCATCACATTTCAATGATTTAAGCGATCTTATTCACCTAAATCACTTCACTGAGCAGCGAATTCCTACAAAAAATTGCCCATGAAGAAACACTAACTTATTGTATTTGCACGTTTATTTATGAATATTCAACAATTTGTTACTTTTCAGCCCGAATATGAGAAAAATAGAAATAATGTTACCCATTCTCACATATTGTGTTACCATACGCCCCGTAGTCGAGAAGCACATAGCGAGAGACTGCAACCCATTCACCACGCAACGGAGATCGAAATGAGCAAGGCACTCACCCGAGTACAGCCCGTTATCGAAGCGACAGTTATCAGTATTCTACTGGTAGTAGCTGCATTAGCAGTTCCAGCCGCTATCGTATACGCGGCAGTCTAAACCAGTTTCAAAAGGAGGCTTTATGCAAAGCCCTTTAATTGATTTATGCACTGACTAAGCACCAGTTTAGCTCCCCTTCTAAACTGGTGTTTTTTTTGCCCGCTCCCGCCGTCTCCATCCGCCGCACTCGCTCTTCAGCTGATATCAGGCCAAGCAGTTCCCTAGCGTAGCTTATCGGTAAAATTACAGGGCTTATGCCGCTGATCCAATTGCTCCGCGATTATTTTGTCCCATGCCGTCGCACAGGCGCCGGGGGATCCTGGCACACAGAATATGATCGCCGCATTGGCCAACCCGGCGAAGGCACGTGACTGAATCGTCGAACTACCGATCTCCTCATAGGAAAGCTGTCGAAATAATTCCCCAAAGCCTTCGATGGGCGTGTCGAGCAGTGGGCTTATCGCCCTGACGGTATTATCTCTTGCGGTAAAACCAGTGCCGCCCGTAAGCAGGATCGCCTGAACGCCGGGATCGGCGATAAGCGCGGAGACCTCGGCGCGCAGCTGGTAGACGTCATCTTTAACGATGGACTTCGCGTACAGGCGATGGCCCGCAGCTTGCAACTTTTCGACTAATACCGCCCCCGATTTGTCGGTCTCGGGAGTGCGCGTATCGGAAACCGTAATCACGGCGATATTCAGGGTGTCGGGGGTAGTCATAGTTTTCTCTAGAAGTGATTCTGGTACAGCTGGGCAGGGCTAACCGCCGGTCATATTCATGAGACGAACCGGCTGTGCATGATCCTTGTCGTAAAAATAGTGGCGCTCTGGCTTGATTTCCATGGAATCAATCAGAGCCTGCTTCAATACGGTGTCATCCGCCGAAGAGTCTCGCAGGATCGCGCGCAGGTCTACGGAGTGCTCGTTTCCCAGACAGAGCAGGAGCCGGCCCTCCACGGTAACTCTCACGCGGTTGCAATCCTCACAGAAATTATGTGTTACTGGAGATATGAAGCCGATGCGGCTCGCCGAGTCGGCGATCTTCGTATAGCGGGAAGGCCCCGCAGTCTTCTCCGCGCTGTCTACCAGTTGATACTTCTCAGCGATCTTGGTCCTCACCCAGGCGTTACTGCAGGTGGTGTCCTCTCTAGCATGATCCGATGCCTCGCCCAGTGGCATCTCCTCGATAAAGGCAATATCGATACCCCGGGCAACGGCGTAGTCGGTAAGCGCGAGGACTTCATCTTCGTTGTATCCCTTCATGATTACCGAATTCAGCCGGATACGGTCGAAACCAGCCGCATTGGCGGCATCTATGCCCGCTAATACCTTGTGAAGTTTACCAACGCGCGAGATGCGCTTGAAGCGTTCGGCATCGAGACTGTCGATGCTGATATTAATTCTATTCACCCCCGCCTTCTTCAGAGGCACCGCATACTTATCCAATTGCGCCCCATTGGTCGTAAGCAGTAATTCTTCCAGCCCGGGCAGCGCTCCCAGCTTTTCTATCAGAGACATGACATCTGTGCGCACCATGGGCTCGCCGCCGGTAAGGCGTATCTTCTTCACTCCGAGTTCGGTAAATGCCCGCGCCACTCTATACAGCTCTTCCAGCGAAAGAATCTGTTCCCGCGGCAGGAAGGTCATGTCTTCTGTCATACAGTAGACGCAACGGAAGTCGCAGCGATCGGTAACGGACAGGCGAATATAGTCCACCCGTCTGCCGAACTTGTCGATTAACTCTGTTGCCTGCCTGTTTTCTGACATATTGATTCCTTGAGCGCAACTATAACGCAGATCCCCGCCGAATTGCACTGATCTAGTGTGGGCCAGACCCCCAGATTATTGCCTAGAGCCCCTATTCTAAGCAGTGCTCAGGGCGATCTGCAATGCTAGAAGGATCAAGACCAAGCCCATCGCCCGCTCCAACCAATCCCCCATACTTACTATGGATTCACGCACGGCGGCAATGCCCAGAAGTAAAGACAGAAGGCTAAACCAGGCGAATGTTGCGACCGAGAGATAGCAGCCGTAGAGCAGCTGTATCGTCAATGGTGTGTTCGGGTCTATTACCACCGTGAACAAGGCGAGGAAAAACAGCGTCGCCTTCGGATTCAGGCCATTCGTGAGAAATCCCACTACGAATGCGCGCCTCGCATTCAGAACCGGCTGCTGCGAGGCATCATGCTTCTGCTGGGCTTCGTCGAATGACGCCCGGATAGATTGCACTCCCAGGTAGAGCAGGTAGGCAGCGGCAACGAACTTCATCGCATCGAATAGCGCCTCAGACTGCGATAGCAGCAAGGCCACTCCCAGAAGGCAGTAAGCGACGTGCAATGAAATAGCGCTACCAACACCGAGGCTGGTCCACACGCCCGCCCGGGTGCCGCCTCTAACACTTTGCCGCAACACGACTGCAAAGTCTGGCCCGGGAGAGGCAACGGCGAACAGGTGTGCAACTGCTATCGTGAAAAACTCAGCCCAATACATGCTCACTCACTTGATGACCCGCTTAGTGAATCGGCTAGGGGATTCGATCAGCAATTTCCAGATTGATGACCGCGCGCTGGCCGTTATGGGAGAAGTTGTCGGTTTGCGATCGATAGTCGCCAGAAGTCGGCGTCGCAGAGCCGGTGAACGAAACGGCGGCGGATACATAGACGGTTTCGGCAGATGAGATATTAAACGGACCAACCGCATAGGTATTATCTAGCTGAATAGTCGTCGGCAGATCGCCTACTGTGAGATTGATCGCGGCAAGCGGTGGCATGCCTTCGCGTTCGGCATTGCGTACCGCAACGAACACCCGCAGATTCTCGTTCAACTCAATGCCGTCAGCCAGCGAAAGGTTAACCTCGATCGTTGGGCCGGTACCGACCTCTTCTCCACCACTGCCCTGCTCGAGCCTCTGCTGGGCCGCAGCGATACTGCGCCGCAGTATCTGCGCCTGCTCGCTATTCGGATTGCTCTGAATAATGAGCCGCCAATACTCGATCGCGGTCTCATAGTCCCCCCGCTCTTCCGCGTCGGCAGCTATCAGCTGCAGTATAGATATCTCATTCGGATTGATCTCACGCGCCTGCTCGATGACAGCGAGAATCTCCTCGGTAAAACTAAAGTCAGCGAGGATGTATTTCGCCATCGCAACGCGACCCAGCACCAAGGCCTTCTCTGGCGTATCCTCCAAGCGGGCTGCAGACTGCCCATAGGCTATCTCCGCCTCGCTAAACATACCCAGGCTGGCAAAATTCTCTGCCAGGAAGTACCAGGCCCAGGGCCTGTCGTCGTTCTCCTGCACCGCCTCGCCCAGACTGACAATCAAGGCCTGAGATTCCTGCGGGTCGTCCATGTTGTTCACCGTGCGCTGGAACAACTCCATGAGTTCCACATCGTCCATAAAACCCCACTCGCTGTAGAGGGCATAGGCGACCAAAGGTATTAGTAGGCATAGCACTAGCGGTATCGCCACGTTGTAGCGTTGACCTGTAGCTGCCGTTTTCTGCTTCTTGCTCTTTTTCTCCTGCTTGGTTTCATCTTCGGAGACATCGGAGAGTAGGCTCTGCTGCAGTTCCAACATCAGGATATCGAACTGCGACTGGTCGATATTTCCCGAGGCGAGATCGTTCTCGATCTCGTCGCTGCGCTCCTGAAACAGGGCGATATTCTCGTCCTTGCGGGAAGCATCTGCCACGAACGATGTCGCCCTGCCGCGCCGCCAGAGAGGAACCAACACGAAGGCGATGGCGAGTACGAATAGAATTACAGTTGAGATCCAGAACAAGAGATTATTCCAAGCTGAGGTAAATTTGGCTTACTGTTTATTGCCTAATATTTGTTGTAGGCGTTCTTGCTGAGAGTCGTCCAATACGGTATCGGTGGCGCTCAGCTTTCTAGCACGGCGCCATATACCAAACCCAATGGCACCGCCAATCAAGAGGAAGAATAGTGGACCAAACCAGAGCAGGAATGTACCAGCGGTCAGACGCGGACGGAAGAGGATAAAGTCTCCGTATCTGTCGAACATGAACTGCACTATCTCCCTGTCGCTCATGCCCTCCATAATCATGCGGTGTATCTCTCTGCGCAAGTCTTCTGCCGTACCCCCGGTCGAACCGGACAGGCTGGAGTTTTGGCACATGGGACAACGCAGTTCATCGGAGAGATTGCGGAAGCGCTCCTGTTGCTCCTCGGTATCGAACTCGAAGGTATCTACCTGCGCATACCCTGCCGTACTCAGAAAAAGGCCTAGCGAGAGCAGAATCCCTGTGACGATCCGAAGCCCGCTGCCGCGGTTGAAGAAAATCGCTGAATTCGGCATGTTAGCTGCCTGCGCCGCGCAATTCGGCGATTGCAGGAAGGAATTGTTCTTGCCAGACGGTCTCATCCAGTACACTCACGTGGCGGAAACGAATCACGCCATCGGCGTCAACGAGATAGGTCTCGGGCGCGCCGTACACGCCTAGATCGATACCGAAGCGACCGCTCTCATCTAGAATGCTGAAAGCGAAGGGGTCGCCGTTATCATCCAGCCAGTCGAGGGCGAGATCCTGTCTGTCACGGTAGTTGACCCCAACCACGGGAATCTCACCCTCCTCCGATAGCCGCATGAGAGTTGGGTGCTCGATTAGACAGGGCAGGCAGTAGGAACCCCAGACATTGAGCAGGAATATCTGCGCAGGCAGATCGGAATTGTCTATTTGCTCACCATCCACCGACGTCATCGCAAAGGACGGCATCGGCTTGTCGATCAGCACCGAGGGCAGGGTCTTCGTATCCAGAGAAAGGCCACGCCACAGAACAATCGCTATGACGACAAAGCCGAGTACTGGAAGATAGAATTTAAGGTTCTTCATAGTCGGTTCCTAGCCACTTGGCAGCAACTCGCCTCCCACAGTCTTCTCTCCCGCCGCACTTTTCACAGAGTCAGTTTGTCGGCGTCGCAGCCTTCTATAACGCTTGTCCGCGGCGGCCAGAATGCTACCCAGTGTCATGAAGATGGCGCCAAGCCAGATCCATCGAACGAATGGCTTAACATAGATGGTCATCGACCAGGATTGCCCTTCCTTCTGCTCGCCCAGGGTTATAAAGAGATCGCGCAGGAAACCGGCATCGATAGCCATCTCGGTCGACGGTGTCCCCGTAGCCAGATAGATTCTTCGCTGAGGATGCAGAGTCGTAATCTGCTCGCCGTTCTGGGTGACCGTGAAGCTCGCTTCCTCGCCTACGTAGTTCGGCCCATTGACCGAAGTCGTGCCCTCGAACTGAAAACCGTAGCTGCCTAAGTCGACACTCTGGCCGGGGGATAGTAGTACGCTGCGCTCGGTGCTGAATGTGCTGGTCAGCGAGACACCGATCAGCATAACCGCGAGACCCAGGTGAGCTAACTGCATGCCGTAATAACTGTAAGACAGGGATTTCAAGCCCTGGACTCTCGTCGCTTTGTTCGCCGTCTTGCTTCTCACATCTTTCAGCATGGCCAGTATGATCCATGCACCCAGTGCGACCGCCAGCGTCGCCGCTATGGAAATCTGCAGCGTGACGATGAGCGGCAATACGACGCCGAGCGCGATAGCTGCCAGTGCCACCTTCCCTAACTGCTGCACGAGAAAACTCGGCGAGGTGCGCTTCCAGCGACAGTACGGCCCGATGGCGAGAAGAACCGAGAGCAGGCCCATCAACGGCACGAAGATGGCATTAAAATAGGGAGGACCAATCGAGATCAGGTTTGAGGTCAACGCCTGATACACCATCGGGAATAGCGTGCCCAGGAAAACCGAGGCGGCCGCTACAACCAGAATGACATTATTGGCGAGCAGCAGAATCTCACGCGAAACCAGGTCGAAGCCGAACTCGCTCTTCATCAGTGGCGCGCGCAGGGCAAATAGAAGTAGCGAACCGCCGACGGTAACCCCCAGGATCGCGAGGATGAAGAAACCGCGGTCGGGGTCGGCCGCGAAGGCGTGCACCGAGGTAAGCAAACCGGATCGCGTGATGAAGGTTCCCAGAAGGCTGCCGGCAAATGCGAGTATGGACAGTAGCACGGTCCACGACTTGAACACGCCGCGCTTCTCCGTTGCCGCGAGCGAATGAATGAGCGCGGTGCCGAAGAGCCAGGTAATGAGCGGCGGGTTCTCAACCGGATCCCAGGCCCACCAGCCGCCCCAGCCCAACTCGTAGTAGGCCCACCAGCTTCCGAGCGCGATGCCCAGCGTTAATATGCCCCAGGCGGTATTCGCCCAGGGACGACACCAGCGCGCCCAGGCCGCATCCATCTTGCCGCTCAGTAGCGCGGCCATAGCGAACGCGAATACGACCGAGAATCCCACATAGCCCATATACAGAGTGGGAGGATGGATGATGAATCCAAAATCTTGCAGAGCCGAGTTCAGGTCTGCGCCATCCGCTGGTGGCAGTGGCACGATGCGATCGAAGGGGTTGGAGGTGGCCAGCATGAACAGGATATAGCCGGTGATTAGAAAGCCCAGAACACCCAGCACTCTCGCTACAAACTCAAGCGGCATGCTCTTGCTGAAAATCGCGACGGCCAGCATCCAGCCCGAAAGCATAAAAGTCCAGAGCAGGAACGAGCCCTCGTGGCCACCCCAGACCGCAGTCAATTTGTAGCGATCGGGTAGCAGCGAATTGGAGTGCAGGGCAACGAACTGCACCGAGAAATCATCGGTCACGAAGGCATAGGCGAGTATGGCGATGCTGACGCCGAGAAACACGAACACACCGGCCGCGAGTGGGCGCGCCAGACTCATCCAGAGATAGTTATTCTTCTGAGCCCCGATAATCGGCAGCGAAGCCAGGATCACACTCAGGCAAAGTGCCAGTATCAGTGAAAATTGTCCGACCTCAGGAATCATTGGTTCGTCGCCATCGAATTATGGTTCTCCGCGGAGGCGCCGGAGGCATCGAGGGCCGCCTTCACCTCCGGAGACATGAAGTTTTCGTCGTGCTTGGCCAGCACGCGGGAGGCCTGAAAGACGCCGGCGGCATCCATCTCGCCCTCGGCCACGATTCCCTGCCCCTCGCGAAACAGGTCGGGCAGAATGCCCTCATACTGAATAGGCACATCGCTAACGAAATCGGTAGTTACGAAAGCCACCTTGAGGCTGTCTTGCGCCCCTTCTACCGTGCCAGTCTTTACCATGCCACCGATCCTAAAATGTTGCCCTTGCCCGACCTCGCCCTCGGCCACCTGAGTGGGCGTGTAGAACATATTGATGTTTTGCTTCAGTGCGAACGCGGTAAAGCCCACGGCAACGCTCATGCCCGCCGCGATGAATAGAATAATTCCGAGTTTCTTCCGTCTATGAGGTTTCATTTACTACTCCGAGTGAATCACTACTGTTCGGTAGAATCTTCATTTTGAATTTCGGCATCGATCAATGCTCGACGCTTTAACTGTCGAATAATCTTTTCTTTCTTGCGCAGCGGCATAATCAGATTTATCGCGATAAACACAGCGAACAATGCATAGACCGACCACACATTAAATCCGTAACCGCCCATGTCTATGAATTCGGCAAAGCTTGAAAACTGTATCGCGTCTAACATCTAACTTCCTGCTAAAAAATATCTGGTTAACTCTTAAGCGCCAGGTCCTGAACCCATTGCGACCGCCTCTCACGCTCGAGTATTTCATTGCGTGTCGACAATATCAGGCTCACGGAAAGGAATAGATAGACGGCAATAATCATAATAAGCGTGGCGATCCAGAATTCCGGTCCATTCGGGCTGTCGTTGTCTAGCGAAACTGGGCTCGAAACCTGATGCAAGGTATTCCACCATTCGACGGAATACTTGATTATCACAACATTGATGCAACCCACGATGGAGAGCAAGGCGCAGGCTTTCGCCGCCGCCTCCGAATCTTCCAACGCGGAACGCAGCGAGATCACTCCGAGCAGAAGGAACAACTGAAACAACATGGACACCAGACGGCTGTCTGTCCATTCCCACCAGGTGCCCCACATGACACTGCCCCAGAGGGAGCCTGTGGCCAGAGTAACGAATGAGAACCACGCGCCAAGAATAGCGGCATTCTTGGCAACCATATCGGCGAGTTTCATGCGCCATACCAGCGTGATGGTTCCGGCGACAAACATGAGCGGGAAGAAGGCCAGCGAGGTGCCCGCCACAGCCACATGAACGATTAAGATTCGCGAGGTGAAGCCCTGCTGGTAGTCGGGTGGCAGAAATAGCAGCCCCCAAACGAGACCCACGGTCATGAAAATCACCATGGCACCGATCAGCCAGGGCAACCACCTGCCGCTGAGCTCATAGAACCATTTTGGCGATCCCAGTTTTGAAAACCATAGCCACATGACGCCTTGCTTCCCTCTTCCTATTTAAGCCTTCAAATATATCACGGCGGCCTAACTGTGCCGTGTAACGTATTGTAACGCATTGTAATTACGCGGTTATACCGATATCGCCCTAATTCACGCTAATTCGAAGCGCGGCGGCCGATGCCAACGGTGCCAGACTGACCGATGCCGAGAGCATGACCAGCATGAGGCTGAGATAGCCCACCGGAGAGAGGCTATTAAGCGTGGACTGTACGGCCAGTGTCCCGAAAATCAAGACCGGCACGCTCATCGGTAGCGTGATCACCGCCAATATGAGCCCGCGGCTGCCCAGGCCGACCGTGAGAGCTACCGCTATCGAGCCAATCAGGCTCATGATGGGAGTGCCCAGTAACAGCGTGAGAATCAGGGTGCCATAGGCCTCCTGCGGCAGGGCCAGCATATAGGCCAGCAGCGGCGACACCAGTACCACGGGCAGGCCACTGACCAGCCAATGGCTGATGTTCTTGGCCAGCACGAGAAAGAACAGCGGATGTGGACTGAGCAGCAGCTGCTCCAGCGAGCCATCCTCGTAATCGGAGCGATAGAGGTTATCCATCGATAGCATCGAGGCCAGCAACACGGATATCCAGATTACCCCCGCTGCGATCTCCCTCAGCCTATCGCTCTCGGGACTAATGCCTATGGGAAACAGAGAGACTACGATAATGAAGAACATGAAGGGATTGACCACATCGTTCTTCTTCTTGAAGGCGATCAGCAGGTCGCGCTTGAGCGTCGCCCAGAATGCAGCAGCCGTTGTGGTTTGATTGTTCGACATAGCCGCTCCCCTAACCCAGGCTCAATATGTCGAGATCGGCTAGCTTCAGGCTATGGTGGGTGGTCACCATGACGGCGCCCCCCGCCTCCGCCTGCCGCTGAAGAAGCCCTTCGAGTTGAGTGACTCCTTTACTATCGAGAGTGGTAAAGGGCTCATCCAGTACCCAGAGTCGTGCGGGGCTAATGATGAGTCTAGCGAGCGATACTCTCTGCTGCTGTCCCGCGGACAGGGTATAGCAGGGAGACTCTTCGAAGCCACGCAGCCCCACCTCTTTCAGGGCCGCCATAATCTGTTCATCGCTCACGGCCTGCAGCAGCGAACAGCTCCAACGTAAATTTTCAATAGGATTGAGCACCTTGCTCACACCCACTCGGTGCCCTATGTAAAGTAGGGAGGAGAAGAACCCCGCCGCCTGCTCCTCGATATCCTGACCGTACCACTTGATGGAACCCTCGTAGCTGTCGTTCAGGCCGCAGAGAATTCGCATCAGGGTAGTCTTGCCGCTGCCGTTGCTGCCATGGACCTGCAGCACCTGCCCCTCGACCAGATCGAAATCGAGATTCTCAAAGAGTACACGGTCGTCGCGCGCGCAAAACAACTCCCGTGCGGACAGCATGGTCTTGGCACCGCTAGGGGTAGTCGAATTATTTGGCGCTGCAGCTGACATGAGCTCTAGGTCCCGCTATTTGGGCTGGGGATTATATCGGAGAAGACGCGCCATTGCCGCCCTAAAGCGGTAATGAACCCACAGAACACAGAGTGTCGAGCGAGTTAGTGCCAGTCGGAGAGACGGGCTCGCAGGCGCATAGCGGCCTGGCTATGGATTTGGCTGACCCGAGATTCACTTACACCGATCACCTCGCCAATCTCCTTCAGGTTCAGCTCTTCGTCGTAGTACAGCGCCAGTACCAGTTTCTCCCGGTCCGGTAGACCGTCGATGGCAGTCGCCAGATGCGCCTTGAAAGAGTCTCTCTGCAAACCATCGCAGGGACCCGGCAGTTCGCCGGCCGCGAGTTCAATCGCGGAGTCATCGCCCTCCATGATGTCATCGAAACTAAACAGGCGACTGCCGCTGGCATCCTGAAGGATGGCGTAATAGGCATTCAGGTCTATCTCGAGCTCCTTGGCGATATCCTGATCTTTGGCGTCCTTGCCGGTACGCGCCTCGATGGCCTTGATGGCCTCGGCAACCTTACGCGACTTGCGATGTACAGAGCGTGGCGCCCAATCACCCTTCCTGACCTCATCGAGCATGGAGCCGCGGATGCGAATCCCGGCATAGGTCTCGAAGCTGGCCCCCTTGGAGACGTCGTACTTTTTCGCCGCCTCGAGCAGGCCGATCATGCCCGATTGAATGAGATCATCAATCTGCACACTGGCGGGCATCCGTAGCAACAAGTGGTGCGCGATGCGTTTTACCAGCGGCGCATAACGCTCCACTACGGCTGTCAGGTTCTCATCGGTGGCTTCGCCGTTAGGTAGTACCTGCTCGTAAACTTTAGCTTCTGTTGCCGAAGTCATTTATCTCATCCTATTTATTATAATTTCGGTTCATAGCGACGCCGCCCGGGCAGCGAAATATGAGCTCGCAGAAAATTCAGCACAGCGTCGAATCTCAGCAACAAGCGACTGCTTGGCCATGTCAAACTCTGATTGGTCTTGCAGGAAATTAGATGAAACGAGGGAAACAGGACTGCCAAAAGTAGTCCCTGCGTGCCCCGATAGCTGACTGCGGTTGTCAGACAAATTTCGAACTTCTACTGCGGTATAGCTGTTAGCTGTCATGCCTTCGCATGCTCCGTATTGTTGTTTTTACTTCTGCAATTCCATTTAACTTTGTGAACTAAGCCGGCTTACTAAACTTAATCTCACAGCTGACGATCTACTCGTTAGGCAAACTAGTGGGACCGCTTACCTCGCATCTCGGTCAGACTCCTCCTCACTCTCAGCCTATGCAATCCCCTAGATATCAATCGTTCGCATAAACCCTGCTGTCCATACTGATGAAAGACGGACCGCTGCATTTATACAGAGCAATAATCGTTCCAAACCTTTGTATTTCTGGAATTTTTTTACAATCTCAGGCGATACGGGAGCTGTAGGGGAGCTGCATCAGGCGGTGCGGAAACCACCTGCGGCTAGAAGCGTCAGGATATTGACTAATGCGCGCCTCGAGCGGCAGGAATCGTCAGAAATACAACGCGATAGCGCTGTTTTGGGAATGCCTGAAGCGGCACGGAATGGGAAGCTCGGCTAGCGTCTGCCCGTTTCCCGAGCAGACGCCGAAGCGTGAGAGATCGAGCCTGATCAGGCCTGGGGAGGCGTTACGCCGGTCTGCCCCATGTATTTTCCGCCTCGCTGCTTGTAGGTGACCTCACACTGCTCATCTGACTGATAGAACAGCATCTGCGCTACGCCTTCGTTGGCATAGATTTTCGCAGGAAGCGGGGTTGTGTTCGAAAATTCCAGGGTCACATGCCCTTCCCACTCGGGCTCTAACGGCGTTACATTGACGATGATGCCACAGCGTGCATAGGTCGACTTGCCCAGGCAGACAGTCAATACATCCTTGGGTATGCGAAAGTACTCTATGGTTCTGGCCAGAGCGAAGGAATTGGGCGGGATAACGCAGACCGGCTCGTCGATGGACACGAAGCTCGTCTCGTCAAAATTTTTCGGGTCGACCACGCTAGTGGTATGCACGTTGGTGAAGATTTTAAACTCGCTGGCACAGCGAACATCGTAGCCGTAACTGGAGGTGCCGTAGGAGATCACCTTCTCACCGTCGACATAGCGCACCTGCTCGGCGACGAAGGGTTCAATCATGCCCTGCGTGGTCGACATCTCTCTAATCCATCGATCGGACTTAATCGTCATAGCTCTTTAATCCAGTATCCTGCAATTATCACTCGCCACACCCCGTGTTGGCTTCGAGGCTCCCGCGAGTTCGTGGCCCCGGGAGAACGCGAATGATAGAGCCATTCGCCCGCAGATTCATCCCCTAATTGTGTTCCAGCGCCAGCCGCAGCACAACGAGCTAACGCTGTGCAGCCGAAAAACAGGCTGAAAAAAATCGACGGTTACAGTATGATGCGGCGCCTGTTGCGATGACTTTTTTCATTCAAGAAGAGGGCCAGGATCTACGATTCTCAGCGATTCTGCTGCCACATAACTGGCGACACGTCGAAACGACGCGATCGCTGCGATAGACTCGAATCTGGAGGACAAAGTGAGAAAATGGCAGTGTTTGGTATGTAGTTTTATCTACGAAGAGGCTTTGGGCCTGCCCGATGATGGCATCCCCCCCGGTACAAGCTGGGACGACATCCCCGATGACTGGATGTGCCCCGAGTGCGGCGTGGGCAAAGAAGACTTCGAGATGGTCGAGATCTAGCAACAAACGAAGAATTATCGTAAACGAAAGAATTAGCAGGAAGCACAGTTGAGTCAGCGAAAAATATTGGTTACAAGTGCCTTACCCTATGCGAATGGGGGCATTCACCTCGGGCATCTCATGGAGGCCATTCAGACTGACATCTGGGTGCGCCTGCAGAATCTTCGAGGCAACGACTGTGTCTACGTTTGCGCCGACGACGCACACGGCACAGCGATTATGCTGAGCGCCGAGAAGCAGGGCATTACCCCCGAGCAGCTAATCGAAAACGTTAGCGTAGAGCACCAACGCGACTTCGCCGACTTCCTCATTCACTTCGACAACTTTCACTCGACTCATTCTGCTGAGAACAGAGAGCTGTCCGAACATATTTACACCATTCTCGATAACAACGGACATATAAATAGAAGAAGCATTAAGCAGCTATTCGACCCGGAGAAGAATCTATTCCTGGCAGATCGATACATTACGGGCACCTGCCCCAAGTGTAAGACCGAGGATCAGTACGGAGACAACTGCGAAGCCTGTGGTTCCACCTATAGCCCCTCGGAACTCATCAACCCACGCTCCTCCATCTCCGGAGCTACCCCGGTAGAGAAGGAATCGGAACATTTCTTCTTCGCCCTGCCAGAGTTTCGCGACATGCTGAAGACATGGACGCGTAGTGGCACACTGCAAGATGCCGTGGCGAACAAGCTCAGCGAATGGCTGGACACCGAGCTGCAAGAATGGGATATCAGCCGCGATGCACCCTACTTCGGCTTCGAGATTCCGGGAGCGCCAGGCAAGTATTTCTACGTCTGGCTGGATGCACCCATAGGCTATATGGCCAGCTTCAAGAATCTCTGCGATCGCAGCGACTATGTATTCGATGACTATTGGCAGGAAGGAAAAGACACTGAGCTCTACCATTTCATCGGCAAAGACATCATCAATTTCCACACGCTGTTCTGGCCCGCCATGCTTAGCAGTGCCGGTTATAGAACTCCCAACGCGGTCTACGTACACGGCTTCCTCACGGTAGATGGCACCAAGATGTCGAAGTCACGGGGCACGTTTATCAATGCTCGCACCTACCTCGACCATCTCAACCCCGAGTACCTGCGCTACTTCCTGGCCGCAAAACTCTCCAATGGCATCGATGATCTCGACCTCAACCTCGAAGACTTCGCGCAGCGAGTCAACTCAGACCTCGTGGGCAAGGTGGTCAACATCGCGAGCCGCTGCGCCGGTTTCATCGGCAAAGGGTTCGATGGCTATCTAGCCGAACAGCCTGACAACCCCGAACTGCTCGCGGAGATTCAATCTGCACAGAAAGAAATCGGCGACTATTATGAGTCGCGGGAATACAGTAAGGCGATCCGGCTAATCATGGCGCTCGCGGACAAGGCCAATCAATACATAAACGACAAGGAACCCTGGGTGATCGCGAAGACTGACAAACAATCGGCGGAACTGCAGGCTATCTGTAGTAACGGCATCAATGCGTTCCGACTATTGATGTGCTACCTCAAGCCAGTGCTACCGGCGATGGCGGAGAAGGCGGAACAGTTTCTCGCGATTGAGCCGCTACTTTGGGCCGATGCCGATCACATTCTCGTCGGCCACAAGATTAACAAGTTCAAGCCACTCATGACGCGGGTGGAATCTGACAAGGTGCAGGCGATGGTCGATGCCACACAGCTAGAGTTTGAGCAACAGGCCAATAATCAGGAGACAGCTATGCCGGCATCCGATGCTGCAGCGAACGAAACGGGCTTCGAGGCCGAGATCGAATTTAATGATTTCGCCAAGGTGGATCTTCGGGTCGCCGAGATTGTCAGCGCCGAACATGTTGAGGGCGCCGACAAGCTCCTGAAGCTCGTTCTCAACCTGGGCAAGGACAAGCGCGAGCAAGACATCACGCGCACCGTATTCTCCGGCATTAAATCCGCTTACGAGCCGGACAAGCTCGTGGGTCAGCTGACGGTGGTAGTCGCGAATCTCAAGCCGCGCAAGATGAAGTTTGGACTGTCCGAAGGCATGATACTCGCAGCGGGCCCCGGTGGCAGCGATATCTGGCTGCTCGAACCCCATAGCGGCGCACAGCCTGGCATGCGTATTACCTAGTGAATACCCCTTTCAGGCAGCGAAGCCGGACTCCCGTCATCTAAGCCATGTCCTCTGGCACTAGCTGCCCGAACATATTAAGCTCTCCTACTGTATCGTTCGCCGCGGTCTGACACCCTGAATTCTAAATATGAGGTTCTTCGCTATGGGTTTCCCCACTCGTCATTTCGGCAATCCGAAGCTGTTGTGCTCGGCGCTGTTCACACTGTTTACAATTCTGAGTGGAAGCTCGATAGCGCAGATCAGCGAGATTCGAGCGATCGAAGAATCGGTAATCAAGATCTACACCACCCAATCGGCGCCTGACTATTTCACTCCCTGGCGCCTGCTCACGCCACGTCAGAGTAGCGGCTCGGGATCGGTGATCGCCGGCAATCAAATTCTCACCAATGCGCATGTCGTCGCCAATGCGAGCTATGTGCAGGCACAGAAGCACAACGACCCGCAGCGCTATCTCGCGCGCGTGACCTTCATCTCTCACGAGGCGGATCTGGCACTGATCACCGTCGATGAGCCTGGTTTCTTTAACGACCTCACTGCACTGTCCATAGGCGACCTGCCCGCGCCCCTGCAGGAGGTCTCCGTCTACGGCTTCCCGATCGGCGGCAAGTCTCTCAGTATCACCAAGGGCATACTGTCTCGAGTGGAGCAGCAGATCTATGCTCACGCCGGTGCCTACCTGCTGGCTGGGCAGATCGATGCCGCGATCAATCCGGGGAACAGCGGGGGGCCGGTCATCAACAATGGCAAGATCGTCGGCGTCGTCATGCAAGCCAATAGCGGCGGACGAGCCGAGAATCTAGGCTACTTTGTCCCGCCGAGCATGATCCGGCACGTATTAACTGACAGCGAAGACGGCGTCTACGACGGCTTCCCCGACCTTGGCTTCCGCACACAGACACTCGACAGCCCTTCGGCCAAGAGAGCCTACGGTCTTCGCGACGACCAGAATGGTGTGCTAGTCATCAAGGTATTCGACGATGCGCCGGCGCAGGGCCTGCTTGCTGAGAACGACGTGATCCTGCAGATCGATGACTTTGATATCGCGGAGGATGGCAGCATCCGATTATCCGACGACATACTTACCGACTATAAGCACGCCATCGACCTGCATCATGTGGGTGACTCCGTCAGCATCACCTATGCGCGTAGTGGCGAAGTGCATAGCACGGAATTGAAAGCGCGCGAGGCGCTGGACAGCTATAGCCTCGTTACCGGCGAGCAGTTCGACAAGATTCCCGAGTATTACATCTACGGCGGCATCGTTTTCGTCCCGCTCAACATGAATCTCATCAAACGCTGGGGCAACGACTGGAGCCGCACCGCGCCTGTGAGCCTGCTGCAAGCGCGCAACGAATGGAGCTCGCCCGAGAGGCGGCAACTGGTTGTAGCGCTGCAAGTCATGGCGGCCGATGTAAACCTCGGCTATCACGACTGGCGAAACTGGATCGTCGACTTCGTCAACAGCGAGCCGGTCAGAGACTTCAGGCATTTCGCCGAAATGGTGGAGTACAATAGCGAAGAGGACATCGTGATGGAAAACCAGAACGGCTATCAGCTTATCATCAATCACGAGCAGGCAATTGCCAGCGAAGATGAAATTCTCGCGCGCTATCGCATACCATCCTCCCACTCGGCCGACTTGTTCGACGAATAGAAAGCTCGGGCGTTTGGCTGCTCCGCTCCCGCGAGCGTGCTAGAATTCGAGCAATCGACCCATGGTTCTCGCCATCGAATACTCACTCTCGTGAATCTCGGAGACGCGTTACTTCGTGACTAATACTCTCAGCATTATCATTGCCGCCGCTCTGGTAAATAATGTCTTACTGATCCAATTCCTGGGGGTCTCTTCCCTCTTCTACGGCACGCGCAGGCTTGGATCGGCTGTCGAGTTCGCGCTGTTCAATTTCCTCGTCCTGTTCTTCTGTTCGCTGGCAAATTCGATCCTCTACCGCTATCTACTCGTGCCGCTGCATCTCGAATTCTTACGCCTGCTGACATTCGTCGCAGTTAGCGCCTTGTTTGCGACGTGGCTGCTGCGCCAGCTGGAGCGACGGCTGCCACTCTCGGCGCGGCAACAAGGGCTGCTGATATTTCTCTCCGGCGGAAATAGTGCGGTACTCGGCACCACACTGCTGAGCATTAGCGCCTCGCAATCGATAGTCGATTCCACCGCATACAGCTTCGGCGCAGCGCTGGGCTATTCTCTACTCATAGTTGGGTTTGCCGCCCTGCGTAGCCGAATCCAGAGCGCAGATATACCGAAGCCCTTCCAGGGCAGCGCCATAGCGCTTGTCACCGCTGGTCTTGTGGCAATCAGCCTGCTGGGCTTTGCCGGACTCACCTAAGTCGATGCTGCCACTAATCTCATTCTGGCCGGTACAGCTCGCCCTCGTAGCAGTTTTCTGCTATGCCATCACACTTTTTATACGGAAAATAGTGCTGGTGGCTCTCCAACAACTACGAACCCAGAGATCGCTAGTGACACGCATTAATAATGTGCTGCCACAGACCCAATGTGGCCAGTGCGGCCACCCCGGCTGCCTACCCTACGCCCGTGCGATCAGCAGCGGAGAGGCAAGCAATAAATGTCCTCCTGGGGGCAAGGAAACGCTCTTCGAGCTTGCCCGCCTACTGAACGAACCCATCAGAGAGCTGGACCCTGCACACGGCACATTCAAAGCATTCAGTGTGGCGGTAATACGCGAGGAAGAGTGCATCGGCTGCACGAAGTGCATACAGGCATGTCCTGTTGATGCCATTCTGGGAGGACCGAAGCGCATGCACACGGTCATCGAATCGGAGTGCACCGGCTGCGATCTCTGTGTCGAACCCTGTCCGGTGGATTGCATCGACATGGTCGCGCCTACGGCTGTGCCTGAGCACGCTATCCTCGACTCGCGCAGCGTGTCAGTGCAGAAATCTGGGGCGAGAACGTGAGTGTCTACCGGCAGTTAGCGACGCGGCTGCTCGGCCACGATTCCCTGTTTGTCAGACGAACATTCGGAGGCATCCATCCCCCCGCCTTCAAGCAGCACTCGCTACGCTCGCGCATAATGGACACACCGATACCCGCACAGCTTCATATACCTCTGAATACCACGCAGCGCGAATCGCTTTCTATGCTGGTCGCTATTGGCGAGCGTGTGCGTAAATACCAGAAACTGGCCGAAGTTAGCCTGGGCGATGATCACGGAACCTCCCTCCCGGTCCATGCCCCTACATCGGGCGTGATGCGGGCACTCGCTCTGGCGCCGGTCGCCGATCACGAAAGTTCAGAGCAGCTCTGCCTAACGCTCGAAGCCGACGGTCGAGATGAGGCGATCGCCTTGCGGCCGGAGGCGAATGCAGCTATCGAGCGGCTCAGCGGCGCGGAGATTCAAGTTCGCATTCGCGACGCCGGCATCCTCGGCATGGGCGGCGCTGGCTTCCCAACGGCGGTAAAGATCGAATCAGGTAACGGGTTCGGCGTCGAATTGCTTATTATCAACTGCGCCGAGTGCGAGCCCTACATCAGCGCCGACGAGGCGTTGATTCGCGAGCGCGCCGAGCATGTAGTTGCAGGCGCCGAGCTGCTGCGGCGGGCCTGTTCGGCGCGGCGCCTCGTAATCGCCATCGAAGACTCCAAGAATGATGCGATCGCGGCTCTGCGTCAGGCACTGGAGTCAGAGACTGTGTTAGAGACTCGATGCGAGCTGATTGTGATACCGGCAAAATACCCAGCGGGATCCGAGCGGCAGCTCATCGAATGCCTGACTGGCGTCGAAGTCCCTAGCGCCGAATACCCAACCGGCAGCGGCATACTCGTACAGAACTGTGGTACCGCCCATGCCAGCTACGAGGCGGTCGTATTAGGCAGGCCCTGCATTAGTCGCATCACGACGCTGTGTGGAGAGGCGCTGCTGACTCCCAAGAATTTCGAAGTATTGCTAGGCAGCTCCATCGACTTTCTATTCGGTCTCTGCGGCTTAAAGCAGGCCGACTTATCTCGCAGCGTGCTTGGTGGCTCCCTCATGGGTCGCGAGCTGGCCAGCACCGAGTCGGTTGTCTGCAAGACGACAAACTGCCTGATTGCCGCCGGCCGTGGAGAACTGCCCGCAGCGCCTGCTGAGCAGGCCTGTATTCGCTGCGGATTCTGCGCCGACGTCTGCCCCGCCAGGCTGCTGCCGCAGCAACTACTAGCGCATTGCAAGACTGGCGATTCTATCGAACTGATTGAGCACGGCCTCCTCGACTGTATAGAGTGTGGTGCCTGCGACTATATCTGCCCCAGCCATATACCGCTTGTAAGTGCCTTCAAAGACAGCAAACTCTCAATAGATGAGCGCCAGCGAGACAGGCAACGCAGCAAATACTGGCAGAATCGCTTCCAGTTCCGCCAATACAGAATCAAGAAGGACAAGGAGCAGTCCCTAGCGAGCAGAGCCGAGGCCAGGAAGTCGAGTTTGGAACCGATCGAGCAGGCCGCTAGCGAAGCGGCAGCCGATGGAGCCGGCGGTTTCAGCAAGGAGCAGGCAAGCCGAGAGATAGCGGCGGCTGTGGCTCGCGTTAAGGCGCGAAGAGGCGCAAGCTCTTCCGACAAAGACGAGTCTAAGTAGATGATCAGGTCGGCGACAGGCGCACCCTTTCAACACAGCGGGAATAATATTTCTAGCCTGATGCTTAGCGTAGCGTTTGCGCTTCTGCCTGGAATCTTCGTCTCCACCTGGTTCTTTGGTTTCGGCATTCTCATCAATATCGCCGTGGCGCTAGTCTTCGCTTTGGTGGCGGAGGCCCTGGTTCTCTTATTGCGGCGCAAAGACATAGCGCCGCAGCTTTCGGACGGCAGCGCTCTGCTTAGCGCGCTGCTATTCGCTATCGCGGTTCCACCCGGCTCGCCTTGGTGGCTGCTCGCTATCGGCATCGTATTCGCCATCGTAGTCGCCAAGCATCTGTACGGTGGATTGGGACAGAACCCCTTCAATCCGGCTATGTGTGGCTATGCGATGTTACTGCTGGCCTACCCGCTTGAGATGACCGGCTGGCATGTTCCCAGCGAGGCGATCCTCGGCCCGCTTGCAGTCGATGGTCTGGGCGTGCCGAGCGCCGAGCCCGCGCGTGAAATATTGAATCCGCTCAGCTTGGGTGCCTTCAAGCAGTCGCTGCTGCTCGCCTTTCCCTTCGCGGCATCGAACCCCAGTGAGCTCGGCGAATTCATCGACGGTCTGGCGCTGGCAACGCCGCTAATCGAATTTAAAATGGCGGGACAGAGCGCCCTACTCGCCGCACGAGAGTCCGGTAACTCGCTGTTCGCGCGTGACTCGGAGACAGCGTGGGAGCTAGTCAACATCGCCTACCTGCTGGGCGGGCTGTATTTGCTTTTCAAGCGCATCATCAGCTGGCATATCCCGGTGGCGATCATCGCTACGGTACTCGGCCTCTCCGCTCTGTTTTACTCGCCCGGTGGCGCGGCGGTATATGGCACTCCCTATCTGCATCTGTTCGGCAGCGCTACCATGATAGGCGCATTCTTCATCGCCACAGACCCGGTCAGCGCCGCCACAACCCGCAGCGGTAAAATTTACTACGGCATCATCATCGGAGTGGCGATCTATTCAATTCGAGTGTGGGGCAGCTATCTCGACTCGATCGCTTTCGCGGTGTTATTTGGAAACTTCTGCGCACCTCTGCTGGATCACTATTGCCGACCGAGGATTTTCGGACACCCAACCCGCACCACTACGAACAGGGAGCCTGCAGAACCGTGAGAGACTCCGACATCCAAGCGCAATCCGGCCTGCTCTGGAAGAACAACCCCGTGTTAGTACAGCTATTGGGGCTCAGCCCCGTGCTTGCCGTTTCCGAGACGCTAGCCTCCGGTGTTGCGCTGGGTGTAGCTACGCTCTGCGTATGCCTGCTATCCTGCCTGACGGCCTCCCTCGTCCGGAACACTCTCGCGCAGGGTTCGCGCCTGCTGTGGTTTATGCTAATACTGGCCACCTACACCACGCTTACCGACATTCTGGCTCAGCTCTACTTCTATCCCCTATATCTGAAGTTAGGAATCTATATGCCACTAATCTGCTGCAACGCGGCCATTCTCCAACGCATGGAGACCGTTTCCGTAAACAGCTCTTGGCTGAGGGCAGCGGGCGATGGCGCAACTACGGGTCTCGGCTTTCTCCTCGCTCTCGTTCTGGTGGCTACCTGCAGAGAGCTACTAATCAGCGGCACGCTGTTCACCGACTGGCATCTGTTATGGCCAGCAGGCACTGGCGCGGCAACTCTCATCGATACCGACTCGACACAGCTGTTTCGCTTCGCCGACACACAGGCTGGCGTTCTGATTCTGCTCGGCTTGCTCATTGCATTGATTAACTTCCTCAAGCCATTCGCACCACATGGAATGACTGCCGAGAGCGCCATGCCCACACCGGCCAAACGCGCTCGCGTGACTGGCAGACTGATTAGAGACGAATCGAAGGAGACTCAATAGGCAATGAATAGAGAGAAGCGAACTGAGATCTTCACCCGCCTGCGGCGCGAGAATCCCACACCCGAGACTGAGCTCAAATACGGGAACAGCTTCGAACTGCTGATTTCCGTGATCCTGTCGGCGCAGGCGACAGACGTGAGTGTGAACAAGGCTACAGAGAAGCTCTACGCCGTCGCCAATACGCCACAGAAGATCTTCGAGCTCGGCGTGCCCGGACTGAAGAAATACATAAAGACCATAGGGCTCTATAACACCAAGGCGGTGAACATCATCAAGACCTGCGAGATTCTAATGCGAGAGCATAACTCCGAGGTTCCAGACCGACGCGAACTCCTAGAGGCTCTGCCGGGAGTTGGCAGGAAGACGGCCAATGTCGTGCTCAACACGGCATTTCGGCAGATAGCGATGGCGGTGGACACGCACATCTTCAGGGTTTCGAACCGCACCGCTATCGCACCGGGCAAGAACGTGCTGGAGGTCGAGCGACGGCTGATCCGACTGGTGCCGGAGGAATTTCTGCTGGATGCGCACCACTGGTTAATCCTGCACGGTCGCTATGTCTGTCTGGCGCGCAAGCCGCGCTGTTCAGCCTGCGTCATCGAAGACCTCTGCGAATTTCGCAAGAAGGTCTACGACTAGCACTCCAGCCTCTTATCCGCTTACTTACAGGCGACCCTTCTGTGCGGCGATGCGCAGACGCAGGGCATTGAGCTTGATGAAGCCCTCGGCATCTTTCTGATTGTAGGCACCATCGTCATCCTCAAAGGTGGCGATGTCTTCATCGAACAGCGAGTTGCTGGACTCTCTGCCCACGACAATGACATTGCCTTTGTACAGCTTCAGCCTTACCTTGCCCTTAACGAATGTTTGCGACTCGTCGATCAGGGTTTGCAGCGCGATCCTCTCGGGTGAGAACCAGTAGCCGTTGTAGACCAGGCTGGCGTAGCGCGGCATCAGATCGTCCTTCAGGTGTGCCAGTTCGCGATCCAGTGTCAAGGACTCGATGGCGCGATGTGCCTTCAACATGACAGTGCCGCCGGGCGTCTCGTAACAACCGCGCGACTTCATGCCGACATAGCGATTCTCTACGATATCGGCCCTGCCGATTCCGTTCTCGCCCGCAACGCGATTCAGCTGCTCCAGCACCTGTGCCGGCGACAACTTCTTGCCGTCGATCGCTACTATATCGCCCGCTTCATAATCCAACTCTATATAGGTAGGGACGTCGGGCGCCGCCTCCGGTGATACGGACCACAGCCACATCGCCTCTTCCGGCTCGGCGCCTGGGTCCTCCAACACATCGCCCTCGTAGGAGATATGCAGGAGATTGGCGTCCATCGAGTACGGCGATTTCTTGCCTAACTTCTTCTCTACCGGAATATTATTCTGCTCGCAGTAGTTCAGGAGCTTGTCGCGCGAGTTGAGATCCCAATCGCGCCAAGGTGCTATTACCTTGATACCCGGGCTCAGCGCGTACGCGCCCAGCTCAAACCTGACCTGATCGTTGCCCTTGCCCGTAGCACCATGAGCAATCGCATCGGCACCGGTCTCTGCAGCGATCTCCACCAGCCGTTTCGCTATCAGTGGGCGGGCAATGGAGGTGCCGAGCAGATACTCGCCTTCGTACAGCGCGTTCGCTCTGAACATTGGATTCACGTAGTCACGGACGAATTCTTCGCGCAGATCTTCGATATAGATCTCCTTGATGCCCATCGCCTCGGCCTTGGCCCGTGCCGGCTCGACCTCTTCGCCCTGCCCGATGTCAGCGGTAAAGGTTACAACCTCACAATCGTAGGTCTCTTGCAGCCATTTCGCGATCACCGAGGTATCGAGGCCTCCGGAGTAAGCCAATACCACCTTGTTTATATCTGACATAACAGAGCTCCCAACTCTTTAGACTCTGGCAAGAAACCAGCAGCGCTCAACTTCTGGCGCTGTCCAGCTACGCGCAATAAGCTGATTAACGATTCGTGTCTGCACCCAGCGTGATAATACCAAGCCCGGGTGCGAAAGGACGCGTATTCTAGCACCAACCGGCGCCGCTGATCACTACCCAGGGCAGCAATTTAAGAATCGTCAGCAAGCCCGCCAAAATCGACGCAAATCTGCCATACAGCTCACTCGGCAATTCCTATACAATAGCGCAGCGTTTTCCACCGAACCCCGAGATCGATCGAGCCTACACAATGAGCCCCACAACTCTCAGAATAATCCAGCCCGACGACTGGCACTTACATCTGCGAGATGGTGCAGCATTGGCAACCACCGTGCCTCACAGCGCGCGGGTATTCGCTCGAGCTATAGTCATGCCGAATCTAAAGCCGCCGGTGTCGACGGTTCAACAGGCACTGGCCTACAGCCAGAGAATCCAGGACGCGATTCCCGAAGGCTGCGACTTCGAACCGCTTATGACGCTCTACCTGACCGACAAGCTCAGCCCAGCCGAGGTGGAGCGCGCCCATCAAGAGCGCTGCGTGCACGGGGTGAAGTTCTATCCGGCAGGCGCAACAACCAATTCCGAGAGTGGTGTCTCCGAGCTCGCGGGCGTGTATCCGGCACTGGAGAAGATGTCAGAGCTTGGCCTGCCCCTGCTCGTGCATGGCGAAGTCACAGACGAGCATGTCGACATCTTCGACAGAGAGAGTCAGTTTCTAGAAAACGTTCTAGGACCGCTCCATCAGAAATTCCCGCAATTAAAGATTGTTCTGGAACATATCACGACGAAAGACGCAGTCGATTTTGTACTGGAAGCGGATGAGACTGTAGCGGCTACGATAACACCGCACCACTTGCTCCTAAATCGAAACGATATGCTGGTCGGTGGGGTCAGGCCGCATTTTTACTGCCTGCCGATATTGAAGCGAAATATTCATCAACGTGCGCTCGTCGATGCAGCAACCAGCGGCAACCCAAAGTTTTTCCTTGGCACGGATTCGGCTCCTCATACGATAGAGACAAAAGAGGCGGCATGCGGCTGCGCTGGCGTCTACTCGGCCCATGCCGCTATCGAACTCTATGCCGAGGTCTTCGAGGCCGAGGGAGCTCTCGATAAACTAGAGGGCTTCGCGAGCTTTTACGGACCTGACTTCTACGGACTTTCCCGCAATCAGGCCCACATCACTCTGAGCAAAGAAACGCAGCAGGTACCAGCCTCCTTCGCCTTCGGCGACAGCAGCGTCGCTCCACTTCGAGCGAACGAGACGATCTCCTGGTCAGTAGTCGAGAACGAGCGATGAGTGATTCGGACAACCCGATTGAGGCAGTCAACCTGCTCGCTAATCGCTTCCGCTCCTTCATGCCGGTCGTGGTGGACATCGAGACCGGAGGCTTCAATGCCAAGACCGACGCCATTCTGGAGATATCTGCCGTAATCCTGGGGATGGATGAGAAAGGCATCCTCGGCATCGATCAGACCTACTTCCACCGCATTATTCCGTTCGAGGGACTGAATATAGAAGACGCGGCTTTGCAGTTCACCGGCATCGATCCCTTTCATCCGCTACGCGTTGCGCGACCGGAGAGAGAAGTCATGCAGGCGATGTTCTCGATGATTCGCGACGCGATGAAGAGCAATCAGTGCAAGCGCGCTATCCTGGTTGGGCATAACGCACACTTCGACCTCGGCTTCGTGAACGCCGCGAGCGAGAGACATAACCTAAAGCGAAACCCCTTTCACCCCTTCTCCTGCTTCGATACGGCGACGCTGAGCGGACTAGCCTATGGCCAGACCGTGCTCGCGCGGGCCTGTGAAACGGCGGGGATCGAGTTCGACAATGACGAGGCGCACTCGGCGCGCTACGACGCCGAGAAGACGGCGGAACTCTACTGTAAGATCGTGAACTCTTGGCAGGAACTTGGCGGCTGGCCGCTTAAATAGACCAGCGCGCGGGCCCAGCCGAAGCCTAGGACTCGACTTCGACTGTGTCGAGCAGAGCTTGAAGCTCTCCCTTCTCGTGCATCTCGGTAATGATATCGCAACCACCGACCAGCTCTCCCTTTACGAACAGCTGCGGAAAGGTCGGCCAATTCGAAACGGCGGGCAAGTTTGCACGCACATCGGGATTGGCGAGGATGTCGACATAGGCGAAACGTTTGCCGCAAGACATCAATAATTGGGTCGCCTGTGCAGAGAATCCACACTGTGGCTGCTCTGGATTTCCTTTCATATAAAGCAGAATGCTGTTGGAGTCGATCTGCTCTTTGATGGTCTCTTCAATGCTCATGTGTACTGCCTCGCTTACTTGATTGGTGTCGCGCCCTGCTTCTGTGTCGCTGCCGAAGTCTGACGAAGAGCGCGGAAGTGTACAACGATGACCGCCGCTTGTCAGTAGCGGGACAAAGCCGCTCGCGCGCCTGGGCGCCTGTCTGCCGCGCAGGTGGTATGAAAGAACAATGTGGTGCCTGATCGGCAGAATTCAATGCACGAGACACATCGCACAGCCTGCCGAGACGCTGCACTGGGCTAGTCCTCTCGCTTGCCCCAGCCGCCACCGCCAGGCGTCTCGATCAGCAGACGGTCGCCTTTCTTCACCGCGATCGAGCACTTGCCGGGCAATGTCTGGCCATTGAGCGAGTTGCGCCCCGCCGCGCCATCACTCCCGCCCTGAAGCCCCCATGGCGAACGTAGTCGTCGCTCGCTGAGCAGGCTCAACTGGGCCTGATCTAGAAACTCGTATTCCCGCGCTATGCCGGCACCGCCAGGATGGAGGCCGGCGCCGCCACTGCCACGGCGTATCTCGTAGCGCCGCATACGCAGCGGGTAGTGCATCTCCAGACTCTCTACTGGGGTATTCAGCGTGTTCGTCATGTGGCTGTGTACCGCATCGCGCCCCGCCGCATGGGGTCCACCGCCGACGCCGCCGGCCAATGTTTCGTAATAGTCCCAACGGCTGCCCGCTTGCGCGTCGATGCGGCCCATCGCCACATTGTTCATCGTGCCTTGGCTGGCGGCCGGTATACGCTGCCCCAAGGCCTGCGCGAGGGCGCCGAATACCAGGTCGACTAGCCGGCTCGAGGTCTCCACATTGCCGCTGGCAACGGCCGCCGGTCTTGCCGCGTTTACAATGCTTCCCGGTCTGGTTTTCAATCGAATGCGCCTGAACAGGCCCTCGCAGGCGGGGGGATCTCCCGGCAGCAGACAACGAATACAATAGAACGCGGCGGCGGCGACTACCGGTTCCGGACAGTTGAGATTCCCGGCAACCTGCTCTGCACATTCGCTGAAGTCCAGCTCGATATGATCGGCGCTGATGCGTAGGGTGACCGCTAGCTCGATCTGCTCTCTACCGAAGCCGTCATCGTCCAGGTAATCCCTGAAGCGGTACTCACCCGGCTGCAAGCCGGCGATGGTGGTGGCCGTTATGCGATCTGCATAGTCATTGAGCTGTTCCATGCCGCGCTCATAGTCGGCGACACCCAGCGTTTCCAACAAGGCTTGCAGGCGCAGCACGCCCAGCCTATTCGCACCGGTCTGGGCGGCAAAGTCGCCACTGAGCGACTCCGCCTCGAACTGCAATAGCGCCAGCGCATCATTCTGCAGTCGATGCGCCTTATACAACAGGGTCGGCGGAATGATGAGGCCTTCCTCCTCGAGGCTGGAGGAATTCGGCATCGAGCCCGGCGTGTCGCAGCCAATATTGGCATGATGGGCACGGTTCGCCACGAAGCCGATTAACTGGCGCCCCTCTTCGAGGAAAACCGGCGCGATCACCGTCACATCGGGCAGATGGGTGCCGCCGAGATAGGGATCGTTCAGCATCAGCATGTCGCCATCACGCCAATGTCTGTCCTCGATGATCGACTCCATGGCATAGGCCATGCTGCCGAGATGCACCGGGATATGTGCGGCCTGCGCGAACAGCCTGCCACCTGCCGAGAACAGGGCACAGGAGAAATCCAGGCGGTCTTTGATGTTCGGTGAGAACGCCGTACGGCGCAGTACGGTGCCCATCTCGTCACAGATCGCCGATACCCGACTGGCGAAGAGTTTGAGTTCTATGGCGTTCATAGTTGCATGCCTTGGGCAATTGCCCCACCGCGCAGTTGTGGTTAGAATGCTCCCAATCACTAGGTAGCGCGAGCTGCCTTTTTCAGTTTTTGGGATAACGATTTGCGTCGAAATTGACCCGTCTACCGCAGTTTACCGGATCCCGCGGAGCTACACAGAACCACAAAGCAGACAGCTACCATGAGTGTAAAACATTTTCTTACCCTGCAGGACCTGAGCAGCGACGAATTGAATCACATTATTCATCGCGCCGGGGAACTGAAACGTAATCCCGAACTGGCGATCGCCCAGCCTAGAAAGACCCTGGGGCTAATCTTCGAGAAGTCCTCGACGCGCACCCGACTCGCGTTCGAGGTGGCCATGAACCAGCTAGACGGTTCCGCCGTGTTTCTTGCCAATGCCGATTCCCAGCTCGGCAGAGGCGAGCCGATCGAAGACAGCGCGCGCGTGCTCGCCGGCATGGTCGACTGCGTCGCGATTCGCACCTTCGAACACGAGAAGCTGGAGCGCTTCGCGGAATATTCTCTGGTGCCGGTCATCAATGCCCTCACCGATGACTTCCACCCCTGCCAGCTATTAGCCGACGTGCAGACTTTCGTCGAGCACCGCGGCAGCATCGCGGGCAAGACAGTCGCCTGGGTGGGGGACGGCAACAATATGTGCCACTCCTATATTAATGCGGCGGATAAGTTCGACTTTCAACTCCGCATCGCCAGCCCCAAGGGCTTCGAGCCGAACAATGCGCTGGTCGCCCGGCACAAACACCGTATCGAGCTCAGCGCGGACCCACGGGCCGCCGTACGCGATGCCGATCTGGTGGTCACCGATGTCTGGGCCTCCATGGGACAGGAAGAGGAACAAACTCAGCGACTTGCAAGCTTTGCCGGCTATCAGGTGGACGAGGAACTGATGGCGCTGGCGCACAGCGATGCCCTCTTCATGCACTGCCTGCCTGCTCACCGCGGAGAGGAAGTGAGCGCCGCCATCCTCGACGCCGAGGACAGCGTGGTGTGGGATGAGGCGGCGAATCGCATGCACTCGCAGAAGGCGCTGATCGAGTTCCTGCTTTCCCAGTAAAATCGTGAGTTTTCAGGCATTTCCCGCAACACTATATGTAGTGGTGCACCACATTGAGACAATCGCCTGATTTCGAAGGAATTTTAGTGAATTTCCTGCACCAGATCGGAGCCCATGCAGAGGTTTCGATACGGCGCTGAGTCCCGCCGGATTTTTCCAGCAACAACAACAGCCTACTCACAAATTACCCACAAATTACTCACAGAGAAATTACTTGCATTCAGGCCCGAGGCGCATTATCTTGTGTCTTCGATTTATAGCTTGTCTATATATTGTATTAGTTGAGCGTAAATCAAGGGCTTGCATCTGCTGGGGATGCCAATAAAAATTATTACAAAGCTGGGTAGCAAATCCTGCTAAACCCTCCGATAATAAGAAAAGCACTTGATCAAAAAGGACTATTCCGTCCTTGTTCTGGACTTGTTTTTTAGCTTCCCAATAAAATTCTGAAAAACAACTAAAGTCCAGCCGCAAAAACACAATATATAGTGTATGGCTTAGCGATTTCCGGCCACGAGATCAGTTTTGCATGATTTCGCAGCCAAATCTGGCCAGATGGGCGTTGTTTCGCTGCGAGAAAGCCAGCAGCGAGACCCAAGCCAGCCGTTTTCGGCCCGCTGCGACGCAGAGAGCCTAAAACAACGATGCAGTCCAATAAGAATATTTAGCAGTAGATACCAAATCCGGAGTAAACAATGCAGACAGACTTACAGACCGCAGTTGATCCTGCCTCCCCCGCCGCCCCGACTGAAAAGGAATCCACGACTCTCGCAGCGACAGCCCCAGGCCAATTACGCGTAATCAAGCGTAACGGCGCGGTAGTCAGTTATGACGAGTCGAAGATCTCCGTCGCTATCACCAAGGCCTATCTGGCCGTAGAGGGTGGTAACGCGGCGGCTTCCTCGCGCATACACGAGTCCGTGCAGCAGCTTGGCCGCCAGATCACCGAGATCTTCCGCCGCCGCATGCCATCGGGCGGCACCATTCACATCGAGGATATTCAGGATCAGGTAGAACTGGCGCTAATGCGCTCAGGCGAGCACAAGATCGCAAGAAGTTATGTAATCTACCGCGCCGAGCACGCGCGTATCCGCGAGCAGAAGACGGACGAGGCCAAGCCAGAACAGGACGTAATCAGCGTCACCTTGGATAATGGCGAACAAGGCCCACTCGATACTCAGCGTCTGCAGACTGTAATTAACGAGGCCTGTGAGGGACTGGAAGACGTCTCCGCCACGGCCATCTACGAAGAGACGCTGAAAAATCTCTACCCCGGCGTGAAGATGGAAGACGTGCGCACGTCCTTGGTGATGACCGCTCGCACCATGGTAGAGAAAGACCCGAACTACTCTTACGTTACGGCGCGACTCCTGATGGATACCATCCGCGCCGAGGCCCTAGGCTTCCTCGGAATCGCCGAAGCCGCAACTCAATCTGAGATGCACTATCGCTACGCCGCCACCTTGAGACCCTATATAGAGAAGGGCGTCGAACTCGACCTGATCTCGCCTCACCTTTTGGAATATGACCTGGACGTACTCGGCGAGGCCCTGCAGGCGGATCGCGATCAGCAGTTTACCTACCTCGGACTGCAGACGCTCTACGACCGCTATTTCATACACAGCAACGGCACTCGCTTCGAATTGCCGCAAGTCTTCTTCATGCGAGTAGCGATGGGACTGGCGAGCAACGAAGAGAATCGTGAGCAGCGCGCAATCGAGTTCTATAACCTAATCTCTAGCTTCGATTATATGGTTTCAACGCCGCAGCTCTTTAACTCGGGCACCTTGCGGCCGCAGCTCTCGTCTTGCTTCCTCACGACCGTACCCGACGACCTGCACGGCATCTATTCGGCAATTCGCGACAACGCCATGCTCTCCAAGTGGGCCGGCGGACTCGGCAACGACTGGACCCCGGTGCGCGCACTCGGCGCTCACATCAAGGGCACCAACGGCAAGTCTCAGGGCATCGTGCCCTTCCTGAAGGTGGTCAACGACACTGCGGTGGCTGTGAATCAGGGTGGCAAGCGCAAGGGCGCGGTCTGTTCCTATCTGGAAACCTGGCACATGGACATCGAGGAATTTCTCGAGCTGCGCAAAAACACGGGCGACGAGAGACGACGCGCACACGACATGAACACCGCCAACTGGATTCCCGATCTGTTCATGAAGCGTGTATTCAACGATCAGGACTGGACCCTGTTCTCGCCAAATAACGTGCCCGAATTGCACGACCTACACGGCAGGGAATTCGAGAAGGTATACGAGGAGTACGAGCGCAAGGCCATGGCCGGCGAGGTTGAGGTCTACAAGACCGTCAAGGCCAGCGACCTGTGGCGCAAGATGATCTCGATGCTATTCGAGACTGGGCATCCGTGGATTACCTTTAAAGACACCTGCAACGTGCGCTCACCGCAGCAGCACGTCGGCACCATCCATTCCTCGAATCTGTGTACAGAGATTACGCTGAACACGAATCAGGAAGAGATCGCCGTCTGCAACCTCGGCTCGGTAAATCTCTTGAACCACGTATCCGAGACCGGGCTGGACCAGGATAAGCTGAAGTCGACTATCAAGACGGCCGTGCGGATGCTGGATAACGTCATCGACATTAACTACTACTCCGTGCCACAGGCGAAGAACTCCAACCTGAAGCACCGCCCTATCGGCATGGGCATCATGGGCTTCCAGGATGCCTTGTATATGCAGCGCATCCCCTACTCTTCGGACCGTGCGGTAGAGTTTGCCGATATCTCCATGGAGATGATCAGCTATCACGCCATTCAGGCATCTACCGACCTCGCCGAAGAGCGCGGTCGCTACGAATCCTTCGAAGGCTCGCTTTGGGATCAGGGCAAGCTGCCTATCGACTCCCTGAAGCTCCTGCAGGAAGAGCGTGGCGCCGACTACCTCGACGTCAATATGGAGCAGCGTCTGGATTGGGACAGCCTGCGGGCACGCATCCAACAGACCGGCATGCGTAACTCGAATGTTCTGGCTATCGCGCCTACTGCCACGATCGCAAATATCAGCGGAGTCTCGCAGTCTATCGAGCCGACATATCAAAACTTATATGTTAAGTCGAACCTGTCTGGCGAATTCACGGTAGTAAACCCCTTCCTTGTTCGCGACTTAAAGAAGGCGAATCTCTGGGATAGCGTGATGGTAAATGACCTCAAATACTACGAGGGCAGCGTGCAGAAGATCGACAGGGTCCCCGACGATATCAAGCACATCTACGCCACTGCCTTCGAGGTTGAGCCTCGCTGGCTGGTCGATGCGGCGAGTCGCCGTCAGAAGTGGATCGATCAGGCACAGTCATTGAACCTCTATGTGGCGGGAGCAAGTGGCAAGAAACTTGACGTAACCTATCGCATGGCTTGGCTCAGAGGCTTGAAGACGACTTATTATCTACGCGCCCTCGCGGCGACTACGACTGAGAAGTCTACGGTATCGGATAACAGCCTTAATAAGGTGTCTAGCGGCGATGCCGCGCCGGTGCCCATGGCTTGCTCACTGGACGACCCAGACTGCGAAGCCTGCCAGTAAGTCAGGCACGCCTGCTGAAGCTCGGCCTACCGGGCTCCAGCAGCAGAGCATCGAGCCGCCGAATTGGCTGGCTCGAGTAAACAGATACAGTGAAAAGAGATTGAGGAAATACTATGTTGTCATGGGATGAATTCGAGCAGGAGGAAGGGGCTGTACCGCTGGTAAAGCCCTCTACACCAGAACCTGCCAAGGCAGCGGTAGCCGCAGAGGCACCAGTTGCCGTCGCTAACCCGGAGCCTGCCCCCGTCGCGAGTGCGCGCGAGCAGGTTTCAAATTTCAGATCGAATCTGGAAGACGTAGAGGAGAAGCAGAATGCCGAGGCGCTGCAACAGGCCATCGACGATCTGGAAGACCTTGACGTTCAAGCCGGACTCGAGGAACTAGAAGGCTCCTCCAACCGAGTAGCGGTCGACGACAAGCGCATGATCAACTGCCGCGCCGACCTGAACCAACTCGTGCCCTTCAAGTACGACTGGGCCTGGCAGAAATATCTGGATGGCTGCGCCAATCACTGGATGCCGCAAGAGATAAACATGACCGCAGACATCGCCCTGTGGAAGAGCGCCAATGGCCTAACAGAAGACGAGCGCCTTATCGTAAAACGCAGCTTGGGCTTCTTCTCCACCGCCGATTCGCTGGTGGCGAACAATCTGGTGCTCGCGGTATACCGACTGATCACCAACCCGGAATGCCGTCAGTACATCCTCAGGCAGGCCTTCGAAGAAGCGATCCACACTCACGCCTACCAATATTGCATCGAGTCTCTCTCCATGGATGAGGGTGCGATCTTCAATATGTATCACGAGGTACCTTCGGTAGCGAAGAAGGCATCCTGGGGACTCAAATACACGCAGGAGCTCAGCGACCCTCGGTTTAATACGGGAACAGTTGAAGACGACCAGGCGCTGTTGAAGAACCTGATCGCATTCTACTGCTGCTTGGAAGGCATCTTCTTCTACTGCGGCTTCACCCAGATTCTCTCCATGGGCAGACGCAATAAGATGACTGGCACGTCGGAGCAGTTCCAGTACATCCTGCGCGACGAGTCCATGCACCTGAATTTCGGCATCGATATGATCAATCAGATCAAGCTCGAGAATCCCCATCTGTGGACCGACGAGATGAAGGAACAGTCTACCCAGATGATCCTGCAGGCGACTCAGCTGGAGATCGAGTATGCCCGCGACACCATGCCGCGCGGCGTGCTGGGAATGAACGCGGCGATGATGGAAGAGTATTTGCAGTTTATTGCGAATCGACGCCTTATCCAGATCGGGCTGCCAGAGCAATTCAAGGGGGTTCAGAATCCATTCCCTTGGATGTCCGAGATCATGGACTTGCGCAAGGAGAAGAATTTCTTCGAGACGCGAGTTATCGAATACCAAACCGGCGGCGCCCTATCCTGGGATTGATGCTGTGCATTGAGGTTTAGCGTCGACCTTTGTGGTCGACGCCAACTGGAGCAATTGAATGAAGGACAAGAAGTACGCTGACGATGACCCCGAACGCACCCTCGTCACGCTGGATCAGTTAAGCCAGACGATCGAGGTCATGACGAGCGTGGTGAACAGACTACGCCGTCACCTTAGCGATCAGATTCAGGCGCAGCTCGACGCGCGCGAGGCGGAGCTAGAAGCGACTGCGAAATCTGAAGCACAGGAGAGCAGTAGCGCCGATTCGAAGCAGTCTCAAGACGACAAACGAGAAAGCTTCGTAGTCGAGATCAGCCAGCATGAAGTCGACCCAGCTCCCAAGTCCACCAAGATTCTCCACTAGGCGTCGCTTCTTGCGACAGCATCTTCAGCTGCGATGACACAAGCAATCGGCGCCCTCGTATTAGCGGCGGGTTTCAGCACCCGCTTCGGCAGCAGCAAACTGTTGGCAACGCTCGCCAATGGCAATACGGTGTTCGGGCAAACCATCGCCCGCATCAACGAGGCTGTAGCGAACCCTGTCGTCGTTACACGCCCAGAGATGGTTTCCATCCTGCAGCCACTCGCGCCGCAAGCACTAATAAAACCATTCGAACACGCAGAGCGCGGCATGGGCGCGACCCTCGCCTACGCCATTCAGCAGATCGACGACTGGGATGGCTGTGTAGTGTGTCTCGCCGATATGCCCTTTATCGAGGCTGCATCCTACGCGGCAATCGCTAACGCGTTAAGCGTGGACTCCATAGTGGTACCATGCTGGGAGACGAAGCCTGGAAACCCGGTCGCATTCGGCAGTCGCCACTTTCGAGAACTCAGCGCACTGGATGGCGACTCTGGGGGTAGAAAGCTGCTGGACGCACACCCAGAGGCAGTTCTATCCCTACCCCTTAACGATCCGGGCATCTTGCAGGATATCGACACACAGGCCGAGTTGGCACGTCTTCAGGATAACTAAGGGCCCTCTAGCCCTGTATTGCAAGCGCAGAGGCTTTCAACCTACAATCTTTGTGTCGACTGGATTGACTAGCCATGAAAAAGATAAAGAATGAAAGCGAACTATTAAAGGAAGCGATACGCGTGGGCACACGCTATTTCGAGGCTAGAGGTGCGGGTCAGTTCGAAAGCTCGGACCATGCCGATATAAAGGTGCGTGCGATATACTTGCTTCTGGTTAAAGATGGCGTGATTCAACCCCTCGCCACCGCCGATGAGAACGTGCTCAATATGCGCCACAAGTTGGCAATCTGGATATCGAAGAACCTACCTGCCGATCACCATCTACTGCAATAGATCAACCTATGCATTTCAGAACCTGCCTAGCGATTCTACTCAGCCTGCACATGGCGCAGGGCGTAGCCCATGCCGACACCGCCTCCGCGCTGCTCGCCATGGAAGACTCACAGAACCCACTCGTATTAATCAGCACCTCGCAGGGAGAGATCTACCTGGAACTGTTTCCAGCCGAGGCGCCAAATAATGTGGAGAACTTCCTGGCGCTGGCCGAGGGGGAGAAGGCATTCCAAAATCCAGACAGCGGCGAAGCCATTCAGTCACGTTACTACAACGGCATGCGCTTCAATCGCGTTATTCCCGGCTTCCTCATCCAGGCGGGAAGTCCTGCGCGAAATGCGCTCGGCCTGCAAGTCGAACTGCTAGCTGACGAGATCAACGCCGACGCCCTAGGCCTGAATCAGATTGCAGCCATAAATCCGGATGGCAGCTTCGCCGCTGCACTCAATATAGAATCGAAATCAGACTTCTTTGAACAGATATTGATTCCTCTCTACGAGACGCGGAATATAAACGATGTAGATGCGGCGCTCTCGCGGCAGAACCAAACACTGGATGAACTGCAGGGGCTCAGCGTAAAATCAGTCTACGAGAATCAGGGTTTTCACTACGATGCTTCACTAAATAGCCGCCCGATACAGCGCGGCACGGTGGCACTGGCAAATTCGGGTCCAGACAGTAATGGCCCTGAGTTCTTCATAAGCCTGGCGGACGCTCCCACTCTGACAGGAAAATACACCGTGATCGGTAAGGTAATCGAGGGACAGCAGGTTATGGATAGAATCGGGGCTACCGCTATCGATCCCGAGCAGTTCTCTAGCCTCAGCAGCTTGATCTACTCTGTGCGCAGGGCAAACTAGTTAGAGCGGTCTACTTTGGAGCTGATATGTCGAAGAAAAAGGCACGGAAGAATTCTGAACAAGGCATCTACGCGCTCTGCGTGACCTGCGGATTCATCGTTGGGCTTGGGCTCGGGCCGATGATCGGCGGCGTCCTCATATCGATGCTAGTCGGGCTGGGCCTAGGCACCCTCGCCGGCTACTTGATCAATCGCCAGAATCGCAGACGCAAATCCTAGCAAGAGCGCACCGTTCGCAAACTATTTTTGCAGGACTGGCTCCCCACTCTCGTCCTGAAATATCTCTCGCCTATAGGGTGGCATAGAATCCAATATGCTCTTCCCATAGCGCCGACTGATGATTCGCTCGTCGAAAAGGGTTATCTTGCCTCGGTCGGACTCGCTGCGCAGCAGCCTGCCACTGGCCTGCACCAGCCTAAAGGCGGCGTCGGGCACAGCCAGCGTCATAAATGAATTCATGCCCTTCTGCTCTATCCATTCGGAGAGGGTCATCTCGATAGGATCGTTAGGCACGGCGAAGGGAATCTTCGCGATCAGAACGTGGGTGCAATACTTGCCCGGCAGGTCTACACCCTCGGCGAAGCTGGATAGGCCAAAGATGATGCTGCCCTCTCCCTTATCTATGCGCTGTCGGTGATACTTAAGCAGCTGCGACTTCTGAAAATCGTCCTGACAGAGCACCAGATCGCGCCAGTCCGGCGGCAATAGTTCCATAACATCTTGCATCTGACGTCGACTGGAGAAGAGCATCAAGGAGGCGGCAGTCTTATCCACCAATCTGGGAATCGCCTGCACGATAAAACCTGTATGTTTCTCGGAGTCGCTGGGGTCACAGTGCATCTTGGGAACAACAAGGCTCGCGGAGTTCTCGAAATCGAATGGGCTCAAGATGCTGAGATAATGCGTGTGTTCGGGCAGCCCTGCACGCATCTTCAACATATCGAAGTTTCCCAGCGACGACAGCGTGGCCGAGGTAAGCACGGCCGCTCCGCAGGTCTCCCACAGGCGTTGCTGTAGACTATCCGCCGCCAGTACCGGGCTGGATGAGAGACTAATATCGGTGAAGTTTTCATTCGTGTTATAGCTTAGCCATCTCGCTATAGGCGCCTTCCCCTCGGGATCTAGTGACGAGTAACTCAGCCACAGTCCGAGGTTTGCCTCCGCCCGCTTCAGCTGCGAGCCGACGAGCGGAAACCATTGCTCCGCTAGTTGCCTGCGCGTCACGTCGGCCCCGTCTTCCATCGCCTCCTTCAGATCATCGCTGATACTCTGAAAATTCCCCTGCAGCCGCGCAAAACTATTTGCGAGATTGGCGGCCAATGCCTGAATCTCCTGCGGCACCACACCCAGTTGAAAAGCGTGCTGGATGCGATTGTCGTAACTATTCGATTGATCCAATGATTCGAGAATCTGCTCCAGCAGGAGCCATGCATGATCGAGTTGCTCGCGAATCGACACTAGCAGCTTCTGCAAAGACTTCTGTGTTGTGCCATCTATGAAGTCGTCTTTCTGCAGCCTCAGTGTCAGAGTGTCGGTGCGCTCCAACCAAGTGACGCTCGCCTTGATACGCGTAAATGCAGAGAAATGATTATTGCTCTTCAGCGGCAGGTGATGTGCTTCGTCGAAGATATAGATGCATTTCTCAGGCTCCGGCAGTATGACACCGCCGCCGAGGGCGAGATCGGACAGAACCAGATCGTGGTTGCTGACGATGCAGTCGGCCTTATCCATCGAGTCCCGTGCCTGATAGAAGCAGCAATTCCTGAAGTGACTGCATTTAGGCCCCATGCATTGCGCATTGTCTACGGTTACAGGCCGCCACTCCGTATCACTAAGCGATGTCTCCCAGTCATCCCTGTCTCCCTTCCATTCGCCCAGGCTCAGCTTCTCTAGCATCTTCTCGTAGAGTGCCTGGTCACCGCCGGCTGGGTCATCCAGTTCCTCCCCATAGAGGTCCATCATGGCCTGCATGCTGTCATTGCCGCGTAGCAGCATGTCCAACTTCGCCAGGCAGAGATAGCGCCCTCTTCCTTTTGCGAGTGAGTAGCTAAAGCTGAGATCGGAGCCCTGGAGCACCTCGGGCAGGTCCTTGAGTACCACCTGTTCCTGCAACGCGACCGTGGCCGTGGCGATCACCACCTTGTAGTCCAAGGCTTTGGCCAGGGGCAAAACAGCCAAAACGTAGGCGAGGGTTTTGCCCGTGCCGGTACCTGCCTCGACGACACAGATGGGGGGCTCGGCGTCTTCGTCGCCAATGGTGGACAGCGTCTTCGCGATTTCGGCAATCATGAGGCGCTGACCGTAGCGTGGGGTCAACTCGCGGGATTCGAGCAACTGGCGATAGGCGGACTGGATAGTTCCTTTTACATCGTCCGGCAACATCCAGCTTTCCTCTAGAAATACACAAAACCAATCTTCGAATTATAGCATCTGTGCGCCGATTTCCCGTGGATTTGTTCTAAATCAGCTGTTGTCGGGATTCTTTTCTGTTTCGAGAGAAACAACATCTGCTACACTAATGCCCCATTACTGTCGGCTTCGGAAATCACCCGCTGGCGACACACAGCCACAATATCCTGATCAACAAGCTCGGTCCGTAGTTCATGACAACTGCTTCAGATTCAAATTCTCCACTGATTGACAATACTTGGCTAAATCAAGATTGCGCGCAGCGCCTCGTCACGCTGGAGAAACTGGACACCAGCAACGCCAGCAGCGATGCATTCCTGATCAAGATTGCACAGGAGGACGAGCACGAGCCGGTACGCTGCTCTGCCATCGCACGCCTAACCCAGTTCGATGTCCTGGAGAAGATTCAGCAATCCGAAGGCAAGGTCAGCGAGAGCGCGCAGCAACAGATAGTTCGCATCATAGCCGGCAGCATCGAGAGCCCGCACACCGAGCTTGAGCGCATCGAGAAACTTAAAGCCCTGCCCGCCGCTGGCGTCAAGCAAGTGGCCCTCATTACCAAGCTGAAGACCATCGCCAATCTGGCAGTCGACGCGGTCAATCAGAACGAGGACCTTGCCGACCTCTGCCTGTTCGCCGGCTATCTCCATGTACGAAAAGCCTCCTCACAGAAGATCGAAGACGAAACCCTGCTAAGAGAAATCCTCGAGAGAATAAAGGGGAAAGACAAGACCCTCTCGAAGCTGATCGGCGCTCGACTAGCTGAGCCGACTGTAGAAACGGCGACGGACACTGCAGCCGGAGAGACTCCCAAAGCCAGTAAGAAGTCGAATGCCGAGGCTGATTCGAAAGCGGAATCCGACGTGGCTTCCAGGGATTTAAAAGGAAAACCAGAGGCAGTTGATCCAGGCAAGGAGCTCTACGCGCTTGAGAAAGAATCGAGCAAGCTCAGCTTCAAGAATACGGCTCGACTATTCGAGATTCGCTCCCAGCTTCGCAAACTCAAGACCAGACTACCGGATCCCGAGTCCGAGCTGAGCAAACGAGTTGAGACCCTGCAGGCCGACATGGAAGGCCGCATCGCCAAGAACAACGATTACCAGCAGCGCCTCAGCGAGAAGACCCAGGGCTTGCTGACCAAACTCGCCGCGGCTCTGGAGGCTGGAAACTCGGAAGAGGCAACCCAGTGCTGGGACAAGATTCAGGGAAACATCAGCAACACCGCCAATCAGGTTCGTGCCCAGCTGCAGAAGCAGGCTAACGAGCATAAAGAGAAGATCACCGAACTGCGCGATTGGAAAATCTTTGCCGCGACGGAAAAGAAAAAGGAATTAATCACGCAGATGCAGCATCTCCTAGACTCGAAGATGCATGCCCCCGATCGCTCGAAGAATATTAGCAAGCTGCACAAAGAGTGGAAGGCACTGGGCCGCTCGAACCAGAACGAACAGCTGTGGAAACAATTCAAGGCACTCTCCGATCAGGCCTACGAACCCTGCAAGGATTACTTCAAGCAGCGCAAGCAGCAGATGTCGGAGAATCTCAAGAAGCGCAGAGAACTGTGCGACGCACTCGAGGCCGAGCATAAAAAACTGTCTGATTCGGAGGCCGAGATCGATGTGTCAGCCCTAAACAAGCTTCTCAATCAGGCAGACAAGGATTGGAAGCTACACGCGCCCATAGAGCAGAGCAAAATAAAGAGTCTGCAGAATCGCTACTACGGCAGCGTGAACAAGCTACGCAAGATTCGCAAGTCGAATCTGAGCAGCCACGCCAAGCAGAAACAGGAACTCATTCGGCAAGCGCAGGAACTGACGAAGCAAGAAGACAATAAGCAGGCAATGAACGAGGCGAAGAGACTGCAGCAGGAATGGAAGAAGGTCGGGCCTACAACCTACAAGGACGACAACAGATACTGGCAGGAATTCCGCGCCGCCTGCGACACAATATTCTCTAAGCGCGATCGCGCCTCAGACAAGCAGCGGGAAGACATTAAGAAGATTGAAACGCGGCTAAAGGAGATTCTCGAGCAACTAGCCAAGATCGCGGCGATGGGTGACGCTGACTTCCGTGACGCACGCACGAGTTTTAAGGATCTAGCGCAGGAATTCTCCAATTCACTCGACCCACGCATCAAGTCCTCGCGGAAACGCCTGCTCGAGGAGTTTAATCAGAGCAAGCGCCAGATTGACAGCAGGTTTCGGGCGCTGCCCGACAAACGCCAACAGCGCATACAGGAGAACGTTCGGGACCGCGCCTTGCGCCTGCAAGAGATTGAGCATGCATTGCTGGCCGAGACCGATCCTGCGAAATTCTCCGAGCGACAGCAGGCATTCGATACCGATGCCTGGCAGGCTATAGCAGAGAGCGGAAACCCTGGTGTAGACGAACTATTGCAGCTGCGGCTTAAGTCCACGACTTCTGCGAAGAGCAATGGCGAACTGCTGGAGCGCTGCAAGTCCTGTGAAGAGCGCTATCGTGAACTGTGCATAGCGGCCGAGATTCGCGCGAATATCGATTCGCCCGCCCAAGACAAAGCCCATAGAATGAAACTGCAGTTGGAACAGCTGCAAAGTGGTTTCGGACAGGCTAAGCCAGATCTTAAGGAAAACCTCAAGTATGCAATGGATATCGAGCTGCAATCGATCGCGATGGGCCCGCTGGAGAAGGAGTCCAGGGAGCAGCTCTCAGCTCGGATTCAGCTTGTCTTGCAGAAACTACGCTGAGGCCGTAGCTGCGAAGCGGCTGATAACCGGGTTCGCATAGCTTAGCAGATAGTGCCGGTGTAGGCGTTCATCCACAGCATTCAGCCTCTTCTCGAAGAACTCGCGCGAGTCAGCGCTAATAGCCGGACTCTCTATGTCAAGCTCAGTTGCCGCCGAGGGCAGCATGTCCTGCCCACGCAACATCTCCAAGGCGATGAAATTGCTGTCTCGGAGTTTGTAGTTCCTTAGTATCTGCTCATCGATGCGGGCGGCGATGACATCGGGGTCATCGCTGGCATACTCCATCTCAGTTCCGAACGCGACATGCACCGCGCCCTTGAACCCGATCATCCCCGCGACGATACTGTCGATGTCACTCCTCTCTGTCTTCGTGAACGAGCCCGTAGTCTCGATCTGATAGAGCTCCTGTGCCTTAAGAACATCACAAGCATCATATTCATAAGAGATAGACACTGGGACGATATGTAAATTTCTAAGGCTCTCGCTCAGCGGACTCTTTCGCTGACACATTCCGAGCATCTTGAGCAGCGCCGCCTCGGTTCTGTCTACGCCGTCCTTCGCGCGGCCTTCGCGCTGCGCGATCCACACATGACTATTCTCTTCGATACAGTGGTGCATGTATTCGGAGAGCAGGCTCAGGCCCTGCAGTAGTTCCCTGCCCTTGAGCGAACGCTTAACGATAAAACTCTTGTTCAGGCGCATCAGGTCAGAGACGAATGGTTTCTTGAGAAGATTGTCTCCCGTGGCTATCTGCACGGTCCTATTGCCAGCGTGATAGAGCATATAGTTCACGAAGGCTGGATCCATCGTGATGTCGCGGTGATTACTCACGAAGAGATAGCTTCGCTCGGCATCGAGGTTTTCCAGACCGGAGTGTGTCAAACCGGTAGTGGTGTCTTCGATCATCTTGTACATATAGTCCGCGATGACATCTTGCATCGTTGCCACATCGTGCACGGACTCAACCTGTGCTCGTAGTTTCCTGCGCGCGATCATGCGCATAACAGCCGGAAGCAGGCGCGACATCCTGGGCGCATAAAAACTGGCAATGCTGTTGAGGAATTCGGGATTGGTGATCAATTGATCCAGAACGGGGCGGATCTCATGATCATAGTAGGGCCGAATCTCTTTGTACTTGTCCATTTATTTTCTTTACTTATCAATGTGTTGCGAATGGTCGACGGCCTTGCCGTGACCTGGTTCGGGCACGCGGATTCTATCTGCTTTGCGGGTCCTTGTGTAGCGCTAGGCGGCCGCTTCTGGGAATTCACTGATGGCGGCTAGATAGTCATCCAAGGCATCGAATAGCTCCTGATTCGTACCCGCGGCGCGCTCCTTGGCCTCGGCATAGCTTTGCTCATAGGCGGCAAGCGCCTCAGCCGATTGCAGACGAGATTTCCTGAACTGCTGCCAATCGGCTAACTCCTGCTCGCTCAGGGTATCCTTGAAGTTGCGCGCCCGATAGCGCTGCAACAGCGTGGACAGGCGCCCATCACGAAAAGGCAAGTCCAGTCGTGCCAGATCCCCGGCTCCGGTCGAGCGAATCATCGACATCAGCTTCTTGTCGGCGTCGGAGAAGAAACCGCCGCTGTAGATCATGAAGTCGGGATCAGCCTCTGCTGCGCCCGACTCATCTGTGAACGCGCCCTGCACTTTCGCCACCACCTCTCTGTCTTCCTGCAGTAGAGTCCAGTGCCTCCTACAGGCATCAAGATCTATACCATACTGCGCGGCGCGCTCGGTCTCTAACACCGCAGGAGACGAAACCACGGGACACTTATTGATGTGAACAGTCTTGAGCGGTATTCGCTCCAGCCCCTGATCTCGGTCTTCTTTGGATAGAAAGATCTTTGCGCGGATCGCCTCGATGCTCAGCGCCGTCCAGCTCTGAGGATCCTCTCGCAGGTCATAGACTATGATGCCATTGCTATTGGTCGGATGCGGACAAATTGGCATGACCAGAGCGAGGCAACCCTGCGCGGCAGGGTACATCATCGATACGTGCAACACCGGCTTTCGGGTCAGCATATCAATCTCCGACTGCACCGCACGCTTGTTGCGCAGTCGATAGACATAGTCGTAGAGTTTTGGCTGTTTCCGCTTGATCAGCTTTGCAAGTTCTATGGTGGCGATCACATCGCTAAGCGCGTCGTGTGCATCGGCATGTTCGATGCCGTTCTCTGCCGTAAGCAGCTCTAGCCTGAAGCTCGTGTTGCCATCTTCTCGCTGCGGCCAGTTTATGCCCTCCGGTCGTGTTGCCGCACAGAGCCTGAGCATATCGATAATATCCCAGCGCGAATTGCCATTCTTCCATTCCCTCTCATAGGGGTCATAGAAATTTCGGTAGAGTAGCTGCCGCGTGAGTTCGTCGTCGAAGCGAATGCTGTTATAACCCGCCACACAGGTTCCGGGCTGCGAGAACTCTCGCTCGATAGATCTGATGAAGTCGGCTTCGCACAGCCCTTCTTGCAGCGCCTTCTGTGGCGAGATTCCGGTAATCAGACAGGCCATGGGATCGGGCAGGAAGTCGTCAGCGGGCTTGCAGTAGATCACCAGGGGTTCTGAGACGATATTCAGCTCTTCGTCGGTTCGAATGCCTGCAAACTGCGAGGCGCGGTCTCTACGCGGGTCCTTGCCGAACGTCTCGAAGTCGTACCAATATATCGTATTGTCTGACATCCTCTCCTCTGCCGGCGCTCTGCATCGATCGCGTATTCTTGGTTTGTGGTCCGTGATTATACCGAGTTATAGCCCCGAGTGCGGCGTCATTTCCAAGACCCAGATGCACTTAGCAATTCCTTCCAATCGCCCATTTGTAGTAGTATCGCACTAGTTTGAAGGACTAATTCGAATTCGCTGGCAGAATCGCCTGCGGCGAACACATAGAGGCCACGCCAGGCTCCGGTCCTCCACCCTACGCATTGACCGAATAAGGCAGATAACAACGGCTCATGGAATTTCGCGGCACCCATATACTCAGCGTAAAGCAGTTCGAGAGAGCGGACGTAGATCGGGTATTTGAGGTCGCCGATGCGATGGAGCCCTATGCGCACCGCAAGCGCATCACACAGGCCCTCGAGGGCGCGATTTTGGGCAATATGTTCTTCGAGCCGAGTACGCGAACGCGGGTAAGCTTCGGCTGCGCCTTTAATCTCCTCGGCGGGCAAGTGCGAGAAACCACCGACGTCAAGACTTCCTCAATATCGAAAGGCGAGTCGCTGTATGACACCGCCAGAGTGATAAGCGGCTACAGCGACATCATCGTCATGCGCCACCCGCAGATCGGTTCGGTATCGGAGTTTGCCAAGGCGAGTCGAGTACCCGTAATAAATGGTGGTGACGGGCCGAACGAACACCCTTCCCAAGCACTTCTGGACCTCTATACAATCAAGAAGGAATTACATTCTAGCGACCGCAAGATAGATGACATGCATATCGCCATGGTAGGCGACCTGAAGCACGGCAGAACTGTGCACTCACTCTCACAATTGTTGATGCTGTATGACAATATTACCTTCACGCTGATCTCGCCGACCGAACTGCGCATGCCAGAAGAGATCGTCTCCGAGTTAAAAGACGCGGGACATAAGGTGGTCGAGACCGAGGACATGGAGGCAGGACTCAATGACAATCACACCGTCTACCTGACTCGCATACAAGAGGAACGCTTTACGACAAAGCTGGAGGCGGATATCTATCGCGGGCGATTCAGGCTCAACCAGTCTATCTACACGCGCTACTGTCAGCCGAACACAGTCATCATGCATCCACTTCCACGCGACTCGCGTGAGGAAGCGAACGAACTGGATAACGATCTAAACCAACACCCCAGCCTCGCCATCTTCAGGCAGACTGACAACGGCGTGCTGGTGCGCATGGCATTATTTGCGTTGGTGCTCGATGTCACAGACAAGATCGAGTCCTCGGCGAGCGATGTGGGCTGGTACACGGAAGGCAGATTCTAATAATACAAATAGCGACTAGCATTCGCAGTTCAAGCAAGCGGGATTACGATTATGGGTTTCAATGACTTACTAAAGATGATGATCGAAAAAGATGGCTCGGACCTGTTCCTGACGACGGGCGCGCCGCCGAGCATGAAAGCATTCGGTAAACTCACTCCTCTCGTCGACAAGAAACTGCCTGAAGGCATGGTGAAGAAGATTGCCTACCAAATAATGAACGAGGAGCAGATAAAAGATTTCGAGAAGAGCCCCGAGATGAACCTCGCACTCTCGGACCCCGATATAGGACGCTTCCGTGTCAATATATTCCAGCAACGTGGCGAGATCGCTATCGTGGCACGTAATATCAAGACTGAGATCCCCAATGCCGCCTCACTGGGACTACCGCCTATCCTGAACGACCTGATTATGCAGAAGAACGGCATCATCCTGTTCGTCGGCGGCACCGGCTCGGGTAAATCTACCTCGCTCGCCGCCCTGATCGATCACCGCAACAAGAACAGCGATGGTCACATCATTACTATCGAAGACCCTGTCGAATTTATCCATCCGCATCAGAAATCCATCGTTAATCAGCGCGAGGTCGGCGTCGATACCAATAGCTACGAGCAGGCCTTGCAGAACACCCTCAGACAGGCGCCGGATGTAATTCTAATCGGAGAGATTCGAAGCCAGGAGACGATGGAACACGCCCTGGCCTTCGCCGAAACCGGCCACCTCTGTCTCTCTACCCTGCACGCCAACAATGCTAACCAGGCACTGGACAGAATCATCAACTTCTTTCCCGAGGAAAGACACAAGCAGTTGTTCCTGGACCTGTCTCTGAACCTGCAGGGCTTTGTCTCGCAGCGCCTCATACCGACAGTGGACGGCAAGCGCGCCGCCGCGATCGAGATTCTCCTCGGCACTCCACGAATCTGCGACCTCATCAAGCAGGGTAAGGTCATGGAGATAAAGGAGGTGATGGAGAAGAGCGAGCAGCAGGGCATGAAGACATTCGATTCGGCACTTTTCGACCTCTATAAGAACGGCAAAATTAGCTACGAAGAGGCGCTCAAGAATGCCGACTCCAAGAACAACCTACGCCTGCGAATCCAGCTCTCCGAGGGCAAGGATGCCGACTCCACCGATCTCGATGAAGAGGAAGACGCCGGTGGCCTGTCGCTGGTGCAGAACGATGACGATGAAGGCAAGCTGTTTTAGTCGGTGGTGAAATTTGCTGACTACAAGCGTCTCGACGGCATAGCGGCTGCCGAGGGTATTCGGCGCAAAGATTTTACCAGCGCAGAACTTACCGCCGCTGCCATCGAGCGCGCCGAAGAGATCAACCCCACTCTCAACGCCATCGTACACGAGCACTACGAAGGCGCTATGGAGCAGGCCAAGCTCATCGACCAGTCGCCGCCGCTAGCTCAGAGCAGCCGGGTAGCTGGCCTACCCTTCCTTATAAAAGACCTAACAGAAGTTTCCGGCCTACCGTGCACCTATGGCAGCGCGCTCTATGCCGACCATGTGTCCCAGCGCGACGCCGACATCGTCGCACGTTATAGAGCAGCGGGCCTTCCCATTCTCGGCAAGACCAACACACCCGAGTTCGGCCTAACAATCACTACCGAGGCGCGGGCAAACGGTGCCTGCAGGAACCCCTGGAACCTGGAGCATTCGACTGGCGGGTCCAGCGGCGGCGCCGCAGCAGCAGTAGCCGCCGGCATAGTACCCGTTGCCCACGCCAGCGATGGCGGTGGCTCTATTCGCATCCCGGCCTCCTGCTGTGGCCTGTTTGGACTGAAGCCGAGCCGTGGACTGAGCGAAGTCGGGCAGACCCTCGCCGAGTCCTGGGGCGGCATGAGCGTGGCACACGTGCTTAGCCGCAGCGTGCGCGATAGCGCCGCCTTCCTTGACCTCATTACACTCGACCGTCCCAGGCTCTACCCTAAACCTGATCACCCACCCTCATTCTTCGATGCCTTGCTAGCGGGCGACACGCCCCGCCTACGCATCGCCTTCCAGGCTGCACATCCCGGTGGCGAGATCGTAGAGGAAGACTGCCTGCGAGCGGTAGAACAAGCGGCCCGTCACTGTGAAGCGCTCGGCCATCAGGTCGAAGAACTGCCCCACCCCGTCGATCATGAGCGCGCCGCCAGGGCCATGGCACGGCTCATCAACGTCTATGCGTATCAGGCCGTGGGCAAGCGAGCCACGGCGCTAGGCCTGGAGCTGGACGACTGTCCTATCGAGACCTCGACCCTCGCCATGGCCCAGCGTGGCGCTAAGGTCAGTGCCAGCGATTTTCTCGACGCCAGAGACGGCCTGATGGAGACAGAGCGACAGGTGCATGCCTTTCATCAGCGCTTTGATGTCATAATTCAGCCGGTACTGGCTAAACCGCCGGCGAAGATAGGCTGGCTCGATATGAACAGTGCAGACCTGAAGAGCTATGCCGCGAGATTCAAGGCCTATAGCGGATTCGCCGCGCTGGCCAATGGCACGGGACAGCCTTCCATGTCCGTGCCGATGGGGCTCGGCGCATCCGGCCTTCCCATCGGCGCTCTCTTTACCGCGGCTTGGGGCGGCGATAGGACGCTGCTGCAACTCGCCGCCGAGTTGGAGCGTACCGCGCCCTGGCCCGGACTGGCCGATGTGGCCTAGAGACCCTGTCACAATTCATGACGCAAGGCGGGTGGCAGCTGCTTTATAATTAGATTATCGAGCTTAGCCAGAACTTATTTATATTCAACATAACAATAACTTACGACATATTTCTCACAGCTTACTCAAATTGGAGAACAGGCATGAAACTGCGAATTTCACTACTGACCGGGGCCATCTCACTCGCCATTGCCAGTACGGCTGGCGCGCAGGAATATCAGGCGCCCTATACCGAATGGGGCGTGCCTGACCTGCAGGGGAACTGGAAGAATGCCACCGTCATGCCCTTCGAGCGCCCTACCGAACTCGGCACGAAACAGGCCTATACAGAAGAGGAAGCCATGCAGCTGGAGCGCCGTGCTCAGCAGGCAGTGGAGCAGGACAATGAGCCGCTCGACCCAGATCGCCCTGCACCCGCACTGGAGGCGCTACCTCCGGTAGGTAACTACGACCTTTTTTGGACCGACCGCGGCATGTTCCTGCCCACTATCGATGGCGAGTTTCGCACCTCGGCCATCATCGATCCACCCAATGGCCGCATTCCCGAGCGCGTTGCCGGGTTCCGCGAGCGCATGGAAGAGATACGCGCCAATCGGCCAGACCGCAACGATGGCCCTGAGGGTCGCGGCCTGGGCGAACGCTGCCTAATCGCGTTCGGCAATTCATCGGGTCCCGTGATGTCACCGGTTATGTACAACAGCCACATGCAGATCGTGCAATCACCCGGCTACGTCAACATCATCATCGAGATGGCACACGACGCACGCATCATCAAGATTACCGACGACAGAAGCCCGGTGAGCGAGGTGCATCAGAAGTGGATGGGTGACTCAATTGGGCGCTGGGAAGGCGACACGCTGGTGGTTGAGACCAAGCACTACAATCCCTGGATTACCTACCGCGGCGCACCCACAGAAAACCTCACTGTAATCGAGACCTTCAAGCGCGACGCAGATAACAAGATTGTCTACGGATTCACCGTCGACGACCCCACTGTCTACAGCGCTCAGTGGTCGGGAGCCTACCCCCTATCGCGTATGGATGAGCCAGTCTACGAATATGCCTGCCACGAGGGTAACTACGGCATCATAGGCATTCTCGCAGGCGCGCGACGACTCGAGGCAATGGAGCGAGAGGGCATCGAGCGCGCTATCGACCAATAACAGTCAGTAGTTCCGAATAAAAAAGGGTAGCGTCGGCTACCCTTTTCTATTGGCAGCTAGAAAGGTTAAACCTGACAGCTGGCGTAGCGTACTGAGGTGATCTCCGCCATTACAGCGATAGCAATCTCTGCCGGTGTCTTGCTGTTAATCTGAAACCCTATCGGCGCATGGAGGCGACTTATCTCAGCCTCGTTGAGACCAAGCTCGGGGAGCCTCTCGCGACGAGCGGCAGATGTGTTAACCGACCCCATGGCCCCGATGTAGAAGGCATCGGTCTTGAGCGCCTCCATCAATGCCATATCATCTACTCTTGGATCGTGCGCCAGAGCAATGATGCCGCTATAGGGATTACTGAATCGCTCGCGGACGACATCATCCGGCAGCTGCGCCGTCGTCTCCACTCCGGGAACATGCCAGTTATCCAAATAATTGGGCCTCGGATCGCACAGCGTGACATCGTATTCCAGTGCCAACGCCATCTCCGCGACGTACTTCGCCACATCGCCGGCACCGAGAATCAACAGACGATACATGGGACTGAGACTGTGAATCATGCGGCTGCCATCCATGACGACCGCCTCCTCGCCGCTCTGAGCCTGCGCAGAGATTGCACCGCTAGCGAGGTCGACGATTCGACTAACCTTGTTGTGGTTCGCCAAATCCTGCGAGAGTCGGCTGAATAGGCTGCAATTCTCCTCACTGCAATCGATGAATTCCAGCAACACGTGTAGCTGTCCACCGCAGGGCAATTTCAGCCTGGCCTGCTCCTCGGCAGTTACGCCGTATTTCACGATGAACGGCTTAGCCTCGGTATCGAATTGTGACTTCAGGCTGCCATCTCGCAGCTGCTCCAGGAAATCCTCCTCGATACAGCCACCAGAGATTGAACCGACAAGCTCACCGTCGAGGGTGCATGCCATCATGGCACCAATCGGGCGTGGCGAAGAGCCCCAGGTCTTCAAGATGGTGCAGAGCCACACTTGCTTCGAACTCTGCAACCATTTTTCGACGCGGGAAATGATCTGTTGTTGACTACTTTGCATGATCCTCGATTTATCGCTTCGTTTCAGTATTAGAGGGTCTTGTCCCTAGTGACGCGCTAGACGATTCTCTCCTTCCATTTACCGCGCCGGAAAACAAGGTAGCCTACTATACCAGTGAGAATATCCGAGGCAAATACAGCCCAGAAGACTCCTACCGGCCCGAATTCGAGTATCAGCGCCAGGAAGTAGGCAAGCGGTACCTGCACTATCCAGAAGCAGAACACATTAATCCAGGTCGGCGTCATGGTATCACCTGCGCCATTGAAGGCCTGAATGATTGCCATCCCTGCACCCCAGGCGACAAAGGCTACGGCGAATATCGTCAGACACTGCACCGCGTACTCAATCACCTCCGGCTCACTCGTAAACAAACCGACGATGGCGCGTGTAAACAGCAGCATCATCACCGAGGCGAAGCCCATATACAGTGAGTTGTATCTCACGATGTGCCAGACCGAAGCCTCGGCCCGCTCCGGCAGGCCCGCTCCGAGGTTCTGCCCGACGAGGGTCGCCGCCGCATTGCTCAAGCCCCAGGCCGGCAGGATGCTAAACATCACCACGCGCACTGCGATCGTATAACCTGCGACCGCCGCGCTGCCGAATCCCGATACGATCTGCATGAGGAATACCCAGCTCGCGGTGGCGACGAGGAACTGCGACACACCGCCAACCGAGATTCGCACGAGGGAACGGATGACACTCATGTGCAGCGTCAGGTTCGCGACCTGCAGTCGAATCCTGCCACCGCCGCCGCAGAGATAGTAAAGCCCGTACAGAACACCGACGCCGCGCCCGATATTCGTTGCGATCGCAGCACCCTTCAGCCCCAGCTCTGGAAACGGCCCATAGCCGTAGATCAGACAGGGGTCCAGTACGATGTTGATGCAATTGGCGAGCGTCAGTGCACGCATGGCAAGGCTCGCATCGCCCGCTCCTCGAAATATCGCATTGATCAGGAACAGGAATACGATAGTAAAGCAGCTGCCGAACATGATTCGCGTATAGGTCTCGCCGGTTTCGAGCACGGCCTCGTCGGCGCCCATCAGAAGCAGGATATTTCGCGCATAGAAGATGCCGATTAGACCGACGAGCACGGAGACGATGACACCGACCCAGACGGCCTGCCCTGCCGCCAGCGAAGCGGCATCGGGGTCCTTCTCACCGATGCGTCTCGCGATCAAGGCTGTCGTGCCCATACTCAGTCCGATAGCCACGGCGTAGAGCAAGGTGATCATCGCCTCGGTCAGGCCGACGGTAGCGACGGCCGCCGTTCCGAGCCCTGCAACGAAGAAGATGTCGACGACGGCAAATACCGACTCCATCGCCATCTCAAGAATCATCGGAATCGCCAGCAGGATCGTAACGCGACCTATAGAGCCCTGAGTAAAGTCTACATCTGTGTCGCCAGCCATGGCCTGCCGGAATAGCAGCCACGCGTTTTTAATTTTCTTTAATAGCATTGTTATTTCCACAAAATAAGGTGATTAGCGCAGCGAAATTCTTCGCCGCGAAGTCGATGTGAGAGCAAGGGGATAAGGCGTGCGCCAGTGCCGACTGAAACAATTCAGTAGACCGCGCGAGAGCTGCCTGAGTGGGCAGATTGAACCGGGGAATTGAGTGAAAACAAGGTAAGGCGTTAGTACGTCTGTCTCAGCGTACGAAACTACACTAGCGAACACACAATTTAGGGTACCTCTGAACAACTCTATGGTAACTCTGCGCAGTCTCAAGCGTTCATATGCAAGGCGCGTTTCGCCGCTAATGGTCACTCCCTTAGCAAGAAGCGCAACGCAGCAGATGGACGCTTGAGGCGCGCCCTTCGGGGCCTCTCGTCTGTCCCGATCTCTTCGTTG
>Ga0055584_100000105_pt1 | contig 77462 bp, 77 predicted proteins | sample OSDHelmetaG_FD_58716 | JGI IMG/M metagenome (GOLD analysis project Ga0055584, IMG submission 58716) | Pelagic marine sediment microbial communities from the LTER site Helgoland, North Sea, for post-phytoplankton bloom and carbon turnover... | ecosystem: Environmental > Aquatic > Marine >... | reverse complement strand
TCGGCAAAGACAATTCGTTTCTTCTCCGCCCGAACACGTTGGAAAATGAATTGCATTTTCGATGTGGTCGGGTCCAAACGTGCCGACAATTGCTGGCGATAACCGTCCATATCAGCGATCGGTTTGCGGGCAACTTTGCTGTCCATGGCTGCTTGGGCTACCGCAGGTGGGATGGCGGAAATCAATCTGGGGTCGAAGGGCACAGGAATAATGTATTCAGGCCCATAACGCAGCCTTCTGCCGCCATACGCCGCGTCGACTTCGTCTGGCACGTCTTCGCGCGCCAATGCCGCTAAAGCGTGCGCGGCCGCAGATTTCATTTCGTCATTAATGGTTGATGCCCGAACATCCAGTGCGCCTCGGAAAATATAGGGGAAACCAAGCACATTATTGATTTGGTTTGCATAATCTGAGCGTCCGGTTGCCATAATGGCGTCGTCTCGGACCGCGGCCACTTCCTCTGGCGTAATTTCAGGGTCTGGGTTGGCCATTGCAAAAATAATTGGATTGTCCGCCATGGATTTTACCATGTCGGCGGATACCGCACCTTTAACGGAAAGGCCGAACAACACATCCGCGCCCTTAACCGCGTCGGCAAGGGACCGCGCTTCGGTGGGGACCGCGTGTGCAGACTTCCATTGGTTCATACCGTCTTCGCGGCCTTGATAGATAACGCCCTTGGAATCGCAAAGTGTCACATTGTCATGGGCAACACCCATGGACTTGATGAGTTCGATACAAGCGATGGCGGAGGCGCCGGCACCGTTCACCACCATTTTGATGTCTTCCATTTTGCGCCCAGTCAGCTCCAACGCGTTGATCATGCCGGCTGCGGCGATTATCGCCGTGCCGTGTTGATCATCGTGAAATACGGGTACGTCCAGCTCTTCGCGCAATTTCTGTTCGATGATGAAACATTCCGGCGCTTTAATATCTTCTAGATTGATTCCGCCAAAAGCGTTGCCGATGAGGCGCACACAGGAAATAAACTCGTCCACGTCCTCGGTTTCCACCTCAAGGTCGAACCCATCGATATCGGCGAAGCGTTTGAAGAGCACCGCCTTGCCTTCCATGACAGGTTTCGAGGCGAGCGCGCCGATATTGCCAAGACCCAGCACAGCGGTCCCGTTGGAAATGACCGCAACCATATTGCCTTTGGAGGTGTAGTCGTAGGCGGTGTCCGGGTTCTTTTCGATTTCCAGACAAGGTACGGCGACGCCGGGTGAATAAGCGAGCGATAGGTCGCGTTGTGTTGTCAGTGGTTTGGTGGCGCGCAGCGCGATTTTACCCGGTTGGCCGCGGGTGTGAAAATCAAGCGCTTCTTGGTTAGTGATTTTTGTATCGGACATGGCTATGAAATGCCGCTCCCTGTTATATTTTTTTACCAACTGGGCCACCTCGCCAGAACGAGACCCAGTCATTTCAATTAGTTTGACATGAAGCGGTACACCTGGCTAGCACTGCTGTCACGTATATTTAGCGGCTAAAATAGCTGTTCCGGTCTAGCCAAGGGGACCAACAGAACGGATAATCCAAGGGCGCTGCTTATCAAAGATACTTTTTTAAAGGCCGAATTTAACCGTGGTCACCTCTCCTACAAATCGTAAAGAAACAGTACAGTCCGCCGTTGGCGTGCCGGCAAAGCCGGCGGGAAACGCTCCGGTCACGCCGATGATGGCGCAATATTTAAAGCTCAAAGAAGCTCATTCTGATTGTTTGCTGTTTTATCGGATGGGTGATTTCTACGAGATGTTTCTGGACGATGCGGTCGCGGCTTCTGCGGCGCTGGATATCACGCTTACGAAACGGGGCAGCCATAAGGGCGAAGATATTCCCATGTGCGGCGTCCCGGTACACGCCGCCGACGGTTATTTAGCCCGGCTTATAAAGAACGGCTTCCGTGTCGCTATTTGCGAGCAGATGGAAGACCCTGCAGAAGCTAAGAAACGGGGCTCTAAAAGCTTAGTGCGACGGGATGTGGTCCGATTGGTGACCCCAGGCACGCTGACCGAAGACAGCCTGCTAAACGCGCGCGCAAACAATTATTTGGCTGCCCTTGGCCGTGCCGGTAGTGAACATGCGTTGGCATGGCTCGATATTTCGACCGGTGAATTTTTTCTCCAAACCGTCAGTCCGTTTTCACCAGCCGCCCTCTCGGCGGCGCTCGCACGCGTTGGGCCCGGCGAAATATTGGTCCCGGAAAAAACCTATCATCTCGAATCATTTCAAATGATTTGGTCTGAGTGGGAGGACGCCACCGTACCACTCCCCGACAGTCGGTTTGACTCGACAAATGCCATTCGGCGACTGGAAACCCTATTCGGTGTTTCCACGATGGATTCCTTTGGCGATTTTTCACGCGCCGAACTCGCGGCGGCCGGTGCATTGGTGGATTATGTGGAACTCACCCAGGTCGGTGAAATGCCCCATCTGTCGGCGCCGAAAAGCCTGGCCGTTGGCGCGTTGATGGAAATTGATGCGGCGACGCGGTGTAATCTTGAGCTCACCGTAACCCTTTCCGGGTACCGGAAAGGTAGCTTGTTGTCGACGATCGATCAAACCGTTAGCGGATTCGGCGCAAGATTGTTGGCCGCCCGCCTAAACGCACCGGTGACGGACATCGACATTATTTCGGGCCGGCTTGATGCGGTGAGTTGGTTTCTGGAGAGGTCGAGCGTGCGGGACAGCGTCCAGGCTGTTTTGCGTAAATGCCCAGACTTTGAGCGCGCACTATCGCGTGTTTCAGTCAATAGGGCGGGCCCACGGGATATAGCTGCCATCCGCGACGGCCTGGTGGCGGCGAATGAGTTGAAGGCAACTCTACACGACCACGCCGACGCCGCTCCGGCAGGTTTGACCGAAGCGCTCGCCTCGCTCGGACAACACGGCCCACTGGTAGATCTGTTGCAGCGTTCCCTTGGTGCAGATCTCCCGCTGAACGCGCGTGACGGCGGTTTCATCGCGGAAGGCTATTCCCCGCCGCTCGATGAATTGAAACAATTAGGGGGTGAAGGCAGGCGCCTAATTGCCAATTTGGAAGCAAAATATAAGGAACAAACCGGCGCGGAGACGCTGAAAATTAAGAACAACAATGTGCTGGGTTATTTCGTTGAAGTATCCATACGCCAGTCTGAAAAGATCGGCGACGACTTCATTCACCGCCAATCCATGGCGAACGCGGTGCGGTTTTCCTCACCTGAGTTAGCGGAGTTGGCGCGTCGAATATCGGAATCCGGCGACCGTGCACTGGCACTGGAACTCGAGATATTTAATGAGCTGACCCAGGCTGTTGTTGAAAAAAGCCAAACCATCAGTTCGGAAGCGTCCGGTCTGGCCGCGTTGGACGTGGCTGCCGCCTTCGCGACGCTGGCGGCGGATCGCGATTACTGCCGGCCCAATGTGGTCGACGGGACTGCTTTCAACGTGGTTAAGGGGCGTCATCCGGTTGTTGAATCGGTTTTGGGCGCGGACCACCAAACCGCCTTTGTCGCAAATGATTGCAATCTAAACGATGCGCAGCGCGTCTGGCTGGTGACGGGCCCGAATATGGCCGGTAAAAGTACGTTTCTTCGGCAAAATGCATTGATTGCAATTATGGCGCAAATTGGCAGTTTTGTGCCGGCGGAAAGCGCCGAGTTGGGCATTATTGATCGTTTGTTCAGTCGTGTCGGCGCTGCGGATGATCTTGCCCGAGGCCGGTCCACTTTTATGGTCGAAATGGTGGAGACCGCCTCTATTCTCAATCAAGCCACCGAGCGTTCGTTTGTCATTCTCGATGAGATTGGTCGCGGCACGGCAACGTTTGACGGCCTATCGATTGCGTGGGCGGCGGTTGAGCATGTTCATGAGAATAATAAATGCCGCGCTCTGTTCGCCACGCACTATCATGAGCTGGTGGCACTCTCCAACCGCCTCGACGCGCTGAAACCGTTCACCATGCGGGTCAAGGAATGGGAAGGCGATGTTATCTTTCTGCATGAAATTGCTGCGGGCGCGGCTGACCGGTCTTACGGAATTCATGTGGCAAAACTGGCAGGGCTGCCGGCAACCGTTATTCGCCGTGCCGAGCAGGTGTTGGCGACTTTGGAGCGTGGTGAGCAGTCGGGCGGTGTTACTAAATTAACAGATGACTTGCCGCTTTTTGCCGCGATGGGCGAGTCGCCGCAGGCGCCTGCGAAAGGGCCGTCCGAGGTGGAAAGCGTTGTCGCGTCGGCAAATCCAGACGAGATGAGCCCGCGCGACGCCTTGGAGTTTCTATATAGACTCAAGAAAATAGACGGCGACGGGTCTGCGTAATAAGGCACTCCGTCGTATTTCGGGGAGTTTTGCTTGCATTGGCCCGGTGCGTGGCGCAATTCTTTAACTATGGACACTGTCAAGAATCGCCGCGCGATTATAGATCGCCTCGCATTGCAAGAGGCGGCAGTCGCCCTTGTTGATGAGTGTGGCGCCGATGAGAAAGGCCGAAACGAACTACTGGCGTTGTACAAGCGGCAAGTTAGCCGTGGCTACAATGAGATCGAAGGGCGGTTTAACGAAGATCAAAATGGTGCGCTTGCGGTGGAAAGCCACTGCTTTCTGATCGATCAACTTATTCGCGTGATTTACGATATCGCCGCGACCTATTTTTATCCCGCCCCCAACCCGACAACGGCAGACCAACTTTGCATTACCGCTTACGGCGGCTATGGGCGTGGCGAGCTGGCGCCGAAATCCGATTTGGATTTGTTGTTTGTGCTGCCTTACAAACAAACGCCGCGTGGCGAACAGCTGGTCGAGCATATCCTTTATATGTTGTGGGATTTGAGTTTTAAGGTGGGCCACGCGACCCGTTCAATTGACGAAAACATCCGCCAGGCAAAAGAAGACATTACGATCCGGACGGGTCTTTTAGAGTCTCGGTTCGTTTGGGGTGAGCAGTCTCTCTATCAAGAATTACGGCAACGTTTTTTTAAGGATGTCGTTGACGGGACCGGGCCTGATTTCGTTGAGGCGAAGTTGGCTGAGCGCGATGACCGCCACGAAAAAATGGGCAATTCACGCTATGTGCTCGAGCCAAATATCAAAGACGGCAAAGGCGGGCTGCGCGATTTGCAGACACTCTTTTGGATCGCCAAATATCTTTACAAAGTGACCGATGTGGGCCGGCTGGTGGACGAAAAAGTGCTGACCGCACGAGAAGTGCGCCTGTTTGACAAAGCGCAACAATTTCTCTGGACGCTCAGGTGTAATCTTCATTACCTGACGGGGCGCGCGGAGGAACGGCTTACATTCGACGTGCAACCGCCGTTGGCTGAGCGGATGGGCTACACGGACCATGCGGGTACGTCCGGCGTCGAGCGGTTTATGAAACATTACTTTTTGATCGCAAAGGATGTAGGCGATCTTACGCGCATATTCTGCGCGGCTCTGGAAGAGCGCCATCAGCGCCGCAGTCTCTTTCGAATACCGGCGTTATTCCATCGGGAAATCGAAGGTTTTGAGGTAAATCGGGGGCGCTTAGCTGTAACGTCCAACACGCATTTTGCCGAAAAACCAATCGATATGTTGCGCTTGTTCGAAATTGCTCAGCGCCATGATTTGGATATCCACCCAACCGCGCTGCAGATGATCACGCGCAGCCGCGCCCGCATTAATAACAGTGTTCGCCGGGACCCTGAGGCCAATCGATTGTTTATGGCGATGCTGACGTCGAAAAAAGACCCTGAGACCACCTTGCGACGGCTCAATGAAGCTGGTGTGTTGGGACGGTTCTTGACCGATTTTGGCCGCGTAGTGGCACAGATGCAGTACGACATGTATCACGTCTACACGACCGACGAGCACACCATCCGCGCGATAGGGATCTTAAGCCGGATCGAAAATGGCGACCTGGCGGATGAGCATCCGCTTGCTAGTGAGATTGTCCACAATGTTTTGTCCCGCGAGGTTTTGTACATCGCCGTTTTGTTGCACGACATTGCGAAAGGGAGGGGGGGCGATCATTCTGAAATTGGCGCTAAAGTGGCACAAAAACTCTGTCCTCAGCTGGGGTTTTCGCCGGAGCAAACCGAAACAGTAGCATGGCTGGTCCTGAACCACTTGTTCATGAGCAATGTTTCGTCGAAGCGGGACTTGAGTGACCCTAAAACAATTTTGGATTTTGTCGATTTGGTGAAATCTCCGGAACGCCTGCGTTTATTGCTCTGCCTGACAGTGGTGGACATTCGGGCTGTAGGTCCTGGGCGGTGGAACAATTGGAAAGCAACCTTGTTGCGAGATCTTTATAGCCGCGCAGAATCGGTAATGTCCGGCGGGTTGGCGACTGAAGGGCGGGATGCGCAGGCCGGCGCGGCGGTGGAACAATTAAAAGAAGCGCTGTCACAGTGGCCCGCAGAGGATATCGACACTCATATCCAGCGCGGCCACCCGGCCTATTGGACGTCATACGATCACGAAACGCTTGTTCGGCACGCTCCCTTTATGCGTGAGGCGGACACGACGGGTGCGCCGATTGCGGTAGCAAAAGAAGTCGACATGCAGAAGGGGGCGACGGAGATCACGATCTACGCAGGCGATCATCCAGGCCTGTTCAGCAGGATAGCCGGTGCCCTCGCGGTTTCCGGTGCCAATATCGTGGATGCTAAAATTAACACATTAGCGAATGGAAAGGCGCTCGATAGCTTTCTCATACAAGATGCAGAGGGGGGCGCCTTCGCTAGGTCGGACAAACTGGCTCGCTTGTCTGTGCTCATCGAGCAAGCCCTTTTGGGTGAGCTCAAAACCTATGCGGAGATTAAAAAACGCGAGAATCAGCCGAGTCGTCTAAAGGTATTTACAGTAGAACCCCGCGTTTTGATCGATAATAAGGCGTCGAACCGTTATACGGTGATCGAGATAAATGGCCGTGACCGACCGGGTCTCCTGTATTTCGTCACGGAGGCTCTATATCGCTTAAGTCTGCAAGTGCATGCGGCGAAAATCACCACATTTGGCGAACAAGTGGTGGATGTATTTTACGTCCAAGACGTTTTCGGGACGAAAGTGGATCAACCGGGGAAAATCGAACAGGTCCGCACCGTCATCCTAGACGCCTTAAGTGAATCCGACAGCGTCTCTGTCGATAAAATCTCCATTCCGCAAATATCTCGAAATACCACGCGGCGGGTGGTAACGGGACGGTAAAAGCGGCAGAAATCTGAAAAATGACGGTAAATGACAAGAAAGTGCCATAGTTTTTTTTTAATGGGGGGCGGGGCCAGCTTTCTACCGAATGGTACTGGCTAAACAACAGAATCGCTGCATGAAATGCCTAAACTAGCTCCTGAAATAAAAAAATCACCCATGACGTTGTATCGCGCGATATTTACGCTCGGTGGTTGGACGATGGCGAGCCGGATTTTAGGTTTTTGCCGAGACGTTCTCATCGCCGGTGTCATTGGCGCGGGAATGATCGCCGATGCTTTTTTTGTGGCCTTCAAGTTTCCCAATTTTTTTAGGAGGCTTTTTGCCGAAGGCGCTTTCAACGCGGCGTTCGTGCCGTTGTTTGCTGAACGGCTGACGAAAGAGGGCACATTTTCCGCAAAACTTTTCGCCGAGCAAGTAGCGACCGTACTGGTGAGCATTCTGACGGCGTTTACGCTTCTCGCACTTTTGTTGATGCCGTGGCTCATGCTTCTGATCGCGCCTGGGTTTAGCGAACAGCCGGAAAAATTTCAGCTGGCTGTAGAGTTGACGCGTTTAACTTTTCCATACCTGTTGTTTATGGCGCTGTTGTCTTTGCTGGGCGGCATGTTGAATGCGTTGGAACGGTTCGCTGCGACCGCGTCGGCACCAATTTTGTTGAACATCATCCTAATCGCCGCGCTCTTGTTGGTGCGGGCCGGTGTTTTACCGGCCCCGGGCCATGCGCTCGCCTGGGGCGTTTGTTTGGCGGGGGTGGGGCAATTTATATGGTTGGCGATTGCGTGCCACCGGGCTGGTCTTATGATCCGCCTTCCTTGGCCGCGCTTGACGCCCGGCGTCAAACGGCTGCTGGCATTAATGGTGCCGGGTATAATCGGCGCAGGCGTGGTGCAGATAAATTTGGTGGTGGATATTATTTTGGCGACCTTGTTGGCTGAAGGGTCGGTTTCCTGGCTTTATTACGCAGACCGGATTAACCAACTTCCGCTTGGGGTGGTTGGTATTGCCGTTGGTGTCGCCTTGTTACCCATGTTGAGTCGTCAATTGAGTGCAGGCGATACGGAAGCCGCAATGGATACCCAAAACAGGGCCATCGAGTTTTCGCTCATTCTTTGCATCCCCGCTGCCGCCGCGCTGGCGGTATTGGCAGAGCCAATTGCCACGGTGCTTTTTCAACGGGGCCAATTTTCCGTCAGCGATACTCAGGCGACTGCGCAAGCTCTCATGGCATTTGCATTCGGGTTGCCGGCATTTGTGTTGATAAAGGCGATTGTTCCCGGGTTTTTCGCCCGCCAAGATACAGCAACGCCGGTTAAGATTGCGGTAGTGGCCGTGGTGGTAAATATCGGCCTCGCGGTTACGTTGATGCAGGTGTTGGCCCATGCAGGGATTGCGCTAGCAACGGCGCTGTCTGCTTGGTTAAACGCCTTCGCGTTGGGCATTGTGCTCATTAGACGGGGTCACTTCCGGGTGGATGCCCAGCTAATGAGCCGATCACCGAAAGTGGTCCTGTGCGCTGGCATCATGGCGGCTGGGCTGTGGTTTGGCGCCGGTCAGATGAAAGAAGCGTTTGCAAATACTGAGGTGATACGGGCGGTATCGCTTACCCTTCTCGTTGTCGGCGGCCTGATTTTGTTTTTTGGATGCGCACAGCTGACCGGCGCGATGCGGTTCGCCGACCTACGGCGCGCTTTGAAACGAAGTTAGTTTGACGGACGCCGGCAGCATCGCTAGCTTCACGCCTTCATCTTGGGAGCAAAATTCATGGTCAGATTGAGCGACTTGTCCGAGTTCGAGGCCGAACATCTTTTGGCGCTCGACTGCCCGCAATTTTCTGACAGCCCGTTCGCGGAGGGGCCCGACCTTAAGGATGCGCGGGTCGCGCTGATCACCTCCGCTGGCTTGTCGCGGCGTGATGATTCTACTTTTCGCCCTGGGGCGACTGATTATCGCGTTATCCCCGGCGACATCGCGTCCGGCGAGTTGGTGATGAGCCATGTGTCCACTAACTATGATCGCACTGGATTTGCCCAGGACCTCAACGTGGTGTTTCCCATCGACCGGTTGCGTGAGATGGAGACTGACGGCACGATTGGGTCGGCGGCAGGTTTTCATTATTCCTTTATGGGCGCGACGGAGCCTGAAGCGTTGGAAGAAAGCGCGCGCCAACTGGCGGGATTGCTGAAAGAAGATAAGGTAAATGCGGTTTTCTTGACGCCGGTCTGACCTAACTGCACGCGCGCCGTTGGCGGGCTGGCTCGATATATTGAAGACGAAGGTATCGCGACCGTGCTGATTAGTTTGGTGCGCGAACATACGGAACAAATGAATCCACCGCGGGCGCTTTGGGTGCCGTTTGATCTGGGTCGCCCTATGGGTGCGCCGGACGAACCGGATTTTCAGCGGCGTGTACTGGAAAGCGGCCTCTCTCTTTTGGCGGAGAAAAGCGGACCCGTGCTTGCGGATTTTCCGGACGATGCGCCCGGCAGCAAGCCCGAAGACATGTCCGGTTGGGTTTGCCCTGTCAACCTTGCGCCGGCCGATGCTGATGAGGCCGAGAGCTGTCTGCGCGCGCAGTTGGAACAGGAAATGACGGCGCTGCAGCCCTGGTACGATCTCCAATTGGAGCAAAAAGGCCGAACCACCGTTGGCGTTGGCGCCGACAATATTAGGGATTCGGCAAAGCTCATTGCGGGTTTTCTCGAAGACCCGAGCATCGATAGCCCTTGCGACTACCGTCCTTTGGCATTGATGCTGAAATACAACGCTGAAGATTTGAAAGCCTGGTATTTCGAGGCTGCGACGGCGCAGCCCGGCGGTTCGGGTCGCGAACTCGCCGATTGGTTTTGGAAGGCTACCACTGCGGGGAAGTCCTTGCTGCAATTAGCGTCCACCATGCGAGCGTGTGACAATAAAGGGCTTCAAGCGTTGGGTACCAAGGGCATTGTGCCGCGTGCTTACGAGCATTTGGTGCCTTAAGGGGGATTAGTCTTTGGTTCGTTTGAAAGACATGGGTTCGCTCGACGCTCAACATTTGCGCGAAAAAGAGGTTCCGGACTTTGAGACCGAGCCGTTTGTTGAAGGCCCACCGTTAGCGGAGCGCCGCCTTGCGGTCATTACCACTGCGGGATTGCATCGGCGAAGCGATAAAAATTTTTCCCTGGAAGATATAGGCTACCGGGTACTGCCTGGTGATATTGATCTCAGCGACATCGTCATGAGCCATACGTCGGTGAATTATGACCGCACCGGGTTTCAACAGGACGTTAATGTCGTCTTTCCGCTCGATCGGCTGCGGGAATTGCAGGCCGCGGGAGAAATAGGCTCGTTGGCACATTATCATTATTCGCTCATGGGGGCCGGCTGGTTGCCCCATGAGATAGAACCCACCTGCGTTGAGCTGGCGGGTTATTTGAAAGAAGACGGTGTCAATGCGGTGCTGCTGGTCCCGGTCTGACCCAACTGCACCCGCGCCGTTGGCGCGGTCGGTCATTATCTAGAAGAACAAGGGCTTGCCACCGCGGGGATTAGTTTAGTCCGAGACAATACGAAACGTATTCGCCCTCCACGCGCGCTGTGGGTGCCGTTCGAGTTGGGGCGTCCGTTCGGCGCGCCGGACGAAGCCGACTTTCAAACCAAAGTGCTGCGTGCGGTGCTGGGTTTGTTTGAGCGTACAGACGGTCCGGTGATTTTGGATGATTTCGACGAAGACCCCCCTGGCGGCCATTCTTACGACCAAAGCGGTTGGGCTTGTCCGGTAAGCTTCCCGAAGGCGCAAGGAGAAGCGGACACCAGTATTTTACAGCTGGTACTAAATGAAGTCGATCAATTGGCGCCTTGGTATAATCTGGCGGTTGAAGAGCGGGGCCGGACGACATTCGGCGTAAGCAAGTTGGGTATTGGTGATGCGGCCCGTTTTGTTGTTGGGTTTTTAGATGGGACGCCGGAGAACCCGCGTGATGATATTACCCTTGGCGAAACGCTTAGGTTCGCCTGCGAAGATATTAAGATGTGGTATTTCGAGGCGGCCACGGCACAACCCGGCGAGACCAACAGCCAGGCGGTGGCCGACTGGTTTTGGGGAGAGACCTCGGCGGGACAGTTGTTTTTAGCGGTGTATCCGAAAATTCTCGGAAATTCGGATAAAGGCGTGCGCCATGTGGCGGCCAGTCAATTTATTCCCCGCGCCCAAGAACACCGCCTGTCTTAATCTCGCGTCTTAATTGTCCGCCTTAACCGGCTGGCTTAATCGTGAAGCTTGACCCGCTAATAGGCAGCCGCCATAACCCGGCTTAACCAGAAACTGACAACCCGCGTGTCCATAGCGAAGGGCTCTGAACCATGAATCGTGTATTTTCGGGCGTCCAGCCCACCGGCAATCTTCATCTTGGCAATTATCTCGGCGCTATTCGCAATTGGGTAGCCCTTCAAGAAGATCACGAGTGCATTTATTGCGTCGTCGATTTGCACGCAATCACAGTATTTCAGGATCCGGCGGAGTTGACCGCCAGCACGCGCGAAGTGACGGCGGGGTTGATCGCGGCGGGGATCAATCCCGAAAAACACATTTTGTTCAATCAAAGCCAAAACCCCGACCATGCAAGCCTGGCTTGGGTGTTTAATTGTGTCGCCCGTCTCGGCTGGTTGAATCGGATGACCCAATTTAAGGAGAAAGCGGGCAAGCACCGCGAGAATGCCTCGGTTGGTTTGTACGCCTATCCGAATTTGATGGCAGCAGACATTCTCGCCTATCAGGCGACCCACGTGCCTGTCGGAGAGGATCAGAAGCAGCATTTAGAGCTGGCGCGCGATATCGCGCAAAAATTCAACAATGACTTTAAAGCCGACATGTTCCCGCAGCCGGAACCGCTGATTTTGGGGGCCGCAACCCGGGTCATGTCGCTACGCGACGGTAACAATAAAATGTCGAAGTCGGACCCGTCCGAATATAGCCGCATCAACCTCACGGACACGGCGGACGATATAGCGCAAAAAATTCGCAAGGCCAAAACCGACCCCGAATCACTCCCCTCATCGTCGGAGGGGTTGGAGGGCCGGCCGGAAGCGGAGAACTTGATTGGAATATTTGCCGCCCTCAGCAATATGAGCCGTGACGACGCGCTGGCCGCCAATGCTGGCAAGCAATTTTCTGGGTTTAAACAAGATTTGACCGACTTGGCGGTTTCGGTCCTGGGTCCGATCAATGCCGAAATGCAGAAGTTGGTTGCCGATGATGTCTATATTGATGACGTGCTTGCCCGGGGGGCTACGCGTGCGCGTGCGATTTCCGGGCCGATTATGGCGGATGTTTATAAGACCATTGGGTTTGTGGCACCGTAGCTATTCGCTGCTTTGCGCTTGACCTATTGACCGCAAGCGCCCATTTCATAGGGACTGAATAAGCCTTATTGGGCTAAAGGAGAGATAGATGTTCATTCAAACCGAAGCGACGCCAAATCCCGCGACAATGAAATTTTTGCCGGGACGTACTGTATTGGAATCCGGAACCGCCGATTTCACCGATGCCGCCGCCGCGGAAACTAAATCTCCGCTGGCTGCAAAACTTTTCGGCGTGGATGGCGTAGAGGCTGTGTTCTTCGGGAATGATTTTATTACCGTGACCAAGAACGAGGCGAAAGAATGGCATGTTCTGAAGCCGTCCGTATTGGGCGCTGTCATGGAGCATTTCACTGCTGGCGACCCGGTGATGAACGAAAGCTCTGATGCGCAAAGCGCCAGCACCGCCTCCGAGGATGATGATGAGGTGGTTGGGCAGATTAAAGAGCTAATCGATACACGCGTCCGTCCAGCGGTTGCCATGGATGGTGGTGATATCGTGTTTGAGAGTTTTGATGACGGTATTGTCTATTTGCAGATGCAAGGTGCATGTGCCGGCTGTCCAAGCTCAACCGCGACGCTCAAGATGGGCATTGAGAACATGCTCAAACATTATATTCCTGAAATTATCGAAGTCCGCGCCGTCGCCCTTTAGGGGGTTCCGTTAAGGGCCAGGGACGTAATACTGCATGCCAAACCAGCGCCACCGGCTGCCAGTGCCTGGCATGGTGCAATTGATTCTGGAACGACCCGCCGCGAACGGCTTCGCAAAACGGATTTCGATCCGGCTTTTCCCCAAATGCTGCAGCGCTAATTTGCCAAAGGCGGAATGATAACAGGCAAGGCGGTCTAAGCCAGCGATGCCTGCTGTCACGGTGAATCCAAAATTAGGCGGATTGCCTGTTGCCGGCAGCAGCGGGTTTTGCGGCGTCACATCGAACACGGGCAGGGGTTGCGCGTTGATGAGGGTTCGGAACCTACCAATATCCCCGTAAGTGTCGTTTAAGGAAAACCGTGGCAGAAAAAACCGGTCGGTTAGCCGGTGCAGTACACCGGAGTGCTGACCGAAAGCCACCTTGTAGCCCGCTGATTGCGCGGCACGTTGTGTTGCTTGGCTTGCCTGCCCATAAGGATACGCGAATGAAACCGGCTTGAGGTTGAGCTTGTTGCGCAATAAATCCGCGGCGGTTCTGATTTCCCATTCAATATGTTTTTTATCTTGGGTTGCGAGGCGGCCAAGCGTATGGGTTTTGGCGCTGATGGTGACGCCGCTTGCGGCCATTTCTTTTAGTTGGGCCCAGGATAAATATCCCGTTTGCCCTGTGTCGACCGGGTGCGTGGTGACAAAAACCGTGAACGGCAGGCCAGCCTTTTTCAGTATTGGCCAAGCGTGTTTGTAGACCGACTGATAGGCATCATCCATGGTGATGATTACGGTTCGGTTCGTGAGCGGTTTTTTCTCAATCAGCGCGTCTACGAATTCGGACAGGGGAATAATGTTATAGGCACCGGATTTGAGTTCTTTGACATGTGCTGCGAATTTTTCCACCGTGAGAGAAGTGGTCGGATGCTTATCATCCGCAAACCTATGATACATAAGCACGACAGCAGAATCGGCACCCTGGGCGATTGCTAACGGCGCTGCGGTAAACAAGCAGCATAGGAAAACGAACCTGCTTGCGATAAAGACAAGGGAATTAAGGCAGCCGAATTTCATGAATTTTGCCGCGTAATTGATACTAAATTTCGGAATCGAGTTTATCTCACGCATCCACTCGCCCACCAAGAGGCTTTACCTTTATGAGGGATTTTTGAATTTGGTTAAATCGCTAAATATTCTGGCCTTGGATAGTGCCGCAAACGCTTGCTCTGTTGCGATAATGGTAAAGAACAATGTATGCGCCGCCCGTCTGGAATTTATGGAGCGCGGCCAAGCAGAGGCGTTGGCGCCGATGGTGGCTTCGGTGGTGGAGGAGGTTGGCCAAGCCTTACCGGGCGGTTTCGCCGGTTTGGACGCGGTTGCGGTTACCACCGGCCCTGGCACCTTTACCGGCATTAGGATCGGGCTGGCGATGGCCAAGGCGCTTGCCTTACCCCGTCAGATACCGGTGATCGGATTAAGCACATTCGATGCGATACGGTTTGGTATAGATCAAAAAGGCAGCCCTTTGCTGGCGGTGATTGAAACAAAACGGGACGATTTCTACCTGCAGCTGTTTGATCGCACTGGCGCAGCGGTGACCGAAGCAAGCGCGCTGAGTGCCGCAGAGACATTATCAATGTTGCCAGCGGAGCCCATCGTCGCTGTCGGCGACGGCGCTGGGCGCCTCGGCAAAATGTTGGCGGCAAAGGGGTATGGCGCGCTCCGCATTGCTGCCGAAGCCCCACCAATTGCGGAAAACTTCATCGGGCTTGCTGCAGAGCGCTTTCAATTGAACGATTTTGAGGCCCCCACCCCAATCTACTTAAAAGCGCCGAGCGTCACTCTGCAGCATAACCGCTCAGTATGACGCAAACCGCGGCGGAACATATTGTCATTAGCGAAGCGGATCGGAGTTTTGGGCCGGTATTGGCGGAACTTTTCGGTCAAAGCTTCGATGAGCCGTGGCCGTTGGCATCGATCGAAAATTTGATGGCGCCGGCGGGGTGTTGGGGGCTTATAGCCGAATGTTTGAAGGGCGAGGTTTTATATCCCTGCGGCTTTGCGCTGGCGCGTGCGGTTGGGGAAGAAGCGGAGCTTCTAAGCGTGGGTGTAATACCGGCGTTTCGCCGCCGGGGTGTCGCGCGCGCCATTATGGAAGCGCTGGCATGCCAAGCGGTGCAAAGAGGGGCGCGAGAAGTGTTTTTGGAAGTGGGCGTCGACAATCCGTCGGCTGAGCACCTCTATCGGGCGTCAGGATTCGTGGAGGTTGGGCGACGGAAGAACTACTATCGACGCGCCAACCGAGACTTAGTTGACGCGCTCGTAATGAAAGTTGTGCTGTAAAGGTAGATTATTAGGTGTGGTATTGAATCAGTATCCATAGCTTGATGTTTATCGACATTGCTTGTTACAATGATTTTTAAAGATGTTTCTTGATGATTAGTGGGTATTGATTCATTACAATTGTCAGGTTAACGTTATAAAGCCGAAAACCAAATAATTCGGCCAATAGCTTCATCGGTGGTGTTGCCGGTGATAAGTCACGTAAGTGGCTAAAACAAAAACAGGGGCACTGAAAAATGACCGAGTCTTCGGCTACTGAGGTCAAACGCGAGGATCTTCTTGGTTATACCTCGGAGATCGTGTCGGCACACGTTTCGAATAATACAGTAGCGTTGTCTGACCTACCGGGATTGATTGAACAAATTTACAAGACGTTGGCGATGATTGGCGGCGTTGATGGTGGTGCTTCTGATCGGCCGACGCCGGCGGTGCCCGTTAAAAAATCCATTACTCCAGACTATATTGTCTGTTTGGAAGATGGCAAAAAGCTGAAGATGCTGAAGCGCCATCTAAAAACCGCATACAATATGACGCCGGAGGAATATCGCGAACGGTGGGGGCTATCGCCGGATTACCCGATGGTTGCACCGAATTACGCGAAACAGCGTAGCCGTTTGGCTAAGGAAATTGGTCTGGGTACGCGGTCTCGTCGTCGAGGCGAAATTTAACCCAATTCTTCTGTCTGCCGGCCGTTATCGCAAATCACGAGCATGCGGTAAAAACAGGCCTATGGTATTATACGTTCCAAATTGGGGATCGTAGCTGCTATGGACGCGCATATCGAAAGGCTTTGCGAAGAAAAGGGCCTTAAAATGACGGAACAGCGGCGTGTCATCGCGCGTGTTCTGTCTTGGGCGGAAGATCATCCCAATGTCGACGAAGTTTTTTCGCGCGCTTCGAATATAGACCCTCGCATAAGTCTTGCGACGGTATATCGGACCGTGCGGTTATTCGAAGAATCCGGTATCTTAACGCGCCTTGATTTTGGTGATGGTAAGGCTCGGTACGAAGATTCGTCGGTTGACCATCATGACCATTTGATTGATGTGGAAAGCGGTGAGATTATCGAATTTCAGAATGATGAAATCGAACGGTTGCAGCGTGAAGTGGCTGGAAAACTCGGTTATGAGTTAGTGGAGCATCGGTTGGAATTATACGCACGGCCATTAAAACGTAAAAAGTGAGAGGACAACTCACAAAGTTGACTTAAAATGGTAACATTAATGGTCAAATATGCAGGCGAATCGTTAATAAGTTGATCATAGTGCAAACAACGTCATCAACAGCGTTTACTCAAGCAGCGGTACCTTTCGAAAGAAAGCCCGCTGATTTTGAGATTCGGAACGGCAATCATCTGGTGCGTCTGGCCAGGGATTGGTCGGAAGTCGAAGCGGCGATGGCCTTACGCTACCGAATTTTCTATGAGGAAATGCAGGCGCGTCCTACGTCGGAAATGGCGCTGCGCAAGCAAGACTTTGATCGTTACGATGAAGTCGCTGATCATTTGCTGGTGCTTGATGAAGAGATTGGCGACGGTCCGGAGGCTGTCGTGGGGACGTATCGGTTGATCAAGCGTGATGCGGCCGCCCAATGCGGCACCTTTTATTCCGCTGCTGAATATGACGTGGGTATATTGACGTCTCTCCCCGATGAAATTCTTGAACTTGGACGGTCGTGCGTGGATTTGGAATATCGAGATCGCCGAGTTATCAATTTATTGTGGCAGGGGATTGCACATTATTGCGTCAATTATGACATTCGGATCATGTTTGGGTGCGCCAGTCTTCCCGGCAAAAATATAGATGCGCACGCACTACCGCTGTCCTATCTGTATAACAATCACCTCGCGCCGGCGCCAATATGCCCGAAAGCGTTGCCAGAGCGCTATGTGGATATGAACCGGTTGCCGACAACAGAAATAGTGGCGAAGGAAGCGGTAAAATTTGTACCGCCTTTGATTAAGGGATATTTGCGCATTGGTGGGTTTGTTGGTGATGGTGCGGTCGTCGATGAGCAATTCAACACCACGGATGTGTGTATTGTCGTAAAGACAAAACTAATTACCGATAAGTATGCCCGCCATTTCGAGCGGCACGGTTCAAATTTGCGAACAATCTAGTTCCGGTTGACGTCGAGCCCTAATGGATATCTCACATTTTCTCGCGTTTAGGCGCGGATTTGCACTAATTTGCATTTTTGCCTTTATCATAATTGTGCAGACCCCTGCCCAAAAACTGGGATTCAAGGCCAGTTATCGTTGGGGGCACCGTTGGCACAAATGGTGCCGTTGGGCGATTGGCATGGAAGTACAGGTTCACGGCGCTCCGTCAACGGCCGCACCGACCCTGTTTGTTTCTAACCATGTTTCCTACCTGGACATTCCGGCGATAGGCTCTGTCCTCGATGCGACGTTCATTGCAAAAGCTGAAATCCAGAACTGGCCGCTTTTTGGGCTATTGTGCAAATTGCAACGCACGTTGTTTATTGAGCGGGACCGCCGAAAAATCCACGAGCAACGGGAAGATCTGTTTCAGCGTCTTTTGGAGGGCGATAATTTAATTTTGTTTCCCGAGGGCACAAGCCACAATGGAACCTTTGTCCTGCCATTCAAAAGCGCGCTTTTTAGCGCCGCGGAATGGGATTTCGATGGGAAGCCGCTTACTATTCAACCGGTTTCTATCGCTTATTCTACGCTGGACGGCATTGTGCTCGGCCGGCGTCTGCGGCCGACATTTGCTTGGTATGGCGATATGTTGATGGCGGGGCATTTCTGGCAATTATTGGGAACCGGCAAACTGGGCATCGATATAATTTTTCATGAAGCGACGGATATTAGCCAGTTCGGCTCGCGAAAATTGTTGTCGGATCATTGTCAAGGGGTGGTTGCCAGCGGCGTTTCTTCGGCGCTCGCTCGGCGCGTGGAAATTGCACCTGCCCCAAGAGGACGCGCTTCTGCGACAAATTCGGGAAAGGCGGCGGATTGCTAGCCTTGCAAGACATGTGGACATATGGAACTCTCAGCATTGAAATTGGTGGAAGATCATCAAAAACGAGTTTGTTGGAAAATTTTCGAGAGATGGGACCTTATGTTGCCCTTTGCATGGCCGCGCGCTATAGCGCCGAGCTGCATCCGGTAGGGACATAGAATTTGGGCAAGTCGGTTTTTATCAAAACATATGGGTGCCAAATGAACGTCTACGATTCCGATCGTATGGCGGATCTATTGGCGCCAATGGGGTATCAGGTCACGCAAGCGGTGGACGGCGCCGACGTGATAATTTTGAACACCTGCCATATCCGCGAAAAGGCGGCCGAAAAGGTGTATTCTGAGCTTGGCAGGTTGGCGCCGCTTAAGGCCGGCGCTACAGCGGGTCAAAACGCGCCGTTGATCGCGGTTGCCGGTTGCGTCGCCCAGGCGGAAGGTCAACAAATTTTAGAACGCGCGCCTTATGTGGATCTTGTCTTTGGTCCACAGACCTACCACCGCTTGCCGGAAATGGTGGAATCCGCGTTACGGACGGGCAAGCGGATCGTGGATACTGACTTTCCGGTGGAAGATAAATTCGATTTCTTACCGGAAGAGCGAAGCAGCGGCGACGTTTCCCGATATTTGACTATCCAAGAGGGGTGCGACCGGTTTTGTACCTTCTGTGTGGTTCCTTACACGCGCGGCGCGGAACAGTCGCGATCCGCCCAATCCATTGCGGCGGATGCCAAGGCCATGGTGGCCGATGGGGCGCGGGAAATCACGTTGCTGGGTCAAAATGTGAATGCATGGCATGGCGATGCGCCGGGTGGCGGGGAATGGCGCCTCGGGCGGCTAATCCGGTATCTGGCGGAGATTGAGGGATTGGACCGTATTCGCTATACGACGAGCCACCCCAGCGACATGGACGATGAGTTAATTGCGGCGCACGGTGACGTACCTCAATTGATGCCGTTTCTTCATCTCCCGGTGCAGTCCGGCTCCGACAAAACTTTGGCGTCCATGAACCGGCGCCACAACGCGGCGGATTACCGGCGCATTATTGATCTGTTGCGCCATCACCGGCCGGAGATAGCGCTGTCTTCCGATTTCATCGTGGGATTTCCAGGTGAAGAAGACGCTGACTTCGCCAAAACGCTGGGTTTGGTTACGGAAATTGGCTTTGCACAATCCTATTCGTTTAAATATAGCCCGCGCCCGGGCACACCTGCAGCGGACCATGGGCAGCAAGTGGATGAGGCAGTGAAAAACGAGCGCTTGGCTGGGTTGCAACAGTTACTCCGAGCTCAGCAGGAGGCGTTTTTGCAGGCTCAACTTGGCACGACAACCGATATTTTGTTCGAGGGCGGCGGAAAACGGTCCGGACAAATTATGGGCCGTTCACCTTTTATGCATCCGGTCCATGTGGAAGCGCCGGACCGGCTGGTAGGGTCAGTGCAACCAGTTCTCATACAGGAGTGTTTTGCCAACAGCCTGCGCGGTGACGTGCAAATCGCTAGCACGACGACGACCGAAAACCCGGAGCAGGCCACGGAGGGTGTCTACGCTTGAGCGGACGAACCGGTATAAAGGCCGATGGCGCGCGGCAATTGCATTTTGACGATAATCGCTTGTTGGCGGCGTTGTTTGGAGAGCATGACAAACATCTTGCACAAATCGAGAACCGGCTTGGGGTAGCACTCATTTCTCGGGGTAACCGTCTTGCGGTAACCGGGACTGATGGCGCCGTGGAAATAGCCTGCAAAGCGCTAAAACGATTATACAAACGGCTGCAAACCGGAGAGCCGGTGGATGCTGCGGAGGTCGATGCAGCTCTGCGCATGGCCAACGAGCCGGCGAAGGGCCGCCGCAGCGATGGCCCGGTCATCACTACACGACGACGGCGCATTACTGCTCGCTCTCCCTTACAGGCCAGCTATATCGAAGCAATGATGGACAAAGAGCTGGTGTTTGGGTTGGGCCCGGCCGGCACGGGCAAAACCTACCTTGCGGTATGTTTTGCTGTGGAGAGCCTCCTGAAAGGTGATGTGGACCGGATCGTTCTGTCTCGGCCGGCAGTGGAAGCCGGTGAGCATTTGGGTTTTCTCCCGGGCGACATGCGTGAAAAAGTCGACCCTTATCTGCGGCCCATCTATGATGCTTTACACGATACGATGCCTGCAGATCAGGTCCTAAAGCGCATTGAAACCGGAGAGATTGAAATAGCGCCTTTGGCTTTTATGCGCGGGCGAACACTATCGAGCGCGTTTGTCATACTCGACGAAGCGCAAAATACATCATCTGTGCAAATGAAAATGTTTTTGACCCGGCTCGGCGAAAATAGCCGTATGGTGGTAACAGGCGATCTTAGCCAGGTGGACTTACCGCCGAGCACTCTTTCTGGACTTTCGGACGCTTTGGCGACGCTGAAGGGGCTTGATCAAGCCGCGTTTATTCAGTTCACGGACGCGGATGTGGTGCGCCATCCGTTGGTTGCCAGCATTGTTAGGGCATATGCGGCGCGGGATTCGAAAAGTAGTGGCAAAAAGTAAAGATGGATAAATCTTTTCTTGTCGACGTAACCATAGATACAGCCGTTGAAAATGACGTTCCGGAGGATATTGTCGACGCGATCGAACGAGTGACGAGACTCGCATGGCATAAAATTGATATGGGTAAGGGTTTTGCGGAACTTAGTCTGCTCGTCACGAATGACGCACAGGTTCGTCGATTGAATAAAGATTATCGGGATAAGGATAAACCGACCAACGTGCTTTCATTCAGCGCTTCGGACCACTCGCCCAGCCTGCCGAAGGATGCGCCGTTTTTGCTGGGCGATGTCGTGTTGGGGTTTGAGACAATCCGCGATGAAGCGGCACGGCACGGCAAGACTTTTTCAGATCACATCTGTCATCTTTCTGTGCATGGAGTGCTGCACCTTGCGGGGTTCGATCACGAGACCGATTCAAGCGCCACCGAAATGCAAGGGCTTGAAATTGACGTGTTGGCTGCGGCCGGCATTGCTGACCCCTACGGCACATGGGTGGACGCTTCAGAATGAGCAATCGCGAGGAACAGCTGCCGGCGGGAATTGAACAACCTATTGTAGGCGCGGAGGCACAGAAGCCATCCCTTATGCGGCGCTGGATGCGCATGCTTCGGAACGGGCGCAATGGATCCAATATTCGCGAAACATTCGAAGAGCTTATCGAACAGCATGAGGAACGCGAACAGCCGATTGATGATCGTGAGCGTGCTCTGCTGGAAAAGGTTCTCACGATTGGCGACCTGACTGTGAATGACGTGATGGTGCCGAGGGCGGATATCGTGGCGGTCGAACGGCACGTGCCGCTTGCAGAAATTGTTACGCTCATGGCGGACGAGGCCCATTCGCGTCTACCGGTCTATCGCGGTACGCTCGACGACGCGATCGGCATGGTCCACATAAAGGATGTTTTTGCCGCAACCACCCGCGAAACCAATAAAAAACTGTCTGATATCATCCGCTCGGTTTTATATGTAGCGCCTAGCATTCGTGTGCTGGATTTGCTTTTGCAAATGCGTGTAGCCCGAACCCATATGGCGCTGGTTGTCGATGAGTACGGCGGCATTGGCGGCTTGGCGACCATTGAAGACTTGGTCGAGCAAATTGTGGGCGAAATCGAGGACGAACATGATGTGGATGATGGGCCTCGGCTTCGGGCCGCAGACGGCAATGCCGTTCTCGCCGATGCGCGGGTTACGCTTGAAGAATTCGAAGCGAAAGTCGGCCCCTTCTTAACCGAAGAAGACCGAGACGAAGATATCGACACACTCGGCGGTTTGGTGTTTAGCATCGTCGGGCGGGTGCCCGTGCGCGGCGAGATTATTCGCCATGAAAGTTCAGGCATTGAATTTGAAATCCGCGAGGCCGATCCGAGGCGTATTCGTAGGATGAAAGTAACGAATTTGGGCGATCGCCGACTGATCGATGATTGACACCGGTTACGTCTCTAAAATTTTTAACGTAATGCAACGGGCCGCGAATTGGCTCGCATCACGGCGCGCGCGATTGCGCTATGGTGTGATGTTTTGTGCCGGTGCTTTTGCCACGTTGGCATTGGCGCCGGCAAATTTTTTACCGGCATTTTATTTAGCGGTCCCCATTTTTGTCTGGTGCTTGTCTGGTGCGAAGACCATTCGGTCCGCTTTCGCGACCGGATGGTGGTTCGGGTTTGGGTATTTCGTATTCGGTCTCTATTGGCTTGGCCATTCGATGTTAGTGGAAGCGAGTCAGCATGCCTGGATGATTCCGTTTGCCACGCTAGGGCTGCCGGCATTCCTGGCGATTTTTTTTGGCGTGGCGGCGATTCCGGCCCGTTGGGGACAGGATCATTTCGCGCGGGCCCTCATTTTGGCGACGACGCTCGGGGCCGTGGAATGGGCACGGGGCCATGTTTTGACGGGATTTCCGTGGAACCTGTTGGGCCAGGCATGGGCCGGCCAAGACAGCCTTCTGCAAAGCGTATCGTTGATTGGCATTTACGGCCTCACGTTCGCGGCCCTTCTGTCGGCTGGGTTTCTGGCTGTTTTAGCGATGCCAAAATCGAGGCCTGTTTTGACAGTCCTTCTGTTGGCTGTAACGCTGCCCTTAGGGGCAGCGACATTTGGGGAGTTTAGGCTTGCCCAAGCACCAGCCAAAGGAACCGATTGGGTTCCCGGTGTTGGCTTGCGGTTGGTGCAGGCCGGCATTCCTCAGCGGGAAAAGTGGCGCTCGAAATTTTTAATTCGGAACTTTCAGAAACACCTTTTTTGGAGTGAAAAAGATCGACCGGCTTGGATTACCCATGTCATTTGGCCCGAAACTGCAAGTCCATTCCAGCTGGGATCGCACGCGGGGGCTACGGAGGCGGCGGCGAAAATCGTCCCTCCGGGTGGCGCGTTGATTTCCGGCCTAATTCGTAAGCGAGGCACGCCTACACGCCAAATTTGGAATTCGATTGTTGCCCTCGACGGAACCGGGAAAGTTACCGCGAAATACGATAAGTTTCATTTGGTTCCTTTTGGGGAATATGTGCCGTTGCAAAACTGGCTGCCGATCAAAAGGATATCCGCAGGCACAATTGGGTATTCGGCTGGTCCGGGTCCGGTCCGGTGGCAGCTAAAAGGACTGCCGGCGCTTGGGCCGTTGGTCTGCTATGAGATTATTTTCCCCGGCGGCGTAACATCTCTTGGGCCCCGGCCTAAATGGTTACTGGTGCTCACTAACGATGCTTGGTACGGCATTACCGCAGGACCGCATCAGCATTTGGCATTGGCGCAGATTCGGGCGGTCGAAGAGGGATTGCCAGTAGTGCGCGCAGCCAATACTGGTATATCGGCCGTGTTTGATGCCTTTGGGCGCGAGTGGAGTCGTCTCGGTTTAAGTGAGGCGGGCGCGCTAGATACACGCTTGCCAAATGCACCGTCCACTACTACATTCTATGTTCAGTATTCTAATTTATTAGTTATTGCCTTTTTGTTATTAACTTTTCTAGCCGCAAAATATAGAAAAGGCATTGAACTATAGGAATAAACAAGAGTTTGGCAATTTGACGACAAAAAGATTGCATACAATAGCATGCTGCATGGATGTCGCATTTGCCGCACGTGTAAACAGTTAAGGAAGACGAAAAATGGTTGCAACCGCAGGCCGCCGCCCGTCAGCAGGAAGAACAGGTGTTCCAAACCCGGTTGATGTGCATGTTGGAAGTCGTGTCCGGCTTCGCCGCACATTGTTGGGGCTAAGTCAGGAAAAATTAGGAGAAGCACTCGGGCTCACCTTTCAACAAGTTCAGAAATATGAACGGGGTGCGAACCGTATAGGCGCCAGCCGGCTTTTTGACCTGTCACGGGTACTGGATGTGCCAATTTCGTTTTTTTATGACGACATGTCTTCTGACACCTCCGCGAAATCGCCGCGGAATATCGTCGGGATGGCCGAACAGGCGGTTGAACCGTTTGAGCCCGATCCGTTGGCTAAGCGCGAAACCTTGGAATTGGTGCGCGCTTATTATCGGATCAATGAGCCGGCGGTCCGGAAGCGGATATTCGAGCTCACGAAAGCGCTGGCAAATGTGAGTGATCCGAAATAACGCCTGTGATTAGGCTGGTGTTTCAAGCATTCCTTGCGTAATAGCGTGCTCCGTCCAGTAAACGCCTTGACGGTTTCCGCAAACATTGTCACAAACCGGCCTCATGTGGGTGCTGGCTTATTGCTCGCGTGCAACTAGGCACGCGCCACACAGAGATTATGGGTGAATTGAAGTTTAAAGGGGAATAAACGTGGCAAAGGGTGATTTTCTCTTTACCAGCGAATCTGTTTCGGAGGGTCATCCGGATAAGATCTGTGATCGAATTTCAGATGAAATTGTCGATTTGTTTCTTTCGCACGGCGACGACGTTCGAACCGGCGTTGAGACGCTGGTGACGACCAATAAGGTCGTATTAGCCGGCGAAGTTCGGGGGCCAGAATCGATCCAACCTGATGACATGATTGCCCTGGCGCGTAAGGCGGTTCGCGAAATCGGCTACGAACAGGATAATTTTCATTGGGAAAAAATGGACGTTCAATGTCTAGTTCATAGCCAATCCGCGGACATTGCTGTCGGCGTCGATGCGTCCGGCAATAAAGACGAGGGTGCAGGCGATCAGGGTCTCATGTTCGGTTATGCCTGCCTAGATACACCTGAGCTTATGCCCGCGCCCATACAATATAGCCACGAAATTTTAAAGCGGCTCGCGGACGCCAGACATGCCGGGGAAATTTCCGGTCTTGGTCCTGATTCCAAAAGTCAGCTTACGTTGCGTTACGAAAATGGCAAACCTGTAGGCTGCACATCGGTTGTTCTCTCCACACAACATGATGAAGCCATCGACCAACCCGAAGTGCGTGAAATTGTCCGTCCTTATATTGAAGCAACATTGCCCGACGGATGGATGTGCGCCGAGGAAGAGTTCTATGTTAACCCCACGGGTCGGTTTGTTATTGGCGGCCCGGACAGTGATGCGGGCCTCACCGGGCGCAAAATCATTGTCGATACATATGGCGGTGCCGCCCCCCATGGCGGTGGCGCTTTTTCCGGCAAGGACCCGAGCAAGGTTGATCGATCCGCCGCTTATGGCGCGCGGTATGTAGCAAAGAATGTCGTTGCGGCCGGTCTCGCCGAAAAGTGCATCATTCAAGTCGCTTACGCGATTGGTGTTTCTAAACCGCTAAGTGTCTATGTGGACACGCAGGGTACGGCGACGGTTTCCGAAGAAAAGTTGGCCGGGGCTATTTCCGAAGTTATGGATTTAAGCCCGCGAGGAATTCGTGAGCATTTGGGTCTTAGCCGCCCGGTCTACGCCCGCACAGCGGCATACGGGCATTTCGGCAGAAATCCTGATGAAGATGGTGGGTTTTCCTGGGAACGAACCGACCTGGCCGACAGTCTTAAGGCGGCTCTAACCTAAAAGCCGAAAGGCGCTCCATGATGGAGCCTACAAGATTTCAATTTTATGGTCGTCGGCATGGCCGTCCGCTAAGGCCGGTACGCCACCAGCTTTTGGCGGGGCTGCTGCCGAAAATGCTGCTGGCGTTGGATGGCTCGCCCGTAAATTGTAATGCGCTTTTTCAGAACTCGCCGCACGAGTTATGGCTCGAAATCGGATTTGGTGCCGGTGAACATTTGGCCGCATTAGTAGATGATAATCCTGATATAGGTTTCATTGGATGCGAGCCGTTTATCAATGGTGTTGCGTCGCTGCTCTCGAAGGTCGGTACGCTGACCCCATTATCCGGACCTGCGAACCTTAAAATTTTTCCCGATGATGCGCGGTTACTCCTGCCGTTGTTGCCGGCCGCATCCTTCGACAGAATCTATGCCATGTTTCCCGATCCTTGGCCGAAGGCACGCCATAACAGGCGTCGGCTGATATCCCCCGAAACGCTTGATGAACTGGCCAGGCTTCTGCGGCCTGGCGGTCTCTTTAGGATGGCGAGTGATCATATGGAGTATATCCGCTGGACTATGTGCCATTTTCAACGCCACCCATCTTTTGAATGGCAGGCCCAAGGGCCGACGGATTGGCGCGAGCGGTATTCGGATTCCGTGCCGACGCGCTATGAAACGAAGGCGCTATCGAAGGGCGCTTCCTGTGTTTATTTGACTTTTCGGCGGTTACCCTAATCTGTGCGAACCCTTCGCTCTCTAGCCCGGACCAGAAATGCCTTGTGGAGACGCACAAAAATCCTTAAAAGTGCGGTAGAACCCAAGTTTGACATGGCTCCTAATTACTGAGTTATTTCAAAAACAAAAAATGAGAACACTATGGTGGGTGGGCCCAGAGCCCGCCTTTTTTAATGTTGGATTTTAAATTTGTGAGGATTCGATAACGGTGGTGCTGGAAAGCAAAATCGAAGAATTGATTGGACCCAGCCTCGAGGCGATGGGGTTCCTCGTTGTGCGGATCCGCATAATTGGCGGCGGCGAAAATAAGACGTTGCAAATCATGATTGATCGTACCGACGAGCAACCTATTTCTGTTGATGATTGCGCGCTTGCAAGCCGCAACGCATCGGCAATACTGGACGTGGACGACCCCATAAACGGTGCTTATCTGCTTGAAGTCAGTTCACCCGGTATCGACCGGCCTTTGACCAAAGAGCGGGACTTTGAACGTTATGCCGGCTTTGAGGCCAAAGTGGAGTTACAGGATGTCCAGGACGGGCAACGACGTTTTCGAGGCCGCTTGCTGGGGTGTGCGGACGGCGTCGTGAAATTATTAACGGAGACAGGCGAGACTTCACTGCCATTTGGTACTATCGCAGCTGCCAAACTCGTCCTAACCGATGAATTAGTGGCAGCGCATGAACGTGAGATGGCCGGCACTGCCGTAAATTAAAGCTAAGGAAAAGGGATACAGACCGATGGAGACCGCAGGCGCGACCCCAATGCCAAGAACCGAATTGCTGAATGTTGCAGAAACGGTTGCACGCGAAAAAGGCATTGAGCGGGACGAAGTTCTTGAAGCGATGGAAATGGCCATTCAAAAGGCCGGTCGCTCGAAATATGGCCAGGAAAACGACATACGGGCGGAGATAGACCGTAACAGTGGCGAAATACGATTGGCCCGTTATATCGAAGTGGCCGCTGAAGTCGAAAATGAAGCGACGCAGCTGACGCTGGAAGAAGCGCAACGGCGCAATCCGACCATTCAGGTTGGACAGTTTATTATAGACCCTTTGCCGCCGATCGATTTTGGGCGCATTGCCGCTCAAACCGCCAAGCAGGTGATTGTGCAACGCGTCCGAGAGGCCGAACGCGAGCGCCAGTACGAAGAATTCAAGGATCGCGTCCAAGAAATCGTTAATGGCTTGGTCAAGCGAGAGGACTTCGGCAATATTACGGTCGATTTGGGCCGTGGAGAGGCCGTAATCCGCCGCGAAGAACTATTGCCGCGCGAAAAATATCGCCGGGGCGACCGAGTGCGAGGTTATATCTACGATGTTCGTCGTGAACAACGTGGCCCACAAATCTTTATGTCGCGTACGCATCCGCAATTTATGGCAAAACTGTTTGGCCAAGAAGTGCCGGAAATTTATGACGGCATTATCGAAATCAAAGCCGTCGCGCGTGATCCGGGTAGCCGGGCAAAAATCGCCGTCATTTCTCATGACGGCAGCATCGACCCTGTTGGCGCGTGCGTTGGTATGCGGGGCAGCCGCGTGCAAGCGGTGGTCGCCGAATTACAGGGTGAAAAAATCGATATCATTCCCTGGTCGCAAGACCCGGCAACCTTTGTGGTGAATGCCTTGGCCCCAGCCGAAGTGGCGAAGGTCGTTCTTGATGAGGAAACCCGGAAAATTGAAGTCGTCGTACCTGACGAGCAATTGAGTTTGGCAATTGGCCGCCGCGGCCAAAATGTTCGACTGGCCTCAACGTTGTCCGGTTGGGAAATTGATATTCTGACAGAGGAAGAGGAATCCGAGCGTCGCCAGGCAGAAGTGCAAATGCGTAGCCAAACCTTTATTGATGCGCTCGATGTGGATGACGTCATCGCTCATTTCCTCGTTTCCGAAGGCTTTACCAGTATTGAAGAAGTCGCATATGTGCCGGAAGAAGAATTATTGTCGATCGAGGGTTTTGACAATGAAGTTGCTGAAGAGCTACGTCTCCGAGCGCGCAATTTCCTAGCAAAAGAAAACGAACGCCTTGAAGCGCGCGTTGTTGAACTTGAGATCGAAGAAAGTCTCAAGACCCTCGATGGCATGTCCATGCAGATGGCTGTTGCGTTGGGTGAGGCCGAAATTAAGACGCTTGAAGATTTTGCAGACCTGGCGTCCGACGAGCTTACGGGGCCGGAAGACGGGTTGTTGCGCGCATTTAAATTGACCGAGGCTCAGGCCAACGAGTTTATCTTGCGCGCGCGCGTCGTTGCCGGTTGGATTACCGAAGAAGATCTCGCCTTGGCGTTGGCCCCCCCGGAAGAACCGGTGGCCGAAGACGCTGAGACTGCAGAAGAGCCACAAAATTCGACCGACGCATAATTGAAAGCAAGGCAGAGGCTTCCAGAACAAATGTCCGCACTTGAAACCAAATTAGACCAAGATCAGCCGCAACGGCGATGTATCGTTAGCGGCGAATCCTTGCCGACCGAACGGCTGGTCAGGTTTGTGGTTGGGCCGGAACAGGATGTTGTGCCGGATATTCGCGGTAAATTGGGTGGGCGTGGAATATGGGTTGGTGCCGCCCGTGCAACTGTCGAATCTGCCATTAGTGGAAAGTTGTTCAATCGGGCGGCGCGCGCCAGCGTGAAGATCCCAGACGACCTCGCCCGAAACGTCGAATGTCAGCTTTTAGAACGTGTTCAAGGGCATTTGTCGTTGGCGCGTAAAGCAGGCCAAGCTATCGCCGGATACGAAAAAGTTTCTGCGGCGTTCAGCAATGGCGATTGTGCGCTTTTGCTGACGGCGTCGGACGCAACTGAGAACGCACACAAGAAATTACCCCCCCTTGCGCCAGGTATGGTCCAGCTCGATTGTCTTTCGGGCAGTGAATTGGGCTTTGTCTTTGGTCGCGAGAGAACGGTCCATGTAGCGGTTGCCAATGGTGGTTTGGCATCCCAAATTGAAATTGACGGTCGTCGGCTTGCCGAGTTTCGTGGTAAGCCTTCCTTGAATGAGGTTAGGCATGACGCAGAAGTCTGAACAAGAAGGCAAGCTTAGTTTAAACCGACCGGGGACACTCGAGCTCAAGAAGACGGTTGAGACTGGTCAGGTGCGACAAAGCTTTAGCCATGGCCGATCAAAGTCGGTGATGGTGGAGGTCAAAAAGAAGCGTTCCTTTGGTCGCGACTCTGCGGGCCGGATGCGGGCTGTTTCGGAAGAGCAGGGTGCATCTCCGCTTGACCTCGAAGAGTTGCCCGATACAGGCAATCTGACCGAGGAAGAACGCGCGGCCCGGATGCGGGCAATTCGCGGCGCCGCTGAAGAAGCAGAAAAGCGGAGCATTGATGAACTGGAAGATGAGCGCCGCAAGCTGGACGCGGAAAATAAACAGCGGGCTCAGGAAGAAGAAGAAGCCAAGCGCCGTGCAGAGGATGAAGCTCGTCAAAAGGCCGAGGAAGAAGCGCGCCTTCGCGCAGAGGAAGAGGCGAGTCGTCGTGTGCCCATTGACGGAGAGCCTGTCGCCCGTAAGGCGGATGATAAACCCTCCGAATCCGACAAAACACCGCGTAAAGCTAAAACCGAACCGAAGCGTCCGCGCCGCGCGAAGGACGCACCGCAGCGGCGGATGCAGGGTAAGCTCACTATTGGAGACGCGCTCCGACAAGCCGAAGATGGTGATGAGGGGCGTGTACGCAGCCTTGCTGCCATGCGGCGAGCCCAGGAACGAGAACGTAAACGCCAACAGGCCGAACTGCTAAAGGGCGACGTTCAGCAACGGGTGCGAGAAGTTGTGGTGCCAGAAACAATCACCGTGGCTGATCTCGCTAATCGGATGGCCACGCGTGCGCCGGAAGTGGTGAAAATACTTATGAATATGGGTGTTATGGCAGCAGCAAACCAAACCATTGATGCGGATACTGCCGAACTTGTGGTCAACGAGCTTGGCCATAAGATTAAGCGGGTTTCAGAGTCAGATGTGGAAATAGGGCTTGAAGGTATCGAAGATGACGCCGCCGATCTTCAGGTGCGCGCGCCTGTCGTAACCGTTATGGGCCATGTGGATCATGGGAAAACGTCTCTTTTAGATGCAATGCGCCAAAGCGATGTCGCGGCGGGGGAAGCGGGCGGCATAACACAGCATATCGGTGCCTATCAGGTTACCTTGGCATCCGGCGCGGCCATTACGTTCTTAGACACGCCAGGCCATGAAGCCTTTACCGCGATGCGAGCTCGTGGTGCCGGTGTAACCGATATCGTCATTTTAGTTGTAGCGGCCGATGACGGCGTGCAACCGCAAACAGCGGAGGCAATAAGTCATGCCAAGGCGGCGGAAGTGCCGATCATTGTCGCCATCAACAAGATTGATGCACCCGGCGCGGATGTTAATCGGGTGCGTAACGAATTATTGACCCATGAAATCGTGGTTGAATCATTGGGGGGCGATGTTCTTGATGTGGAGGTCTCCGCCAAAGAAAAAACCAACATCGACAAGCTGGAAGAGGCGATTCTGTTGCAGACGGAGATTCTCGAACTGAAGGCGAATCCGTCGCGTCCGGCCCAAGGAACGGTCGTCGAAGCCAAGATGGAACAGGGCCGTGGATCAGTTGCAACAGTGTTGATTGATAAAGGAACGCTGCATACAGGTGACATCTTCGTGGCGGGTTCAGAGTGGGGCAGAGTACGCGCCATGATCGATGATCGCGGCAATTCTGTAAAATCAGCGGGTCCCTCGCAGCCTGTTGAGGTCCTGGGTTTGCAGGGCACACCATCAGCCGGCGACCCAATAAATGTCGTTGAAGATGAGGGCCGTGCGCGTGAAGTGGGCGAATATCGCCAACGCCAAAGCCGACAAAGTAGCATGGCTGCCGGCGCTCGCGGAACGCTGGAGCAGATGTTCGATCAAATTAAGGCAGGTGACGGCTCCGAGATGCCGATGTTGGTCAAGACGGATGTGCAAGGTTCTCTAGAGGCGATTTTGGGTTCGTTACAGAAAATTGCAACCGATGAAGCCAAGGTTCGCATGCTGCATAGCGGTGTTGGCGGCATCACGGAATCTGATGTGGTCTTGGCGGGTGCATCACAGGGCGTCATTATTGGCTTTAACGTACGGGCAAACCCACAAGCTCGTGAATTAGCTAAACGTGACAATGTCGACATCCGCTATTACTCGATCATTTACGACGTGATCGATGACATGAAGAATTTACTGAGCGGTCTTTTGGCGCCGGAAATTCGCGAAAAGCAAATTGGCTACGCGGAAATTCGCGAAGTGTTTGGCATCACGAAAGTCGGCAAAATTGGCGGCTGTATGGTGACCGAAGGCGAAGTGAAGCGCGGCGCGAAGGTACGTTTGTTACGGGACGATGTGGTCATTCACGAGGGCAGCCTCAAAACTCTAAAACGTTTCAAGGACGATGTTCGCGAAGTGCAGCAGGGTTATGAGTGCGGTATGGCGTTCGAGAATTACGATGATATTAAAGAAGGCGACATGGTGGAATGTTTCGAGGTTGAAGAAATCACCCGGAGCTTGTGAGTCGGTCGAATTCCGCGGACCCGTATTTCGGACCACGCCGCTTGATCGTAAAGTAGGAAATTATGCCTAAGAAAAGAGAACGCTCGGTGCGCCAGCTGCGTGTCGGCGAGGAATTACGCCATATCCTCGCTGAAATTCTGGCACGTGGCGATCTACGTGATCCTGATTTGGTCGGTCGTTCCATCACCGTTTCTGAGGTTCGTGTTAGCCCCGACATGCGTAATGCGACCGCTTTTGTATTGCCACTGGGCGGTGGTGATGAAGATGTGGTCGTCACGGCTCTTGGGCGGGCTGCGACATATTTACGCAACGAGGTGGGCCGCAAAATGCATCTGAAATATTTGCCCCAGCTCAGTTTTGTCCGAGACATTTCATTTGATACGGCACAGGACATCGATAATCTATTGGCTGACCCTGCCGTTGCTCGCGACCTAACGTCCCCCAAACAGTAAAATAGGATTGAAGAAATGGGACGGCGAAACCGCAAGGGCGACCCGGTGCATGGCTGGTTTATCGTTGATAAGCCCGAAGGTGTCACGTCGACGAGAACCGTTGCAATTCTAAAGCGCCTAAGCAATGCCCAAAAAGCTGGGCACGGGGGCACGCTGGATCCTTTGGCGACAGGAATATTACCGATTGCCATGGGCGAGGCAACCAAGACACTTCCTTATGTTGTTGATAATACGAAGGAATATGAGTTTACGGTGCGGTGGGGTGTTTCCACGTCAACAGATGATCGCGAAGGCGAAGTGGTTGAAACGTCGGACAACCGCCCTGATAGAGCAATGATTGAATGTGCCATACCGTCGTTTATGGGTGTAATAGAACAGGTTCCACCAGCCTTTTCCGCCATCAAAGTAGCGGGCAAACGCGCCTACGACTTGGCTCGAAAGGGTGAGGAAGTGGTCCTTGCTGCGCGAGAAATTAAAATCCATGATCTGTCATTGGTCGAGATCATCGATGATGACCATGCGGTGTTTCGTGTGGTGTCCGGTGCAGGTGCTTATATGCGTTCGCTGGCGCGCGATTTGTCTGTCGCCCTAGGCACGGTTGGGCATCTTATCAAATTACGGCGCACGCGGGTTGGACCGTTTTCCTTGGACACTTCGATTTCACTGGACGAACTGCAGGGATTTGGGCACATTGCCGCCGTTTTAGAGTGCCTTTTGCCAATCGAGACCGCGCTGGACGACATCCCGGCACTGGCCTTGACCGGCACCGAAGCAAACCAACTGCGCCACGGCCAGTCGGTATCGTTGCTTCGGAAGGGTGATCTCGAACGCGTAGCGACATTGGGCAAAGGGGACACGGTCCTAGCAACGGATCGCGGTAAACCTGTTGCACTTACTGAATATTACGCGGGCGAGGTTCGGCCTTTCAGGGTATTAAACCTATAAAAAAAAGGAGTATGCGATGTCGATTACGCCAGAGCGTAAACAAGAGCTTATTGAAGAGTATGCAACGAAGCCGGGCGATACCGGCTCAGCAGACGTACAGGTCGCGGTTTTGACCGAACGAATTCGAAACCTGACTGGACATATGCAAACGCATAAGAAGGATTTTCATTCTCGCCGGGGCCTGCTGATGATGGTCGGTCAACGGCGGCGCCTTCTTGATTATGTTAAGCGAAAAGATGTTAAACGCTACGAATCGCTGCTTAAGCGACTCGAATTGCGTCGCTGAGGAGTTAGCAACGACCCTCCTCGAAGGTGGCTGACCTTTAGTGTCACCACCTTGTGCTGTCGTCGATATGGATCGGCGCAGCGTAAATTGGCTCAAGGTCGGAATGTGTCTGACCTTTGTATTTTAAGGCCGTTGCACGCCGTGTATTGGAAAAGAACGACGCGGCAGTCGGTATGTGAAGGAAATATCTATGTTTAAGGTTACAAGAAAAGAAATCGAATGGGGCGGACGCCCTCTGGTCTTGGAATCAGGAAAAATAGCGCGCCAGGCAGACGGCGCTGTAATGGCGACCTACGGCGGCACACAAGTATTGTGCACGGCGGTTGCTGCTAAATCACCGCGAAAGGGCGTGGATTTTTTCCCGCTGACTGTTAATTACCAAGAAAAGACATTTGCTGCAGGTAAGATTCCGGGCGGCTTTTTTAAACGCGAAGGGCGCCCCAGCGAAAAAGAAACGCTGACCTCGCGCTTAATTGACCGTCCAGTCCGGCCTTTGTTTCCGGCGGGCTTTCGGAATGAAACCCAAATCGTTTGCACCGTTTTGGCCCATGACATGGAGAACGACCCTGATGTGGTGTCGCTCATCGGTGCTTCGGCGGCGTTGACGATCTCCGGCATGCCGTTTTTCGGTCCAATCGGTGCTACGCGTATTGGCTACAAGGATGGCGAATACATCCTCAATCCACGCCAGGCGGAACTGGAAGAATCAGATCTGGACTTGGTTGTTGCTGGCACAAGCGATGGTGTGTTGATGGTGGAAAGCCAAGCGAACGAACTCGATGAAGAGATCATGCTTGGTTCTGTCGTATACGCTCATGAGCAGATCCAACCGGTGATCGATATGATTATCAGTATGGCTGAAGGTTGTGCGAAAGAGCCGTGGGATCTGCCTGGTGCGCCGGAAGGTCAGGATGAGCTTCTACAAGTGTTGAAAGACCGGGCTGAACAGCCGTTACGCGATGCCTATGCGATTACCGCGAAGCAAGACCGCATGGAAGCGGTTGGGGGCGTGAAGAGTAACCTTTTGGCGGCTCTTGCTGATGAAGATCAAGACGTCGAAATGGCGTCATCTCTTTTCAAAAAATTGGAAAAAGACGTTGTTCGCGGCAATATCCTTAAGACCGGCAAGCGCATTGATGGTCGCGATACAAGTACGGTGCGCCCAATCGAGAGCGAAGTCGGTATTTTGGATAGAAGCCACGGTTCAGCTTTGTTTACTCGCGGTGAAACGCAGGCTCTGGTGGTGACAACGCTTGGCACCGGACAGGACGAGCAAATCATCGATGCTATTGAAGGTGAGTATCGCCGGAATTTCATGCTCCATTATAACTTCCCTCCCTATTCGGTCGGTGAAGCGGGACGTATGGGTACACCGGGCCGTCGCGAAATTGGTCATGGTAAATTGGCTTGGCGCGCCCTTCGCCCGTTGATGCCGGACCATGCGGATTTTCCCTATACGGTACGTATCGTTTCTGAAGTGACTGAAAGTAACGGCTCGTCCTCTATGGCGACCGTCTGCGGTTCGTCCATGTCCTTGATGGATGCTGGCGTACCGTTGAAACGTCCTTGTGCGGGCATTGCCATGGGGCTGATCAAAGAGGATGATGAGTTTGCCGTTCTCTCTGACATCCTGGGTGATGAAGATCATCTCGGCGATATGGATTTTAAAGTTGCCGGTACCGAAGAAGGCGTCACTTCATTGCAGATGGACATTAAAATTACGTCCATTACCAAGGAAATCATGAAGATTGCTTTGGCACAGGCCAAGGACGGTCGCTTGCATATCTTGGGCGAAATGAAGGCCGCCATTAACTCGGCGCGTGACGATGTGTCACAAAATGCACCGCGTATCGTCACGTTCCAGATTGCTCGTGAAAAAATTCGCGAAGTTATCGGCACGGGCGGTAAGGTTATTCGCGAAATTTGCGAGACCACCGGCGCCAAAGTCGATATCGAAGATGACGGCACGATTAAAGTGGCGTCTGTCGATACCGAAGCCGGGCAAAAAGCCATCGATTGGATTCAGTCAATCGTGGCAGAGCCGGAAGTGGGTACGATTTACGAAGGTAAAGTTGTCAAAATTGTTGATTTTGGTGCCTTTGTGAACTTCCTCGGCAGTAAGGACGGCCTCGTCCATATCTCCGAATTGGCCAACGAGCGCGTCCCATCTGTTGGAGATGTTGTTTCGGAAGGTCAAACAGTGAAGGTTCTGGTTCTAGGGGTTGATGATCGCGGGAAAGTGAAACTTTCCATGCGGGCAGTCGATCAAGAGTCAGGCGAGGAAATCGCTGTTGAGCGGAAAGAGCGCGAGCCACGTCGTGATCGAGGCGCTGCTAAATAGTTTTTGGGATAGCCTGTCAGGCGAACCTTTAGTCGTCTGACAGGTTAACCATTCCAATGACGTTGTAGCCGGCATCCACATGATGGATTTCGCCGGTTACACCATTCGAAAGATCAGAGAATAAATAAAGTGCGGCGCCGCCGACATCATCGAGACTGATGTTGCGTTTAAGCGGTGCGTGTTCACCTTGCCATTTAAAGACGGTACGAGCACTGGCAATTGCGGAGCCCGCAAGGGTGCGCATGGGACCCGCTGAAATAGCGTTAACCCTTACCCCTGCGCCACCTAAATCTACCGCGAGATAGCGAACACTAGCTTCAAGGGCGGCCTTTGCGACACCCATGACATTGTAGTTTGGCATGACCCGTTCCGACCCTGAATAGGTGAGGGTGACTAGTCCGCCGCCTTCATTTAGCAGCGGCGCGGCCCGCTGTGCGACAGCGGTGAAGGAGTAGCAAGAAATATCCATCGTCGTGCGGAAGTTGTCGCGGCTGGTATCGACATATTTCCCCTTGAGCTCATCTTTATCGGAATAGGCGATGGCATGAAGAACGAAATCGAATTTCGACCATTTTTCTTCGAGCGTCGAAAATACGGTGTCCAAACTTTCAGGGTCTGTAACGTCGCACGGCAGAATGATATCTGACCCGATCGATTCAGCTAATGGGTTTACCCGTCGCGCAATCGCGTCTGATTGGTAGGTAAAGGCAAGCTCGGCACCGGCATTGTGTAGCGTCTCGGCAATGCCCCAAGCGATCGAATGGTCGTTTGCGACGCCCATGATCAGACCGCGCCGTCCAGCCATGATCTTGCTTGTGGTCATACCTTTTATTCTTCCGCGTTGTTTCTGCGTGCGTGGGGAGAGGAAAACCCTCTAACTAAGACATGCTTTATGCATCGTGGCGCTTAAAAACCAAACTTGCGTTGGTGCCGCCAAACCCAAAGCTATTGGAGACCACGCAATCGAGATCTACATCGTCTTGACGTACACGCGCGATGGGCATGCCCTCGGCGCCGGGGTCCAACTCTTCGATGTTGGCTGAGGCGGAAATAAATCGATTATTCATCATGAGAACCGAATAAATCGCCTCGTGAACACCTGTCGCGCCAAGCGAATGGCCCGTCAAAGACTTGGTGGAACTGATCGTTGGCATTTGATCACCGAAGACTTCTTTCAGGGCTTCAATTTCTTTGATGTCGCCCACCGGCGTGGACGTGCCGTGCACGTTGACATAATTAACCGGCATGTTGAGCCCATCGATGGCAATCTTCATGCAGCGTACGGCCCCTTCACCGGACGGCTGTACCATGTCGAAGCCGTCTGAGGTGGCGCCATAGCCGACAAGTTCCGCATAAATCGTCGCGCCGCGTGCTTTCGCGTGCTCAAGCTCCTCGAGCACGACGACACCGCCGCCGCCGGCAATGACGAATCCATCCCGGTTTACGTCATAGGGCCGACTGGCTTTCTCCGGTGTGTCGTTATAACCGGCCGATAAAGCAGGCATGGCGTCGAATAAAGACGTCATGGTCCAATCTAATTCCTCGCCACCGCCGGCAAACATAATATCTTGTTTGCCCCATTGAATGAGCTCGGCGGCATTGCCGATACAGTGCGAGCTGGTGGCGCACGCGGAGCTGATGGAATAATTGACGCCTTTTATGGCAAAGGGTGTCGCAAGGGTCGCAGAATTGGTGCTCGACATGGTTCTTGGCACCATGTACGGGCCCATCCGTTTGGGACTGCGTTCGCGTGCTATGTCCCAGGCGAGCAGCAGATTTTTGGTCGACGGACCGCCGGATCCCATAATTAGCCCGGTCTTTTCATTTGAAACATCAGCTTCGTTCAAGCCTGCATCGGCAATCGCTTCTGTCATGGCTATATAATTATAGGCCGCGCCATCGCCCATAAAGCGTCGGATCTTACGGTCTACATGGTCGTCAATATTGATTTTGATCGAGCCGTGCACATGGCTGCGAAGCCCGCGCTCTTGATATTCCTCACAAAACTCTATGCCCGACTTCCCCTCTTTCAGAGAATTGAGCACTTCGTTTTTGCTGTTTCCGATGCTGGATACAATGCCCAGTCCAGTGACTACTACGCGTCGCATTTTGGGTTCCGCAAGCCTTCCTTAAGTTGATTCTTGCGGTGTGAATAGGCCAACCCGCATGTCTTTGACTTCGTAGATAGGCTCCCCATCGGCCTTGAGGACGCCATCCGCAATACCCATTACCAATCGGCGCATAATGACGCGCTTCATATTAATATGGTAGGTGATTTTTTTAACGGTTTTAAGAACTTGGCCAGAAAACTTTACTTCGCCCACGCCAAGTGCTCGGCCTTTTCCGGGGCCGTCTTTCCAGCCCAAAAAGAAGCCGACTAATTGCCACATAGCGTCCAAGCCGAGGCACCCAGGCATCACCGGGTCGCCCTCGAAGTGACAATTGAAAAACCATAAATCCGGTTTGATATCCAATTCCGCGACTATTTCACCTTTGCCGTAACTTCCGCCATCGTCGGAAATATGTGTAATCCGGTCGAACATCAGCATTGGTGGCAAAGGAAGCTGCGCGTTACCGGGCCCGAACAAACGCCCATGTCCGCACTCAAGCAAATCTTCCAAGCTGTAGCTGTTTTGTTGTTTAAAAGCCAAGGTTATATACCGATTCAGTCATTGTTTCAGCTTGTTACCAATATCCCACGCGACGGCATAACTCAATGCAAACCTATCAAGCGCTATGCTTTGTTACATTGGTTAAATATCGAGATTTTCAACACTTAATGCATTTGTTTGAATGAATTCTCGACGGGGCTCAACCAAGTCTCCCATTAGCGTAGAAAATACTTCTGAGGCTTCATCTACATGATTAACTTTCACCTGAAGCAGGACGCGCGCATTCACGTCCATCGTGGTTTCCCAAAGCTGCTCCGGGTTCATTTCGCCAAGCCCTTTATACCGCTGGAAACTCAAGCCTTTGCGACCAATCTCGGTCAAATGCTCGACCAGCGTTGCGGGCCCTTCGATCCGCGTTTCGTCGGTTTTGGTTTTAAGTGCTGCGACTTGCCCGTAGACCTTTTGTAGCGCGGAGGCCATGATGTCGAGACTGCGCCCGTCCCGGCTCCGGATGAGATCTCCGTCGATCAGGTGTTTTTGTGTAATGCCACGCAATGTGCGCTGAAACAGCAAGCCGCCGTCTTCACTTGGCACACCACTCCAGCCTTGTTCCAGTGGGTCCGCAAGCGCATCCAGACGCGTTGCTACATAATTGGCGGCGGCGGCAGCGGTTTCTTCATCGTCCAAGATAGAGGGGCTCAATGCGCCTGCGACAGCGGATTGTTCCACGACGGAGCGCTCGCCGACTTTACGCATGATTGGCTCCATATGATTTCGCGCGACCCGAGCATCTTCAATAAGCACCCAAAGATCGTCGCCGGCAACTTGGCTGCCGTCCGCTAATTCCAGGGTGATCTCGTCGATACATTCCCTGAGGAGATAGTCTTCCATCGCCCGGTCGTCTTTTAGATAGACCTCCGAGTTGCCGCGTTTCACCCGATAAAGCGGCGGTTGAGCAATGTACAAATAGCCTCTCTCGATCAGCTCCGGCATTTGCCGATAAAAGAGGGTGAGCAGCAGGGTTCGAATGTGGCTGCCATCCACGTCGGCGTCGGTCATGATGATGATTTTATGGTAGCGGACCTTGTCCGGATTAAAATCTTCCCGGCCGATGCCGGTGCCGAGCGCGGCGATCAACGTTCCGATTTCAGCGGAGCCGATCATTTTGTCGAACCGCGCCCGTTCCACATTCAGTATTTTACCGCGCAATGGCAGAATGGCCTGGAATCGCCGTTCACGTGCCTGTTTCGCGGACCCTCCGGCGGAATCTCCCTCGACGATAAACAGCTCGCACTCTTCCGGGTCACGGGATTGGCAATCGGCCAATTTCCCTGGCAGATTGGCGATATCAAGCGCCCCTTTACGCCGCGTCAGTTCCCGTGCTTTGCGTGCTGCTTCGCGCGCGGCAGCTGCTTCAAAGACTTTTTGAACGATCTTTTTGGCTTCTGCGGGATGTTCTTCGAACCACTCGCCCATCTTTTCATTCATTGTCGATTCGACGACCGGCCGCACTTCTGACGAAACCAACTTGTCTTTTGTCTGGCTGGAAAACTTGGGGTCCGGCACTTTTACCGACAACACGCATGTGAGGCCTTCACGGGCATCGTCGCCGGTGATGGCGGTTTTTTCGCGCTTGGCGATGCCCGACGCATTGGCGTAACTGTTTACTTGCCGCGTCAACGCGCCGCGAAATCCGGCGAGATGGGTGCCACCGTCCCGCTGTGGGATGTTGTTGGTAAAGCAGAGCGTGGATTCGTGATAACTGTCGTTCCATTGCATGGCGAGACTGACCGTAATGCCGTCCTTCTCACCCTGCACATCAATGGGTTCATCGATTAGGGCCGTTTTTGTGCGGTCAATATATTTCACGAAAGCAGCAATTCCGCCTTCATACGCCATATCAACTACTTCCGGATCCGGTTTTCTGGCATCCGTAAGAACAATCCGAACGCCCGTGTTTAGAAAAGCGAGCTCGCGGAGCCGGTGCTCGAGAATTTGGAAATCGAAGTCTGTCTGCGTAAATGTTTCTGTTGACGGCATGAAGGTGACCATCGTTCCGGATTCATTTCCGCACTCGCCGGTTTCGGCAAGCGGTTCGACAGCATCGCCATGCTTAAAGTGCATTTCATGTGTCTTGCTGTTGCGTTTAATCGTCAGATGCAGGTCGGAAGACAGCGCGTTTACGACCGAGACGCCGACGCCGTGGAGGCCGCCGGAGACTTTGTACGAATTTTGATCAAACTTTCCACCCGCATGAAGCTGGGTCATGATGACTTCTGCAGCGGACACGCCTTCTTCATCATGTATGTCCACAGGAATGCCGCGGCCGTTATCAGTGACGCTGACTGAGCCGTCACCATTCAACACTACATCAACCTTGTCACAGTGCCCCGCCATTGCTTCATCGATGGCATTATCGACCACCTCAAACACCATATGGTGCAGACCTGTCCCGTCATCGGTGTCGCCGATATACATGCCTGGTCGCTTTCGAACCGCATCCAAGCCACGCAACACTTTGATGGAATCGGCGCTATAATCATCGGCATTGTTGTCCGGGTCTATGGTTGCGGCTGTATCACTCATACTTTCCTCTTGAATCTCAAACTCTTATGCAGCAAACGCATTTGGTGTTTCGGTTAGGCTGGCATCGGAGACGACGACATATTGCGCGCTGTCTCCAAAGGGCTCGAATAGGCTGATATCTGTTCCGGTTAGCCAGGCTTGCGCGCCCATCAAGCAAATCTCATCGAATAAGGCGCGACGTCGTTTCTCGTCCAGATGTGCGGCCACTTCATCCAGCAACAGCAAGGGTGTGCGGTTTCGTTCTTTGGTTTGCAGACGTGTGTCCGCGAGAATAATTGCAATCAGCAAAGCCTTTTGTTCGCCGGTGGAACATTGGTTAGCGGGTAAGTTTTTCTCAGCGTGGTGCACGGCAAAATCGCTTCGGTGGGGTCCGGCGGAGGTTTGACCAGATTCACCGTCGTGGCGCCGGTTCGATTTAAGCAATTCTGCGAAACGCTGCTCCACGTCTAAGGCGGGCATTTCATCGAGCCAACCCTCGAGCAATCCCGTAGAAGCGACGGCGGCAACGGGGAATGGGCCGGGTGCGGACACAGATGCCTTGTCAAGTCGTGCCGCGAGTTCCCGCCGCGCAGCCGCAATCGCAATGCCGCGTTCCGCCATGGCTTGCTCCAGCGTTTTCAGCCAAACATCGTCGCCCTTCCCATCTCGCAGGAGGCGCATACGCTCTCGCATGGCGTGATTGTAGGCGCTGACCCGTCCCGCATGGGCTGGGTCAAACCCATAAGCGAGGCGGTCGAAGAAGCGCCGGCGGGCCGGGGCCCCTTCTAAAAATAAACGGTCCATTTGTGGGGTTAGCCAAACCGCGCTCACATGATCGGCCAAGGCGTTCTGGTTGGAAACGTCTGTGGCGTTGATCCGCACTTTGCGCCGGCGGTCATTGCTGGCTTCTTGTCCAGTACCAATCTCTACGGACCCAATAGGGGTGCCAACGGATGCTGCAATGCCCCACCCGGCCTCGGCGGTTTTTCCCTTTTCCGGTCGGCGACCGATATCCTCTAGTTTGGCACGCCGTAATCCACGGCCTGGCGTCAATAATGAAATGGCTTCCAGCAAATTTGTTTTTCCGGCGCCATTGGGGCCGGTCAGAACCACACTTCTGCTATCGCTTTTCAACGTCGCCCGCCCGTAACACCGAAAGTTCGTCAAAGTGAGCTTATGGACGGCGATGCGCGCAGCATGGTCCGCCGGCATGGTCACTACCGCACAATCATTTTGGATTGTTCCGCGTCCTTCAGATTCCGGTGCGCCGCTCACTTAGACTCGCATCGGCATGAGGACGTATAGTGATGAAGGGTCGTCAATATCGCGCACGATTGTGGGGGAAGCGGAATCCGCCATCACAAATTGCGCCATCTTCCCCTCAATTTGCTGTGCAATATCGAGTAAATAGCGGGCATTAAACCCGATCTCGATGGATTCTTGAGCATAATCCACTTCAATTTCTTCTGACGCTGTTCCGCTTTCCGGACTTGAAGCGGATAAGATGATGTTCCCGGCTTCAACGGTGAGTTTGATGGCGCGAGATTTTTCGGTGGAGATGGTCGCAACTCTGTCCACTGCCGCGGCAAAGTCATCGCAATCCACTTCAAGCGTCTTGTCGTTGCCATCGGGAATGACCCGGTCATAATCGGGGAAGGTGCCGTCGATGAGTTTCGAGGTCAGCACCACATCACCGAAGGCGAATCGGATTTTTGTATCAGACAAAGAGATTTCAACTTCGTCTTCCGTCTCGTCGATGAGTTTGCGGAGCTCGTTAACCGCTTTGCGCGGAACAATGATGCCGGGCATGCCGTCCGCACCATTAGGCAATGGCATTTCTACGCGCGCGAGCCTGTGTCCGTCGGTTGCGACAACCCGGAGGACGGGGATACCGTCCGCATCCGCCTTGTGAAAATAAATACCGTTCAAGTAATACCGGGTTTCCTCGGTGGAAATCGCAAACCGCGTACGGTCGACCAGCATTCTCAATTCATCGGCCGGGAGCGTAAAAATGGTCGGTAAATCCCCGTCGGTCATTTGCGGGAAGTCTGCGGTTGGCAGTGTCTGCAACGTAAATCGCGACCGCCCGGATTTCAGAACTAATTCGTCATTGCCGCCGGTTGCGTCGAGCTCGATTTGCGCGCCTTCAGGCAGCTTGCGAACAATGTCATAGAGTGTATGGGCGGGTGCCGTTGTCGCGCCGCCATTCTCGGAAACCGAATCTACGGATTCTATGATGGCCAGGTCCATGTCGGTTGCGGTCAAAGCCAATTTGTTGTCTTCGACTGAAAAATGCACATTCGACAAAATGGGAATTGTGTTGCGTCTTTCGACAACGCTCTGCACATGGTTCAAAGATCGGAGCAGTGCTGCGCGTTCAATTGTCAGTTTCATTGCTGTATGCGTCTCTTGCCAATGGTGAATGAGGCACGAATTGTGCCTCCCGGGATTCCGGTTAAACCGGACTATTCCGCCCAAAATGAAATTGGTGATTCCGATGCGAGAATAGACGGAAATTATAGCATAGGGATAATGGCACTGCAGCAAATTTAGGGATTTGCATGCAATTGCTGATCGCGTTTATGGCTTTGAAAACACGATGAAAAATTTGCCGGTATGCCGGCTCGGTTATGACAGCCCCGGTTTTGGCTTTGCTAGCCTTCAAGCATACGCCGCAAGAGTTCGATATCTTCTGCAAAAGTATTGTCGGTTGAGCGCAACTCTTCGACCTTGCGCACCGCATGCATAACCGTCGTATGGTCTCTACCGCCGAATTTGCGCCCTATTTCCGGCAGCGATCGTGACGTTAATTGCTTGGATAGGTACATGGCGACTTGGCGAGGCCTCGCAACCGCGCGGGCGCGCCGCGAGGAATACATTTCCGACTGGCGGATGTTGTAATGTTCCGATACGCGCTTTTGGATTTCCTCAATGGTAACCTTACGGTCATTAGCGCGCAGAATATCGTGTAGGACTTCTTGTGTGCCTTCGAGGCTGACCGTGCGGCCGACGAGATTGGCATAGGCGACGATGCGGTTAAGCGCACCTTCCAACTCGCGCACATTCGACGTGATTTTGTGGGCAAGAAACTCCATCACTTTGGGCGGAATTTCTACGTCGAGCTGTTCGGCTTTCACCTGAAGGATGCCAAGGCGCAGTTCGTAGGTCGTGGGATGAATGTCGGCTACCAAGCCCCAGCCCAGTCGCGACTTCATCCGGTCTTCCATGCCCTCCAAGTCGTTCGGGGATTTATCCGCCGAAATAATGACCTGATGGTTCTGGTCCACCAATGCATTAAAGGTATGGAAAAACTCTTCCTGGGTGTTGTCTTTGCCGGCAATAAACTGCACGTCGTCAATCATGAGAACATCGACGCTGCGAAATTGATCCTTGAAGGAGACGGTGTCTTTGTAGCGAAGTGCCCGAATGAACTGATACATGAATTTTTCGGCGGACAGGTAAACAACGTGGCGTTCTGGATTGCGTTTGCGGATGTGCCAGGCAATGGCATGCATGAGATGAGTTTTGCCAAGGCCGACGCCGCCACACAAAAATAGCGGGTTGAACGGAACGGTTTCGGCTTCTGCTACGCGGCGGGCGGCCGCAAAGGCAAGCTCGTTTGGTTTACCAACGATGAAATTATCGAATGTGAATCGTGGGTCGAGCGGTGCGCTGATATCGTCTTGTTGCCGTACTACCTCATTGACGGGCTCGCGAATGAGGATCGCTTTTTGGTTCTCGACGACTTGGGCGGCAGCGCTGCCTTCGAGCAGAATATCAACTTTCTTAACGGTACCATTTTCGCTGGCCCAGAGGCTGATGAGCCTCTCACCATATTGCGCTTCCACCCAGTCCCGCATGAATCGTGTGGGCACAGTTAGCTGAATAGCCTCTCGGGACGACCCGTTTAACGTTAACGGTTTTAACCAACTTCTGTAGGCGGCTTCACCATATTCCGCACGCAGTCGGCTCCGAATTCGAGCCCATTGCCCGGGCAAACTATCAATCATTTAACGCACTTCCCCAACGGGACATCGAGCCCCAAAAAATTACCCAAACGTCGAACGGAGACCGCGTGCCTAACGACAAATTCTCCGAAAATCATCGGACCTGTCGCAAGGCAGTGAAAGAACCAACGAGCAAACTCTTTGTACTAAAGACCGCGTCAAATCATGCGCCGAAACAGTGACGCTCGAACACGCCAAGCGGCGTGTTACTTATGAACTCTAATCTTATAAACCATTGTTCCGTAGTGATTTTTATATTATTCGGAACATACGAAGACACTTTTTGCCCCATTGAATTAGCGTGGTTCTCAATGGCCTCCCTGACGGATAGCGAGAGCACTCTAACCACGCCTCATTTTGTTTGCAATGGGATTCAGGCGGATTCAGCGAAAGAATCAAAAATAAATTAGTTGACATGGTTGCGCTGTCGAAATTGATTTTGGAATCACTCTTCCGATGGAAATTTGCCGGCCACAGCAGAGTGAATCTGGATGCGTCGACGCATCCGGGCAACCCTATCGGGTCGCTGAAAAGCGACTCGACGACAAGTTTGAAAAAGCAGGTAAAGTCGGTTTAGGCGAGCGCGCGGATGCTCTTATTAAGACGGGACAGTTTACGCGCCACGGTATTTTTGTGGAACACGCCTTTTGTGACGCCCCGATGGAATTCCGGCATAGCAACTTTGAAGGCAGTCTGTGCTGCATCCTTATCGCCGCTTGCGATGGCTTCCTCTACTTTGCGGATGTAAGTCCGGATACGGCTGACGCGTGCGCTATTTCTTGCATTGCGACGTTCAGATTGGCGCACGCGCTTGCGTGCAGATATGGTATGGGCCATGGCAAAACCTGATAAATTAGTTGTGTAACCCGAGTTCCAGCCTCGGGCAGCGGCTTATAGACCGCCACCCGAGCCTCGTCAAGCGTAAGAGTCAGACGTGATAGCTACTGCAATCACCGGTTTTTAAATTCCGGTTTCCGCTTTTCTACAAAGGCGCGCATGCCTTCTTTCTGGTCGTCGGTTGCAAACAACGAATGGAATGCCCGGCGTTCGAAAAGCAGACCCTCCGAAAGAGTTGTTTCATAAGCGCGGTTGACCGATTCTTTCGCCATCATTGATATAGGGCGCGACATTGACGCGATTTTTTCTGCCGTTTTAATGGCGTCGTTCAATAGTTCGTCTGCGGGCACAATTCGGCTGACGAGACCGGCTCGCTCCGCTTCTTCGGCATCCATCATGCGGCCGGTAAGACACATTTCCATGGCTTTTGCTTTTCCGATTGTGCGGACCAGCCTTTGTGTGCCCCCGGCCCCAGGTATCGCGCCGATAGTAATTTCCGGCTGCCCGAACTTCGCTGTCTCGTCCGCAAGAATGATGTCACACATCATGGCAATTTCGCATCCGCCGCCCAGAGCGTATCCCGCGACGGCAGCCACGACCGGCTTCCGGCAAGTGGAAACGCGTTCCCACCCTTTGGTTATGAAGTCACTCAAATAGACGTCCATATAGGTCTTATCTTGCATTTCCTTAATGTCGGCGCCCGCAGCGAATGCTTTCTCTGAACCGGTAATGACAATGGCACCGATGGCGTTGTCGTCCTCGTAGCCATCAAGCGCATTGCCCAGTTCTTCAATAAGCGCTGCGCAAAGCGCGTTGAGCGCTTTAGGGCGATTAAGTGTGATTAAGCCTACCGGCCCGCGTGTTTCCGTGATGATGTGTTCGTACGACATGTCAAAATTCCCCCTGACAGCGTGGGTTAAGGTTTTCAGTTGCGTTGCTGTTTCCGCCCTTGATCGGACTCGGGGCAGCCACGGTTATAAATCCGCGATCTGTCGCACAATTATTTTTTTGGCGTTAAAGTAAATCTTACGGTGAGGTCGCCATCCTGGCCAGTATATCCGATACGTAGCCGTTCGCCGTCGCGGCTGAATTCTTGGTCGTTTAACCGTTCCCAGCCCAACTGTGGCAGTGTCGAACGGTAAAAACGCTGCACGGCGGTTCGGGTCACGCTACCAGCTGCATATCCTTCTATAATCCGGCCGGCAGGTGTGTCGAATACGAGATCTTGGCTTTGAACTTGCGCCATGCCGCGCATGACCGGCACGTCATCGAAGCCAGTGAGAAACTCGCCAGCGTCGGCGGGCACTGCTGCAATCAGAAACATCGCAGCAAAAAGCGTCGTTATTATTCGCATGATCCTGAATATCTAGTCATCGCTGCCATTTTGCGCAATAGAAGGTGGACCGTCCAGATTGAACAATACGTTTTACGCCATCAGGACAGCAACGATTGGTCCCGGGTTCCGGTGGCGCTGCGCGGCATTGTTCTCCTTCGCGTCCATATACATCCCATTGATGTTGAAAATACCCCAATTCTCCATCGGTCTGTACATAATCTCGTAAACTCGAACCACCAGCGGCAATGGCTGCGGTGAGCACCTCCTTGATGGCAGGGACCAATCTCTTGGATCTTACCCCTGGGATTGTATGGGCAAGACGCCGAGGCGAAATGCCGGCGCGAAAGAGCGACTCGCATACATATATATTACCGAGCCCCGCGACGATTTTTTGGTCAAGCAGCGCCGTCTTTATTGGCATGCGCCTGCCTTTAAGTTTTGTGTTGAGCGAATCGATATTAAAATCATCGGACAATGGTTCCGGGCCGAGATCTTTCAGCATGGGATGGGTAGAGAGATTTTCAAGCGCTACCAAATCCATGAAACCGAATCGTCTCGGGTCGCAGAAGCGGACGGTGGTGCCGTCATTAGTGATAAACTCGATATGATCATGGCGCTCTGCCGGTGGGGCAGCTCCAGGATACAGAATCATTCGTCCCGACATGCCAAGATGGACAATCAGTACGATGCCAATGTCCAATTTGACTAAGATGTATTTTGCACGACGTTCGACCGAGAGGACCCGGGCGCCTGTGAGGGTGTCGGCAAAACCGGCAGGCAATGGAAATCGAAGATCCGGACGACGTTGAATAACCGTTTCAAGCGTCCGGCCTTCCATGACCGGCCGCAGGCCGGCACAAACAGTTTCAACTTCTGGCAATTCAGGCATGGTTTCCTGTTCTAGCAAACGCGGAGGCGGTGCGCTATCGTCCGCTCATGGTGGTAGATCATAAAGAACACAATCTGGCGAACGCGGAGCGGACTCATTTTGGATTCCAGGACGTGGCGCGTGAGGAGAAGACTGGCCTCGTCCGAACGGTTTTCGATTCGGTGGCGCCACGCTACGACCTGATGAACGATCTGATGTCCGGTGGTGCGCACCGGCTTTGGAAAGCGGCTTTGATCGATTGGCTTCGCCCCACAGCACAAATGCATCTATTGGACGTGGCCGGTGGCACCGGCGATGTGGCGTTTGGGTTTCGCAAAGCCGGCGGCGCCAAGGTGACAATTTGCGATATTAATGAACAAATGGTGAGCCATGGCCGTGATCGCGCGGTAGATCGTGGTCTCTTGCAAGGGATTGATTGGTGCGTCGGCGATGCGGAACACCTCCCCATGCCAGATCGCTCCGTGGACGCATATACTATTGCCTTTGGATTGCGCAACGTGACAGACCCTCAAAACGCCTTATTCGAGGCGTGTCGGGTATTGAAGCCGGGCGGGCGGTTTTTATGTCTGGAATTTAGCCACGTCGTTCTGCCTTGGTTGGCCCAATTGTATGACCGCTATTCATTTAGCGTATTGCCCCAATTAGGGCATTGGATCGGTAAGGATCGCGAGGCTTACCAATATTTGGCGGAGAGTATTCGTAAATTTCCACCGCAGGAAGAATTGGCATCCATGATGCAAAATAGCGGCCTTGAATTGGTGTCGTGGCGCAATCTTACCGGCGGCGTCGTGGCTATCCACTCCGGCTGGCGTTTGTAAGATTAAAGAACTGTGATCTGATGCGACGCGTTTTCCTAAATAGTTACCGTTTGCTGCGCTTGCTGCGGGTGCTTGGGCGCTACGGCGTCCTTCCCGATCCGGAAGGCCACCCCGCTGCCGCACGGCTTGCTGTGTTCTTGTTTCAAAGCCGAAACGAATTTGACGAGGGGTTTGGTGCACGTCTTGCTACCGCTTTACAGGAATTAGGCCCGAGCTTTGTGAAGTTCGGCCAATCCCTGGCGGTACGTGCGGATTTAATCGGCGCGCAATCCGCGGACGAATTGGCACAGCTTCAAGACCAATTGCCGCCCTTCGATGGGGATGCCGCTACAACAATCGTTGAGGCTGAATTAAGTAAAAATATCAATGAGTTGTTCAACCGTTTCGATATCGAACCTATTGCTGCGGCCTCTATCGCGCAAGTTCATCTCGCCGAAACCGTGGAAGGCGATCAGGTGGCGGTAAAAATACTCCGACCTGACATTGAAAAGGCGTTTGCGAAAGATATCGAATTATTTGTTTGGTTGGCGGATTGCGTTGAGTTTTGGCTGCCAAGCTTTGATCGCTTTAAACCCCGAGCGGTGGTCGCGGAATTTGAAGCGACCGTCCGTGCGGAACTGGACCTTCGCCTTGAGGCAGCCGCGGCGTCGGCATTGGGCGATGCAATGCAGGACGATGTGGGGTTCAGAGTTCCAATTGTTGATTGGAGCCGAACCGCCCATCGCGTTCTAACGATCGAACGTATCGATGGCATTCGAATTGATGACACCGAGAAAATTGACAAGGCGGGATTAGACCGGCGAGAAATTTTGAAAAACTCCACGTCTGCCTTCTTTCATCAGGTGTTTCGGGACGGCTTTTTCCACGCGGACATGCATCCTGGGAATATGTTCGTCACCGAGGACGGTGTTTTGATGCCGGTAGATTTCGGCATTATGGGACAATTGGATCGTGCGACCCGTTACTATCTGGCGGATATGCTCATGGCGTTTTTGCGCCGGGATTATCAAAAAGTCGCCGATATCCATTTTGACGCTGGCTTGGTGCCGCCGGATCAGTCCCGCGACGGGTTTGCGCTGGCAATTCGTTCCGTATCCGAACCTATTTTCGAAAGCCCAATGGCTGAAATCTCCATTGCCCAGCTGCTCGCGGGCCTCTTTCAGACCGCCGAATCCTTCCAAATGGAAGTGCAGCCACAGCTATTGCTTTTGCAAAAAACCATGCTGGTCGCGGAAGGCGTCGGGCGCAGGTTGGACCCGGACTCCAATATGTGGATGTTGGCGCGTCCCCTAATTGAAACATGGATGCGACGGCACCGTGGTCCTGAAGCCCGCTTGCACGAAGGGATTGAGGGATTGACGTCAATTGTGCGAAAGCTTCCAAAAATAGTCGACCAGCTGGATCGCATTTTGTGTCGCTTAGCGAATGAAAGTGACGCAGCGGCGGATAAACGAACTTTATGGGCTTCGGTCTTTGACCGGCGGCGGCGAGCACACCTGGTGCTCGGTGTATTTGTTGTTTTCACCCTAGTTTTTATTGGCATTTTACTCGGGCATTACTTGTCTTGATGCTTTATTAGATTATAATCCGAAACGATAATATAAGTTTATTGTAAAACGACCTTTATTACTAAGATTTATTGTTTCTAACAATCTGCATATGCAGGCAAGGCGTTCTTCATTAAAATCCACGTGCAGCTGGCGCGGCCCGAAAGGGGGGAATTCCTTGCTCTGGGCCGACTGAACCAGTAATATCCAACCACACTGAAACTGTGTAAATTATAAATTCGTTGAAAATTCGGGCTGAACCTATGCAGAAGCGCGTATTACTCATAATTTCAGGCGGAATAGCCGCTTATAAGAGCCTAGATCTCATCCGCCGTTTGCGGGAAAGAGGCTTGGCCGTGCGTTGTATCCTGACCAAAAGCGGTAGTGAATTCGTAACGCCACTCTCCTTGTCGGCGCTTTCGGAAGACACGGTTTACAGCGATTTGTTTTCGCTGACGGACGAAGCCGAAATGGGCCATATCCAGCTTTCGCGCGATGCGGATTTATTGCTGGTCGTGCCGGCGACCGCCAACATTCTTGCAAAAATGACTGCCGGCATTGCGGATGACTTGGCAACCACAGCGCTTTTGGCAACGGATAAACAGGTCATGGTGGCACCTTCTATGAATGTGCGGATGTGGGACCATGCCGCCACGCAATCAAACGTTCGAACTCTGGCCGCCCGTGGGGTTCTCCAGGTGGGTCCAGTGGAAGGGCCCATGGCGTGCGGGGAATTCGGGGCGGGCCGTATGGCTGATGTACCGGAGATCCTGGAGGCAGTGGATGCTTATTTTGCACGGCCCATTAAACATTTACCTCTTGCGGGACGCCGAGCTTTAGTGACTAGCGGTCCCACCCATGAGGAAATAGACCCGGTTCGGTTTATCGCTAATCGGTCGTCCGGCAAACAAGGCCACGCCGTCGCCGTCGCGCTCGCGGCACTGGGCGCGGAGACGACACTGATTTCCGGCCCGGTCGTCTTGCCGGATCCCGATGGCTTAAAGACTGTCCATGTGCAATCAGCCTTACAAATGTTGGCGGCCTGTGAGAACCATTTGCCGGTGGACGTTGCGGTTTGCGCCGCGGCAGTTGCCGATTGGCGTGTAGCGGTAACCTCTGATCAAAAAATAAAAAAATTCGGCGACAAACCGCCGTCCCTAAATTTGATAGAGAACCCCGATATTCTCGCTTCTCTTGCCAAACGAACAGACAACAGGCGTCCTGGCCTGGTCGTTGGCTTTGCGGCAGAAACCGAAAACGTAATCGAAAACGCAGTGCAGAAACGTAACGTAAAAGGCTGTGACTGGATTTTGGCGAATGATGTATCGCCGTCTTCCGGCACGTTTGGGGGCGACGAAAATTCGTTACATCTGGCGCATGCGGACGGGGTAGAAAGCTGGGAAAGAATGACTAAAACCGATGCGGCTCACCGGTTAGCGTATCGTGTATCGGATTTCTTTGAAGCCGCATGAAAAAATTATCCGTCTCTGTCACGCAATTGCCTCATGGCGCGGACCTTCCGTTGCCGGATTATGCAACCAAGGAAAGCGCCGGTCTCGATCTGATGGCGGCAATCGATGGGCCTAGGTCGCTGGCGCCCTCAGAACGCGCTCTAATTCCTAGCGGCCTCGCCATCGCGTTGCCGAGTGGTTATGAAGCGCAAGTTAGGCCGCGCTCCGGTTTGGCTTATAAGAACGGGATTACGGTTTTGAATTCGCCAGGCACAATTGATGCGGATTATCGCGGCGAAGTTGGCGTCATTCTTATCAATCATGGCGACGAACCTTTTGTCATCGAAAGGGGTATGCGCATCGCCCAATTGGTAATTGCACCGGTCACTCAGCTGACTTGGGACGAGGTCGAAACCCTACCGAAGACGGCGCGAGGCGAAGGGGGCTTCGGTTCGACGGGCGTTAAGAACGGATAAGTGCATGCGGTTGACGCGAAAATTAATGTTCGCCATCGAAGCGGTTTTAGATATTGCCTACAACACATCGGATCGGCCAGTGCAGAGCAGCGAAATAGCGGAGCGGCAGGGCATTCCCCGGCGCTATCTCGAACATGTTTTGCAGCGTTTAGTCCGTGCGGAGATTCTGCGCGGTGTTCGTGGGCCAAGGGGCGGTTATCGCTTGGCACGCGAACGGCGGCGGATATTTTTGGGAGAAATTGCACGGCTGATCGGAGAACTAGACGGCAGTATCAGTCTTTTCGAGAAGCCCGCCGGTTCGGCACTCGGCCAAACGGTACTGGTGCCCATTTGGCAGGACTTGCATGAGCAGGCATTGCAGAAACTGGACGCCATCAGCATCGAAGATCTTTGTACGCAAGCGCGCAAGGCGGGCGTAGAATCCGCAACGGATATTCCCATGGATTTTGCCATTTAATGGCCCACGGTCGAATTTATAACAGCATTCTGGAAACAATCGGCTCGACACCGTTGGTGCGCCTTTCCCGGTTGGCCCAAGACGCTCAAATCCGGGCTGATCTACTCGCGAAGCTCGAATTTTTCAATCCTATGGGGTCCGTAAAGGACCGAATTGGCCTTGCGATGATCGAGGCGCTCGAATCGTCGGGCGATTTGACGGCCAACAGCATCATTATTGAGCCTACTTCGGGCAATACAGGCATTGCGTTGGCGTTTGCGACGGCGGCTAAGGGTTACCGTTTGATATTGACGATGCCCGAATCGCAGTCGGACGAACGCCGAAAAATGCTCCGCTTGTTAGGGGCGGAATTGGAGTTAACCCCTGCGCATCAAGGAATGGCGGGCGCCATTAGGCGGGCGGAGGAATTGGTTAAGGAAATCCCTAATGCCGTAATGCCGCAGCAATTTCATAACCAGGCTAACCCTGAGATTCATGCAAAAACCACGGCGGAAGAAATTTGGACCGATGCGGAAGGGTGTGTGGACGTGATTGTTTCCAGCGTCGGCACCGGCGGAACATTGACCGGTTGTGGTCGAACGCTAAAGCCACGAAACCCGTCGCTTCGATTGGTGGCGGTGGAGCCTGAAGATAGCGCCGTCCTTTCGGGGGGCACACCCGGCGCCCATATGATTGAAGGCATCGGAGCGGGTTTTGTGCCGTCGACCTTGGATCGAACACTAATCGACGAAGTTTTAACAATCGCAAATGAATCAGCCTTTAAAACCGCACGAAAAACCGCGCGATTGGAAGGGTTGCCGGTTGGCATTTCGTCTGGAGCGGCCTTGTCAGCGGCCCTTGAAGTGGGCGCGCGTCCGGAAATGGCCGGCAAACAAATTGTCGTCATTGTGCCGTCCTTCGCCGAACGCTATCTCTCGACACCCTTATTTGAAGGGCTTTAAGGTGCCGGTATGACATTGGATGCCACCCAAAAAGCGCGTTATGCCCGCCATATCGCATTGGACGAAGTTGGCGAGGAGGGCCAGGCCGCCCTTCTTAACGCCCGCGTGCTCGTTGTCGGCGCGGGTGGATTGGGCTCGCCGGCATTGCTTTATTTGGCGGCCGCTGGCGTAGGTACACTTGGAATTGTCGATTTTGATACGGTGGACTTGAGCAATCTCCAACGTCAAATCGTCCATGGTGAAGAGACTATCGGCGAACCGAAGGTTAAGAGTGCCGCGGAGCGGTTGGCAGAGCTTAATCCGGATATCGCTATCGAAACTTACCGCACCCGGTTCACGCCAGAAAATGCGCAGAGTTTGATTGAGCAATACGATCTGATCGTCGACGGTTCCGATAATTTCACAACGCGCTACTTGCTAAATGACGCGTGTTATTTTGCCGGTAAGCCTTTGGTGGCTGCCGCCTTGCTCCGTTTCGAAGGCCAGCTATCCACCTTTAAGCCTTATTTAGAGGGCGAAAAGCATCCTTGTTATCGGTGCCTTTTTCCAAGTCCACCCGCGCCGGGGTCGGTGCCACGGTGTGAGCAGGCGGGAATCTTTGGCGCAGTGGCTGGCGTTATGGGAACGCTTCAGGCGACTGAAGCTATCAAGGAAATTCTGGGGCTTGGGGAAAGCCTGTCTGGAAAATTGATTCTTTACGATGGTCTATCGGCCCGTTTCACCACGCTTACGGTAAACCGTGAACCGGATTGTCCGTTGTGTGGCGAAACACCGACAATCACATCTTTGAGTTCCGAAGAAGGTCCCTAACCCAGCATCCGTATAATTTGGTTGGTTACGGCCCCCATAGCACCATCGCCGATGAGTTTACCATCCACGGAAACCAACGGACGCACTCCTAGACTATTGGTTAAAAACCCTTCGCTGGCTTCGGTGAATAACTCCGGTGGGATGGATGTTTCGATACAATTCAACTTCGACAGTATGTCCGCGCGCATAACGCCCGGCAGTGCACCGTCTTCCACGGGCGGGGTCATGACGCGGCCATCCACAACTAAAAACAGGTTCGCAATCGTCGCTTCCGCGATAAAACCTTTACTATTGAGCAAAATCGCTTCAGTGGCATTCTTCTTATCGGCTTCCCGACGGGCAATGATGTTGTCCAAATAATTAAGGGTTTTAAAACGAGACAAGGGCGAAAGTTCATTTCGCGACGTGGTTCGTGCGATCCAGGCGTGAGCTGGCCCGGCCGCCGCGGGCACTTTGGATGCGGTAATGATAAGGGTCGGGGGATTACCCGCAGCAACGGTCAAACCCCGCGCTGCAGACCCTCTTGTTAGGGTAAGGCGGAGGACGCCTTCGTCTAGATTGTTGACCGATAAAACCTCGGTAAACGCTTCCAAAAGCTCGTTGCTGTCTAGCGGAACCGGAATGCCAAGGAATGCCGCGCCGTCAAACAATCGTCTTTTGTGTGCCTCCAGCCGTTGTGGCTTGCCATCAAAGGCGTACAGTGTTTCGAATAAACCATCTCCTAGGGTGAGACCGCGGTCTGTTACCGATACCATCGCCTCGTTATCTTCGATAAAGGCCCCATTGAGATAGGTGATCATAATCCACTCCTACCGTCTGGATCGAGGCATCGCAACAACGCCGCTGCTTTCGATAGGCTTTCTTCATACTCCTGCGCTTCATCGGAATCTGCAACGATTCCTCCGCCGGCTTGCGCGATCACGTCGTCACCATCGATGATGAGTGTTCTGATGACAATATTGGTTTCCATCGCGCCATCGAAGCCGATCCAACCGATGGCACCGCAATAGGGCCCCCGCCGTACGGGTTCCAATTCATGGATGATTTCCATAGCCCGAATCTTAGGCGCGCCGGTGACTGAACCGCCTGGGAAACAGGCTTTGAGCAAAGAAAGCGCAGATTCTTCTTCTTTCAGTATGCCGGTCACCGTTGAAACCAAATGGTGCATGTTGGCAAAACTTTCCAACCGGCAAAGGGACGGCACTTCGACGGAGCCGATCTTACAGACGCGTGATAGATCGTTCCTTAAGAGGTCGACGATCATGAGGTTTTCCGCATTATCTTTTGGGCTATTTTGAAGTGCTTTGGCGAAGTTTTGGTCTTCTGACGGGGTCTTGCCACGGGGCCGCGATCCTTTGATAGGCTGCGTGTGGACCGTACGGTCCGCGTCGAGGTACAAAAATTGTTCGGGTGACGCCGACAACACAAACTGATTCTCGCCGCAAGCAAGGTAGGCCGCATAAGGTGCCGGGCTTTCTTGTCTCAGGCGGCGATATAAATCAAAGGGGCGTAAACCATCTGGTTTGGTACATATGAATCGTTGGGTCAGGTTTGCCTGAAAGATATCGCCAGCGCGCACATACTCAAGTATCCGTTTGGCTTTGGCCAGGTAACCGTCGCGGCTCAATTCCGGACGCCACAGGCTGTTGGAAATTGTCGGCATCGGTAGGGTGGCCGGCGCCAATGCAATTTGGTTCGCAAGTTGGCGCGCGCGCTGTTCGGCGATAACAAGCCGACGGTGTTCTTGGGCTTCGGGGTAGCCGCTGGCAATTACCCAGCCTCGTTTCTCCACCGTGTCGAAAGCGGCGATAACGTCGTAAAGTCCTACAGAATATTCTGGAAGGGTGCCGCCTGCCTGTCGAGGCACGGGCAGTCTTTCCAGATGGCGACCGAGATCGTACCCAAAATACCCGACCATCCCGGTTTGAAAGGGCGGCAACGTTTTGTCTGGCTCTAATGAAAAATTCGCTAGAGCGGCTTCGATGAGTGGCCAACTATTTTCGGGCGCGGTATGGCCCGGCAATATGATGGAAACGGGATCGGTTGCAATATAGGCGAACCGACCCTTATTCTCGGGGCTATCGAGAAATGCGCTGTACGGATCGTCGGCGAATAGGGAAAACGCCGCCAACGGGTCGCAGTAGGGAATCTCTATGGCGACCGGCAAACGCGTCATGGCCGTTGCGCACCGCTCACGAGTTGGCTAAATGTTGCGGTCAAAGAGGTCCAATATGCTATATCTACCAACATTGGCGATATGGAAGACCTAGTTCCGGCGTATTTGATATGAGCAAACATTTTAAATTCTTTATTTGTGCGGTTGCGCTGCTCGCGTTTCTTAGTCCAGTTGAGGCGGTCGCGCAAAAGGCAAAAAAAGGCAAGCTCGTGCAGCGGTATGCCTCCTTGCGCGCCAATGACGTGAATGTACGGGCGGGGCCCGGCGTGCGGTATCCTGTGAAATGGAAATTCGTCCAGCGCCATACTCCGGTTGAAGTGATCGCTCAATACGATACTTGGCGCAAAATCCGCGATTGGGAAGGGGGCGAAGGTTGGGTGCACCGGGCGATGATTGCAACCAAACGCAGCCTTTTGTTAAAAGGGGACGGTCAGACCATGCGGCGTCGCCCGAGCGAGGGGGCCCCGGCTGTTGCGCGGTTGGCCAGCAACATGATCGTCTTGGCCCAAAAATGTGACATGGAATGGTGCCTGGTTTCCGCCCGTGGACATGAGGGCTGGATTAGGCGAGAAGGTCTTTGGGGCCTCTATCCGAAAGAACGGATTCGTTAGCTCTTATGCGAAGTCTGCGGTAAGAGCATCGCGGACTGCGTCTCGGAGCACACACATATGGGCGTATTCCGGGTGACGGAAACCGATCATTATTTGGGTTTCGGCATTGCGGAATGCCTTTACCTGATCGTCTGAAAACGGGAAATGAATAAATTGCACCGACGAGGCTTTACCGTCTGCGCTGGTGCGGTCCAGATCTTCTTCTGGCACGCCGGTCACGGTCTCGCCGGCGAACTCCAGAAACAGGGTTTCTTCGACACCGCCCAGCCGGTTTAAGAAATTGCGGCGGCGAATTTCATCGTCGATTTCGAACATAACAGTCGCCACCAATTCTCGGCCCTTTGGAATGAGCGGGTTGTAGGCCGCCAGTTCGTCGGCGATCTGGTCTTCACCGCCTTTCTCGATATAGAGCATCTCCTGAATTTGCCACCACATGGTGTCGTAACTTTCGAAATAGGCTGTCGCAACTGGGCCGATCTCGACGCGCCGATCTTTTTTAAGGGCTGACAATTCTTGGCGTTTTTGTTTGCGGATGGCGACGTAGTCGGCGAGATCCATCAGGTCATTGCGGGTAATTTCGGTACGTGGCACGGCCTTAATCCTTCTCCAGCAATTGGAAATTTTCGTCCATGAGGCCGTACGCCAACGCCATCAGCAATATGGGATGTGCGACAGTTTTCATTTCGGACGGATTCTCGCTGAGTCTGTTGACGCCTTGGGCGATGTGTTCAGCCGCCAGCGGGCATTCGGATGCGACAAAAGTCTTGTCGTTCTTGATGGCTTGTCGTGCAACGGGTTTGCCTACTTTCAAGGCGGTTTCAAAATTATCTTTCATGACACCCCAAGCGCCGCCATGGCCCGAGCACCTTTCGATCACGGCAACATCGCTGTCGGGTAATAGACGCAACATTTCTGCCGCTTTGACGCCCATGTTTTGCGCGCGCGCATGGCAGGCATGATGTAGCGACACCCCTCCGCCCAGCGGCTTAAGGCCTTCGGCCAGTCCGCTATCGTTGGCGATCGCAACCACATATTCAGAGAGGTCGGAAACGGATCGGGACAATTTTTGGACGCTTTGGTTGTCGGGCAGGATGAGTGGCCATTCAAACTTCATCATGAGCGCACAAGACGGCACCAATGCAATCACGTCGTACCCGTTTTCAATCCAGGCCCCCAAATCCGCGGAAATTTGCTTGGCGCTTTCCGCTACGCGCGCGATATCACCTTTTTCCAACTGCGGCATACCACAGCAGCCGGAATAGGCGACCTGAACCTCGACCCCGTTATGGGCTAGCACCGCACGGGCTGCATCGCCAATTTCAGGAGAATTGTAATTCCCGAAACAGGTCGCATACAGAACCGCCTTGCGATTTTTTGTCGGCGCGGTCGTGCTGGCTAAAATTGGCGCCGCAGTGGCGCGCGCGGTTAAAGTCTTGCCGTTGAATTTGGGAAGGGCGGCTTCTTTGTGAATGCCTGCCACCGCTTGTGCGAGTGGCCTTGTCAGCGCGTTACCTTCTTTCGACACCCAGTTTGCTATTGGCGCGACCATGCCTGCGAGCTTTCCGTTTCGGTCGGTTTCCGTGAGTTGGGTCGCCCAAAAACCGGCCTTGTTTTTTGCGTGCTGGATTGCTCGGTAACGCAGCATCAAATGCGGGAAATCGAGATTAAATTCGTGCGGCGGCACGTAAGGGCATTTGGTCATGAAACACATGTCGCAAAGTGTGCACGCGTCGACGACCGGTTCGAAATCTTTGCTGTCGACAGAATCTAATTCACCGGTATCCGCCTCGTCGATGAGGTCAAAAAGGCGCGGAAAACTATCGCAAAGATTAAAACAGCGGCGGCAGCCATGGCATATGTCAAAAACGCGGCGCAACTCTTTGTCCAATTTCTCCTCATCGAAGAAATCTGGATTGTTCCAGTCAATAGGGTGCCGTGTAGGCGCTTCGAGGCTGCCTTCGCTCATAGCGTTACCTTAGAGTTAAGGTGAAAAGTTTTGCTGAAAGCGCCTGGGCCAATCTGCCTACTGGCGCTTTCAGCAAAGACCATCAGTTAGGCGACTTCGTCGAGTGCCTTTTGGAAGCGTCCGGCGTGGCTTTTTTCAGCCTTTGCCAGGGTTTCGAACCAGTCAGCGATTTCGTCGAAACCTTCTTCCCGGGCGGAACGAGCCATGCCCGGATACATATCGGTGTACTCGTGAGTTTCACCGGCAATCGCGGCTTTCAAGTTGTTGGCGGTTTCGCCGATTGGCATACCTGTTGCCGGGTCGCCAACTTCTTCGAGAAACTCCAAATGGCCGTGCGCATGGCCAGTTTCGCCTTCAGCGGTCGAGCGAAACACGGCAGCGACATCGTTGTAACCTTCAATGTCAGCTTTTTGCGCAAAATAAAGATAACGACGGTTGGCCTGACTTTCGCCCGCAAATGCCGCTTTGAGGTTTTCCTCTGTTTTCGTGCCTTTTAAGGACATTTGTCCCTCCTCAGTCTTTTGGAATGAAATTCATCGTTGTTGGTTTTACTGCGCGCCTACCCCGCAGGCCAGCAGACAATTATCTTTATACTACAAGCTATAACACAAGTCAATAAATTAGAACGATTCTAAATTATGACTGCAGATCCGACAGGTGCCTTTAGCGGACTCGAATGATCACATCCACGCGTTCGACGGTTGTATTTTCGGGTGGTTGGGGCAACGCGCCCAAGGTAAGGTCGCCGACGGGTATGTCTTCCAACACGCCTGTGTTTTCGTGGAAAAAATGGTAGTGGCTGGCGGTATTTGTATCGAAATAGGATCGGCTCGAATCGACCACAACTTCACGCAACAACCCGGCCCCGGTAAATTGGTGAAGGCTGTTATAGACAGTCGCTAAAGAAACTTTTATGCCAGCCGCGATGACGTCCGCATGGAGGTGTTCCGCGGTGACATGCCGGTCACCTCTTTCAAACAGTAGCTTTGCCAATGCGAGACGCTGGCGTGTCGGTCGCAATTTTGCCGCCTTCAGCCGCTCAACGATTTGTGTATAGGGTCTGACTATATTCATCACGGATGCATTCTTTGAATTACCCAATTGGGGCCAAGCTACCCTTAATATCGGCCACAATAGGACAAAGACAAGTTGCCAACCAAGAAAAATCGCAGGTGTGTTAGCCCTACTGTGTAGGACCTTATCAAAATGTGTAAACGGGGCGATCAACTGGTAGACTATGTGGTATTCATGAATCCTGGTGGTGATGGCAAATCGGAAAAAGAAAGACCCGGCACAGAAAGCTGTGAGTGACAAGCCAACCGTAAGGCGGTACCGGGCTTTACGGTTCTTTCTGACACTCTTCTTATGGGGCGTGATCGGCGCGGGCGTGTTGATTGGCTGGTACGCGATCAGCCTGCCTAATCTTAGTGATTTGCAGGATGCTGCACAGCGCAAAGCTGCTGTGCGAATTCTCGCTCATGACGGTACTTTGCTGGCGCGATATGGCAGCGTACACGGTCGACCCATCCTGTTAAAAAACTTACCGCCGACACTGCCAAATGCAGTTTTAGCCACAGAGGATCGCCGGTTCTTTGATCACTTCGGTGTCGATTTTATCGGTGTGTTGCGGGCGGCCATTCGAAATCTATCCGCTGGCGCTATACGCCAGGGCGGAAGCACGATCACGCAACAATTGGCGAAAAACCTATTCTTGAGCCAGGAGCGAACAATTGGGCGAAAAATTCGCGAGACATTACTGGCCTTTTGGCTCGAATACCGTTTCACAAAAGAACAAATTCTAACCATCTATCTAAACCGGGTTTATCTAGGCGCTGGTGTTTATGGCGTGGATGCGGCGGCCAAGGCGTATTTCGGAAAATCAGCGACGCGGCTCACTTTGTATGAGGCGGCCGTCATCGCAGGGTTGTTAAAGGCGCCAACCCGGTATAACCCGGCTGCATATCCTAAGCGGGCAGCAAATCGTGCGAATCAGGTTCTGCGAAATATGGTTGCCGCCGGTTGGCTGAGCGAAAACAAAGCGAAACGGAATTTCAGAAAAAGCGTATCGACCGTCCGCGGTCCATCGACGCGGCTAAACGCCCGTTATTTTTCCGATTGGATTTTGACCCAGGCGAAAGGCCTAATTGGCTCTACGGGTGGAGACCTAATTATTCGGACGACATTGGATGCCACTCTTCAACGCCAAGCGGAACGGAATGTAAAAAACGTTCTTTCTCGTGCCCAAGGCCGCAACGTGAGTGAAGCGGCATTCCTTTCCATGAAACCAAACGGGGCCATTCGCGCGATGGTGGGCGGTGCTGCTTTCGCAAACAGCCAGTTCAACCGTGCCACGCAAGCCCGGCGTCAGCCCGGGTCTGCGTTCAAGTTGTTTGTCTATTTGGCTGGTGTGGAAAGCGGCCTAAAGCCTGAAGATAGGGTCTATGACAAACCGGTCAAAGTGCAAGGCTGGTCGCCGCGTAACTATAGCCGCAAGCATCGTGGTGCAATGACGTTGCGCGAAGGGGCGGCGCGGTCCTCGAACGCGGTTGCCGTCGCCATTGCCGAAAAGGTGGGGCGCCAAAAGGTGTTGCAGGCTGCGCGTCGCTTAGGCGTCACCAGCAAATTAGGTTCTGATCCGTCGCTAGCGCTCGGTGCATACGAAATGAGTTTGATCGAGTTGGTGGCGGCTTATGCGGTGATTGCAAATGACGGACGTGGTGTTTGGCCTTTCGGCATTGTGGAAATTCGCAATGCGACCAATAAAATTCTATATCGGCGCCAACGGGAGCAGGCGCCCCGTGTTGTTGCGCAGCCGCACGTTTTGTTAATCAATGACCTTCTCCACGCATCGATGGCCTGGGGAACCGGACGGGCGGCACGTCTCACGCGTCCCGCAGCGGGCAAAACCGGAACTAGTCAGGGCAATCGGGATGCTTGGTTCGTCGGCTACACGCGAGATTTGGTCGCCGGCGTTTGGATGGGCAATGACAACGCGTCACCTATGAAGGGTGTTACCGGGGGTTCTTTACCAGCGCGCCTTTGGAAACGCATCATGACAAGAGCGCACTGGAATCTTCCGCCACGCCCATTGCCGGGTGTCGCCTCTAAATTATCCGATAGTCGTTAAACCGGGCGTTAAGCCCGCCCTATCCATAACGGTGCAGCGTGGTTCCTTCGCGCCGAAGCCATTCGCGTCCATCGTGAGCAAATTCGGTTAAGTCGCCAACATGGCGCCAAAAGGCTTTTGAATGGTTGTGTTCCGCGAGATGGGCGACTTCATGGGCCACCACATATTCCAAAACAAAAGGTGGCGCGAGAATGAGGCGCCAATTAAAGGAAAGGTTTCCATTTGCCGAACAGCTGCCCCACCTAGTTCTTTGATCTCTAATCGAGATTCGACCAGCCACTTTTCCAAGTTTTAAGCTTTTCGCGATGACCAGTGGATTGATATCGTTCCGTGCTTCGCGCTTTAGCCAATCCTTTAGGCGGCGGGCTAAATGTTCCGGGCGGCCGAAAACGGAAAGCGCGCTTTCCGTAATTTCCACGATTCCACGGCCGCGGTCTCTGTGCGTGATTCTAAAATTCTCGCCTCTCACGGGAATGACGGCACCGTCGGCGAAGGGAATAAGCTTGGGCAGGTCCTGGAGTTGCGCCTGTATCCATTGGCGGTGCTGTGCTGCGAACCTCAACCCGTCGGATTCGGAAACAAAGTGCGGGAGAACGAGAACCGCGGTGTGGTTATGGGAATCGATCTTTAGGGAAATGCGTCGCGCCCGGGGAGACCGTCGAATGATCACCGGAATGTCCGCATCATCAAGCTGAAGGGGTGAAACGATCATGGTTTTTTGAAAACATTGTCCTTATCGGAAAGCCACTGCTGAACATGATCTTCGATGTCATCCACCTCGTCTTCTGAAATCGCTTTATGGCGTACCGATATACCGGCCTCGTGTACCGTCTCGGTGTTGCCGGATAAGAGCGGATGCCACCAAAACAAATCCTTACCTTCCGCAACCAGACGATACCCACAGGTTTCCGGCAGCCATCTGAGCTCCGGCACAAGGTCAGGTGTTAGGCTGACGCAGTCCAGTACGTTTTTTTGCCGATGGTCATAGTCGGAACATCGACAGGTTTCCAAATCAAGATAGCTACACGATACATTGGTCAACGCTATGTCGCCGGTATCAATGTCCTCAATCTTATGCAGACAGCAGCGGCCGCAGCCATCGCATAAAGATTCCCACTCGTCCGATGAGAGCTGGCTAAGTGATTTAGATTTCCAAAACGGTTTCTCGGTCATGTGACCCTGTCTATCAGATGGACGAACGATCCGGCGACCCTGCCTTCGATCATACCCAACTGTCCGACAAATTCTCCCGACGAATCTTCACACTCAAATAACGCATCCTCGTCGGTGGCGCCCTCTGTGATGCGGCAATAATGAAATTCATGGCCGGTAAACTCGGTTCCCTTCGGCCCTAAAGGTGTGGCTGCGATCATTTTGGCACGACGATAGCCTAAATGTAGTGTCGCATCGGAGAAACTTGTCTCTAATGGGAGTAGGTTTGCCATGGCGTGCCGGTTGCCGGTTTTATCGGTGAGGCTCTTGCCCAACACCATATAACCGCCACATTCGCCATAGATGAACGCGTGTGCCGCTGCCTTCTGCAGCCCTGTTATAAATCCGTGATTGTTGGCAAGCTTTGCGGCGTGGAGTTCCGGGTACCCTCCTGGCAAATATACTGCGTCGGCCATCGGCGACGGCGCCTCATCGCGCAACGGCGAGAAAAACGAAATTTCCGCGTTCTGACGCCGCCAGCCTTCTAGTACGGCATTATAGGTAAAGGAAAATGCTGGATCGTTGGCGATAGCGATGTGCTGACCCAACGGTGGCAGGGGCGTTTGCAGTTGATTTGAGCTCGTCCCCATAGGCCGCGCGAGTTTGGCGATCTGCTCGAGTTCGATATGCGCGGAAAGGAAAGAAGATGCACTATCCAGCCAGTGCGCGAAATCTCCTTGTTCGGCGACCTGAACCAGCCCTAAATGCCGTTCTGGCAGGTGTAAAATTTCGCTCCGTGGCACAAACCCGAGGACAGCGACTTCGGGGTTTGACCTGTCCATCGCGTTTTGGAGGACCCGGCAATGAGACGGCCCGCCAACTCGGTTGAAAATGACACCCAGCAGATCGATATCGGGTCGGTGGTTGACGAAGCCCTGAATTACGGCGGCGGCTGATGCGGCCTGGCCACGTACATCCACCACGAGAATCACGGGCCATCCGGTCAGGGCTGCGATGTCCGCCGTAGAGCCTGTGCCCGAATTGGCGCCATCGAAAAGGCCCATCACGCCTTCGCAAATGATTAGGTTTGCGTGCCCGTCTAGTGAGGTGCATAAGCCCAACAGGGTTTCGGGCCGCATTGCCCAAGAATCCAAATTATAGCTGGTACCGCCGGTCGCAACCTCGTGATAGGCAGTATCGATATAGTCCGGTCCAACCTTGGCGGAGGCGACCCGATGGCCGGCAAGTTTGAGCGCTTTAAGAATACCGAGCGTAATGACGGTTTTTCCACAGCCGCTAGACGGCGCGGCGATAATGAGTCCGTTTGAAGGAGGCGATTGAGGCATTTTCGTATTTTATCATTGTCCGCCCATACCGGCGACGGCCCATTAAGTTTGTTTCAAATTATTGTTGATGAGTAGATTTGGTCCCATATTGTGTATCGGACAAGAGTAGGAAGAGGTAGGACGTTGAATTTTATGTCAAGAAAAGCACGAACTTCAGGTCTAAAGGCGCTCATTATGTTTTTAACCAGCGGTCTCTTGTCGGCTTTGCCGTTGGTGGCGCACGCGCAATTAGGCGGCATTAAATTTCAAGATGTAGGGCCCAGTGCCATTTTTGGACCTGTCCGCGCCGGTGACTGGCAATCGGTAGACTATCTATTGAAATCTGGGGTTAGCCCAAACGTGCGGGATTCCGACGAAGGTCAAACGCCGCTGGTGCTGGCGACGATCGGGCGTCAACTGGATATCGTCGAATCATTGCTAAAATTTAACGCTCGTATTGATGTGCCTGATAATTTCGGTCGAACCGCGTTGAGTTGGGCGGCGGTAAAAGGCGAGTATGAAATAGCCCAAATTTTGTTGGATGCAAAAGCAAACCCAAACCATCAAAATAAAGAGGGGCTGACACCCCTGATGCTTGCTGTCAAAAACAGCCATGTCGAATTGGTTAGGCTGTTGTTAGAACGCAAGCCAGAATTAGTCATTCGCGATTATACTGGCCGAGGCCCAATGGATTGGGCGCGCACGCAACGCAACCCACGAATCGAAGCCATGTTGCGACAGGCAGGCGTTTCGGGTTGATTATTTAGCGGCGGCTTTTGAGAGTTCCGTTTTCAGGTCGGTCATCAGCTCGGTTAAATCACCGAGTGTTTCTTCATCAATTAGCCCTAATTGCCCGGCCAGCAGTACAAAATATTCCAATCGGGCTGTTGCTCCAGTGGCATTCTCGATGGCTTCCGTCAGAGCGTTACCGCCACCGCGTCCGCATCCATCGGCGAGGCAGGCGGGGATTTCTAGGGAGGCCGCGCAAATGGCCTCACCCAAGGTGAATTGATTGTCCGCCGGAAAAGACTGACTCACATCGTGAATTTCGACGGCTAAATCGTGTGCAGCGTGCAACGCATCTAGGTCACGGAAATCCATATTTATCCACGCTAATGATTAAGATTAGAGGCTAAAAAAGGCGAATGTATACGGAAGCGCTGTAGATTCCAGCTATTTTTCGGAATCGACATAAACGCCTAAAATCCAGGCTTCTTCGCGCTCTACGGCGGTTTTTTCAGCCTCGGATAATGCAGGGTCGGCTTGAAATAACGACTCGAGCGCTCCACGCTTGTCCAGCGCTGCGAAGCGTCTCACCACCGACGAGACCTGCGCCGCGTCCTTGGGTCTTCCGGAAATCTCCTTAACAGGGAAAAGCGACGGATACGCCTCTGCAAAAATGATTTGCGCGGCGGCATCATGATTTAGCCCTGTTTCGAACGGCCAAATATGAGTTCTGAATGCTAGACGTGGATCGCAGCGTAGCGACCAAACTTTGGGAATTCCCGTTAGAGTCTGGCTGCCGACAGAGCCGATGCCCGCTAGTTTCCAGACCGGTTGAGCACCCGGCACCCGCCGGTCCACAATGCGCCGTTCCGTAAGATCCGCCCGTTTGTGCGGCCGCCGACCGCGACGTAATAGGTATTGGCGGTCCTCTTCCCGCACATTGCCCCAGAACGGAAAAGCCTCTCCTGTTAACCGCCGATTGAGATGCTCCGCAACGTCAAATCGCTTGTTGCGGTTCTGTTGATCATCTTCAATTTCGTCGCTCAAAAGTTGCCACATATGTCGCCACGGTAGGCCCGATAATCCCAACGCCTGCACTGTGCCGTGCGGGAATCCGAACGGAAAATCGAATCCAACCAGAACCCTGTCACCTCTATCCGCCAATGCCGCGAGGCGATCGCCAAGCCACATTGTTGCTTCCCAGCGTGTCGGGAGATTTCTCAAATGAGCCATCCGCAAGCGGTTTTGCCGGCGCGCGAGAATAGCGACCCAGATACTATCTTTACCGGTTCTCGGTGCGCTGGCGCCGCTCCAATCGACCATGACATAACTGTCAAACAACATTTTGAGTGCCTAAAAGGTGCCGTTCACTTATAGACCGTTGGTCTAACGATGGATGGAAGTATCACCATGATTTGGATGGACGGATTTGCACCGGATCGATTCCAACTTTTGTTTTTAGCGTTGCTGCTCGATGCCATGGTTGGGGACTTGGGGTGGGTCTTTAAAACTGTTCCGCATCCTATCGCTATTTTGGGACGACTTATTGGTATTTTGGAAGCGAAACTAAATCGCGCACGCCGGAGCGATAAAAACCGGCTGTTACGCGGTGGGTTTGTCGTGGTGCTCATTTCAACCTTATCTCTTGGACTTGGGTGGGGCCTCGCAGTTTTTATCGAGACGTACCGGTTCTGGATGCTGGAACTACTGATTGTCACAATCCTCGTCGCCCAACGGAGTCTGTACGCCCATGTTCGTGCGGTGGCGAGGGCATTGGACGGAGACGGTTTGGAAGCGGCGCGGCGGGCGGTAGCTCACGTTGTCGGACGCAATCCTGAAAAGCTTGATTCAGGCGGTGTTTCACGCGCGGCAATCGAATCGCTTGCTGAGAATTTTGCAGATGCGGTTATAGCACCCGTATTTTGGTATTTGTTGTTCGGGTTGCCAGGCCTGCTTTTCTGCAAAGCCGTCAATACAATGGATAGTATGCTTGGGTACAGATCCGAGCGTTATTTGATGTTTGGCCGCTTTGCGGCGCGCTTGGACGATGCTGTCATGTGGTTACCGGCCCGGTTGTCAGTGATATTTTTGATAATTGCGGCCATTGTAACACCGACCGGAAACTCCCTGCGGGCTATTCGCGCTATCAAGTCTGACGTTGGGAAACATCCATCGATAAACGCTGGCTGGCCCGAAGCGGCTATGGCGGGTGCGCTGGGTTTTGCGCTCGGCGGCCCGCGTCACTATGCGGGAGGGCAAGAGGAAACGGCATGGATAGGCGGCGGCCGTGCCGAGCTAAATGCTCAGGATATCAACCGCGCCCTCTATTTGTTCGTCGCTGCCTGTTTGACGAACGGCGGCTTTATCGCGGCGCTGGCCATAAATTTTATTTGAAGACGCTATTGCAGCTTTCGCAACGAGCCGCGCAATGGGTCTGCATGCGCGTTTTGATACCGGCCCCGTAGTACAATAGCCTCAGCGGTTGCTTTAGGGTTGCCGTAATAGGCATGGTTTTTGGCTTTTCTGGGATGGATGACCGCACCCTCTACGCTTGCGCCCAAGAACGCGCCTTGGTTCATCGAGAAGGAATAGATATCTGCGCGCAGGTTGGTCGTCGTCGATGCTTCGGCGCCGACGCCTACCGGGCCTGCAGCGGCGCTTATATCGGCGCCTAGTTTGACTTCATTGTTTAAAACAGATGAAAGACCGCGTTCCGACATGATGAGCAATACCATCTCCTGGCTTTGGCCACCGAATTGTAGTCCGAAGCTGGCTGATCCCATCGTGTAAAACGCAGGATAACCCCAATTTCCGCTGGCATTTTTAGCGACCAAAACGCCGTTGCCCCCTTCCGCGCCAAAGAAAAAAGCACCTTTAAGCACATGCGGAAAAATCATGACCGCTTTAGCTCTTTTAATAAGGCTGCGTACATTAGGGCCGACGTCTTTGTCTTTAGCCATGCGCTCAACAGTATAGTGCGCCTTCGTCACCAGTTCGTTTTCATCCAGCGCCGATTCGGCCGCCGCAGGGCCTGTTGTAAAGATGGCGAAAGCTAACGTGGCAATGGCAGCGATAAATTTCATCAAAGGATCTCCTTGGGGTTGGTTGCGCCGTTCTAAGTGGTTAGGCAACAACGTAACGAGGTCTTCGGATATTTGGTGGCAATCATACTCAATTGCGAGCTTTTTCATTAAAAATATGTGCCTGCTAGGCTGGCGATGTCGCCCCCTAGACCAAGCTTGAACCGCGCAATGCCGGGCAGGGAGCGGGTGTCGACGCCCCCCAGGTCGAACCAGCTGACATTCTCATTCTTTAGGGCGAGTATGCCCTGCCATAGCAAGAGGGCGTTTGCATTGGTTTGCCGGCCGGCCTCGTTATTCCAACCGATCACGTAAGTCGCTGAATTACCGTGTCGCACGAGCATGACGGCGGCGACCGGCGCGCGTTGCAACGTCGCCTGAAGGACTAAAAAGTCGCCTTGATCTGTAGCGCGTTGGTGTGCGGCGCGGAGAAGGGCCCCGGACGCGCCGCCGAAGCGGCGTTCTTTTCGTAACGCTTCGTATACACTAGTTATCCATTCGATCGTTTTCCGATCACTGTTCACGTGTATTTTAAGTCCTTGTTTTTCTGCTTTTACAAGGCCATTTCGCCAATTGCCCTCCAGTTGCTGCCGAAGGAATTCCGTGTTCGCTTCGAGGTTCAGCCAGATAGTGTTGTATCCGGTCATGATACGGTGCCATTTGAGGCGTCGGCATAGAGAATCATTGTCCGGCGACGTTAGGATTTCCGGTGTCCAAAACCGTATTTTACGCTTCAATTGCAGATCGCTTTCCTGCAACAAACGCAATGCATCAAAGCGATCTGTTTGATCCGGCTCTTCGGTCAAAAAAACGGGCCCTCGCAAAAGCTGAACAATGGTGGCGAAAGAACCGACATTCTTTGTGAAAAGTTGGGCAAACGCGACGGGCTTGCGGTTTTTTCGAAAGATCGCGCGTTTAACCCCGCCGCCGGTGGCGGAGATTGCCTCGCCGTAAGACCAGCTTTGTTCAAATGGACATTTGGGCGCGGCCGCAACATAGCGGTTCCAATCGGTTCGTGAGGCTGTATCCCAGCTTATTTCCAAGACACTCAATTCCTTCGCTATACTACCTAAATGAGTTTACTCGGTTTTCTGCGCCTGAAGGCGCACTCTGTCAGAGGATTTTATCTTCCAGGACCCCGATTTACACGGTGGGCATGGATTTATTTTGCAGTGTATATCGCAGCACCGATTCTGGCCGTTGGATTGATCGTGGATTTGGCCCTTTACTACGTCTTCGACCAATGGCTGGGGACCTGTTACGCGGTCTTGTGCCTATTGGATTAGGGCGTTGACGCTGCCGGGTCGTGATTCACCGTTACAATCCGCCATACGCCGGCATCATCACCATTTTCGTCAAGGATGTGGTCCAGTCGGGTAAGGCCGCAATTGGCAGTCCGCAAGGCCAATGCTTTGTCAGGGCTTAGCCCAAGTGCAAAGGCGAGCGCGGCGCGAATGGTGCCGCCATGGGCGACACACAGAATGTCCTTCCCGGCATGTTCCGCAGTTAAGCGCGTAATGGCGGGCACGGCACGGCCGATAAGGTCGGCGAAACTTTCGCCTTCCGGGGCACGTTCGAAGGCGGGCGCGATCCAAAATCGGTGCATCATTGCGCCAGTCTCTTTGTGGAATTGATCGCGCTTCAGTCCCTGCCAAGCGCCGAAATGCTGTTCTCTGAAGGCAGGCTCCTTGATGGCCTCGGGCAAACCCAAACCTGCTTCGGCGATCGCGCCGGCGGTCAAGGTGGTGCGTTGTAAATCGGACGTCACCAACACCGGGTCTTGTGGCAACAGTTCGCATAGCCGCTTGAAGATACGGTTGTCGCTCACATCTGCTGCGAGATCGGTTTGGCCATAAATTCGGCCCTCATCCCCGATCACCGGTGCGTGGCGCACCCACCACCAACGTGTTTCGATTGTAGACATTACGGAAGACCTTTTTAGAGGATTGCTGAAGCGACTGTTAAGGTTACGGCATCGAGAATTTGTTGCTGTGTACCGAGCACGTCGCCGTTATAGCCGCCAATGCGTTTCGTGGCGATGATCGCGAATGCTGCGCACAGGCCGCCGCCGACAAGTATCGAGAACACGGTGATTCCAAATCCCAAACATAGAAGGCAAATCAAAACCGAGAAGCCGGCCGCGAGCAACATGCCTTGCTGGTCTGGATTGCCCGCATCCGCAGCCCGCCCTCTTTCGCCGGCGAGCGGTGTGGCCCGCATCACGCAAGGCAGCGCTCCGCGTGATAGGCTGGCCGCCGCTAGGAGTGCTAACACGGAGTTCCATGTTCCGGCATAGATTAGGAGGTGTGCGATCGCCGCTGCCTTCAGCCCAAGTATAAGCACTAGAGCGATGACGCCGAAGGCGCCAATGCGGCTGTCGTGCATAATGGCGAGACGCGTCTCGCTGTCGTTGCCGCTCCACAATCCATCTGCACAATCAGCCAAACCATCTTCGTGAAGCGCGCCGGTTAGGCAAATCATGGCGCCGATGGCCAGAAAAGCGAGCACGAGAGGTGGCAAATTTAAACCCGCCCCGAATGCGATGACCGTGCCGCCGCAAATGCCGACAACCAGCCCGGCAATGGGAAAGGCCCAGCTGGCTTCGGACAGTGGCCGTTTTGCGGTTTGGTCGTCCATTGGAACCGGGAACCGCGTGAAAAACCCGATCGCCAGCAGAAAATCGCCCAATCGCCGGTCAAGCGCGAGCGCCTCTTCGAAATTGACGGAAGGTTTCTTCGCCGTTGAATCTTCTCGGTCGCTGTCGGAACCAGCGGTATCGCCGATGGTCGCAGGTGTCTCGTCAGCACCTTTTTTGGCGTCCGTTGTGTCTGTTTTGGAATCTGGTTTGGGGGTCTCGGTCATGATGTCCACATTATTTGCTGCAAAACAGCCCGTCGTACAGTAGGGAAGTTAGACGAATTAGAAAAAATCGGTGGAAAATTTCGATGAATGAAACTGTGGGCGCATCACTGGGTGAAATCCGGACGCTTTTAAAAAACCTGCCGGCCCCCGACGAGGCCGCGGCTGCTGCGGCGGCTGCTAGAGAAAAAGCGCTGACAAAACCGGAAGGATCGCTTGGGTTGTTGGAAGGACTCTGCGAATGGTTTGTCAGTTGGCAGGGCCGAAACCCTCCTCGGCTGGAGCGGCCACGCGTTGCGGTTTTTGCCGGTAATCACGGCGTTACGCGGCATGGCATTTCTGCCTACCCGCCTGAAGTGACGGCTCAAATGGTGGCAAATTTTCAGGCCGGTGGGGCGGCGGTCAATCAGTTGTGTCAGCTATATGACGCGGAATTGCGGATTTATGAGATGGCTCTTGATCACCCGACCGCGGATTTTACCGAGGCCGCGGCTTTGAGCGAGGAAGAGTGCGCCAGCGCCATGGCTTACGGCATGATGGCGGTCGAGGACGGTATCGATGCGGTTTGCCTGGGCGAAATGGGTATCGGGAACACGACAAGTGCGGCGGCGCTTTGTTGCGCCCTATTTGGCGGCGAGGCGCGCGATTGGACCGGCCCCGGCACCGGCGTGGCCGACAGCGCGCTGACTCGGAAAGTCGAGGCAGTCGCTGCCGGGCTCGATTGTCACAGGGAACATCTCGACGACCCGTTTGAAGTCCTGCGGCGTCTTGGCGGCCATGAATTGGCGGCGATTACCGGCGCGGTGATAGCGGCGCGTATAGGAGGTGTACCGGTCATTCTCGATGGCTATGCGGCGACGGCTGCTGCTGCAGTCTTGCATAAAATCGACAGCACCGCGCTTGATCATTGCATTGTAGGCCATTTGTCGGCGGAACCCGCCCATGGTCGGTTGCTGGAATGTCTTGGCAAAGCGCCCCTGTTGGACCTCAATATGCGATTAGGCGAGGCATCCGGCGCGGTAATGGCGTTGGGTGTTTTGCGTGGTGCCATTGCCTGCCATACGGGTATGGCGAAATTCGAAGAAGCGCAAGTGAGCGAGAAACTTTAATCAATTGAGGGGTCTTCACTCACCAATTTGCAGGAGCCTTCCATCCCGGCGCGCGGCGCGGAAATTATATAAAAACGTTGCGCCACCTATCGTTAAATAGAGCATGTTTAGTCCCAATGCGTTTAGCCAGAAGCCGAAATCGAACGTACCCTCGATGAGGACAGCTCGCATGCCTTCGAAAATATGTGCAGGCGGCAATGCCCAGGCAACGATCTGAAGCCAATCAGGGAGAATTGCCACCGGGTAATATATCGCGCTGACCGGTGCGATGAGAAAGATCATGGCCCATGCAATACTCTCCCCCCCGACGCCTACCCGCAGCAGCAAGGCGGTGACCATTAGGCCGATGGCCCAACCGAACATCATCAAATTGACGAAAAACGCGATGAGTGGCAGGCCCAGATCGAATATGGAGAAATGATAGAGCGGTATCGCGATGAGGATAGCGGGGCCGACACCGATGAGAACTCTAATCAAGCTAATGGTCATGAGGGCGGCGATGAATTCATGTGCTCGCAATGGCGTTACGAACAAGTGGCCAAGATTGCGCGACCAAAGCTCTTCCAGAAATGAGATCGAAAACCCTAGCTGACCCCGAAATAGAATATCCCACAGAAGAACCGCGCCAATTAGAACGCCGGCAGCGCCCGCGAGTGCGGATGATTGAGTAAGGAAAAACTGTGAAATAAATCCCCACAAGACGAGCTGGATGCTGGGCCAATAGGCGAGCTCCAACAAGCGTGGTATGGACCCCTTAAGCAAGTACCAGTAGCGCAATACCAGTCCATAGACACGGCCCAATGAAAATTCGAACTTTCGAAGCTGCGTTTTTTTCATATCACAGGCCCGGCAACGGCGCCGTTCTGGTCTTGGCGGGCGACTGAGAGGAAAACCTCTTCGAGTGTTTTGCTTCCATACGCCTCGATCAACTTAGCGGGCGTGCCCTGCGTGATGATTTTCCCATCCCGTAACATCAGGACGTGATCGCAAAGCCGCTCTACTTCCAGCATGTTATGGCTCGCTAATAATATGGCTGCGTTCGTGCGGCGCTGGTAGTCGGCGAGATACTGCCTGATCCAGTCTGCGGTATCCGGATCCAGACTTGCGGTTGGTTCGTCGAGTAGCAAAAGCTCAGGTTCGTTCAAAAGCGCCTTCGCCAGCATGACCCGGGTTTTCTGTCCGGACGATAAGGTGCGGTAGGGACGGTTGATGAAATTCGATAGTTGCAGCTCTTCCGCTAGCAGACCCAGACGGGCTGGAATGTTCGAAAGTCCATATAGTTTTGCGTAGACGGTGAGATTCTGTGTAACGGTTAATCGCTGGGGAAGATCAATATAGGGCGAAGAAAAGTTCATGCGGGCTAGCGCCGCATGGCGGTTTTTAAGCATATCGATGCCGAATATCTCGATTTTACCGCTGGTGGGAATGACTAAACCCAACAACATGGCGATGGTTGTGGTTTTACCGGCACCGTTTGCGCCCAACAACCCGGTGATCGAACCGGCACCGACGGTAAAATTGATGTCGTCGACAGCATGGACGGTGCCGAATTTTTTCGAAAGTCCGGACACCGAAATAATTGGGTTTCCTTGGGGCATGAGGGTTATATGGTTGCCGGATTGTTGATTTGGCAAGGGCCTTTAACCGAATGAGGCAGATGGCGTAACGATGTTTAAGCGGGATACCTATCGGTTCGACAGCGGCGGCACGGGATTGAGCGTAATTCAAGCAGGACGTCTGCACCTGCGAACTCTTATTCTGTTGAGATGGGTGGCGGCAGCAGGCCAAACCGCAACCGTGATGGTGGTCGATTTTGGTCTCGGCTTCGATCTGCCGCTGCTTCCCTGTCTGGCGGCGATCGTCGCCTTGGGCGTCTCCAATTTGATTTTGGCCCGGCGCGGCCGCGGACGACCGCGAATTTCCGACCGTGAGGCGGTTTTTCTTTTGGGGTTCGACGTTGTCCAATTGAGCGCGCTGTTGTATCTGACCGGCGGTCTCGCCAATCCGTTTGTGACACTGATCATTGCCCCTGCCATGGTATCCGCAACAATCTTGTCCCGAAGCGCCACGATTGGCCTCATCATACTGGCAATGGTGAGCATTTCGCTTCTGGGACGCTACCATTTACCGTTACCATGGAGCGGCTGGCCGCTTGCGTTGGAGCCTACATATTTATTGGGAATATGGACCTCATTGGCAGTCGCCGTGGTGTTTATTGCCACCTATGTATGGTCCGTGTCCGAAGAAGCGCGGCGTATGTCCGACGCGTTGGCGGCGACGCAATCCTCCCTGGCTCGCGAACAGCGCATTTCTGCATTGGGTGGCTTGGCCGCGGCTGCAGCCCATGAATTGGGATCGCCGCTTGCGACAATTGCAGTGGTGGCAAAGGAGTTGTCCCAGGAGGTGCCGGAAAACAGTCCGATTGCAGAAGACGTTGCGCTTTTGTTGAGTCAGTCGGATCGATGCAGGGAAATTATAACCGGTCTTGCAAAAACACCAGAAGCTGCCGCCAATGATCCGTTTGCTCGTCTGCCGTTTTTGGCCTTGGTGGAGACGGCACGCTCTCCGTATAATTCTGAAACTGTGGACGTGATCGTGCAGACAGATATATCCGTGGAAGGAGAAGAACCGTACCTTCCCTACGGGCCAGAGTTGGTGCATGGTTTGGGAAATTTGATCCACAACGCGACGCAGTTTGCGGAACGTTCGGTTGTTTTGCGGTTATATTGGGATTTGGACGCGGTAAGGCTCACTGTGCAAGATGATGGGCCGGGTTTTGCGTCGTCGGTGCTATCGGCAATCGGCGAGCCGTATATTTCGACTCGTGCCGGTGACGGCGAAAATTTAGGATTGGGTATTTTCATCGCTCAGACATTGTTGCAAAAGACAGGCGCTAATTTAGCCTTCACCAACGAAGACGGCGCTAAGGTTGTGATTACCTGGCCACGGGCTATTCTGGAAGAGACGCATACGGAAGGAGAAAATCATTGAGCGATTTATCGCAAGGGCTACCTGCTGATCGTACGCTGCTGATCGTCGATGATGATGCACCGTTGCGCAATCGTCTGGCGCGCGCCATGGAAAAACGAAACTTCATACCTGAAGTGGCGGCGAGCGTCGCCGAAGGTATAGATAGCGCTTCGCAAAGACCGCCTGCTTACGCGATTGTCGATTTACGGTTAGAGGACGGCAACGGCCTCGAAATTGTAAAAGCGCTTAGGGAAGTACGGGCGGACGTACGCATCGTCATGCTGACCGGCTATGGCAACATCGCAACAGCGGTGGAGGCAGTCAAAGCCGGCGCGGTCGATTATTTGCCGAAACCAGCAGATGCGGATGCCATCACTGCAGCATTGCTAGAAACCGAAAGGCCCCTGCCGCCGCCGCCTGAAGACCCTATGTCCGCGGACCGGGTGCGGTGGGAGCATATCCAGCGCGTCTATGAACAATGTAATCGCAATGTTTCTGAGACCGCGCGCCGGTTAAAAATGCATCGGCGAACGCTTCAGCGTATTTTGAATAAACACGCACCTCGAAACTAGCGCTGTAATTAGCCCTAACATTAATGCCCGAAAACTGATTCGAAATAAGGTCGGCGCGCTTAGCGGGCCGCTGGCCTCGGTGCGGGCGCACGGCGCGAATCTGCGTAGAGCACAGTATCCACGTGGCGGCCCTGGAACATAGAGAGACCGACACTTTGTCCGGCACGGATAGAGCTAGGGCTATCGCAACGCGCCAAGATTAACCGTGATTTACCAATTTTCTGGATTGCTTCGGTGACGGCTTCGGTCGGTTTGTTCTCTTCATTTCCGGGTGTAACCATTTCGGGGGCCCAGAAGAGTTTGACCAAATCGACGCCGAGTTTACGTCGGTCGATGAGCGGCAAAGAGGTGTTGGTCACGCCATCGAGGCAAACGCGATAGCCTTTTTCGCGCACGAAATCGCGGGCGAAGAAAAATCCCGAAATATCGGCAAAAATATCGACGAGCTGTAGTTCGACGACGATGGTGCCACGGCTACCCATTCGCAGGGATGCGTCTAAATCTAAAAATTCCGGCGATAGCAATGTTTAGACATTGAGGTTGATGCTAAAGGGTGAGTGCAAATCTGTGTCATCGCCGCGGCTCAACATTTTCAGGACGCGCCGGTCAAACGTTTGCGTGAGATGCTGAAAAAGCGTGATCCTCCCCCTTTGAATTGGTCCATCCTATTGTAGAGTAAAAGGAGGACCGAAGATGGCCAACAAGCGCCACAAACCCGAAGAGATCGTCACGAAGCTGCGCCAGGTAGATGTCCTGGTTGGGCAAGGAATGGTACGCCTGGATGCGATCCGGCAGGTGAGTATTACAGAGCAGACTTATTATCGCTGGCGTAAGCAATATGGCGGCATGGGAGCTGGACAGCTC